>SXGQ01317723.1_pt1 | contig 10473 bp, 9 predicted proteins | sample 3178371 | NCBI WGS metagenome assembly SXGQ01 (sample SAMN11356859, study PRJNA531348) | freshwater metagenome | isolation source: freshwater sample F1-20 | place: China: Fuxian Lake, Yuxi | collected 2017-12-25 | reverse complement strand
TTTTCATAGTATTCTTGTAATGTTTTATGTACAGCAAAAGAACCAGGTCCCTTTACTCCTAAATGAAATACGTGAGCTTGTGTTCTGCTATGAAAAAATAATGAAGCTAGTTCTTCCATGTTTTATATATAAATAGTCTATACTATCTGATTTCACATCCTAATGGACCACAAGCAATTTCTCCACGTTGATCTGTTGCATCATCCACCTCAACTACTTCACTTAAATCTATCTCTTTTAAATGTTCCATCATTTGCAAATAAACTTCTTCAGTACAATCAGTAAATGGAGCTTGTGTGTAACTACCATTATCAAACGGTAGTACTGATAAGCCATTGTAGTATTGTCGATTTTCCCACATCCACTCACCAACACCTTCCCACTCATCTGGCTTAATACTAACTGTTGCTGAAACATTGTGTGTGTTACTTCCCGCTCTGTGTCCTGGTTTAACCCATTCTAATTGTACTTTTTTAATACGTTCAAGTAGGTCATAAGGTGACTCAGTTCTTACTATAGAACCTTCTGGAGCTTTTTGTGGTATACAAATAATAGCTGTGTCATGTGGTCTAAAGTAATCATCCTCTAACAGTTTTGGGTGGTTGATTGCTAAGTAAGTATAGATTGCTTCGTTTTTACCAACTCTCATTCTTCTAATGTAGTAATCACTGTGCCAAGCATGGATCCCTGATGAACAACCAAGTACTAAACTTGTTGTCCCAGCTGGCTTGACAGTTGTGCATCTAGCTGCTTTATTAATACCAATTAAAGTTGCCACTCTCTCATTTTCTTCTTTAACTATTTTAGCTGCTTCTTTCATGTTGTATCCCAACACAGTTCCAGATCCAATGCCAGTCATACTAATACCAATTAAAGCCTCTCTTTCAGTTGTTCGTCTCCAAACATCTCTAAGATAATGGAAGTCTGTGTAACTAGCTTGTAGTGTTCCAATTAACGTGGCTACCTTCACTCTGTTATTAAAGTCTTCTTGTGATTCAACATCACTCACATTTACTTCGCATAAATTACAAAACTGAAATGGACGCAAAGCAATTTCACAACATGGGTTAGTTCCAAAATCTTTATCGTTAGTTAAATATATACCTGGCTCCCCAGCACCACTTAGTTCAATACGCTTCCATAAATCCAAAAAGAATTCTTTTGTGAGTTTATGTCTTACCAAAGCTGCGGAGTTATTAGCTCGGCCTCTTTGTGGATTGGTTTCCCACCAGGTACCTGACTTACAAGCAATCATCTCCCCATCGTCAGCAGAGAATAAGCTAATAAGAGCAGCTCTCCTGATGCCACCAGCGAGTACTGCGTCTGCAATATGACATATAATATCATGTACTTCAATCGGACTAAGTTTGTCTCCATTTTCTTTTGCGTCTAGTATTCCCTGTATTTTAATTAAACAGTCTTTTAGTGGTTGTGGTCCTGGTGCTTTACCACCAGATGTTACTAGTCTAGCTCCTTTTTGTCTTATGTCACTAAAGTCAAAGTCTACAGTTGGACCTCCCACAAAGTATCCTTTAATTAAAACTTTGACTGCATCTGCCCATCCTTCAATATTATCTGATACAAGGAAACGCTTATGTCTTTTTGTATTTGGTTTTGATATCTCTGGTAGGCATTCTACATGATGTTTTTGTACTGAATACCCAACACCAGTTCCACCTAATAGTAAAAACATTGTTTCTCCAAATGCTCTTACATCGTCTATTGGTAAATACGCACAGTTGTATAATCTACTTGGGCTAATCTCTATAGATTTCCCAGCAAATTGTAGAGATCTCATGGACGGAAGTACTTTTTTATCGTATACTAGTTTATATGCTTCTTCTATTTCCTTTTTTAGTTTAGGAAACTTTTTTACATGCATACTTTTATTTCTTGTAATAAGCTCTTGCCAAGTTTCTCTTCTACTTAACTTTGGTAGATATTTTGCGTATTTTGTGAAAACGGTAATTTCACTGAGAATCTCATTGGATACTGTCATCGTAGATTTTTTTATTATGTAGGTTGTTTATATAAATATGTCAGCAGCCCATTGTTATTTAACTAAATCATTTAATTCTGCAAATTTATTTGCAAGGGCTTGGCGAACTACTTCATCTCCATTTTGCATTAACGACTTTACTTCCTTACCAAGTATAGTGGTCTCAGCATATATGTCAATCTTGGCTGTCGCCATGTTCATCTTACTTGGAAAAGTTAATCCATCTGGACCAAATCGATTTTTAATAACATGCCATCTACCAGTACCAGATATCTTATCTGCTGTTTTTCTTGATAATGATACAACAAAATCAGCTACCATTACTTTTGCATATGATTCTGCTATCTTATCTGCTTCAATAATATCTTCTTCCAAAGAACTCCTATTTGCTTGTGAAGCGGTCCAAATTGGTATTTGATAAGTTCCAGCTAGTCCTCTTAAATCTTCATAAATATTACCTAACATGATATCATTTCTAACTGATCCTTTTACACCGGTATCTCTTAACAAGTCAGCATAGTCTAATAGTATTATGTCTGGTTTTGTTCCTTGCATTATACACTTATCTAAATGAGCTGCTATTGTATTTACTGTTGCTGTTTTAGTTGGATAATATTTTATAATAAGCTGACCTTTAATTTTTTCAACTACTGCTTGTACTTCTTCTATATGAAACTTTAAGTCTTGAGATGGTATTCCAGTGTAGTGTGAATCAAAACGAGCTCCTACATAAGTTTCTGATAACTCTAATGTGTAATATAGTACGTTCAATCCACTCTTAGCTGCACTTGCTGCTATGTTTACTAAAGCCATTGATTTACCAATTCCAGCTGGAGCAACAAATACTCCCATCTCACCAGCACCCAATCCACCATCCATAACTTCATTTAATATGTCCCATGGAGTTTTTACTGTGTTTCTACTATTTTCAATATAGCGTAATACTATGTCTGTTATATATTCGTGACCAATATTTCTATCCGATCCTGCTTTCATTGCCTCGTCTATACCACTTTTAATTTCATCATATTTACCCAACTTGAGTAAATCTACTGACTTTAAAATAGCTGTTTTAAGTTTTTGGTTTTTGCAAAAGTCTAGAGTCTTATCTTTAATAAATGGTAAATCCTCAGCATCTATATACTTTAATACCTCTCTTATGTTTTCAATAACAGTTGTTTTAAGTAAATCAATTTCAACCTGATCTAGTTGAACTTTTAATACTTCTAATGTTGGTGGTGACTTGTATTCACTAAAGTATTTTAATGTGGTTTTTGCAATCCACTGACTTGATTCTGATGAAAAGTACTTTGGATCTATTATGTCGTGTACTTGCTGTAAGAAGGCCCTATCTTTCATTAAGACAGCCAATACTTTATTTTGAAAGTTTAATCCATAAAACTGGAGTGTGTCTTCGTTGTGCATGTTTAACCTTACTCTTTTATTGTGAATCTACCAAAGTAAATCGATCTAATTTTTGAGTTATTTCTCTTAACCACATATCTACATTTTTTATTGCCGAAGTCATTTTGTCCTCAACTAGCATTGTGTGAAATTTAATCTTACCAAGTTTTGCCACTGGGTTTTCCATGAGACCTATTATTTTCATTTTGTTAGTCATACTCATGGTACTAGTACTTAGTTGTATAATCTCATAGTATAATCTAATATCTGTTTCTGATGCAACAACCTTGTTGTATATTTTAAATTTGCTATTAAGAGCTAAGTCCTTTGCATAGATAAAGAATTCGTCTATGTTCATAGGCTCTGACGTAAACTTAGGAAACCTTTCAAGTAGCGTTGCACTACCCAATCCAGCTGCTCCTGGAATGTTGTCACTATTGTCCCCTATCAAAGCTCTATATAATGCAAAATTTTCAGGTGGTACTTGAAAGTCTTCAATAACATCACTAGCGTAAAACATTTTCTTTTTTGTTGGACTCCATACATGGATTTGCTCATTGACAAGTTGCATGAAATCTTTATCTGTTGACATAATGAATACCTGAGACTCCTTATCTAAAAGGTAGTCGTTGGCTATATAAGCAATAACATCATCTGCCTCAGCTCCATCAACTACAATGGTAGTGACTGGCATAATATCTAAATACTTAATAAGCCTTACTAGTTGTTGGAGTTGATTGTCTTGTTTATCGACAGTTTCAGATCTATTAAGTCTAATCTTAACTTTACGATTTACCTTGTAGTCAGGATAGATTGATTTTCTTCGAGCTGATCCGTTTTTACCATCAAAGGTTACTATTACCCTAGTTGGATTAATTGCTTTAATTGCATGACCAACACTTAAAAGAAATCCAGATATTCCACCTATATGCTCTCCATCGCTATTTGTTGTTGGGCTAGCAGCATAAGCTCTAATAAAAGTATTAAGACCATCAACAATTAAGACTCGTGAATTTGAGTTTTGATCGTCAACGGCCTTTTCATTTAGCATTTGTTTTAATAAAACATGATACCTACTTATGTCCATTACTGTGATTTAATTTTTATTAATCTGTCACTTCTTCATCATCCACAGTCACATCATCTGGATCAATTTGATCTTGATCTCTATATTTCATAATGACTGTTTCACATATTTTTTTGTAACAGTATTCTCTTGTGTTATCATCACTTGTCATTATACCTTTCCACTCTTTTGCTGTGAATCTCATCTCCTCACCAGTTTCTTCATTAACAAGTGTATAGTAGGCACCAGAGCCTTTAACTAAACCATACTCCTTCATTAGCTTTAACCAAGAATTAATATCATCTATGCCAGAGTTAAAGTATACATCAAATACAGCTTTCTTGAATGGGGGTCCCATTCTATTTTTAATTACTTGAGCTTGCACTTGCACACCGACTATTTGCTCTGTTGCACCAGTACCGCTTTTTAGCTTTCCAATACCTTTTAATCTAACTCTACAACTAGCATGAAATCCCAAAGCTTTGCCACCTGATGTGGTTAACTTTTCTCCAAACATTACACCCATCTTTTCTCTGAGTTGTGATGCACATAACAATAATACCCTTTGCTTTCCAATAGTATTAGTTATTTTGCGCATTGCTTTTGACATTAGGATTGCTTTTGTTGTTGCCCATCCGTCTTTTTCAAAATCAGCTTCTTGCTCTACTTTAGTAGTTGCTGCTGAGACTGAATCGATTACAATAGTTACTAATCTGTCTTTGGAGCTTTTGCGTATAGTTTCAATAATGTTTTCCACTGCTTCAAATATATCTTCAATTGTCTCAAGTGGTAAATAAAGCATGTCATTGACATTTACGCCAATTGCCTTAAGAAAATCCTCACTAAGTGCATTTTCAGTATCAATGTAAACTGCTAATCCACCTTTTTTTTGTGTGTTAGCTAATACATGAGCCATTACTAAACTTTTTCCTGAAGCTTCCATTCCTTGTAACTCAATAATACGACCTACTGGAAATCCTCCATTTGGTCTATTTGAGATTGCCAAGTCTAACAAAGTGGATCCTGTTGAGACCCACTCTGTTAAATCTGTTGGTGTTTCTTCTTCTCCACTTAGGAAGTGAGCAGCCTTAAAGTCTTTGAATTTTTTATTTAGACTATCTGCTAGTAATGAAGCCAGTTCGTCCCTTCCCGAGATTTCCTCGGTTACTTTTTTTGTCTGCTTTGCCATAAATTTTATGTGTTAAAAAGAGAATCAAATGCAGAAGCAATATCTTCTGATTTTGTTGCTGTAGTTGCTCCAGTAATTGGTTTAGCTGCTGCTTTTGTTCCATTAGCTGTATCGGTTGATGGATCTAGCCATTTCTGCAAAGCCTCAGTCATTTCTTCAAAGCTCAACTCTGTGAAAAGCTCTTTGAGATCTTTCTGACCATTTACAATCTTTTCAGCAACTTCTTTTTCTGTTGTAGCTGGTGATGTGTTTGGTTTAACACGAACTGTGGTAGTTGGAAATGCTCCTTCTTTTTCAGCTGCTGCATATTCTACAGTAATGTCACGACCATTCATTAAATCAGTGATGTCACCATAATCTGCGTCAGACATAATGCCTAACAGCTCAGTGTATATTTGTTTTCCAAAAGCCCAAAATTTAACTCCTTCATGCTCTAAACCACGAACAATGACTGGTGCATAAACTCTAAATTTAGGTTCAATTTTTTTACCTAATTTCCAATCTTCTTTGTCTCCTGATTTTTTTAATTTTTCAGCGAATGTTACAATTGGATCTGGACGTCCAAATGATATTGGTGAAATCATTGTGCGCTTTCCAATTTCATAATGAAAATATAATTCTTGGAATGGATTGTTTTTGTCGAATGCATATGGCACTACGCGTACTTGTGTTTTTCCGACTGTGGGTTTCCAAATGAATTCACTTGCTTTGTTACCCGTACTTGCTTGTTGCATTTGCTGCAACCTTTGTTTGATTTGATCTAGATTGATCGCCATTTTTGTTTGTTTTTTAATTGTTTAACTTACTTGACTTAACTACTATAGAGATTTTTTTTGATACTTACAACTATGTTGTTTAGCTTTTTATTTCCCAGGACTAGTCTTACTTGTTATTTAACATACGTAACTTTTTTCTACTTTGCAAATTTAATGATCAAATTCTTTTATTTCAGTTATTTTACAAAACGCTTCACCATCAGACAATAATAGTGTGTTTTTGTAATTACCCCAATCAATTATAAATGATTTATTTAGTACTCCGTTATTAAGTGTGCGGATTAAACTGTTAAGTGCATTTATGCTGTAATATGTATTTGTTTCTTTTTTACAATTGATAGATATTGTATCCTTGTGTCTTTGATCACTGTTTGTGGTATTATAGATACAAACAATATTAACTGGTGTTTGCACATAATAATAACACCTCATATGGCTGACATTTTCATTGCCATATGTTTTGTATATTTCGCTAACGCTTTTTGGTAATGTTTCTAGATAGGTAAAGGTACAAAGTAACTGCGGTTTCATCTACTTACTTTTTTTCTAGGGCGTTCATTTGTGTTGATATGGCTGCTTTCTGCTTTTGGAGGTTTGCTATTTGGGTTTCCAAACCTGCTTTTTTTACAAGCAATGCTGCTACAGCAGTTTCATCTTTAGTCGCTGTTTCTGACTCCAATTCTTGCAGTTTCTTTTTCTTCCTTCTCTCTAGAACTATGGCAACTTCTTCACGAATGATTTTTATTAGCTCAAACTTCTTCATTAGGTTTTCTTATAAATATACACAACTACAGTAAACACCCGTAATTATACCCCTTTTTAACCTTAACTGGAAATTTTATTAGATCAATGCTTTCTGGTATAACAGTGTCTAATAAATATGGTAGTTCAGACTCTAAAGTATCAAATAATATGCTGTCATATGTGTATAATACTGGCTTGGTAATTTTACCTCTAAGAAGCTTATGTATGTTTTTTAATATAATTACATTACATTCAGTTTCATACATTTGTATAAAATAGTTAAACAATACAGCTGGCGTAATATCTGGATGATTTATTTTATATATTCTTCTGCCAGAAACTGGACTTTGTATGTGGCCACTATCTTTCATAGTTTTCCATAAATACTTAGTATAGTTACTCACTTTTTTAAAAAAAGGAATGTGAAGGTATTGTTGTTGTATGCCACCATAAAATTGCCTAAATGTCATTTCCTTTGCTTCCTCTATTTCCTTTGGTGTTGGTGTTGGCGTATTAGCATAATGTTTAGCTAAATGCTCGTATGCATTATCAACACCAAAATCATAATCAATTAAAGTTGCTATTAATCGAGGATGATATGAATTAAAATCTAACTCAACTAATAGACCATTTTTATTTCTTGATATAAACACTTCACGAGTAGCATCTTCTTTATTTAAAGCTGCATAATTTATTCCTCCAAATCTATTACTAGGTCTTCCCGTTGTTGTATAGTAGTTATATTCCGTGTAGGCATAGCTACCATGCTTACCATTACTTTGTCCGAAACGCTCTATAAATTTGTTTAAATCGCATTTTAAGCCATGTTTTTCAATGTTGTGAAAGGAGCTAATTAAGTCGTTTTGATAGAAATCCAATCCTGGTTGGAGTTCTTTAATCCACACGGCATCAAATAATTCCATTGCTATCTCCTCATGCTTATATAAACTAATCAACTCATTAACTCTAAAACAAGTTGGAAATACTCTAGTGTAGTGATTAACTATTCCAGGAACATCTTGATTATACTGTGAGTTTGTTTTTAAATAGTATTGCATTTTTACATCTCGAAACTTGCTTGTGTCATAACCAGCATACTTAAAAGCTGTTAAGTCATAGCAGTGAACTTCACAACCATTTAAGTAGTCCAAATTGTTTACATTAAAGATTCCTTCTGGATGAGCGACACTAACAGTAAAAACTTCTTTTGTTATTACATCAATTATAATGTAGGCTATAATACTATTATTGTGCTTATGTAATCTAGCATCCAATAATATAGGATACAGGAATACAGTTTTGTTGTGTAGGTTTGCTAGTTGTTGTTTGTTATCTACTATCATGTGATACAACATACAAAACTAAACTCAATAATCAAACTAAATCAATTTGTGCAAACTCCAAGTAATTTCTCACAGCGTACGCTACACTTGGACAAGTGAGCGAAGCTCTGTATATTTCTAACTCATTATGCGCAATTATGTTTGCACTTGTTCCAGTTAGTTTCCAATTAACTATTGCAAGAGGATAAAGTCCTAAATCAATTCCATTTGGTTGTCCAATTAAACTATATTGGCTTTGATCTATTTCTATTGCATAGCTTTCGCTATCTTCTATTCTTTCAACAAAATATCTTGTATCAAATCCAATAGTGTAAACTTGACTGTTTGGTTTATATAGATATGGTTTTGGATCTTGAAATTGAGTAACTAGTTTTTTAAATTTACGCAATACATCATAGTTATAGCTGTTTATGTTTGTGTATGGTTTACGAAGTTCCATAGTGCCCTCAGCTATGATTGGTCCAGTTTTTGGTATGGTACCCTCTAGATGATATTCACCAATATAATTAAGTCCATTTAAACTATATTCTCCACCTTTGGTATAAAGATAGATGTTATCGTTTTTTTGAGGTGAGTAGGTTCTTAAATTGGATTTTTTAGCCATTGGATTGTGAAGTTGGGTTTGTTCTAGCTACTGTTGTGACTCCAATTTTCCAACCTGATTTATCAATGGTATGGTCTACATTTAATACTTGAAACTCAAAGTTTTTTCTTACTTCATCTGGGATAATGTTAGAGGTGACTACTTGACCAAATCCAAATCCACCAATTCCATCCATTTGAAAGCTCATCTCAAATGGTAATGGTATGTTTTTACATGCAGCTGCGAGTGCAGCTTTACTTACATATTGGGGTGGAATTCCAGTTACCGGATCCACTTCAAAATTATAAATGTCACTTAGTCTATCAGCTAAGTTGGTACAATCACTATCAGAATGGCCATCCCCAGCCTCTTCAAATAATTTTTGTGTTGTTGGAATTTCAGCTTCCATTTCCTCAACATAAGCTTTTTCCTCTGGAGTTTGTTTGCACGGTTTTATTTCTACTCTTTCTGGTTTACCTAGGTTTTTAAAAAAATCTGTCGATAAGCCAAAAGCTTGAAACTTGGTCTGGGTACATTTATCACCACTCCCAAGTGAATCATTACTTCCATATACTGCTTGAGTTTTCATTGCACTAGTCATTTTTAACTCTAGTTTTAATTCACTAATAACATAGGCACCAGCTCCTATAGGAAGAGAAAATGGTGGTGGTGTAATATCACCGCTTCCCACCAACTTTTGCTCTACGACCACTAATGTTTCTTGCAATGGATCCATTGCAACTCTTAAATCTTTCCATGGATTGCCACAAGAAACATTAATATCATTAAGTATTCTATTTAGATACTCTGCGATGACTACAGTTTTTTTATTTGTTTTTGGATCTGCTCCAGCAGCTTCTTTCATTTCATGATAAACTTGAAGAGCATGAATTGCATTTACTGCTATTAAATTAACTATTACTTCCCCTTTATTACCTTTTACAACTTTGAAAGCATGGGGAACTTGATTATCTACATAATCATCTAGTAAATCCTCTAGATGTCGTGTGCCTGGGATAAAGCATATTCTGGCGTCTGAGCATCCTAAGTATTCTGGAGCAATTAATTTTTGGTCGGTAAAATTACATGCATTACTTTTACCGCTATCATCAGCTACATTATTTATAATATCAGTTAGTTTACCAAGACTAATGTAAGCTTCATTGGTTCCAGTTCCCATTGTGCTACTGAAAAAACCACCATCTGCTTTACCAAAGTTTAATGGATCTCTTGTTTCTCCCTCATATTGAAACACTGATCTCCAATGCTCTTCCTCCTTCCGACCAGTATCGGCACTGACAAAACTTGTAGCTACTGCACCAGCACCAACTGCTGCTGCTGCTGCTGCTGCTGTTGCAAGAATTGCTGT
>SXGQ01142828.1_pt1 | contig 10473 bp, 9 predicted proteins | sample 3178371 | NCBI WGS metagenome assembly SXGQ01 (sample SAMN11356859, study PRJNA531348) | freshwater metagenome | isolation source: freshwater sample F1-20 | place: China: Fuxian Lake, Yuxi | collected 2017-12-25 | reverse complement strand
GGCCAGACACATGGAGCAGCCCGGTTCGCGCCATTCAAAGCCAGCAGCGCGAAAAATCTCGTGCAGACCCTCCTGTTCAGCTTGCGCCTTGACCAGGCCAGAGCCCGGAACCACCATGGCCAGTTTGATATTTTTCGCCACTTTTTGCCCAAGCTTGCGCACTACCGCTGCGGCTTCGCGCATGTCTTCAATGCGGCTGTTGGTGCATGAACCAATGAAGACCTTGTCGACATAGAGATCGTTGAGCGCCTTGCCAGGCTCTAGGCCCATATAGGCGAGGGCTCGTTCGACGGCGCTGCGTTTGCTGGCGTCTTTTTCTTTGTCTGGGTCGGGCACCCGGCTGTCAATGCCGAGCACCATCTCGGGGGAGGTGCCCCAGGTCACCTGTGGAATCAATTGGCTCGCATCGAGCTCGACCAAAGCATCGAAATTGGCATCCGCGTCAGAGTGCAGGGTTTTCCAGAAAGCCACTGCCTGTTCCCACTCCAGCGTTGCCGCATCACCAGAGGCCAGATGGCCGGGGGCCAGTGGTCGGCCCCGCACATAGTCAATGGTTTTGTCGTCGACCGCCACCAGGCCGGCCCGGGCGCCAGCCTCGATGGTCATATTGCACACCGTCATACGGCCTTCCATGCTCAACGCGCTGATGGCCTTGCCGCCGAATTCGATGGTGTACCCGGTACCGCCAGCGGTGCCCATTCGACCGATGATGGCCAGCACGATATCTTTGCCGCTGCAGCCGCGTGCCAATGTGCCACTCACCCGCACCAACATGTTTTTGGCTTTTTTTGCCAGCAGGGTCTGGGTCGCCAAGACATGCTCGACTTCACTGGTTCCGATGCCGTGCGCCAAAGCACCAAAGGCGCCGTGGGTAGAGGTGTGCGAGTCACCGCAAACTACCGTCATGCCCGGCAGGGTGGCACCGCTTTCCGGGCCAATCACATGCACGATACCCTGGCGTTTGGACAAGAACGGGAAGTAAGCCGCAGCACCAAATTGCCGCATATTGCTGTCCAAGGTCATCACCTGCTCTTTGCTGGTTGGGTCGCTGATCCCCGAATAGCCCTGTTCCCAGCCGGTGGTCGGCGTGTTGTGGTCAGCTGTGGCGACGATCGAGCTGTTGCGCCAGACCGTACGACCAGCCTGGCGCAGACCCTCAAAGGCCTGCGGGCTGGTAACCTCGTGCACCAGGTGACGGTCTATGTAGAGGATGGCGGTGCCATCTTCCTCGGTGTGGACAACGTGCGCGTCCCACAGTTTGTCGTACAGGGTGCGTCCCATGGTTTTCCTTCGTGTTACCGCATTTTAAGCGGCTGCCGCTACCCCGTTCTCACTTTACGCCTTACCCTTGCCCGCGTCCGCTGGACCTGAGCGCTTATCAACCCCTTCGATTTTGCTGGATGCTGACTTTTACGCTGTCAACGCTGCGCAATCGGGAGCACATCGCGACGTGTCGAGCCCGAAAAAAGCTGGCGCGGACGGCCAATTTTGTATTCGGGGTCGCCGATCATTTCATTGAGCTGGGCAATCCAGCCGACCGTGCGGGCCAGCGCAAAGATAGCGGTGAACAGGCTTACCGGTATGCCAATGGCGCGCTGAACGATGCCGGAATAGAAGTCGACATTGGGATAGAGCTTGCGTTGCACAAAGTAGTCGTCTTCAAGGGCAATTTTCTCCAGAGCCATCGCCAACTTGAATAAGGGGTCGTTTTCCAGGCCCAGCGAGGCCAGCACTTCCTTGCAGGTCTCTTGCATCAACTTGGCACGTGGGTCGTAGTTCTTGTAAACACGGTGGCCAAAGCCCATGAGTTTGACGCCCGAATTTTTGTCTTTGACCTGCTCGATGAATTGGCCTACCTTGGCAATCCCACCCATCGCCTGAATGTCTTCGAGCATGTTCAGGCAGGCTTCATTGGCGCCCCCGTGGGCTGGACCCCACAAGCAGGCCACGCCTGCGGCAATTGCTGCAAAGGGGTTAGTGCCAGAGCTTCCGCACAGACGCACAGTCGAGGTGGAGGCGTTTTGTTCATGATCGGCATGCAGAACAAAAATACGGTCGAGCGCTCGCTCTATCACCGGGTTGACCACATAGTCCTCGCAGGGCGTGGCAAACATCATGTGCAAAAAGTTGCCCGCATAGCTCAGGCTGTTCTTTGGGTACATATAGGGCTGGCCGGCACTGTATTTGTAGGCCATGGCCACCAGCGTTGGCATTTTGGCGATCAAACGCAGGGCCGATATATCCCGGTGCTCGGGATTGTGGATGTCGGTGCTGTCATGGTAGAAGGCCGACAGCGCGCCAACCAGGCCAGTCATGATGGCCATTGGATGAGCATCACGGCGAAAACCACGCAGAAAGAATTGCATTTGCTCGTTGACCATGGTGTGGTAAGTCACGCGCTGGGTGAACTCGGCCTTGGCAGCGATGTCAGGCAGGCGCCCATATAACAGCAAGTGGCAGGTTTCCATGAAATCGCAGGTGGTTGCCAACTGCTCGATCGGGTAGCCGCGGTACAGCAACTCGCCTTTATCGCCGTCAATGTAGGTGATCGCCGACTGGCATGCTGAGGTCGACAAAAACCCCGGGTCGTAGGTGAACATGCCGGTTTGGGCATACAGCTTGCGAATGTCAATCACATCGGGCCCAACAGTGCCCCGGTAGACTGGTAAATCGATGCTGGCGCTGCCGTTACTGAACGACAGCGTAGCCTTGTTGTCAGCGAGTTTCATTTAAAGCCTTTCAAGGGGTTGTCTCAACATAGCCAAAATTTCACGGGTATCAGTGCGATCCAGCGCAGCATCGATTTGCCCCAAGGACTTGCGCGCCAACTGCAGATCCAGCAAGTCCCGGTCGCCCAAATCCATCAGATCGCCCAGGGCCTGTGCTTGGCTGCAGGTCAGGGTACTCTCGAACCGATTAAAAAAGCGCTCAATCAATAAATCGTTCTCAAGCAGGCCGCGTCGGCAGCGCCAGCGAAGTTTGCTCAAACCTCGTCGGTCAAGCAATTCTTCCATGTAGCCTCGCTGTCATACCGCCTTCAAACGGTGCGCAGCACCATCATCTCCTTGATTTTCCCGATGGCCCGGGTGGGATTGAGTCCCTTGGGGCAAACATCGACGCAATTCATGATGGTATGGCATCGGAACAGGCGATAGGGATCCTCCAGATTGTCGAGCCTCTCTGCAGTGGCTTCGTCACGGCTGTCAGCGATAAAGCGGTAGGCCTGCAACAGCCCGGCAGGACCGACGAACTTGTCTGGATTCCACCAAAAACTTGGGCAACTGGTGGAGCAACTGGCGCATAGGATGCATTCGTACAGGCCGTTGAGTTCTTCCCGCTCCTCAGGACTTTGCAGGCGTTCCTTCTCGGGCGGGACGGCATCGTTGATCAAGTAGGGCTTGATGGAGTTGTACTGCTTGAAGAATTGGGTCATGTCAACAATCAGATCGCGGATCACCGGCAGACCTGGCAGGGGTTTGAGCACGATGGTCCCGGACAGGGTGCGCATATTCGTCAGGCAGGCCAAGCCATTTTTACCGTTGATGTTCATTGCGTCTGAGCCGCAAACGCCTTCCCTGCAGGAACGACGAAAGGAGATGGCCGGATCAATTGCTTTGAGCTTCATCAGGGCATCAAGCAGCATGCGCTCGCTGCCGTCAAGCTCCACCTCGATGGTTTGCATGTAGGGCTTGGCGTCCTGGTCGGGGTCGTAGCGGTAGATTTTGAAAGTACGTTTACTCATGCTTGGTTCCGGCTGGTTGGCGTCTGGGCGTCAGAGGCGATGGCTGTCTTGGCCATTGAATTCAAAATGTGCGTACCTTTAATTCAACTGTCGCCACAGTCAAGGGCTTCATCTGCACCGGTTTATAGCTCAGCCGATTGCCTTCGCGGTACCACAGGCTGTGTTTATGCCATTCGCTGTCGTTGCGGCCGTTTGGATGCTCCGGGCAGTCGCCATAGTCGTCAACGCTGTGCGCGCCCCGGCTTTCATGGCGCGCCGCCGCCGACACCATAGTGGCCTCGGCGGCTTCGATCAGGTTCTCAACTTCCAGGGCCTCGATGCGGGCCGTGTTGAAGACCCTAGACTTGTCCTTCAGGTTGATTGAATTGACCCGCTGGCGCAGGTCGGCCACTTTGGCCACGCCCTCATCCATGCTGGCCTGGGTGCGAAAAACGCCGGCATGCTGCTGCATGGTGGCGCGCAGTTCGTTGGCAACATCCTGTGCGTATTCTCCTGTGCTTGCATGGTCCAGGCGGGAGAGGCGAGTCAGGGTGCGCTCGGCGGCATCTGCTGGCAGGGGCTTGTGCGTCCGGTTGCTGTTGTTGAACTCGACGATATGATTACCCGCCGCACGACCGAACACCAGCAAGTCGAGCAGTGAGTTGGTACCCAAACGGTTAGCGCCGTGCACACTGACGCAGGAGCACTCGCCCACCGCATACAGGCCGTTGACCACCTCGTTGTGCTGGCCGTTGGCCTGAACCACCACCTGGCCGTGGATATTGGTGGGAATGCCGCCCATCTGGTAGTGGATTGTAGGCACCACAGGTATGGGTTCCTTGGTGATGTCGACATTGGCAAAGTTATGCCCGATCTCAAGCACCGAGGGCAGTCGCTTCATGATGGTGTCTACGCCCAGATGGTCGAGCTTGAGCAGCACATGGTCTTTGTTGGGTCCGCAGCCCCGCCCTTCCTTGATTTCCTGGTCCATGGAACGTGAGACGAAGTCGCGCGGCGCCAGATCTTTGAGCGTGGGCGCGTAGCGTTCCATGAAGCGCTCACCCAGGCTGTTGAGCAAAATTGCGCCCTCCCCGCGGCAGCCCTCGGTGAGCAGCACGCCCGCACCGGCCACCCCCGTGGGATGGAACTGCCAGAACTCCATATCCTCCAACGGAATTCCGGCCCGTGCGGCCAGGCCAAGTCCGTCACCCGTGTTGATGTATGCATTGGTGGACGCGGCAAAGATGCGCCCGGCCCCGCCCGTGGCCAGCAGTGTGGTTTTCGCCTCCAGGATGTGAAGGTCCCCGGTTTCCATCTCCAGCGCAGTGACTCCCAAGACGTCGCCATCGGCGTCCCGGACCAGGTCGAGTGCCATCCATTCGACAAAAAAGCTGGTTTTGGCCTTGATGTTTTGTTGGTAGAGCGTGTGCAACATCGCATGGCCAGTGCGGTCTGCTGCTGCGCAGGCGCGCTCAACCGCTTTTTCGCCATAGTTGGCGGTATGCCCGCCAAACGGCCTTTGGTAGATGGTTCCATCCGGGTTACGGTCAAAAGGCATGCCCATGTGCTCGAGGTCATAAACCACCTTTGGCGCTTCACGGCACATGAATTCGATCGCGTCCTGATCGCCCAGCCAATCGGAGCCTTTGATCGTGTCGTAAAAATGGTAGTGCCAGTTGTCCTCATTCATGTTGCCCAGCGATGCGCCAATGCCGCCCTGGGCTGCCACCGTGTGGGAGCGGGTCGGGAAAACCTTGCTGAGCACTGCCACATTCAGGCCAGCGCGCGCCAGTTGCAGCGAGGCCCGCATGCCGGAGCCGCCAGCGCCCACAATGACGACATCAAATTTTCTTCTGGTTACGGAATAAGTCATGAATTTTTAAGGCTGTGAGACTGGGGTGGGGCCGCCGCGCGGGTTTTTCTTTACAGGCGCCACAGGACCTGGATAGACCAGCCGGCGCAGCCGACCAGCCAGACCAGCGAAAGTACCTGCAAGGACAGCCGCAGTGCCAGCGGTTTGATGTAATCCATCCAGATATCGCGCACGCCAACCCAGGCGTGGTAGAGCAGGGCAAGAATCACCGTGAAGGTGATGACCTTCATCCACTGAGCCGAAAAAATGCTGGCCCACTTAACATAACCAATGCTTCCCTTGAAAAGCAGCAGTTGTGCCAGCACCAGGGCGGTAAACAAGGCCATCAGGACTGCTGTGACCCGTTGAGCCAGCCAGTCTCGCAGTCCGTAATGCGCACCCACGACGATGCGCTTGGAGCCGTAATTCACTGCCATGCTTGATCCTCTTTCAGTACAGGCCAAATAATTTGAGTCCCAGCACCAGCGTCAAGCCCGAACCCAGGGCCAGCGTGACGACGGCCGATGATCGACCAAACTCCCTGTCTACGGCATGCCGAATGTCCATCCAAAGGTGGCGCAGACCGGCTATCAGGTGGTGTAAGAAGGCCCAAATCAAGACCAGCGCGAGCAACTTCCAGGCAACACCGGGCAGTCCTAACATGCCGGAGTCAAAGACGGCGGTGAACCTGGCGAATGAAATTTCAGACGAAACCGACACATCGAACAGCCAGATCACAAAAGGCATCAGGACAAACATCAGGGCGCCACTGATACGGTGCAGTATCGACACCCAGCCGGCAGGCGGCAGTCGGTAGTTCGGCAGATCTTTGAAGGCGTTGATGTTGCGAAATTCAGCTCGCTGGCTGGGCGTGACGGTTTCAATCATGTTGGCTTTCTTGGGTCGCTGCGTCAGCTTTGGTCGATTCGACCTAAATTCTATTGCAATGCAGCAAATCAGGCTCGGCCAGCGCGATAGCCACTGGCAAGTCGCACTGCTGTACTCAATTCAAGGCATTGCGATAGTAATGGGTGTCGGTGACATACAAGCCCCGGCGCAGCTCCATAGGGGTGTCGTTGTAGGTGAAGGCGGTTCGCTCAACACTCAGGAGCGGGGTTGCCACGGCGACATCAAGCAAAAAACTGTCGGTTGCGCTGGCAAGAACAGCGCGTATTTTTTCGTCCGCCCGAACCATGCGGATGCCGAATTCAGCCTCGAACATGGCGTACATGGGCCCCTGGTCTTGGCGCAAGCGCTTGGTGGTCAGGCCTTTAAAGGGGGCGCCTGGCAACCAGATGTCCTCCAGAATCGTGGGCTTGCCAGCAAAGTGCAACACGCGCTGAATGCGCAGTACCGGCGCGCCAGTGCGCACGGCCAGGCGTCGCGCGACATCGGCAGGCGCCCGCAAGCGTTTGCAGTCCAGAATCTGGCGTTGCGCCCGGCCTTGGCTGCTGGCGTCGCCCTTGTCTGGCATAAGCTTGAGGAAGCGGTATTGCACCTGATGCTCAGCATGGGTGGCTACAAAAGTGCCCCGGCCTTGGCGCCTGATCAGCAGGTTGTCGGCGGCAAGCTCATCGATGGCTTTGCGAACCGTGCCTTGGCTGACCCGAAATCGCTTCGCAAGCTCGATTTCGCTGGGGATCAGTTCACCGGGTTTCCATTCGCCCAAACGCAGTCCGTTGAGGAGCAGGCTCTTGATTTGTTGGTACAAGGGGCTGAAGGCGGGCGCCAAAGCGGCCTCACCCTGACCCTGGGGCATGCCTGGGCTTTGGTCAGTGGTTCCGTTTGAGGGGGTGGTGCTTGGGGACATATGAATGTCAGAGCAAGGCCTGCTTGACTCAACGAAGATCATATCTTATATAAGACACAAGACAAATTGTTTCCTGCCAGTTTTCCAGATTACACTGCTCGCCGCTCGGGTCCGCCCGCCTGTCGGCCGCTACGCCCTCGATTCAATCAATTCTGGAGTTTTCATCATGAGCAAAAAGCCTGTTCGTGTTGCCGTGACCGGTGCTGCCGGCCAAATCGGTTACGCCGTCCTGTTTCGTATTGCCTCGGGCGAGATGTTGGGCCGCGATCAGCCGGTGATTCTCGAACTGCTCGAAGTGCCTCTGGAAAAGCCCCAGCAGGCCTTGCAAGGCGTGATGATGGAGTTGCAGGATTGCGCTTTCCCGTTGCTCGCCGGCATGCGTGCCCATGGCGACCCCATGACGGCCTTTCAGGATGTTGATTACGCCCTGCTGATTGGTTCACGTCCGCGCGGGCCCGGCATGGAACGCGCCGAACTGCTGGCTGTGAATGCCGAGATCTTCACGGCGCAGGGCAAGGCGCTCAACGCAGTTGCCAACCGCAATGTCAAAGTGCTGGTGGTGGGTAACCCGGCCAACACCAATGCCTACATCGCCATGAAAAGTGCGCCGGACCTGCCGCGCAAGAACTTCACGGCCATGCTGCGGCTGGATCACAACCGCGCCCTGAGCCAACTCGCGCAAAAAACAGGCAAGCCAGTCTCGGCGATTGAAAAACTGGTGGTCTGGGGCAACCATTCGCCCACCATGTACGCCGATTACAGGTTTGCCAGAATTGGGGGCGAGGGTGTCAAAGACAGCATCAATGACCACGACTGGAATGTCAATACCTTTTTGCCGACAGTAGGTAAACGCGGCGCGGCGATCATTGCTGCGCGGGGCGTGTCGTCTGCCGCCTCGGCGGCGAACGCGGCCATTGACCACATGCGAGACTGGGCGCTCGGCACCAATGACAAATGGGTCACGATGGGGATCGCCTCCGACGGTCAGTATGGCATCCCCAAAGACACCATGTTTGGTTTTGCCGTGACCTGTGAGGGTGGTGAGTATCGGCCCGTCGAAGGATTGCCGGTTGATGCCTTCAGCCAGGAGTGCATCAACAAGACTTTGAAAGAGCTGCAAGACGAGCAGGCTGGCGTGGCACACCTGCTTTAAGCGGCGATACCGAAGTCATGCTGTCGGGCACGGGACGACCAGGCGCCATGCAGACGCCCCGTGACGTGTTCTTGGGCGCACAGAGTGTTGCGAGTCCGGTCCCGGTCTGCGATCACTATTGTGGTGTGGAAGCCCGGATGCGCAAGAGTTTGGCCCTGCAGTCTGCGATGGCCGAAGAGTTTGGCACCTGCCCTTTCGACGTGACACTCGACTGCGAGGACGGCGCGCCAACCGGTGGCGAGCTTGATCATGCGTTGATGGTGGCCGAACTGGCTCGCGCCAGCCTGGCGCAGGCGGCGGTTGAACCGGGGCGCTGTCGGCCCAGGGTGGCGGTGCGGCTGCATCCGGTCGACCACCCGGCATTCGAGCAGGATGTAGAGACCGTTGTCGGCATGGCCGCAAATGCCCTGTGCCATGTCATGCTACCCAAGCTGGAGTCGCTCGCCGCGCTGGAGCGGGCGGTGCAGTGGATCGATCAAGCAGCGGCCAAGTCAGGGCGGTTGACGCCCCTCCCGCTACATGTCTTGATCGAGTCACCAGCTGCGGTGCACAAAGCCTTCAAGATCGCCGCGCACGAGCGTGTGCAATCCCTGAGTTTCGGTCTGATGGATTTCGTGTCAGCGCACGGCGGCGCCATACCGGCCACGGCCATGGGGCTGGATGACGGGCTTGACGACGCTGCGCTGGATCAGTTCAGCCACCCCTTGGTGCTGCGTGCCAAGCTTGAAATTGCAGCAGCCTGCCACGCCTTCGGCAAGGTACCATCCCATTGTGTGGTGACTGAATTCGGCGATGTTGCCAAGTTGCGCGCTGCAGCGCTAAAGGCCCGCCGGACACTTGGATTTACCCGGATGTGGAGCATTCATCCGGCTCAGATCAGGCCGATACTGGCGGCCTTTGCCCCGGATTCGGGCGAGCTTGAGCAGGCGACCCGCATTCTGGTGGCAGCCCAACAGGCGGATTGGGCTCCCATATCGGACAAAGGCGTTTTGCAGGACCGCGCCAGTTACCGCTATTTTTGGCAGGTGCTGGAGCGTGCTCAGCAAACCGGAGTCGTGCTGCCAGAGCAGGCCCGCGCCTTTTTTTCATCACCCCTTTAGCCGCATGCCGGGCCAAGATACAAGGGTTGATGCAAAGGTTGATGCAAGGGTGTTTTTTGGCGCACGCTCAGATCGGCGCCAAGCCAATTTTTATTGATTCAAAAGGAGAAAGTCATGCTACAAAATTACCGTGCCCACATGGCCGAGCGTGCTGCGCTGGGCATCCCGCCGCTGCCGCTGTCGGCCAAGCAGACGGGTGAATTGATCGAGCTGCTCAAGCGCCCGCCCGCCGGTGAAGAATCCACCCTGGTGGACTTGATCACTTACCGCGTGCCGGCCGGTGTCGATGACGCAGCCAAGGTCAAGGCCAGTTATCTCGCAGCGGTGGCGCATGGCAGCGAGACCTGTCCGCTGCTGTCGCGGCAAAAGGCCACTGAGCTGCTTGGCACCATGCTGGGCGGCTACAACATCAGCCCCTTGGTGGAGCTGCTCGAAGACGCCGCCGTGGCCGATGTGGCCGCCAGCGGCCTCAAAAAGACACTGCTGATGTTCGACCAGTTCCATGATGTCAAGGAAAAAGCCGACGCGGGCAACGCCCACGCCAAGGCTGTGTTGCACAGCTGGGCCGATGCCGAGTGGTTCACCTCGCGCCCCGAAGTGCCGCAGTCCATCACCCTGACCGTGTTCAAGGTCGCCGGCGAGATCAACACCGATGATCTCTCGCCGGCGCCAGACGCCTTCAGTCGCCCGGACATCCCCTTGCACGCGCTGGCCATGCACAAAAACGCCCGGCCCGGCATCACGCCCGAAGAGGATGGCAAGCGTGGCCCGGTCAAGTTCATCGATGAACTCAAGGCGCGCGGCCCTCTGGTGGCCTATGTCGGCGACGTGGTCGGC
>SXGQ01751422.1_pt1 | contig 10474 bp, 8 predicted proteins | sample 3178371 | NCBI WGS metagenome assembly SXGQ01 (sample SAMN11356859, study PRJNA531348) | freshwater metagenome | isolation source: freshwater sample F1-20 | place: China: Fuxian Lake, Yuxi | collected 2017-12-25 | reverse complement strand
TTAGAGGTGTTTCTTCACTAACAGTAATGGAGGTAGCAGCATAATGAACATTGGTAGCGCACTTCTTTCTTTAAGACCAGGAGCACAATGGGCAGTTAATGGCAATACTTATGAAGGTATTCAATGGTTGTCTCCTGATATTCCAAAACCCACAGAAGATGAGATTGCTCAAGAAATTGAAAAACTGAAAGCAGAGTTTGAACGCACTGAATACAAACGCCAAAGAGAACCAGAGTATCCATCAATCGGTGACCAACTTGATGCTCTGTTTCACGCTGGAGTTTTTCCACCAGAAATGGCAGCACAAATTCAAGCAATCAAAGATAAGTATCCTAAACCTTGACAATCTCCACATAATCCTTTATAATACTCAAGTCTTTCAAATCCTTGTATCTTTGGGATGAAAGACCACTTCTCTGTGGTGGGAGAGGTGAGTTGGTGGTTACTGGAGAGGGTCTTAGCACCCTCTCTTTTTTTTGTCCAGACCCCTTGACACCCGCTCCGAGACCCTATATAATAGTCAGGTAATCAAAAAGACCAACCAATGAGCGCCGCACAAGAAACAGTTCTGGGTATTGTGATTGATGTCTGCACCCGCAGTTTCCTGCTTATCAGCGATCAAGGCAGTGAGCGCCTGGTGGAGTGCGATACTGTTCAAGAATTTATGAATGTTCTGGAAGTTGTCACCGCCCAACTGGATCCTGATCAAATTGAATATGCTGACCTTGCTGTGTATGGTGAGCAAAACTAAATATCAGAACTATGGAAGTTTTCACGGTGGAAGAGTTTCAAGAAAGGTTTGATGAACTTATGTCACGTGTAGAGAACGGCGAGAACATAGGTATTGTGAATGAAGCAGGGCAGGCAGCAGTTATGATGCCAGCAGATGACGAACTCATACGAATACACACTGAGTTAAACAACGAGGCATCCTGATATTCAGGATTTTATGGGGGTATAGCTTAATGGTTAGAGCGGGCTCCTTATAAGGGCTTAGTCTGGGTTCAATTCCCAGTATCCCTATTGACTATTATGTTATAATAGTCTCATCACCTGGGCGTATGGTGAAATTGGTAAACACACGACACTTAAAATGTCGCGGGAAGTTCCCTTGTCGGTTCAAGTCCGACTATGCCCACTAAAATAAATATAAGATATGGGAAAACCCTTATGTCTTATCGCATTGATCACGCATACTGCTGGTATAATAATGGCAGTATGATTGTGAAGATGTACTTTATAAATCATTTGCCCTTCACTTTTGATGAATTACCTGATGGACACTTATATGACCAAGACTTATGTAGAGCAGCAGATAAAAATAGGTCATTTGAACCAGAAGATTTATATAGAACTTCCTTCTATCTTATAGATGAAGAAGTACATCCAATGTTGTTTGCGGTAGACTTGGAAAACCCTGAGGATTTACCTGATGATGTTAAATTTGAATATGATGAAGAAGATTTGATGGGATAAATACTATTGCTTAATCGTGGTTGTTTAAGCAAAGAATGGGAGCAGAAATGCTCCTTTTCTTATATAAATACTCATAACCACGATTAAAGCAGATGGAATACTATACTTACGCTTATTTGCGTGAAGATGGAACACCTTACTATATTGGTAAAGGTAAGGCAGGAAGAATTACTAATACTTTACACAGAATTGCAATTCCCAAACAAAAGGAAAGGATAATTTATTTAAAAACAAATCTTACAGATGAAGATGCAAGGAAGCACGAGATTTATATGATTGCTATTTTTGGTAGAAAAGATTTGGGAACAGGAATTTTGAGAAATATGACTGATGGTGGAGAGGGATGTGCTGGTAGAGTTTTAAGTGAAGAAACTAAAAAGAAGTTAAGTGAAGCACATAAAGGTAGAAAAAAGAGTATTGATCATAGAAAAAAATTGAGTGAAGCTAAAATAGGAAAAAAAATTACTGAAGACCATAGAAAAAATATGAGTGCTTCTCTAAAAGGTAATAAAAATCCTGCTTATGGAAAAAAGTGGTGGACTAATGGTATTAAAAGTATACTCTCTAAGGAATGCCCTGGTGAAGGATTTATTTTAGGACATAATATCCACAAAAAGAAATAGTTCTACTATTTCTATGTTAATAAATAAGTCATAGGAAAGTAGAAAGTAGAGGGTTATTGCCTTGCCTTTGAACAAATTGGAAAATTTCATCAAGAATACAGAAGGACGTATTCTTTATGTTAATCCAAGTGACCTTGATGCGACTGATGCGATTGAAAATCAAGGTAACTCACTGACAAAACCTTTTAAGACTATTCAGAGAGCACTGATTGAGGCTGCAAGGTTCTCATATCTCAGAGGTAGTGATAACGACCTTATTGAAAAAACCACCATATTACTGTTCCCTGGCGAGCACATTGTTGACAATAGACCTGGTTATGCAATCAAAGATGTAGGTGGAACAGCAACCGCAGTATCTCCATCAGGTTCACAGACTTCAGCTCTAACAGAACTTACATTAAACACTTCATCGATCTTTGATTTAACTCAGTCAAATAATATTCTCTATAAGTTTAACAGTATCAATGGTGGTGTTGTTGTTCCTAGAGGAGTTTCACTTGTTGGTCTAGATCTTAGAAAGACTAAAATTCGTCCTAAGTATGTTCCTAACCCAACTGATAGTACAGTTAATTCAACCGCTGTCTTTAGAATTACAGGAACTTGTTACTTCTGGCAGTTTACTCTTCTTGATGGCGATGAAACTGGCGTTGTTTATACGGATCCTGTAGACTTCTCAACTAATAATCGTTCTAAACCAACATTCTCTCACCACAAATTAACTTGCTTTGAATATTGTGATGGTGTAAATGTTCCAAGTGGTTATGCACTAACCGACTTGGATATGTATTATAGTAAACTCTCTAATGCATTTAACACAGCATCAGGAAGAGATATTGATCAAAAGTATCCAGCATCACCATTAGGATTTGCTAAGCAGCGTGCTGAGTGGGAAATTGTTGGTGCATTTGCCTCCGACCCTGTAAATATCTCCTCTGTGATTTCTGGAGACGGATTTACACCCAATACAGTTATCACAGTCACCACAAGTTCTGATCACGCTCTTACTGCTGGAACACCAATCAAGATCAAGGGTGTTGATGTAGATGATTATAATGTTTCAACTAAGGTTCAGAGTGTATTAAATGCAACTCAGTTTACATATCTACTTCCATTTGTAAGAGCCAATCTACCTGCTTCTCCAAGCGCATCTTCAGCAACAGTAACAATTGAAACTGATACTGTTTCTGGTGCATCTCCTTACATCTTTAACATCTCTCTACGCTCTGTATGGGGCATGAACGGTGTACATGCTGATGGTAGTAAAGCATCTGGTTTCCGTTCATTTGTTACTGCTCAATTTACTGCGGTCTCTCTACAAAAAGACGACCGTGCTTTTGTAAAATATAATCCATCATCTAGACTTTATGAAGGTATTACGGTAACTAAAGTTACTGGATCTTCATTATCGAGTGGTTCTTCATCTACCAATGAGAGCACTGTCTATCACTTAGATAGCGATGCAATTTATAGAAATGGATGGGAAACTGCACACATAAAAGCATCTAATGATGCATTCATTCAAATTGTTTCCATCTTTGCCATTGGTTTTACTCGTCACTTTGATGCAAGATCTGGTGCTGACTATAGTATTACCAACTCTAATTCCAACTTTGGTCAGATTTCTCTTTCCGCATCTGGATTTAAGAAAGAGGCATTCACTAAAGATGATAGAGCATATATTACTTCAGTTATTACGCCAAGGGCAATCACTAAAGATGAAGTAAATATTGACTGGATTTCTCTTGATGTTACTAAAACTACATCAGTAGGTATTTCAAGTCATCTTTATCTGTTTGGATTTAGTGATGCCAATGTTCCACCACCAGTTCTAACTCAAGGATATAGAGTTGGTGCAAGAATATCTGATAAACTGTATGTAACTAATGTTGGAACAGGAGTTACATATTCTGCGGCGATTTATATGGCAGATACTGACCCTGCGAGTGGGGCGGTCTATGGAACAACAAGTTCTACGAAAGAATATAATGTAACTTCTGTTGCATCTAACATACTAACAATCGGTGCACATGGTCTTCTGACTGGTGAAAAAGTTATTGTCATTAGTGATATTGGCGACTTACCAGAAAATATCACTGCACATAAAGTTTATTACACAATCAAACAATCATCAACTGAAATTAAACTCGCATCATCACTAACAAATGCTCAGAACGGAACAGCGATCACAATTTATGGTGGATCACAACTCCGCATTCTAAGTCGTGTTTCTGATAAAGATGCTGGTGATGTTGGTTCACCAATTCAATATGATACTACTAACTCTAATTGGTATATTCATACAGAAACCGGAAGTAGTATTTACACTAATATTAGTAGTCTTGGATTACCTGATGTTCCTTCCAGAACTGATGTTTCTTTCTTTAAGAGAATTGAAGATACTAGAAGTATTGATGAAAAACTTTATAAGTTTAGAGTTGCTATTCCTAAAGAGTTCCAGAATACTAAGAATCCAGAAGAAGGATTTGTTATTCAGGAGTCCAGTTCTACTGGAGCAAGATCAAATTCAGATTTTACTCTTGCTACGATTACTGAAGCAGATTATGATTATAAGAGAAATCCAAGATTTATCAGCACTTGCTCTGTAAGTTCTTCAACAATTACAGTTATTTCGGAATTACCACATGATCTGAATGTTGGTGATCAAATCATTGTTAGAAACGTAACAAGTACAACTAATGCATCTGGAACAGTTAATGTTGGATACAATGGAACTTTTGAAGTTACTGCGGTAACTAATGATAAGACTTTCCAATATTCAACAACAGACGTTAATGGAGTAGTCCATACACCAGGGGTCTTTACTAATAATACAAGTTCTAGAGCAACTTCACTTCCAAGATTTGTTAGAAATGATTGGAAGAGTAATTACTACATTTACAGAAGTGATGTTATCACACCATACATCTACAATGTTCAAGATGGTGTCTATCATCTTTATGTTCTCAATGCTGATAATGCTATCGAAACTGAGTTTACCTCATCATCTTTTAGTCAGAATGTAACTGACCTTTATCCACAGTTGGATAGAGATAATATTGAGGAAAATCCAAATTCAAGTAAGACCTATGCTAAGAGGTCTCCTGTTGGTGAAGTTGTAACTAATGACCTCAAGAAGAGCTTAACTAGAGAAACTACAGATAAAGTTCTCAGAGACTTATTTGTTGGGCTTCCAATTTCTGGAGTATCAACATCGTTCTCTAGCGCAACAGAAGGCACTGCAACATTGACGTTCTCTAGAGAACATAATTTGAGTGGTATTGTAACTTACAGTGCCCTTGCTGGCGGTTCTGGGTTTACTAACGGCACTTATTATAACGTTAAACTATTCAATAATGGAACTTCAACTTGGGATGGTGCAACTGCAAGAGTTGTTGTCTCTGGTGGTTCAATTTCTAATGTTGAAATTACCGCTGGTGGTTCAGGATACACAAATGGTGAAGAGTTAGACTTTGATACTTCATCCATTGGTGCTGGTGTTGGTGCTGGTTTAACAATTAGCACATCTGGTATTTCCACAGTTATTGGTAACACTGTTCAAATCACTGGTATCGGCACAACTGCTGGTGGTCATTTCCGTATTACCTCTGTTCCTGCTAAAAATCAGGTTGCAGTTGCAATCACAAATGGTGATGCCAGAATTGTTTCGGATCAATATCTAATTAATATTGGACCAGAAATTCTTGTTTCTTCCACAGCATACACAACTGCAACTGGTATTTCAACCTTCACAACATCAAGACCACACGGTCTGATAGCTGGAAATAAAATCCGTGTTCTGGATTCAACTCATGGAAATCTTGGTGACTATTTAGTTTCTGGTATTACAACCACGACAATTAGTGCAGTTACCAATCAATCAGTATCTGCAAAATATATTCTGAAGCACGGTCTCTCTGCAAATGATAAGACCTCTGATGTTGATGGTGAAAATCTTGGTGCAAGAGGATTCTCATTCTATGATAATGAGATTTTAACTCTAGATTCTAATATTACCAATGGGACAACGTTACACATTACCGTTCCTAACGCTGGAATTTCAACCACTAAGAGATTTGAACTTGGATCTTATATTCAAATTGACAATGAGGTAATGAGAATTGTAAGCAGCACTCTTGCTGGTGCTGGTAACAATGAGATTACCGTTATCCGTGGTGCTCTGGGAACAGTTAAGGAAAATCATTCTGCTGGTACACAGATTAGAAAAATTAAACCAAAAGCAGTTGAATTCCGTAGACCATCTATTGTACGTGCATCTGGTCATACATTTGAATATCTTGGTTATGGTCCTGGTAACTATTCAACTGGTTTACCACAAGTTCAGGTTAAGACCCTTACTGAAAAAGAAGATTACCTAGCACAAGCACAAGAAAGATCTTGTGGTATTGTTGTTTACACTGGTATGAACAGTGTTGGTGACTTCTTTATCGGTAACAAGAAAATTAACTCTGCAACTGGTAAAGAAGTTAACTTCGACATTCCAGTTTCAACAATTACTGGCGAAGATCCATCAAGACTAAGTGTTGTATTTGATGAAGTTATTGTTAAAGAAAGACTTTTAGTTCAAGGTGGAAACTCTGGAACTGTTTTATCTCAATTTGATGGTCCAGTGACCTTCAACCAAGAGTTGAAGATGAATGATAATGTCACAATGAATGGAACTCTTAAATTGAATTCCACTTTTAATATTACTGATAGCACACAATCTACAAGCACAACGACGGGTGCCTTTACTGTAAAAGGTGGTGTTGGTATTGGATCTAATCTTTATGTTGGTGGTGACCTTGTAGTTTCTTCTAACTCAACTCTCGTTTCTAGTGCTGGTAGTTTCGGAAACATTAAGATTGCAGTTACAGATGATAATACAATTGATACGTCATCTGGTAACTTAAAATTATCTGCAGCTGCTGGTGGTAGTCGCATTGAAATTCTTAAAGATACTACAATTACAGGTATTCTGAGTGTCACCGATGATATTACAGCATTCTGGTCATCTGATGAAAGACTGAAGGATAACATTACTCCAATTGAAGATCCACTTGCTAAGGTCCTTTCAATCAGTGGAAACACATTTGATTGGAATGATAAGTCCAACAAGTCTGGACACGATGTTGGTGTGATTGCACAAGAAATTGAAAAGGTTCTTCCTGAAGCAGTTGTCACAAGAGACAATGGTTATCTAGCAGTTGATTATCATAAGGTAGTCCCACTACTGATTGAAGCAGTCAAGGAACTATCTGCGAAGGTAGATGCCCTTGAGAAAAATACTGATAAATAACTAAAAACCATATAAGATGGCAAATTTTAGGAAGTCATTTAACTTTAGGAATGGTGTACAGGTTGATGACGATAATTTAGTTGTAAATTCTAATGGATTGGTTGGAGTTGGTACGACCGTTCCAACCGAAACATTGGATGTCAGAGGAACTGCAAAATTTGTTGGTCTAGTTACTGCAAGTCATATCTTTACACCAGCACTTAATGTGTCTGGAGTTGGAACATTTGGAACAGTAAGTGATGGTAAAGTCTCTATCAGTTCTGGAATCATCACTGCTGTTTCTGGAATTGTAACTTTTTATGGAGATGGTTCTGGGTTAGTTAATATTCCAACTTCACAATGGATTGATACTGATGTTGGTCTTGGATTTACTAGCATTTACTCGGCAGGAAACGTCGGTATAGCGACTTCCGACCCACGTTTCTCACTACAGATTGGTAGAAATCCAAACACGAGTAGTGGTGTTGGTATTAATTCACTTGGAAATATTTTAGCAAGTGGAATTATTACTGCAACAACCTTTAGTGGATCATTAAGTGGCAATATTACTGGTGATGTTAATTCAACTGGTGTAGGAACTTTTAATAATCTTAAGATCGGTACAAGTGTTACAATAGGTTCAGGAGTTGTAACTGCTACTACATTTAGAGGAACTTTAGTTGGAGATGTAACTGGAACTGCATCTACTGCAACATCTCTTTCAGGAACTCCAAATATCACCGTTGGCACTATAACTGCATCTAAAGTAGTTGCTGATCTTGTTGAAGTACCCAATACTGGCGTTACAACCATTTCAAAACTTCTTCACGTTGGAACTGGTGGAACTGCATTTGCTGCTCTAGAAGGCGGAAGAATTGGTGTAGGAACAGCACTTCCAACGTCCGAGTTCCAAATTAGAAAGTCTTCTGGATCTCTTCTAGAAGTTGTTTCAAATACTGGAAACGCAAGAATTAGTGTCGGGCAAGTCACTGGAGTTGGAAAAAGCACAGGAATTTTAAGATTTGGAGATACTGATAAAACTCTTGATCTTATTAATAATGATACTGGAAATCTTAACTATTATCTACACGCTGGATCTTCTGGTGTAGGAACTGGTCGTTTTGAATGGATTTATGGGCAGACAAATGCTCAGTTAATGTCCTTGACTTATGGTGGAAGTCTTGGATTGGGTAAAACAAATCCAGATAATACACTGCACGTTGTAGGAACATCAACTGTAACCGGAAATGCTTTCTTTGGTAATAATGTTACAATTCTAGGATCATTAAGTGCAGCGTCATTAAGCTTACCAACACTTACTGGTCAATTAATTGGCAATGTTTATGCTTCTAGTGGAGTGTCTACTTTTAGTAGAGTTGAAACTACATCATCTATAACGGTATCAACTGGTTCTTCAATTGGTATAGGAACTACGAGACCAATCGTTGGATTAGATTTAAGAGCAGGAACTGGATTAATTGCAAATCTAGGTATTGGAACTGATGCTGTTGGGGATGGAAATGCCCTGAACGTTGGGGGAACAGCAGTTATTCCAAGTGGTTCTGTTGGTATTGGAACTACATCATTAATATCTACACCACCATTTGGTCAAGTTCAAGTATTTAATCAAATTATTGATTTATATGGTAGTAAACTTAATGTTAAGACTAATAGTGTAGTTGGATTTAATACTTATCTTCCACGAGCAATACTTGACTTTGGAAATGTTGGATCAGCAACGACACGTCCAGTTATGGTAGTTCCTAATATTAATGCAAGTACGAGAAACGGAATTGGTCAAACTCCAACAGGATCAATGATTTTCAATACAGATACTTCTAAATTCCAAGGATATACTGGAGTTGCTTGGACTGATTTTCACTAAAGGGGTATAAACAATGTCTACAACAGTATCAAAAGCGGGTCCTTATTATACTTCAGGTGAAATTAAATTTAGTTCACTAAGATCTAACTTTCGTGCTCAAGTAAGAAAAGAAACTTCTGGTGGAAGTGAAACATTTAATTCCGATACTGCTCAAATCAAAGCATCTGATTTAAGAAGAATTACGTCTACATCTAATACTAATCCTACCGTTCCAGATGCAACTGAAAATGCCAATATAACAACATTATCTAATTGGAAAACCTCACAATTTAGAGGTTCAATTAAATATTATTATATCACACAATCTGGAACTGATGTCAACTTTGACATTGATGCTCAATCTTGGAATAGCAATCTAAATAAAAACGTTCGCAAATTCTTATTTGTTGATGGAACTTGTGGATCAAATACTTCTTCCAGTCCTGCTGCCCAATTAAGTGCAACTGCATTTAATTTAACAGTTGATACTTATGGAAGTATTCTTGGAGCATCTGGTAGAGGTGGTGGAACTGGTAGTGGAGCTCCAGATATATCTGGACAATCAGGTGGAGACGCATTAGAAATGTCATCTTCAAGTGGTGCTAACAATATTGTTTTGATAAGAACTGGTGCAAGGATATATGGTGGAGGTGGTGGAGGAGAAAAAGGAACCACAGGTGCTAATGGAACTAGTGGAACTTGTACTTTTGTGTATGAGCATCAATATTGTAATCCAAGTGTGCAGGGAGGAAATTGTCCTAGTGGAGGAACTTATATAAGGACTTATAGGTTAAGATGTTGTGGTGGAGATGAAAATACCTCTGGATGTACTGCATCTCTTTACAGAAATGTTTGTGAAATTTATACACCAAATCCTAGTGGAACAGGGGGTGCTGGTGGTAATGGTGGACCTGGAAGAGGTTATAATAATCAAGAACCAAATTCACTGGCAGGAGTTGCTGGAGTTGCAGGAACTCAACCATCCTCATGTTCACAGGGTGGAACTGGTGGTGCAACTGCTGGAGAAAATGGGGAAACTGGTGCCTCTGGTGGTGAATGGGCACAATCTGGTGGTAATACAAATAATACTGGTGTTGGTGGCGGAGTGGGTCGTGCAATCTTTGGATCAAATTACTCAACATCAGGAGTAATTAATGGAGACACCATTAAAGGTTCTTATACATAACTTAGAAGTTTTATAGATTATGACTGAACAAAGAGAATATCCATCGTTAC
>SXGQ01166742.1_pt1 | contig 10474 bp, 9 predicted proteins | sample 3178371 | NCBI WGS metagenome assembly SXGQ01 (sample SAMN11356859, study PRJNA531348) | freshwater metagenome | isolation source: freshwater sample F1-20 | place: China: Fuxian Lake, Yuxi | collected 2017-12-25 | reverse complement strand
GGGAGGACCACTTCAAAGGGGGCGGGCCACTCCTCGTCCAGCGATCTGAAATCGTTGAAATCGTTCGACCACCCACGCTCACTGCACCAACAAAAATACCAACAATTTTCATCGCTGGGTCACTGGCCTCATTTAGCCGGATGCCGCATCCGCCGCGAGACCGCCCAATGCTCTGTAATTGGAAACGTTTTCTTCTCGCTCAACCCGCTCCGCTTGGCTTTCCGTCACAAGCCTGCTGTCTGGCGCTGTGTTTTAGAGAGCTACTTTTTTTGAACTCTGCTCACACGACCCCACAGGTTGAATTCAGTCACTAACAGGTTTCCGGCCGCATCATAGGCCACGCCATGGGGGGCGTAGAAGCGGTCTGATTTCCAGATTTCCGGAGCCGCCTTGTTGGTGCGGATCTCGTCGACATTCTCGTTGGCGCCGATATGGGCGATCACCTTGCCGTCCTTGTCCAACAGCGTGACACGGCCTTGTAACTCGCCCACCGCCAGCGCCTCGCCGCGTAATGCCAGTGCGCTGGGCAGGCGCAGGTTTTCCGCGAAAGCGCCCAACACCTTGCCGTCCAGGTCCATGTGGACCAGGCGGTTGTTGCGGCGGTCGGCACACAGCAGTCTTGCCGGGGTGAAGCGGGTGTCGATGGCGATCTTGTGGCACAGGTCGAAATTCCAAGGCGCGCCCTTGCCGCCGAACGTCGCCAGATACTTCCCGGCCTTGTCGAAACGATGAATGAAATCCAGGCCGTAGCCGTCGGTGACATAGATGTCGCCATTCGGTGCCACCGCGATGCCGGTCAAGTTGATGGCCTGCTTGTCATCCTTCTTGTATTGCGCCGGAATGGCGGAGGCCGGAATGGTCAGAACCTTGCGTCCATCCAGACCGATCTGGATGATCTCCTGCGCCAGGCGGCTGACGCCATAGATATTGGGGGCGCCATCCAGACCGCGCGCGATGATGAAACCATGCAGATCGGCCGGGGCACCGGGCACATTGCGCAAGTACCGGCCATCCGCGCCATAAACCTGGATGCCGGGCTGGCTGCCGCCCTGCACGCTGACGTAAATGTCGCCGGCCGGCGAAACCGCGATATCGCCATGGGAGTCGCCGATGGTGGCCATGCCGGCGGGCGGCGTCAGCACCGGCGACGTCATGGTGAAATTCTGCGCCCAGCCGGCGCCCATCGCCACCAGCGAACCAGCCATCACGGTAACAAGGACGATTGTTCTTTTCATTACGCGTCTCCTAAACGGTCAGCCAGAACACCAGCCCGGCAGCGGCCATCAATACCAGCAGCGCCATCAGGGGATGGGCCAGCTTTATGCTCCATCCTTCGGGCACATGCGCGCGCTTCTTCTTTCCGGTCAGCATCGGGAATATCAGATTGTCGCCCTTGACGAACAGGTAGAAGCCCACCGCCACCACATGCAGCCAGACCAGCACCAAGATGACGTTGAAGATCGTCCCGTGCAGGCCGGTGATTTCGGTCGAGGCCTCTTCGCTGATCAGAAGCGCCAGCGGTCCGTGAAGGCGCAGGCCGTCATTGGAAAACAGCCCGGTCACTGCCTGCAGCAGCAGCACCGCGATCAGGCCCAGCACCATCAGGCCGCCGGCGGGATTGTGCCCGGCGAACAGGGCCTTATTGGCCCCAGCCAAGCTGCGTAGATAGGCCAGAACCGCGCGCGGCGGATGGAGAAAATCGCGAAAGCGCGCGGTGGTGGATCCAATCAATCCCCACACCAGGCGGAAGATCAGCAAGGCCAGCAGCGTCAGGCCGGACCACAGATGCACCCGCATGTAGCCTTGGTCGGCGCTGAGCCACGAAACCAGTATCAGGATCACGATCGCCCAATGAAACAGACGCACGGGCGCGTCCCACACCTGGACATGCTCTGGCTTTTCGGGATCAGTGGACATCGTCGACCCGATAAACAGCGATGCCGCGCTGGCGCAAAGGCGCTAATGCGGCCGGCGGGGCAGCGCTTCCCGTCACGGTGAGGGATCGCAAGGATTTGAGCGACGCCAGTGCCTGCACGGTCGCGATGGAAACCTTGGTATTCGCCAAGCGCAACATCTCAAGTCGGGACAGCGCTGCCAGCACCGGCGCCGCCTTGTCGGTAATGGCGGTGCCGGACAAATCGGCGCGCAATATGCGGTCCTTCAGTGGTAGGAATTCCCTGAGCTGAACGTCGCCGAAGGCACTACGAGCCAGCGATGCGCTAATCTCCAAATCGGCGGAGTCGCGCGACACATACTCGAGCGCACCGGGGAACCGCGCCTGCAATTGCCGTACCCTATCCGCCAGCGGCGCGCGCTGGCGTTCCACCTGAACCGGATCGCTTTCCCGGATTTCGATCTCCACCACCGATTTTGGGGCGTTCTTGATAGCGTGCACAGGCATCGCCCCCGACGCACCAGCCGCGATCCACAGCCGGATCACGGTGATGTCGTCCTTGGTCAATGGCGCCTTGCCGCTGGGCGGCATCGCCTGTTCATCGCTTTCTGGCAGGGTGATGCGGCGGAACAGTTCGCTTTCCTCCACCTTGCCTGGTGCGATCACCGCGCCATGCTTGCCGCCGCGCATGAGGAACGCGAATGTGTCCGTACGCAACTGTCCACGGTCCATCTTGTCGCCGTGGCAGCCATTGCAGCGCGCCTCAAACAGCGGCGCCACTCGCGCCGTGTAAAAGGAGCCGGGCGCGGCCTGGGGCACATCCGCCAGCCCCAGCACGTCCAGTACCTGATGCCGGAAGGCGGGCCGAAACGTCATGGCCGTGGCGATGCCTGCCGCCGTCACAAGGAGCACGCAGGCAAAATACAGCAGGGCAGACTGCGGCCGATCACTCACGCATCACCGGTCCGTCACGCCAGCACTTCGGAAACGATGCGGGCCGGCTTCACGCCGGTCAGTTTCTGGTCCAGGCCCTGGTAGGGATAGTTGAGCTTCCTATGATCAAAGCCCAGCAGATACAGCATGGTGGCATGCAGGTCGCGCACCTCGACGGGATTGCGCACGATCTCATAGCCCATCTCATCGGTCTCGCCATGGGTCAGACCGGCCTTCACGCCGCCCCCCGCCATCCAGATGGTGAAACAGGAAGGATGGTGATCGCGGCCGATGAAGGCCATTTCCTGACCGCCGCGATTTTCCCACATCGGGGTGCGGCCGAACTCGCCGCCCCACACCACCAGCGTGTCTTCCAGCAGGCCGCGCTGTTTCAAATCGGCTAGCAGCGCTTGGGTGGGCTGGTCGGTCTCTCGCGCGCGCCCCACCAGGCCCACATTCAATCCCTCGTCGGTGGGCGTGCCATGGGAATCCCAGCCCCAGTGATAAAGCTGGATGAAGCGCACGCCGCGTTCGGCCAGCCGCCGCGCCACCAGGCAGTTGTTGGCATAGCTGGTCTTGCCCGGCTGGGCGCCATAGCGTTCCAGCACCTTTTGCGGCTCGCGGCGAATGTCCATCGCCTCGCTGGCTTCCAGCTGCATGCGGAAGGCCATTTCATACTGCGCGATGCGGGCCACGGTTTCGGGGTTGCCATACTCCCGATGGGTCTGGCGGTTGATCTGTTCCACAGCCTCCAGCACCTGACGGCGCTCGGCGCGGCTGACGCCCTTGGGATTGTCGAGATACAACACCGGCTCGCCTGCCGAGCGGCATTGCACGCCCTGATAGACGCTGGGCAGATAGCCCGATCCCCAGAGCGGCTTGCCAGCATTGGCGGTGATGCCGCCCGACGAAATCAGCACGATGAAGCCGGGCAGATTCTGGTTTTCCGATCCCAGCCCATAGGTTACCCAGGAACCCAGCGAGGCATGGCCAGTGCGCGGATCTCCGGTATGCACCAGAAGCTGCGCCGGCGCATGGTTGAACTGGTCGGTGCGCATCGACTTGATGAAGCACAGATCGTCGATGGATTTTTCCAAGTGCGGCAGGCGGTCGGTGATCCAGGCGCCGCTCTTCCCCGCCTGATGGAACGGGAACATCGGACCCAGCAGCTTGGGAATGCCCGAGATGAAGGCAAAACGCTTGCCTTTCAGGAAGGCTTCGGGCGCCGGCTTGCCATGAAACCGCGCCAGCATCGGCTTGTGATCGAACAGTTCGAGCTGGCTGGGGGCGCCGCCCATATGCAGATAGATCACCCGTTTTACCTTCGCCTTGATCTGCGGCGGCAGGACCGACAGCGGGGTGGACGGATTGCGCGCCAGGTCGAGCGTGTGGCCGGAGGCGGCCATTGCGTCATTCATGTAAAGCGCGCCAAGACCGCCCATGCCCCAGCCAAGAAACTGGCGGCGGGTCTGCGCCTGGATCTGCGCCTGGATCTGCGCGAACTCGATGGGCGTCTTGATGTTCTCGCTCATGGCATCACCGTGTCAGCGCGGCGTCGAGGTTGAGCAGTGCGCTGGCCACTGCCGTCATCCCGGCCTTTTGATATAGCTTGTTCAGCACATCCCTTTCCGTCGCCGACAAATCGCGTGACAGCACGGCGCGGGCGCCGAAATCCAGTTGCGACGGAATAGTCTTACCGCCTTCGCGGCCCATGCGCGCCGCCAAAGCTTGCGCTGCCTCTTGGTAGACCGGGTCGTTCAGCGTCACCAGCGCCTGCAACGGGGTATTGGTTGGCAGGCGGCGCGGCGCGCTGAGCTGGCGGTCCGCTGCGTCAAAGGTGAGGAAGCTGGGATAAAGCGCCGTTCGCTTTATGTATGTGTAGACGGCGCGGCGGTACCGGTCGGACCCGGTGGCATCCACCCAGCGTTCCGGATTGTTGGCCACGACGTTCCACACATCCTTGGGCTGGGCCGGCATCACGGGCGGACCGCCCATGGCGGGATTGAGCAGCCCGCTCGCCTGCAAGGCCTGGTCGCGGACCATCTCGGCGGTGAGACGCTGCTGCGGCCCCCGCGCCAGCAGACGGTTTCGCGGGTCACGGCTCTGCAAAGCGGGCGCAGTCGCCGCGTCTTGGCGATAGGTGGCGCTCGTTACCAACTCGCGCAGGAGCTTCTTGGTGTCCCATTTGAGGTCGTTCTGAAAGCGCAGCGCCAGCCAGTCCAGCAGTGCCGGATGGCTAGGCATCTCACCGGCGCTCCCGAAATCCTCCAGCGTTTCGACGATGCCGGTTCCGAACAGCGCTTCCCAATAGCGGTTCACCGTCACCCGAGCCGTCAGCGGCTGCTGCGGCTTGAAGAACCATTGCGCCGCGGTCAGCCGGTTGCGCGGCGCCTTGGCATCCAGCGCGGGAAACACTGCCGGCGTATCGGGCATCAGCGCAGGGCCGACCTGGGTAAGGAAGCTACCGCGATCGAAGGCGTGCATCTGGCGTTTTTCATAGCTGGCCTGCTCCACCATCACCGGCAGCGGCACGCTGGGAATGGCCTGCAATTGCCGTTGCAGGATTTCCAATTGCGCGATGGTTTCTTCCGTCACAGGAGCAGCGGCCAAATGGGTCCAACGCGCATCGCTGCTGGCCAGCAGGCGCACACGCGGCGGCGGCGATGCTTCCGCATTGATCGGCTCATTCTGCGTCAGTTGCAGCCGCAGCCTGGCGCCCGGCGCCAGTTGTAGGGGCGCGGCGGGAACCGCCACCACCCAGCGGGTACGGAACAGGCCAGGATTGGCCATCACGCCGCTAAATTCGGCCAGCCGCGCGGCAGCCTGCCCCTTGGTTGCGGCGCCAGTGCTGTTGCGGATCAACCGCCCCATATCGCCTTCCAGATTTTCTACCGAGTCCGGCGCGAGCAGCCGGAAAGCGATTTTTTCCTCCTTGCCGTCCAGCGTGACGATCCAGGCATCGATGCGATTGGTGACAAAGCCCTTCTCGGGAACATGGCGCGCCCTGGCCAGATCGGCCGGCGGGACCTCGATGCGCAGCGCTGTCACGGTCCTGGGCTTGGTGGACGCGGTTAGCTCAAAGACCGAATTGGTCGGCACCGTGCCGGTCTTGATTGCCAAGCCGCCTTGCAGGCGAAAGCTTGCCTCCGGCTTCTGCTTCCTGGCCAGCGCCAACCGCTCCAGCAAGCCTTTTTGCCCACCCGTCTTGCCCTCCAGAAGCGCGAGCGCGCGTTCGATCGCGAGCACTTCGCTGACGGAGCCCTGGGTGATGGGAAGCATCGTCCAGGAACTCGCATCAGCAGCGGCGCGGCTGGCGCTTACCAAATGATTGCGCAAGCCATCGATCTGCCGCGCGATGCGTTCGGCCTCGCCGCGTCGCGACTTGTCCTTGGCGATCGCCAGCACCGGCCAGTCTTCCGCCAGCGAACGGTCAAAGGCGATATCGGCGTCGCGCGTGGTATTGAAGAACGCGAGGAACTTGTAATATTCGCTGTTACGGATGGGATCGTAGGGATGGGAATGGCACTGCACGCAATTGAAGCTCACGCCATTCAGCACCGAGAAGGTGGTTGAAGCGCGGTCCATCACCGCTGCCAGGCGGAATTCCTCATTGTCGGTCCCGCCTTCGTCATTGGCCGGGGTCTGGCGATGAAAGGCGGTGGCGATGCGATCTTCCAGCGTCGCACCCGGCAGCAGGTCACCCGCGAGCTGCTTGATGACGAAACGGTCGTAGGGGAGGTCCTTGTTGAGCGCCTCGATCACCCAGTCGCGATAGACCCAGGCGCCGGGCCGGGCGCGGTCCTTCTCAAAACCCTTGGTATCGCCGTAACGCGCCAAGTCCAGCCAAAGCGAGGCCCAGCGCTCGCCATAGCGCGGCGAGGCCAGCAGCCGGTCAACCTGCCTTTCATAAGCATTGGCTGAAGTGTCGGCCAGAAATGCGGTCAGTTCTTCCGGTGTGGGTGGCAGGCCGGTCAAATCCAGCGACACCCGACGCAAAAGCGCGCCTTTCGGAGCTTCGGGTGAAGGCTTCAGTTTTTCCTTTTCCAGCTTTGCCAGGACAAAGCGGTCCAACGGCTGGCGCACCCAGGATGGCTGGCGGACTTCCGGCAGGCTTTGCGCCTTTGGCGGTACGAAGGCCCAATAATTCTCCCAGACCGCGCCTTCCTCGATCCACCGGCGCAGCAGCGCGATCTTTTCCGGCGGCAGGGGCGCGGCATGCAGCGGCATACGGGTTTCGGGATTGCCCGTGGTCACCCGCGCCATCAGCTCGGAGCCGCGCGGGTTGCCCGGGATCACCGTCGGCCGCCCCGACTTGCCAGTGCCGAGCGCCTGTTCGCGGTATGAGAAAGAGACCCCGCCCGCCTGTTTCACGCCGCCGTGGCAGCCAATGCATTGGCTATTCAGGATGGGCCGTATGTCACGGTTGAACTGAACCCTGTCATCCGCATGAGCAATGTTTGACGAGCTGCTGAAAGATACCGCGCCAGCTACGACAGCTGTCATCGTCAGCAGCGAGATCGTGATACCAATCTTCCTGGTGCGCGCGCTGAGCATCTTTTCCTTATGGCCGGGTGGCTTCCGGGAATTTTTAGATCCACGTCCCCAAAGATCAAATTTTAGGCCATTTTCTCAGGCGGGATAATCTTGTCTTCATGGAAAACATAGTTGCTGTACAGGGATAATCTCTTTATCTTCGCCATATGAGCGGATGGGCGGGAATTGATGAGTTCATTGCGGTCGCCCAAGCGCATAGTTTTACACGCGCGGCTCGCAAACTTGGTTTGTCCACATCTCAAGTGAGTAGGGAAATAGCCGAGCTTGAGAACAGGGTGGGGCAGCGGCTTTTCTTCAGAACCACCCGACATGTCAGCCTCACGGAAGCCGGCGAGCGCTTCTTTGTTAGCTGCCAAGCCTTGCATGACCAACGCGATGATGTGCTGGCGTCGATGGCAGACGAAGCCGGTCAACTGCAAGGTTCCATCCGCATGACTTGCGCTGTGGCCTATGGCGAGCGGTTCGTCGTTCCAGTTCTCAACGCCTTCATGGCTGCACACAGCAAGCTCAAGGTCGAGTTGATATTGAGTAACGATATTCTGGATCTGGTGGACCAAGGCATAGACCTCGCCGTTCGGTTCGGCCGCCTTCCAGATTCGCGCTTCATCGGTATACGGCTCACATCCCGGAAGCGAATCCTATGCGCCTCCCCTGATTACATCGAGCAACGGGGGGCACCGTCGACGCTTGAATCGCTTGGACAATACGATTGCCTGCGAGGTACCGCCGAGCACTGGACATTCTTACGCAAAGGCAAGAGCTATAACCATAGGGTTCAAAGTCGGTTCATATGCAACAGCGGGTACGCGGTACTGAACGCGTCCCTTGCGGGCCTCGGGCTCTGCCAGCTACCAGATTTTTACGTCAACGAATTCCTCGCCGAAGGAAAGTTGATTGAATTGCTTCCTGACAACCGCCCGGAAGAAGAGCCGGTCTCGGCTGTGTACCCGCACCGACGCCACCTGCCCTTGAAGGTAAAACTTCTTGTGGAAGAGATGCAGCAAGCAGTGCGAGACGGTCTTTTTCAGTAACGCGGCCAGCTTGCCTAGGTGCTCCACATTCTCACCAAAAGGCTGCGACGCTACGGAGTCAGCACTCGGCATGCTTTCTTATGGCTCCACTGCTTCTGACTTTGGCTTGATTTCGCGGTTGCGAACCAGTGAGCCCGCGCGCCCGCGACGGCGCGACCGTTTCCATGCCCATCGAATGGAACGCCGTGAAAAAAGGTCTCGACCCCCAACGCTTCACCATCCGCACCGCACCCGCTTTGCTGCGCAAGGGCAGCGTGTGGAAGGACTATGCCAAGTCCGCTGTGCCGCTGCTGCCGATCCTTAAAAAACTGGCGCGCTAGATAACCAGCGACAGCGCTAGCACAAACAGCAGCCCCGTCACCGAGATGATGTTGGAGACCATCGACCAGGCCTTGAACATGTCCGGCATGTTCATGCCCATGAACTCCTTCACCATCCAGAATCCGGCATCATTGATGTGCGAGAAGAACATCGAGCCCGCGCCAATCGCCAGTACCAGAAGCGCCGGGTTCAGTTCGGGATGCACGCTGATGGTCGCCGCCATCAACCCGCCCGCCGTCACGGTTGCGACCGTGGCAGAGCCCGTGGCCAGGCGGATGATCACCGCCGTGAACCAGCCCAGCAGCAGCGGGCTCAGTTCCACAAGCTGCGAAGCGTTGGCGATGGTGCGGCCCAGGCCGACATCGATCAGCATCTGTTTCAGCGCTCCGCCCGCGCCGATGATCAGCATGATCGCTGCCACCGGCGGCAGTGCGTCGCCCAGCAGCTTGCCGACCGCCTTGGTGTCTTTGCCCAGGAAGAATCCGAAGGTGAACATGCTGAGCAGCACGGCCAGCAACAGTGCCACAATGGGATGGCCGATGAACTCAAACAGGTGGCGCACCGGATGGCCCGCCGGCAGCGCCAGATCCACGCCCGCCTTGCCCATCATCAAAAGAATGGGAAACAGGATGGTCGCCACAGTTATGCCGATGCCGGGCGTGCGGAACTGTGTGTCGCGCCGCGTCAAGCGCTCCACCAGATCGGCGGGCGGCGACGCGCTGGCGCGCGGGGCAATCCAGTAGGTGAACAGCGGTCCCGCCAGAATGGCGACGGGGAAAGCCAGCAGAATGCCGATCACCAGCGTTGACCCCAGGTCGGCGCCGATGGCGTCGATTGCCACCATCGGGCCGGGATGCGGCGGCACCAGCACATGCATTACGCCGATGCCGGCGAACACCGGCAGGCCTGCCAGCAGATAGGGATTGCCTTTCAACCCGCCGGGATCGCGCGCCAGCCGCGCGCCTACCGTCAGCACGATGGGCATCATCAGCACCACGGCGGCTTCGAAGAACAGCGGCAAGCCCAGCAGCATCGCCACCAGACCGATGGTCCAGGGCACCAGCCGCGTCCCGCCCGCATCCAGCAGCGCATTTGACACGCGCTCTGCACCGCCCGAGCTCGCCAGCAACTCGCCGAACATCGCGCCCAAAGCCAGCAGCACTCCGACGCTGGCCAGCGTGCCGCCAAACCCCGTCTGAAAACTTTTGAGAACCGCAGCCGTATCGGCGCCCGCCCACAGGCCCAGCACCAGCGCGCCGATCATCAAGGCGGGAAACGGATGCACCTTCCAGCGGGCAATGGCAAAGACCACGCCCAGAATGACGATCAGCGCGATCGAAAGCAGATAGATATCGTCCTGAGACATGCGCCCCCCAAAGGCCCTGCCGGTTGTATCGATCTGGGCGGACGCTATCACACAAGTTGCAGGGCGCTAGCCGCGCCCGCGATAGTTCTGCACACCCGGATCAGGCAGCCAGACATTCGAAGGCAGCTTGCCGCTCTGCCAGAAAATGTCGATGGGAATGCCGCCGCGCGGATACCAGAAGCCCGCGACGCGGATGAACTTGGGCTTGATCGCAGCGGCGATGCGTTTTCCGATGGTCAGCGAGCAATCCTCGTGAAAGCCCGACGCATTGCGGAATGACGTCAGGAACAGCTTCAGCGATTTGGAGTCGACGATCTTCGCGCCCGGCACGTAATCGATGACGAAATGGGCGAAGTCCGGCTGACCGGTGATCGG
>SXGQ01526143.1_pt1 | contig 10475 bp, 12 predicted proteins | sample 3178371 | NCBI WGS metagenome assembly SXGQ01 (sample SAMN11356859, study PRJNA531348) | freshwater metagenome | isolation source: freshwater sample F1-20 | place: China: Fuxian Lake, Yuxi | collected 2017-12-25 | reverse complement strand
GTCCGTCGAAAATGACTTGAGGAGACGTGTCATCATGGGTTTGTTGCGCGATTAGGCCCACCGTCTTTGATGGTGTGCTAACTTGGTACTGTGCAAGCTTTCCAAGGACGATCGACATACCCATCTGTGCTCGAAGAGGTCGCTCGATACCTGCAATCCTCGCAACTGTTTGGGGCAGATCTCGACTGCGAAAGGCGCAAGCACTCGGCCCGGTGTTTGTCAAAAGACCATTTTTATTCTGCACGCCACTGCGCTCGCATTTGTCTGCGCTCGGCGCTACGTTAAGCTTTTGCAGTATTTCGCTCTTTCCTACGTCCGAATTCCGCGCCACCGCCTCATCTATCAACGTTCTTAAAGGAGCTATAGCTTGATAGTTTCGCACGCCGAGCGGGAGGCAAGTCCCGTTGGTACCTGAGTCAGGGTCTGAGCAAATAGCTTGGCAAGCGGTGGCGGATGCGACAACACGCGTACCAAGCATTGGCGCCATTTTTTTCGCAACCTTGAGCAGCGATGCTTGGGACGTGATAGCATAGTTAACATCGAACCTGCAGCTCGTCGACGGAGCGTCGATAGAACAACCTATAAATTGGCCCGATCCTGATTGTGTCGGCGGTAAGAAAACGCTGCCTGGCTGAGGGCTGTAAAGCTGACCGCTGATTCGATCCCGCCGCGTTTCCTGCCAAGAAACTTGCCTACCATCCGAGCCGCTATTGACGAGGTACGTGGGACGAGATCCAGCGCAGCCGCAGCGGCTAGGATCGCTATTTGGATTTCCATATGACAGCTTGATAGTGTTTGCAGGAGGCTTATACCCCGGCAACGGCTCGCCACACGAAGCGAAAATGATGCCTAAAGAGGAAACTGCGAGGATCACTCGAATCGCCATGGCTTTCCCCCACCCTTGAGATTTCGACTCAAGATTTTCCCGAGACAGTCGCCCCCAAATCTGTCGGTGTCAATGGCTTGGCATGGGTAGGTGGCTTAGATATACACTGACAGGTCAAATTGTAAATTTTTGCGCTCCTAACGATCTTGGGAGCGTTAGCGGAGGCAGGGAGGATGGTCTGATTTATACCTTCTCCGCTTTAGTTGATTATCATGTGCGTTGGGTGATTGAGACCTCGCCAAAGGCCATGATCCGCTTTGGGTCGCTGACGATATATTGGTACGGGGCGTGCTATGTAGCCTCCATCTTAGTCGGGTGGCTTTATGTGCGCAGATTGTCCCATTTGACAAGTACGTTCAATAATACCAAAGATATCGACGATTTGGCTATATACATAACAATCTCAATTATTGTAGGCGGAAGACTAGGCCACGCTGCACTTTACAATCCAGCCCTTTTTTCGGAGCCTTTAAAACTCGCCAACACAAGCTCTGGAGGCCTTGCATTTCATGGTGGCCTAGCAACCAGCATAATCTCTTTGTTCGTCTTTTCTAGAGCCAAGAATGTGAATGTGGCGGCCGTGTTTGATCTCGTGGCCTGCGCCTCACCATTCGGGTTGTTTTTGGTTCGCATTGCTAATTTTTTCAATGGCGAATTATGGGGTAGGCCAACGACTTTACCATGGGGGGTCGTTTTCTCCGGTGCTGGCGACGGTTTGCCGCGTCACCCTAGCCAGTTGTACGAGGCGCTGCTCGAGGGTGGCGGCACTTTGATTATTTTGTCGTACCGCTTTTGGCTGACCGAAGACAGGCTTCATCCCGGCAGGCTAACGGGGTGGTGGTTTCTTATTTACGGCTTAGCACGGTGCGTTAGTGAGAACTTCCGCGCTCCCACTGAAGCACTTTTGATGCCTGAATATGGAATCACAACTGGGCAGGGACTTACATTCCCTATGATAATAATCGGGCTTTTTCTCCTTAATCATTCGCGTTGCGATAGATTCAACAAGGCTAGATAATAGAAGTCGACATCTCAATTTCAAGTCTGCAGACAGAAGCGTTTGTTTCGCGGCTCCGGCAGGTACCTCCTCGTTCTATGGCAAGCCACAACCGTCACAGCTGATGTCGGCTGCTCAAGTTGACCCGAAGGCGACGGCCGACAATAGCGGCGATGCCGATCAGCCGACCCTCGACATTGGCTGAAGGTCCTTCGATCAGGCCAAGCTTTCAGGCGCCCATCTGATCGGCGAGCTGGGTGAGGCTGTCGACCGACCAATCCCAATCCTGCTTCGCGTCGGCATCTGGTGCGCGCTTTCCTCCATACTCCGTTGGACGTGCGATGAAGGCCGTCGCAAAGCCGCACTTCCGAGCCGCGGCGAGGTCGCTGTGATGCGCGGCAACAAGGCAGACGTGCGCCGGAGGCACGCCAAGGATCTCGGCGGTGCGTATGTACGAGACTGGGTCCGGCTTATAGGCGCGGCTCACTTCGGCGCCTAGAATGGCGTCCCAAGGCAGGCCCCCGTAGCGCGCCAGCTCCAGCATCAGCGCAACATTGCCGTTCGAAAGCGTGACGATCGGCGCAAGCCGCTTCAGCCGCGCCAATCCCTCTACGCTGTCCGGCCACGGCGCCAGTCGCCGCCAGCTGTGGCTCCATTCGGTGAGCACATCGTCGCCGATCGCATCCAGGTCGATGCCCCGTTCGCGTAGCACCTCCTCCAGCATCTCGCGATGCTTTTGGTCGAGCGGAACGAAGCCGCGGCCGGATGACGCGTAGGCCTTCATCGTGCCCAAGTAACGCCCCCGCCAGTCGTCCGTGAGTGCAGCGCTGCCTAGGTCGCTTCGCCCGATCCGGTCGAGGAAGGTTGTCGTCTGAGCGATGATGCTTGTCCGCCAATCGACCACGGTCCCGAACACGTCGAAGGCAAGCACGAGAGGGAGGGGCTTCTTCTCCGGCATCTGGCATTATCCTATTGCAGATAAGCTGGGCGAGAATAGCCTCATTCCGCCCGATGGCCGGGCAGGAGGATGACCGATGCGCTCCCTGATGGCTGTTGCTGCTGCACTGACCCTCGTCGCCGGATCGGCGCCAGCGGTCGCGGCTCCGTGCAAGGATGCGAAGACCGGCAAGTTCGTGAAGTGCCCGACCGCCGCCGCGAAGGCGACAAAGTGCAAGAACGCCAAGGGTCAGTTCGCCAAGTGCGGCACGCCGGGCGCGAAGCCGATCTGAGCGGGGCAAAGGTGGACAACGGCGACGCTCAACCGGTTCTGGAGCCGGGCGTCGCCGCCATCGTGGTGACCTTCGCCGCGATACAGCGCCTCGTGCTCACCGAGGTTTTCACCCGCTACCAGCTGATCGCGCTGTGTCTGTCGATCGCGCTCATCGAGCTGCTGGTGATGCCGCTACTTGGTCGCCGGCCATCGCTTCGCTCGTTCCTCGCCAACACCGCGCTCGCCGCTGGCGCGATGGTGACAACGAAGTGGGCGCTGGAGGGCATCAACTGGTATTCGGCCATGCGCCAGCTTTTGCGCCTAGGGCCGGCTCTTTAAGGCCTTCCGATCAATCGATCGCGTCGGCGATGCCGACGAGCCAGCCGGCAAGGCTAAGCAGCAGGCTCGCGACCACCAGAACGGTCACGATGAACGCTTCGACCTGCAAGCCAGCAGGGCGACGCCGCTTCACGCCCGTGGCGCCTCGATAAGCTGCTGCAGTTTCGCCGCGATCTCCTTCCAGCGCGCCACGCCGGCGGCATCGCCACGCAGCGCCAGAAAGCCGACGCGTTCAGCCACGAACACGCGGGCGCGTTCGCCATGTTGGCGCAGCACCGTTGAAGCCTCTGCCCACCTCTCCTGGTCTGGCGTCATCTCCGACTCCCCCCCGCGACGCAAGGTGCGCTCGGATCGGCGAACGTGTCGTGTCGAGACTACGACCTTTTCGCTGTCCTACGTCGTCCAACAATCGGCACGATAGGGGCATGGACGACGAGGATCAGGACGCGCTTCTATGGTGGCTAGCGACAGCCTTCCTGATTGGCGCTTTCGTTGCCGGTCTGTTTGCCGCCACGTCGATCGGCTGAACCCTCTTACTTCGACCGACGCCGGCCGCCGAACAGATCGTTGAGGTATGCGGCATTGCCCCGACCGCTGGTCCGCTTGCGAACTCATGGCGTGCGGCCGGGGCGGCGCTTCCAGCGACCGTGGTAACTCACGGAGATCAGGACAGTGCGAACAAACGGCTGTCGTTGCTGCGAGCCCGGTGCCTCCTGTTACGCTAACAAAGTGGTTCGACCCAAGCCGCAGGCGGCGAGGCCCGCGAATGAAAGCGCGGCTATTCGTGAACGGGCAAGCCACATCGCCGAACTGTACCTGCGGCTAAATGGCGGGCTGTAGCTCAAGCGCGTGGGGTTTTAGGGAAGGACATCACCAAACCTGCGATCCTAGAAGAAATATATCGCGGCAGATCAGAAATCCGGGATCGGTTCGCGATGAACGCCTTCATGATTTCGTAGGGCAAGCGCGAAACGTTAAGACAGAAGGTCGTCACGCGGGGACGCTTCGATTCCCTCTGATATCTCCAATCTGCCATTGCCGATCCCGTCAGCATTTCGATCCATTCGATTTCGCGCGATGACAAGCGGGAGCGCCAATTTTCGGCAACCGCAGCATGCAGACCTTTCATCGTGCCTGCTGCTACGTAGGAGCTGTTGGTGACGGTTACCTGGGCCAAGTCTGGATGCGCTTCCAATCCAAGCCAAGTGGTAAGTGCTTGGATTTCTCGATCTGGATCGTGAAGAAGGTCTTCGAAGCGTAAGGCGTAGACACGGTCGGTTCCGTATCGATCGATCGCATGTCGCGCCTGGGTCACCGCGGATCGCCAAAGTAGCGAGCAGATCGTCAAGCTATAGGACTTCTGCGTCCGCTTCTCCTCGGTCGCGATCGCGACGGCCAGGTCATTGTCTACGTTCTTGCCGTCGAACCAGTGGTTCCGCCAGTCGCGATAGGACGCCACCGCTCCGCGCGGGTCGCGGATACAGGCAACGATTCGCGCGTCCGGAAAGGAGGAAAGGATGCGATCGATCGAGAAGACGTGACGAGGGGTCTTTTCCCCCCATGTCGCACAGCCTTGCTTACGCGCCTCGACGTGACAGAAAGCTTCGAAGAGAGCGTCTGTCGAGCCGGAAGTGGTCACCGAAGCCGCTTCCGCAAGAAGATCCGTGATTTCCTGCTCGCTTCCCGTGTCGTTCGAAAGTCCATAACTGCGTCGACGCAGCCCCGTCAGAAAGGCCGCGGCTTCGATACTCGCCGCCGAAGAAGGCCCCGCCCGCTCCAATCGCGGGCGCATATCTTCGAACCAGTGCGTCTCGACGTTGATGTATACTGCCGGGTGGCGGTTCAGGATGCTTCGCGCGAGCTCTGTGCCACTTCTTGCGGGGCCAACGATGAAAATGGGCGGCATGCCTCTCTCATATCGGCTTGCGGCACGGGCGACTAGCTTGGCGCCTGTCGGCTTTCCCATCGCGGGATCGCGGTATATTTCCGACGCGGGAGTGCAGCGCACCGTGCTTCGAACAGTGATGATGAATAGCCGGATGCTGCTTCTCGTACTGCGCGGGGGCGCCGCGACGACATCGCTCCTGGTGACGTTGGTGATCGGACGTGCCTATGGGGCTGCGATCCTGGGACAATTCGCGCTCGCGACCCTGACCGCGAACCTCCTCGCCAACCTTGCGATCGCTGGCATGGACGGCGCGATGATCAGGATGGTGTCCGTGTCGATCGCATCCGGTGCGATGGCGCAGGCACGAGGACAGGTCGTCGTCGCATCGCGGATGGTGTTCGCGACCACAACCACGGCTGCCGGACTGCTGCTGACGGCGTCGTTCTGGCTCGACGTGAAGGCCTTGGCGATCGCGGCGATGGCATGTCCTGCCATCGGGATGACACGCCTCCTCGCCACCGCCTTGCGCGCGTCCGGTGACCCTGCGGCGCCAGCGCTGCTCGCAGGCACGCTTCCGTCATTGACGTTGCTTGCGATGCTTCCGCTTCTTGGAAGCACCGTGAACGCGCTGGCAACCGCGTTCACGGGTGGGTGGTGGGTGGCGGTCCTGTCGGCCTGGGCGACGTATCGTGCGAGGCTCCACGGCCCTGCAACGGTCGATAGGTCCACGATGGGCGCTCTCTTGCGCGCAGGCCTTCCGATCGGTCTCGCTACCATCAGCGACGCGATGACGAATTGGGCCGTGCTGACTATCGTAGCCTCCGCACTCGGTGCCGCCGAGGCGGGCGGCATGCGCGTTGCGATGCAGTTGATCGGTGTGGTCGGGCTGGTGTTGATCGCCGCCGACGATGCCTTGGCGCCTCGTCTCGCCGTCGCAATACAGCGAGACGATCAAGCCGGCGCCGACGATCTGCTCGAGCAGACGCGCCGCTGGTCGCTCTGCCTTGCCGGCCCGATGCTCCTTGTCTTCGCCGCAATACCTGCCCGTGTGCTGGACAGCGTAGGATCGGGACTGGACGTCGGAGCGCCGGCTCTTCGGTGGCTGGCCGTCCTCAACCTTGCCTCGGTGTTCGTCGGACCGGCCGGCACCGCCCTGGCGATGGGGGCGGCGCCCCGTCGTTACGGGGAGTTGGCGTTGGCCGGCCTTCTGGTCGGCGCGGCCTTAGGCTTTGCCCTTATACCAATCTTGGGCGTCGCGGGGGCCGGGATCGCCCTGGGAGGAGTGGTCTTTCTTCGTCGATGGCTTGGGCGGCGAACCTTCACGGCCAATCGTCGTCCCGCGATGTGATTCGCTCCTCTTGCCCCAGATGAGCGACCGGCCGATGAATGTCCGCCCCGCCCACGTCAATCGATAGCTTTGGCACATTCGCGTACAAGTGAAGCGCTTTGATCGAGTGGCCCAAGCATCCCCATCCCGATCCGCGCACCGCGAGCGCCAATCGGGTGCGATCGAGGCCAAGCAGGTCGTCACGATAGGAATGACACGCTGTTTCACGGCGTCATCGCTGCCAGAGCCGGTCTCGACGCCGCCGCCATTCGCGAAAGCGCCTCTTCGCTCTCTCGACCCGGTTACGCCACTTACCGTCACGAAGGTTCGTCCGGTTCACGCGAAGCGATGCTCCATTAGACGAGCGACTGTGATAGAAATTCGGGACGGCATGCAGATTGACCATCGGAAGGTGGAACGTCGGGCAAGCCGCACTCGCCTGCGGAGGGACGATCCACGACCAGTCGCCCGACACCGCGCGCCCGGACCGCTGTTCCTGCCGCGCGAATTCCATGAACTGCTCGCTGACTTCGTGATGATCCGCGATACGGATGCCCGCTGCGTCGAAACTATGGAGTACCGCGCGATTGAGTTCGGTGAGTGCTTCATCCCGCCAAAGAGCGCGTGGGGCATCGGACACGACGATGTCGAGCGCCTGCGCGACGTGGGCAAGCAGGTCGTAGCGTTTGACGTCGGCTAGATTTCGCGATGCGATCTCGGTCGCGACATAATGACCGTTGAAGGGCGCCGATGGGTAATCGATCCCGCCGATGGTCAGTACCATGTCGGTGACGCAAGGGACTGCGTACCATCGTAAGCCTAGAACGGCGAGGCCGGGTCGCGCGGGATGGACGATCGCCACTTCCCGAGCGGCGGCGGCAGGAAGCGCGAACGCGCAACGGACTCCGTCGCCGTCACGCATCACGACCGGAAGCAAATCGAACGCGCTCGGTATCGATGGACGTTCCCAGCCAAGCCGTTCCGCGATCCGGGTCGCCTCGATGTTGGCCCGATCCCCAAGGACGATCGCGTCGTGATGGGCATAACCGGCGTAGCGAAACAGCTGGGGGCAATCGAACGTGGTCGGCAACGTGGTAGGGGTCGCGGGAGCGAAAATGGAGATCGATGCGCGGATCCGCCCGCTACTGGACGCATCCGCCATGTCCTGCATCGTCGCCTCGAGCATCTCGGCGGGATCGGTCACGGCGCGTCGATCGACGACGCGCAGGGACTTCCAAGTCAGCCGACCAGCGCAACGGGCGTGATTGCGCCAGGCCACGCGGGCGCCATATGCTAGCTCTGCATAAGTGTGCTCGTAATGGCGATGTCGTCGCAATGCCGCGCGCACCTCCCGTTCCCGTGCTTTCGCCTCTTCGCGCGACTGTCCGGTTTCCCGCGCGAATTGCCGCAGGAACGCGATCGCCTCGTCCAGGCGCTCGCCATCCGACAGTCGGCGCAATCGCCGCCGGACGGGATCCGACGCGGCGAAACGGTCTGCCGCAGCGCTCACATCAAACCGTCGAACATGCGGGCTTCGTCGCGCAGGGGCCGGCGATTGATATGGTAGACCGCCGCTAGCACGCGGGCCTTCGCCCGGCGATACGCGGCGTCTCGCCCCCCACTCCGACCATAGCGAAGCCGCGCGTGGCGCGCATCGGGCGAGCGCAGGTGCAGGTCCGGGTATTCGCCGGTACGGTTCGTCACGGAATGCCAGATCGGCGTATCCTCCAGAATAGAGAAGTCGTTGAACCGCACGCGATCGATGCGACCCTCGTTGCGTGTCAGGAACTCCGCCGTCCGCTCCAGGTCATCCGCGGTCTCGCCCGGGAAGCCCTTGAACATCGTGCAACGAACCGAAATGCCGGCCTCGCTCGCGTGCCGGATGAAGGCCTCGTTCGCCTCGACCGACGCGCCCTTTTCCATCAGGTCCAGCATCCGTTGACTGCCGGACTCCAACCCGAAGCTGACGCGTCGCATCCCCGCCGCAGCCGCTGCCTTGATCTCCGCGCGCGACAGGCCGTTGTCGGAGCGCAGATCGACATGGACGGTGCCGATCCACTGCGCACCCGGCACCTCGCCCTGGATCCGCTCGACCAGGCCGCGCAGGAGATGAGGATTGGAATTGAGCTTCAGGTCGAGGAACAGGAAGTTCGACGTCTGATGCCGCCGCGACTGTTCGCGCATCTCGTGCAGCACCATGTCTAGGCTTCGGGTGCGGAACGTGCGACCGTTCGCGGACACGACGTCGGAACAGAACAGGCAACGTGCCCATTGGCATCCGCGCCCTGTCATGATGGGGACGATGCGGACGGGGTAACGGTCCCAGGGGAAATCGTGGAAATCCGGTACGGGCGAGCGGTCCAGCTGGCGAAGCGGCGGGGCCTGCGTGCTGCCGCGCCCATCCGCGAGCCGGATACCGGGGAAGGCGAGCAGATCGCCCTTCGCGACGATCGTCTCGACAAGTTCGGGCATCACGATGTCAGCCTCCCCGCCATAGATGGCGGTCAGCCCGTCGATTGAGCGCCACTCCTCCGCGGTCCGCGCGAGATTGAACGCCGGGCCGCCCAGCAGCACCGGAACCCCCCGTTCCTTCGCCAACCGGCACAATTCGACCACGGTGGCGTGGTGCTGGAGATAGGCAGAAAGCAGCAAAACGTCGGGCTTGCGGTCGAGCGCTCGGGCGACTTCGCGTACGACATTGCCGTGAGGCCGCCGTTGGCGCCAGTAATACAGGCTCCGTATACGTTCCAACGCAGCAGTCGTGCCCGGCAAGGTCGACAGGTGGATACGGCGCATAACATGGTGCCACAAGCGGTCGGGCTTCTCTCGTGCGGCAGCGGGCACGTCATAGGCCAGCGGGACCAGCAGATCGACCCGATGACCCGCATTGCGCAGCGCAGCCACGAGAATACCCACGGCCAGGGTCGGAAAAGATGCGAAGTTGTTTAAATCGACAAACAACAGATTTTGATGTCGCCTGTCAGACAGGCGCCGCGCCTTGGCGTATCCCGATTCCATAAGTTCCCCGCATTCCCCGAGCCGACAGTAACGCCCTGCTCCCGCGAAGGAAATGGGCATGCTACGTCGCTCTGTACCATCTTCGCTCGTCGGGACCTGTTTGCAAAAGCTAAGCGGGGCGACGACGCCTTTCGCGTGCTCTAGCCTGTACACACCCTAGAATGTCCGCGAGTGAGATGAACCCGCGGCTAGTGCGCAAGGGTCAAAACGGTCCGAGGGCGAGCCTTGGGTGTCTTACCCTCGTCGTCTGGCTTGCTCCGGGAAGGCTCCCACCTCGAACCTACAGCGCTCTCCACGCCAATGCTTGTTGCGCCAGGTCTTGGTCGCTTCCGTTGTGAAAGGCCTGGCGCCGCTTAACCATGACCGCCGCAAATTGGGCGCTGGAGGGCACCCAATCGGCCTTCAGCGATGCTGCAGCTTTTGCGCCTCGCGCCGAGTCTCTGAGGTCGTCCGATCGGTCGATCGCGTTCGCGATGCCTACGAGCCAGCCAGCCAGCCAGCGCCCTGATCGGCGACGACCAAACGAGGTCATAAAGGTCCTGCCGGCTCAGTTCCTCGACCATCTTACCCTCCTTCGATGCAGGTCCAAAGCGGACCGTCACGCCACGCGGATGTCGCTTGCCGAGGGTATAGCGCAGGTCGCGAAAGCGCGACCGATCAAGCTAACGTGCGTTGGTAAGGTTGGCGTCAGCACGGTCGATTTCTGCCGTTTGGGAAGAACGTGGGGCGTTGTGACGGAACTGCCGGAAGGCACCGTCAAGCGCTTGCGATTGCTCATTTTCTTCCGCGCTCTAACTACCCTTCGTAATG
>SXGQ01843992.1_pt1 | contig 10476 bp, 6 predicted proteins | sample 3178371 | NCBI WGS metagenome assembly SXGQ01 (sample SAMN11356859, study PRJNA531348) | freshwater metagenome | isolation source: freshwater sample F1-20 | place: China: Fuxian Lake, Yuxi | collected 2017-12-25 | reverse complement strand
CGGCAACTATGGGGGCAGGGGCCGCCGTCACAGGGGCAGGGGCGGCCGCCACAGGGGTGGCGGGGGCGGCGATCGAGGCTCGGCCAGGGACGTCGCGTTTGATGCGCAGCTTGAAATCCTGGTCCTGGATCTCGAACTCGGATAGGTCCGACTTCTTCATTAAATCCACGACTTGTTTAATCTTAATTAGGTCCAAGGTAATGTCCTCCGTGAGGGGGTGTTCCTCTCTGATACAGGGTAGGCGGGGGGCAAATCAACCCCTCATTCCGAAATCGAGGCAGGAATATTACCTAAACCGTTTTTGTTCAGCGGCTTAATGATATCTTTGAGGGTCGGAAGGGTGGTGGCTTGAGGCTTGGAAATTGGGCCCACAATCTTGATTTTCGTGAGGCTTACCAAGGCCCGGTTCAGGTTGATTATGTCAAACGGGTTTAAACCCGGTTTCCGGGGTATGGAGAAGTCCCCTTCGAAGTGCACGGTATTGGCCCGGAGGTCCATTTCGCCGGTCAGATCTAACCGTGCCTTCGGGCCTGTGATCGCCATGTCGGGGAAGTAGGCTCTACCCCCGGTGCACCCGAAGGCTCCCCTGGCTTGGTTCAGTTCATAGGTCGTGGCGTCGACGCCCAGGATCTCCAACAGGCCGGAGACACCCCCGAGCAGCCGCACTTTCTTAAGCTCGGGGTCGGCGAGGAGATACGTGCCCCTCCCTTGGAGCGAGCGCAGGTCCGAGACATCGACTTCCCCGGAGAAACCAAGGTCAAGTCGGCCGCGCCCGGCACTTCCGGGGCTCGGCGGGACTTCGTCCATGGCGGCCACCATCCGCCCGATCTGGGCCGAATCGCAGTCCGCTAACTCCAGCTTGACGCGGGTCCGGCGGAGCGGGTCGCCATCGAGGGCGAGCACGGCTTTGCCGTCCGCCAGACCAAGGCGAGCGTCGATGCGCATGCCTTGCGCGCCGGTGGCGGCTTCGGCTTTGAGCCCTCGGCCCGGTACGCCCCACGCGATGAAGTCGCCGGCGCACTCCAGTGTCGCCCGGATGTCCAGCCCGGCGGGTCCGGGTTCGAGGCGCAAGCCAAGCCGGTGTTCGGCCGGCAGGCGCAGGCCGCGCAGCGCTTCGCCCAGTTCCTTGCCGCCGCAACGCGCGGCGATCCACGGCTGGAGGTCGCCCTCGAGCCGCACGACCGGTCCGGCGAGCGCGAAAGGCTTGCTCCAGTCCCAGTCGGCCGCGCCGTCGACGGAGCCGTCGGCGTCCGTGTCGCCGCCTTGGAGCCCGTGCAAGCCGATGTGCGTGCGGCGCTGGTCGGCGTCGACCGAAACCTCGACGCGGCGGAACGGCGCGCCCATGAAATCGAAACGACGCATCAGCACGCGGCCTTTCGTCACGCTTTCCAGCGCCCCCCAGCGGCCGTCGACGTCGATGAAAGCGTAAGGGTGCTCCCGTACGAGGAAGAGGCGCCAAAGCGAGACCCACCATCCGCCGAGCATGCGGTCCAGGCTGTCCGGCGCGAGTGCGCCGCGGAGGCGCAGGGCGAACGCGCCGCCGGCCGCGAGCGCGCAGTCCGCTTCGCCGGTGACCGAGGCCAGGCGCAGGTCGCGTAGCCGCAGCGGGGCGTCCGCGCGCGCGGGCGAAAAATCGAAGCGCGTGCGCAAAGGCAGGCCGGCCCCGGGAGCGATCGCTTCGGCCGACAGGCCCAGTCCGCTGAAGCCGCTGAGCGCGAGCTCACCGGTCGCCGAGGCCAGCGAGCCGTCCGGGGCGAACACGACGTCGACGTCGCGCAGCAGGAGTTCGTCGCGCAGGTCGATCTCGGCGCGGCGCAGGCCCTCCGCGACGGCGGGCACGGCGATGAACTCATCGCCTGACAGCACGGCGTGCGTGAGCCGCGCGCGGATGACACCGTCCGCGCGTCGGTCGACGGAGCCCTCGGCGAAGGAGTCGCGAGACTGGGCCCGGAGCACGATGTCGCCGCCGCGGCGGGGATCGCCGACGAGGCGCGCGCCGACGCGCGCGAGCTCGAGTCCGGCGAAGCGTACGCCCGCGAGGGCGAGTTCCGCCTGCGGCCGGCCGACGGCGGACTCCGCGCGGAGCTCGAGGCGCGCGGCGGACGCGCCCTCCCAGGAGATGGCGCGGGCTCCGCCTGTCAGCCGCCAAGATTGCAGGCGTCCGTCCGGGGAGACCAGGACCGTGCCGCGGAGGCTCAGCCCCTGGGCCTGGATGAGACCGAGTTTTTCCCCGGCCCAGTCGTCGCCGAGCAAGGCCTGCGCCGTGATCTCGGCCCCGCCGCCGGCGCGTCCCGCGCAGTTCGCCGTCACGGTGGCTCCGCCCGAACGTTCGGCGACGTCCATCGCCTGTTCGATCGCGCCCAGCGCCTGCGCGAGGCGGCGGGCCGGCGGTTCGGCGGCGGCGCTCGCGCCGTCGCCGGCGAGCAGATCGGCGGGTAGTTCGCCGCGCACGTGGCAGGTGATCTTGCCCGCCCGCGCCTGCGCGACGCGTAGGTTCAGCCAGCGGCCCTCGCGCGCGAGGTCGACGGCGAGTTCCTCGACGAGGAGGCGGCGGACGCCGCTGCGCGCCACCGACGAGGGACACCAAATCCGGCCCTGGGTCAGACGCAGCTGCGTGATGGCGACCTCGCCGGTCAGGAGCCGGCCGGGATGCAGCGCCAGTTCGGCCCGGCCGGCGGAGAACACGTCGTCGCTCAGCCCGTCGACGGCGAACGTCAGGTCGTCCGCGGCCAGCGTGAGGTCGGGCAGGATCCACATGGCCCGCGCGCGCAGGCCGACGCCCTGGGCGGCGAGCGCGGCGGTGACCCGGTCGACGACGAAGTCGGGCAGCCGCGCGGGCCGGTCGAGTTGCGCCAGCCAGACGAGCCCGAACTGGACGGGCAGGAGCAGCAGGAGCCCGGTGTTCGTCAGGCCGCGCAGGAAACGGCGAAGCGGTGAGCTGGCCGGCTTCGGTCTCATCGTCCCGGTTCGGACAGCAGCGGGATCAGCAGGGCGGAAAGGGCGGGCTCGAGGATGAAGTCGTCGTCATCGGACTCGTCACGGACGAGCACGGCCCGGTCGGTGAGCGGCGACGAGCAGAGGTAGGTGCGGATCGTCTCGCTGGCCGCGCCGACGCCGCTGGCGGCTTGATCGGTGATGCGCAGTTCGTAGCGCCAGCCGCCCGCGCCGACGTCGCGACCGGGGAATTCCGCGGCGCGGACTTCGGCCAGCGCGAGGGCGAGGCGGCGGGCGTTCGCCGCGTCGAGCCGGCCCGTGCCGGCCCAGTTGCCGTCCGGTCCGAGACGCGCCTCGCCGAGGATCTTGCCGTCTGGCCGCGAGGCCAGCCGTAGCCCGCTCACGCGCGCGCCCTGCGGAAGGGCGGCGACCGTACGTCGGCGCCAGGCCTGCGGCTCCACGTTCTGCTGGCCGCCGTCGAGGAGCGAGACGTCGCATGTCAGCGCGAGCGGCGAGCCTTTGGCTTGCACCACGCGGGTCCCGGCGCCCTTGGCCGGGTCTTCGCCGAAGGTCAGGTGAATCCGGTCCGAGCCGAACTCAAGCTCGACCGTCGCCGCGTTCGCCGGGGTCGTCGCCGGGGCGGGCGTCACGGCGGGCGTCGAAGGTCCGCCTGGGATGGAAGGCGCGCGTCGCTGCGCGCGCAGGCGGGCGAGGCCGTCCAGGAAGCGGCCCACGAGGCGGGCGTCGGCTTCGCGGCGACGGGTCGCCGTCGAGCCGGGCGCGACCGGGATCTCCCAGCGGGCTTCGTCGCCGAGGCCGTCGAGCCGGTGCAGCGTGATGGAGCGCCCGCCGACCGAGACCGTGAAGCCGGTGACCAGCGCCGGATCGAAGTCCGCCGGGCGCGAATCCGCGAGCGTCTCGCGCGCCGCGGCCCAGTCGCGCAGGTCCCGGGCCTCGACGAGGAAGACCGCGGGGTTGTCCTCGAGCCGGGCGCAGAGCAACTGGGGTTGGCCGGGCGCGGGTCCGCCGATCAGGAGCATCTGGCGGCGGGCGTTGCCATCGAGGGTGATGCGCATCGCCGGGGTCGCGAGACCGGTGGCCTCTTCTCCCAGTTCGACGAAGCGGCTGGCGCGCAGGTTGGTCAGGTCGGCGACGGCGCGGGCGGTCGCGTCCGCGTCGGCGAGCGCGTCGTATGGCGTCTCGAAGCGCCATTCCGGCATCTGCACGCGTCGGCCGATGCGCGGCCGAGTTTCGGAGACGAGCGCCGTCACGACTTCGCCCCCGGGCAGGCGTTGCCGCACGGAGACCGCGCGCGCCTCGAAATCCGCGATTTCGAAGATCTTGTCCACGCGGTAGCTTTCTGGCCGGGCGCCGAGGGCGGCGGCCATCGCATCGGGCAGCGGCACGATATGCTTGCCGTCCGCGGTCAGGAGAAAGTGATGACGCGTCGAAGGCTGCACGCCGATGCGGACTTCGACGGCGGGTGCGGCGGCCACCGAGACCTTGAGCGTCCAGCGCGGCGGGTCGAGGCCGTAGTCCTTGAGGCTCGCGCCGTTGGCGAGGGCTTCCGCGACATCGAAGCCGCTCTCGGGGCTGACGAAGCGCAGCTCGTCGAGCAGCCGCTGCACCGACCATATGTTGGCCGTCCAGTCGAAGGGTTCGGCGATCTTCCAGCCGGTGGCCCGGCGTTCGAGCACCAGGCGGCTCGCGCCCTCGGTCAAGGTGATGCGCTCCGGGTCGGGCGGGAAAAGCTGGGCTTGGCTCGCGGCCGCGGGCTGGTGTCCGGAAGTGGCTCGCCAGACCAGGCCGAAGGCGATCAGGTTGGCGACGAGCAGGAAGACGGTGGTGCGGGAGATCCGCATTGGCATGTCAACTTCTGCGGCGCCATACGGAAACCGCAAGCCCGACCGCAAGCACGCCGAGCGGGACCAAAGCGAAGCGAAGCGCGAGCGCCCAGAAGTCGGCCGCCGTGGCGACGAGCCGGAACTCGCCTTCCTCGCGGGCAGGCAGGGAAACGGCCCGGTCGCGGTCGCTGAGCCAGGCGGCCGCCTGCGTCAGGAAGGCCCGGTTGCCGCCACGGTCGAGGCGCTGGTTGGCCGCGATCTCGGAAGTCCCCACGAGCACGAGCCGGCCGCCGGCTCCGCCGACGCCTTGGCGGATGCCGGTGGCGCGCTCGGCGGAAGCGACCACGCAGACGGGCGGAGGGTGATCCCGGTCCTTGTCGAAGCGAGGAGGTTGGCGCGCCGGGTCGCTCTGGCCCCAGGCGGCTTCCGAGCCGAAGACGAGCGTGGAGACATCCAGCGTGCTGTCCGGCGCGCTGCCCAGGTCGAAACGCGCGGGACGCAGCCGGGCGGCCACGAGCGGGAGGCTCTGCTCAATCAGTATTTTCGTCAACGGATGCTCCTTGACCCTGAAACCGGCGAGCACGACGTCGCCGTCGGTGGTGCGCCGGGACGGGTCGGGCTCCTGCAGCTCGGCGTCCGGCGAGAACAGGCCCCACTCGCTCAGCGTCGGCTCCAGGCCGTGGTTGCGGCCGGGATCCAGCAGGGCGAGGACGCGCCCGTTGCGTTCGTAGAGGTATTTGCGCAGCCGGTCGTTCTCCTGGCCGGAGAACGGCGTGGCCGGACCGGCGATCAGCACCAGCACCGCGTCGCGCGGGACTTCGCCGACCGTCGCCAGATCGAGCTGGCGGACCTCGAAGTTGCGGTTGCGCAAGTGGCGGGAGAGCAGGGAAAGCCCGCGCACGGGCGAAGCGTCGTCGACGCCGAGTTCGCCGTGTCCCTTGGTCACATAGCACACGGCAGGCTTGTCTTCCGTGACCTCGATCAGGGCGGAGGTGAAGGCTTCTTCGCCGCGGAAGGCGCCGTCCTTCGTGACGAGCTCGCGGAAGGTCAGGTATTTGGCCCGGCCGCCGCAGGTCAGGATGAGCGCGACACCCGCGGCGGGCGCCCCGTGCCGCCCGGCGAGCTCGGAGAGCAGCGGCGCGTTGCGCCCGCTGCCGGCGAGCTCGACGGATAGCCAGGCTGGGCCGTCTCGGCCGGCCTCGACGACATAGGCGTCGAGGAGCTTGCGCAGACGCGCGCGGATCAGCTGGGCTGGCTCCTCGGTCTCGTTCGTCAGGAGCACGGCCTTGACCCAGCCGCGGTTGCGGCCGGCGCCCACCGGACTGCGGCGGCCGGCGGCGCGCACGGTCTCGACCGATTCCGCCGCAAGCGAGTGACGGCGGTCCGCGGAGATATCCTGGCGGACGCGGAACTCCGGCAGCGTCGCGAGGAAGTTGATCACGACGGCCAGCGCGACGGCCAGCAGGGCCTGCGTCAGCCGGTTCAGGCGGCGGATCGGGCGGACGGAGCCGAAGTCATCGCGCGGCGGAGCCATGTCATTCCTGTCCCTCCACGGACAGCACGGCGAGGCCCAGGCAGAGCAGCGTGCCCGTGCCATAAAGCACGAGGGGCCGCGAATCGAGGATGCCGTCGGCGAAATCCTGCAGGTGCCCGAACGTGCGCAGGTGCGCGGCCGGCTCCCGCATCCAGCCGAGCCATTCCCAGCTTTCGATCGGCAGCGTCTCCATCGCCCCGCCGGCGGCGGTGAGCGCGAGGAGACAGATGAAGGCCAGCAGGGCGGCGAGCGCGGCCGACCGCGTGACGCAGCTGCACAGGATGCCGATGGCGGCGTGCAGCAGGCCGCTCACCGCGATGAAGCACAGGCCGCCCCACAGGGTCGCCGGATCGCCGAGCCGGGTCGCGTCGGGGCCGCTGAGCCGCTGGGCCGTGAGCAGGGGGAAAGCCGTGAAGAGCAGCCAGAAGACGACCCAGACCGTCCACACCGACAGGAATTTCGCCCAGACGACGGCCGCCGCGCTGGCCGGCGTCGTGAGCAGGGCGGCGAGCGTGCCGGACCGGCGTTCTTCCGCGAAGGTGCGCATGGTGAGCAGCGGCAGCACGCAGAGCAGCGGCAGCCAGAAGAACCAGAGGGTGGCCTCGACGGGCGTGCTTGCGTTGGGCGCGCGGGTGGCGTCGACCAGCGCGAAGAAATGGATGCCGCCCATGAGGGCGAGAAAAAGCCCGCCGGCCGCCCAGGTATTCCAGGACAGCGCGGCGCTGCGGAGCTCGTGCGTGAGCAAGGTGCGGAAGTGTCGCATCAGGGACGGCGGCCCTCCCCGGGGGCGCGGCGCGTGGCGGCGAGGAAGATTTCCTCCAGGCCGAAGCGTTCCTCGGCGATCTCCCGCAGGGCGATCCCGGCGGCGACGAGGGAGCCGGCGAGCGTCTCGCGGGCGGGGGAGGACGGCGGCAGGGTGACGCGGTAGGCGCGCCAGCCGTCGGCCTCGCCGAGTGACGTGACTTCGGCGGCGGGGTCCGCCGCGCGGCAGGCGGCGCGCATCGCGGGCTCGTCCGCGCGGGTGGTCACGGAGAAGACGAGGGCGGGCAGCAGTTCGCGCCGGAGGTCCTCGGTGCGCCCTTGCGCCACCAGCCGTCCGCGGTTGATGATGACGACTTTGTCGCAGACCTGCTCGACCTCATGGAGGATGTGGCTCGAGATGAGGACCGCCATCTTGCCGCGGAGCGAGCGGATGAGCTCGCGGATGCCGAGGATCTGGTGGGGGTCGAGGCCGATGGTCGGCTCGTCCAGGATGACGACGCGGGGTTCGGCGAGGAGCGCGTCGGCGATGCCCACGCGCTGGCGGAAGCCTTTGGAGAGCTGGCCGATCAGGCGGCCGGAGGCGCGGCGCGTCAGGTCGCAGTCCTCCATCACGCGGCGCACCCGTGCTCCGACCGTGCCGGGCGCGACGTCCTTGAGCCGCGCGCGCAGGGTGAGGTACTCCTCGACGCGGAGGTCTTCGGGCAGGGGATTGTTCTCCGGCATGTACGCCAGATGGCGTTTGGCGCCAGCGGGATCGAGCGCCACCGACACGCCCCAGATCGTCGCCCGCCCGGAGGTGCCCGCCATCGTCCCGGAGAGGATGCGCATGGTGGTCGACGTGCCGGCGCCGTTCGGGCCGAGGAAGCCGACGATCTCCCCCGGCGCCACGGAGAAACTGAGGTCCTCGACCGCGGTCAGCGAGCCGTAGCACTTGGTGAGCTTCTCCGCGACGACGGCGGCTTCCGGCGAGGGCGCGGCATCGTTCATGGGTGGGCTCCGGTCAAGGTGGGTTGCGCTGCGTCCGCGCCGTGCGGAATGCTGACTGGAGGACACGCGGAACAGGCTTTATTGGCAAGGAGATTAGGGGCTCCCGCCGTGACCGCCGTGACTTACTTGGCCGCGGGCGCGGGCGGTGCGATCAAGGCGGGCTCGGAGCGGATCAGCATCTCCTTGTCGCCTTTCCAGACGTGGTTCGCGCGGAGTTTCTTGTCCATCGCGTTGAGCCATTTGGCGGCTTCGGCGGTATCGCCTTTGGCGACGGCCACGTGGGCGAGGGTCAGCATCGCGAAGCCGCGGAGGGTTTCCGGGGCGGCGATGTCGTCAGCGACGGCGGCGACGGTCTTGGCGGCGTCCGCTTCGCCGGCTTCGAGCCGGCACAGGGCCGCGTAGAGACGGGCGCGGGCGCCAAGGGCGTCCACGGCGGGGGTCTTGCCGGCCAGGGCGACGAGGCTCACGGCCTTGTCGTAGGCTTTGGCGGCCTCGGCGAATTTGCCGGCGCGCTTGAGGTCGTCGGCCACGTCGGTCAGGGCCACGGCGGCGAGGGCCTCGCCCGGGTGACGGTCGGCGAAAGCCCGGCGGGCGGCTTCGTCTTGGCAGGCGGTGAACTCGGCGCCGAGCTCCAGGCGTCGGCTCTCGTTCCAGAAGAAATAGGCGAGGAAGCCGAGGATGCCGATCACGACGGCCGTGGTGCCCTGGACGATCAGGGTCTTGTTGCGTTCCCAGAAGAGCCAAAGACGGTCTTCGGCGTCGGCGTTGGCGAAATCCTCGTCGACGATCACGAGATTGCGGTCATCGCCGGCCGGGGGCTGCTTGCTGGAACGGTCGTCGGGCATGGGGGGTCAACCCTTGGCAAAGGACCGCCTCTGTCAACCCCCGCCTCCCCTTGCTCCGGGCTTGTCCCCGCCCCCGGGCGGGCAAGGATGGGCGGACACATGAGCGCCGCCGCCGCCGTCCTTTCTCTCCTCCAGGCCGCCCAGGCCAAGGGTGAGTTGTCCGCCGCCAGCCTCACCAACGCCGGAGATTGGCTTCGCTCGGGCGCTCTCCCGGCCGCGGCGGTCACCGCCCTGCGGGATTTATGCGACCGCGGCGCCTGGGCCGAGATCGAGGATCGTTTCTACAAGGGTATCGCCTTCGGCACGGGCGGCATGCGCGGTCGCACCGTCGGCCGGATCTCGGCGGCCAACGAAGTCGATGCCGCCGGGCAGCCGGTCCGGGCCGCCCTCGGCTCGGCCTGCCTCAATGACGTCAACGTCCTCCGCGCCGTCATGGGCCTCTGGAAGCATGTCTCGTCGACCCGGCCGGGCGCCCGTCTTGTCGTCGCGCACGACGTCCGTCACTTCTCCCGCCATTTCGCCGAGCTCATCGCCGGCGCCTGGACGCAGCTCGGCGGCGAGGCCTACCTTTTCGCGGGCGCCCGCTCGACGCCGCAGTTGAGCTTCACCGTCCGTCATCTCGGCGCCCACGCGGGCGTGGTCATCACCGCCAGCCATAATCCGTCCCATGACAACGGGTTCAAGTGCTGCCTCGGCGACGGCGGGCAGGTCCTGCCGCCGCGCGACGCGGCGGTCGTCGCGGAAGTCGGCAAGCTCGGCCCGGCCGATGTCGCGCCCTATCTCGAGAAGAACCTCGTCGGCGTCCTCGCCGTGCCCGCCTCGGCCGAGGACGCCTACCTCGGTCGCGTCGCCGGCGTGGTGCTCGATCCGGAAATCATCGCGCGGCATACCCCCAAGGTCGTCTTCACCAACGTGCACGGCACCGGCGACGTCATGGTCGTCCCGGCCCTGCGGCGCGTCGGAATCGACCCGCACATGGTCGAGGAGCAACGGGAGCATGACGGCCGCTTCCCGACCGTCGCCTCGCCCAACCCGGAGAACGCCAGCACCTTCGCGCTCGCGCTGAAGCTCGCCACGGAGAACGCCGCCGACCTCGTGCTCGCGACCGATCCGGACTCGGACCGCGTCGGCGTGGCCTGCCCGCTGCCGGCCGGCGGACACCGTCTCCTCAACGGCAACGAAGTGGCCGCCCTGCTGGCCGAATTCCGCCTCTCCTCCCTGAAGGACGCCGGTATCCTGCCCGAAGGCGGCTCGCCGAACGCGCCTGTCGTCAAGTCGCTCGTCACGACCCCGCTCGTCGCCGCCATCTGCGCCCGCCACGGCGTGCGCTGCGTCGAGACGCTCGTCGGCTTCAAGTGGATCGCGCGCAAGCTCGAGCAATGGAGCCGCCGCCTCGCCGAAGGGGCCGGTGCCGACGCCCCCGCGCTCCCGCTGCGCCGACGCGCCCCGCTCGCCCTGCGCCATTCGACCCTCTTCCTGCTCGGCGCCGAAGAGAGTTACGGTTACCTCGCCGACGACGCCGTCCGCGACAAGGACGCCAACGCGACGGTGGTCATGCTCTGCGAGTTCG
>SXGQ01156805.1_pt1 | contig 10476 bp, 10 predicted proteins | sample 3178371 | NCBI WGS metagenome assembly SXGQ01 (sample SAMN11356859, study PRJNA531348) | freshwater metagenome | isolation source: freshwater sample F1-20 | place: China: Fuxian Lake, Yuxi | collected 2017-12-25 | reverse complement strand
GCCATCGGCGCGCCGGTGCGCTCGCGCACCAGCCAGGGCTTGAGGAGCTCACCGGCCTTGCCGGGGCTGATGACCATGGCGAGGCCGGCCACGAAGATGAGCACGCTCTCGCCGAGGGGCACGCTCACGCCGAGCCGGCCGAGGAGCCAGTGCCACTTGGCCCAGCGCAGCGCATAGTTCCCCGCGATGGTGAGCACCACCGCCACGCCGAACCAGCCCCAGCCGAAGCGGCCCAGCGCCGCGCTCACCTCGTCGACCCCGACGTAGAGCGACCAGCCGATCCAGCCGAGGGCCGCCAGCGCGACGGCCCAGGCGAGCCACCGACGGAAACGAAGGGTGAGCGACTGGGCGGCGTTGGCGTCGGTGGGCGAGGTCACGGTCCCCGGCGAGTAAGCCGGGCGCGGGGGCGGTGCACGGGGCGGAGCTGGGGAGGGCGGCGAGCGCGGGGTGAGGGCTGTCGGACGGACTCTCACGAGAGCATCTCGGACCGCAGGCTCACGCTCATCTGTGAATCCGACGATGGCGCGCCGTGCGAGATGCCGCCGCTCATCGTCAGTCGGGCAACCTTCGCCGCCACGGGCATTGCCGTCCGAAACGTGGTGAACGTCGGCCCGCCCGACGAATGGTCGACGTTCTTCAACGGGCTGGCCCAGGACGTTGGCATCCTCGCCGACTCGAGCGAGGTGAGGCTGACCGGAGGCGAGCTCGCCCACGCCGATGCGGACAGCTCGGTGGCGGTGCTCTCCCTCGACAGCTCGGTCTACCTGGATGCGGTCGCGATCAGCTGGTCCGGATGGCACGCCATCGGAAGCTACGCACGGGCCGCCGACGTGACGCTCGGGCTCACGGATTGCACGGTCGAGGGCGCCACCTACGGGGCGATCGTCGCTGGCGACGTCGGCGTCCGCGGCCGGGTGGTGGAGGTCGCACTCCAGGGCGGGCTGTTTTCGGGCAATCGTTCGGGCTTTGGTTCGGACCTCTACGCAGAAGCCAACTCGGTCGTCATCAACGGGACCTGGTTCGAGGATTCCTTCGGCGGCTATGCGCCGGTGTACGTAAAGACCTCGAATCTCACCCTTTCGGGCTCCATCTTCCAGGCTACCGCCGGTACCGAGGCGGCCACCGTCAAGAGCGTCGGCGCGTCCAGCGTCGTCATCGTCGACGCGCTCACCGTGGCCAGCCCTCTGGCTTCCAAAGCCCTGGTGTGGGTGGAGGGGCCCGCGGCGTCGTTCTCCCTCGGGGGCGCGTACATCGACTTCGCGGCGCCGATCGTGGTGGACGCGCGAAGCTCGCACGTCGCCGAAGGGGTGTTTTTGATGGGCGGCGGCGCCCCGGCGTTGGTTTTTCGGGGAGGGGAGGCGGTCGTCGAGCACAACCGCTTCTGCGACGGGACCGGGTTCTCCTCGCTCCCGTCGGGCCTGTTCGTCGCCAACGGCGCCGACCTCGACGTGCGCGAGAACCTCGTGCACGGCGTCCCGCTCACCGGCACATCACTGGTCAGCACGGTCGGCGTTGTAGACGGTTCCGAGTCCGGCGGCGGCGTGATCCGGGTCCACGACAACACCTTCGTTCAGGTTGGCTCGCCCACGTTGTTCGATCTTCAGGCGACCGGCGTGAGCATCTACAACTACCTGTGGCGGGGCCCGGCACCCTCCATCGCACAGTTCGACGTGTCCGGGGTGAGTGCCCCAGCAGACCCGCCAGTGCGATGTCGAGGAAGGCGTACGGCTCAGCGCTTCCGGGTACGCATCACCCCGGAAGGAGTCCGCCCCACCTGCCCGCTGTCGTGGATCTGGCGCAGCGCCACGGACCGCGACACCCCATGCAGCGACATGAAGCTGCTGACGAGATCGTCGGCCAGCCTCCGAGCCACCGCAGCGGCGAGCTCCGGATCGGCGATGGGCTGGGCGATTCGCGGTCGAAGCATGGCCATCCGGGAAGCATACCTCGCCAGCAAGCGACCGCTGCGGGGAGCGGGTGCGAACCGCCGCGGGGCGGAGCGGGGCTCCTTGACCCCGACCGGACCCGCCAGCGCTCAGCTTCGCCCCCCCCGACCCGCGCCGAAACCCGCCCCTGCCCACGCCCACCCCGGTGTCGGGCAAACGCGGGTTTCCCGGTCCGGCTCTCGCCTGCCTACCGCAGGCGGTACAGGCGCAGGTTGGGCCCCATGCGGCTCACGCCGCTGAACCGGGCGGCGGGCAGGTAGAGCGCGTCCTGCTGGTCGTAGAGGGGGTCGGCGGCCGCGGTGGTGCTGAGCTCCTCGTGCACGAGCGCGTAGAGGGCGGCGATGAGCGGCTCGAGCTCAGGCGGCACCGCGCTGTAGAACCTGAGCCCCGAGCTCTCCACCTCCAGCCAGGGCGGCGGGTCGGCAACGAGCTCCTCCACGCTGACCTGCGAGGCGAAGTCGATGCCCGCCTTGCGCACGAACTTCACGTCGTACATCGGCTGTGTGGCGCGGTACCACTTCATCTCGTCGGGCTTGCGGAAGCCGCCGGCGTCGGCGCGGCCGGCCTTGGCGGCGTACTCACGCGTCTGGTTGGGCACGTTGCGCTGGAGCATCGGGGCCCCCGTGTAGGCGCCAGCGTGCACGATCACCGCGTCGGTGGGCACGTTGGCCTCGATCCAGCTGCCCATCGACGCGCGCGTATCGCCCGCCATCATCAGCTCCACCGCCGACCAGGCCCGCGCGGCCGGCGAGGCCACCGCGATGCCGAGCAGCACGAGCGCGGGACCGAAGCCGAGGCGGCGGTGCACCGCGTCGACCATCAGGCCGATGCCCATGGCGAGGAAGGGAACCACCGGCAGCATGTACCGAAAAAAGGCGGTTTCTCCGCGACCGATCAGCACGAAGTACACCAGCGGGAAGGAAAAGGCCACCGCGGCGAGGCGGCGGTTCGACATCCACGAGAGGTACAGACCGAGGAGGCCGAGGAGGTAGCCCACCCAGCCGAAGGCCACGGGGAGCGTGACGAGCCCGTGGTGCACCCAACCGACGCCGACATCGATGTGGTGGCCCTCTGCGAGGTGGCTCGCCTCGTAGCGGAAGTCCTTGAAGAAGGTGGCGAAGTCCAAGAGCGCGTAGGGGGTGCCGGCGAAGAAGCCGGTGGCCATGGCGAGGGTTGCGGCGAGCCCCAAGCGCGCACGCTGCGGCAAGAGGAGCTCGCTGCGGTCGGCGTTGCGGGCGGTGGCGGCGGCCAGCACCAGCGGCACGAGAAGGAGGGCGGCGTTGTACTTGGTGCTGGTGGCCAGGCCCGCGAGGCCGCCGGCCACCAGCGCGAGGCGCAGGGTGCCGCGGGCCTGCAGGCCGGTGGCGGCGAGCACCGCGGCGGTGGTCAGGGTGACCATGGTGATGTCGGTGACCCCGAAGTGGCTGTCGCGCACATGCAGGAAGCAGACGGCGAGGACCGCGGCCCCCCAGAGTCGGCCGGGCAGCCAGGCCAGCAGCGCGACCCCCACCGTGCCCGCCACCGCGCTGAAGCCGCGTAGGAGCAGGCGGAACTCGGGGTCGGCGGCGAAGAAGGCACGGAGGAAGTCATCCTGCCCGGCGAAGCGCCCGAGAACGCGCCCCACCGCGAAGTCGGCCCCGAAGAGCACGAAGGCGATGTACTTGAAGAGGCTCGGGTAGTTGAAGCTGTGGGGGTTCAGGTCCCCACGCCCGAACTTCATCGCTTGGTAGGCTATCGTCTGCTCATCGGGCCGGGCCTCGGCGAGCGGAAGCCCGAAGTCGAGCCCGGCGAGACGCAAGGCAAGCGCGACGGAGACCACGGCGAGGAGGGCGGGATGCGGGCGACGAAACACACCCCCGGATAACCGGCGCCATGCCCCTGTTTCGAGTCAGCTCCCCGACCTCCGGCAACGTCGACGTCGAGGCCCCCAATTGGATGGTTGCCCTCGGCCAGGGCTTGGCCATGCTCGGGGACACCCAGTCGCCGGACCGCCTCGCCTGCGAGCGCCTCATGAACGGAACGGTGCTCGTGCGCGACGTGCGCAATGGGCACGGCCTCGTGGTGCAACCGCTCGGGGATCCCACGGAGAGCGCACCCGAGGAGCTCGACGATGCCACGGCGCTCCCACCCGATGAGGACGAGGCCGCCCAGCTCGCCGAGGAGGACGTCACCGACCTCGACAGCGACTACGTCGTGGCGCTGGAGCTGGTCCGCGACACCCTCGCCTCCATCCCCCGCGCGATGGACCGGGACGCAGCGCTGGCCCTCGCGGTGAGCGCCGGCGTGCGGCTCACCCACTCACGCGGCGGCGCGGCGCTCCTGGCCGAACCCAGCGGGCTCCGAGTCCGCTACGTCGTGGGCGAGCACGCGGCCCGCCTGCGCGGCATGCGCATCCCGCTGGGGGCCGGCGTGGTGGGCTTCTCGCTCTCCACCCTCACCTCGATCGTGGTGCTCAACGCCTACGCCGATCCGCGCTTCTACCGAAGCGTGGACCGGCACACCGGCCACCGCACCAGCAACCTGCTCTGCGTGCCCATCGCTGCGCACGGCCGGTCCTGGGGATGCCTCGAGCTGGTCGACTCCACCAAGGGCTTCAGCGACGACGCCCTCGGCGACATGGAGCGGCTCGCCGAGGCCGTGGCCGAACGGCTGAGCCAGCTCGAGAAGCGGGGATAGCCGCCACGCGGGCCTACTGGACGGTGACGGACTTCACGAAGGTGGTCTTCAAGGCCTCGCGGATGGACTGCTGGACCCGCGTATACATGCCCGGATCTTCGATCTGGTCGTCTTCCGTGGGCTCGCCCTGCATGCGCGCGGTGTGCTTGAAGAGGTAGAACTCGGCCGCCGTGCCGTCTTCCGTGGTTAGGCGCCACTTGTTGCGGGTATTCACGGCGCCCTTCGAGCCGTCCTTCAGCACCGCGGTGGTGGTGGTGCGGATCGAGCACTCGTACATGAAGGGGTTGAAGTCGCTGATGTAGCTGCAGTCGACGTCGTCGGGCATCTTGCCGGGGGTGATGGTGATGGACTTCACGTCCGACCAGTTCACTTCCTTCTCGGTGCTGCCCACTTCGAGGGTGATCTTCAGCGAGTCGGGCGACGAGGTCCAGCCGGTGTCGGCGTGGAAGTCCTCGGAGCGCTCGAGGCCGGTGACCGCGATGGTCTTGCTCGTGCCGTCGGCCGTGGTGACGGTGACCTTCAGCGAGACGTTGTTCACCCGGGCCGCCGGAGCAGGCGCCGCTTCTTCGGCAGGCGGCGCCTCGACCGGGGCGGGCGGCGGCGCCTCGACCACGGGCGCGGGCGCCGGCGCGGGTTCGGATTTCGGCTTCGGCTTCGCCGAGGCGATGGAGGGAAGGAGCAGGAGAGACAGCAGGGCGATGCGCATGGTTCCCCACTAACCAACGAAGGGGCGGGTTCCATCCGTCACCGAGCGGATCAGTGCGATGGCCCCGAGAACAACCAGCAGGAGTTGCTGAACACGGACCAGCAGGGCGAGCGCAACGGCGGCGGAGAGGTCGAGGTGGGCGGAGGCGACGAGCAGCGAGGTGAAGGCGCTGTCCCAGGCGATCTGCCCGCCGGGGAAGAGGAAGAGGAGGATCGCCCCGGCCGTGCTCGCCGTGTAGGTGAAGACGAGGCCCATGTGGTCAGGGGACACGCGTAGGCCGTGCGCCATCAGCGCGATCCCGCTCACCACGAGTCCATGGCCGACAAGCGCCCAGCCGAGTCCGCGGAGCCATGCGACCACGCCGAGGTCGCGGAGCGAGGCCAGCGCGTCGACGAAGCGCTCCACGGAGGCATGCAGGCCGCGGAGCAGGGCGACGCGGCCTGTGGTCGCGTTGGCCAAGGACTTCCAGACCGCGGGGAAGCCGGCGAGGAAGAGCAGGGTGACCGCCGCGCCGCCGATGATCAACGTGGCCGTGCCGATCAAGGAGGACCACTCCGGGAGCACCTGCACCCTGCCCGTGGTGGTGAGCACGATCGCGATCGTGCCGGAGAGCCCGAGCCCGGAGAAACGCGCCGCGATGCCTGCTGCGAGGGCACGCTCGGCGCTGAGGTTGAAGCGGCGACCCGCCATGGCGGCCCCCACCAGCTCCCCGGCGGGGCCGGGGAGGGCGTAGTTCATCAGCCCACCCACGAGCAGGATCGAGGTGAGCACCGGTAGCCCGGCGGTCGCCTCTGGCGGGACGAAGGCGCGCCAGCGCGCCGCGAGGGCGACCATCCCGGAGGTCATGAGGAGGCCGCCCATCGCCACCCAGCCCGGCTGCGCCTCCCGCGCGAGCCGCAGGAGCGCCTGCTCCTGGTCGAATGTGACGGCGACCACGCCCGCAAGCCCGACCGCCAGCAACACAAAGGCTGCGGCCCACGTCAGGCCGCGCCGTACCTCCCGCCGACCGCTGGCTTCGGACTCCACGGCGGAGTCAGAAGGGCGCGTAGAAGGGCCAGCTCATCGAACGGCCCGGCGCCACACAGCCTTCCACGCCCTCGGAGTCGATGGTGAAGCCCGCGCACTCGCCGCAGAGACCGCCCGCATCGCCCAGCGGGCTCGGGAGCACCATGCCGTCCCCGCCCCCCCCACCACCACCGGAAGGGCCGGTGTCCGTGCCACGAGCGCCGCTGTCGTGGTCGTGGCTGGGCGGAGGCGCAAGGGCAGCCTCCTCCGCGAGGGTGAAGAAGAAGACGCCGTCGTTCTTGGCGAACAGCGCTGTGGTGCCGCTCGCGTGCGCCCCGAAGCCGCAACCGTTCACCAGCGAGAGCGGGACGCGGTTGATGTCCACGTCGGCCGTGCCCCAGTCGGCGACCCCCACGAGGCCATAGACGTGGTCGGCGTAGAAGACGCCGTCGTGGAAGGCGAAGCCGCCTTTCGTCTCGTTCCAGTACTGCTTCTCGCCATCCTCGTGGTAGCTGGTCAGCTCCAGCCGCGAGGTGACGCGCATTCCCGCCCCCGCCTCGGTGACACCCACGATCAGCGTACCGAAGGCCGACCACGGAGCGGGGACGCCGTCCACCGGGCCGAAGTCCTCGAAGCTGAAGACGATGTCGTCGTTCGCGCCGAAGGACACTGCGGCCGTGCCCCGCCAGGAGACGCCCGCGGAGTCGAGGCAACCGACCTCTCCACCCGCATCGAAGGAGATCACCGAGTCCTGGATGTGTACGAGCGGGCAGTCACGGTAGTCCTCGTTCACCAGCTGGGTGATAGCCAGCCACGGAATGACCTGAAGGTCGGGCGACGAGGCGGTGAGGAGGTCAGGCGCGTCGGCCTCCGTGATCTTCCCCGCCCCGGACGGCACGCTTTCGGGCAGGCCGGCGCAGGAAGAGCAGCCGAGAAGCCACCACAACATCACTTGCCCGCCTCAGCGGACGCCGTCACCGTGGGGAGGGCCTTCTCGAGGTCGGTGGCCGCCTTGCGGGCGTTCTCGCGGGTGACGAGGGCCTCCGCGCCACCGATCCCGTACCCGTCCGCCGCGGCGCTCTGCCGGTCGAGCGTGGCCTGCGAGGAGAACGACTCCGCGTAGGCACGGGAGAAGTCGTACTGCAGGTGCGCGGGCTGGCCGCACGCGATCAGGGTGAGGAGGGTGATCATGGGCTGGACTCCGAGAGGATTCGAGAAAGCGCCGGGACGGCCTCGGGATGGCCGGGTTGGGCCCGGATGGCGGATTCGTAGCCGACGATGGCGCCAGCACGATCCCCCTTCTGCTCACACGCGACCGCGAAATTGTACCTTGCATCGGCCTCGCTGACGGCCGCGGCGCGGAAGGTCTCCATCGCCTCGTCGTAGCGGTCGAGGCGAACGAGGGCGAAACCGAGGTTGTTGCGCGTTCGCGGCGAGGCCGGGTCGATGGCGAGCGCGTCGCGAAAGGCTTCCACCGCCGCCCCGGACTCGCCGAGCGAGAGGAGCACGAAGCCGTGGTTGTTGTGCACGTCGGCGTCGCGGGGGGCGAGCCGGGCGGCCTTCTTCAGGGCGGCACCAGCCTCCTCGAGGCGCCCGCCGTCGGCGAGCACGATGCCCAACTGCGCCCACGCGCGCGCATGACCGGGGTGGGAGCGCGTGACCTTACGGAGGAGCCGCTCCGCGTCGTGGTGAAGCCCCTCGAGGTGCATCGCCCGTGCTTCGAGGACGTCGAGCTCCACGCTGCGGACCCCCTGCTTGTGCATCTCGCCGACCATGGCGAGCGCCTGTGGCGCCATCTGGTTGTCGAGGAAACCCTCCAGGATGTCGAGCTGGGTCTCGAGCTTCACGCGGGGGTTGGTGAGGTCCGGCTGGATGCCGGGCGCCGCGCCCGCGATGCCGATGACGAGAAGCAGCGACATCACGGCGCCACCCCCTGATCCTGCGCGGTCGGGAGCAGGATGTTCTTCATGCGCACTGCCGCCGGCCCGAGGAGCACGATGAGCAGCGTGGGGAGGATGAAGACGATCATCACCACCGTGAGCTTCGGTGAGACCTGCGCCGCCTTCGTTTCGGCACGCTGCATGCGCTTCACGCGGATGTGCGCCGCGTGAACGCGGAGTGCTCGGGACACGCTGGAGCCGAACCGTTCCGCCTGCACCAGCACGTTCACCAGCGAGGTGACGTCCTCGAGGCCCACGCGCTCTTCGAGGTGCCGAAGCGCATCGACCCGCTGCACGCCGGCGACCACCTCGTGGTTCACGAGCTGCAGCTCGGACGCGAGCTCCGGGCTCGCGAGCTCCATCTCGTCGGCCACTCGTCGGAAGCCCGCGTCAAGTGCGAGGCCGGCCTCGACCGCGGACACGAGCAGGTCGAGCGCGTCGGGGAAGGCGCTGAGGATGGCCTCCTTCCGCTTGGCGATCAGGTTGGCAACGTAAACCTGGGGACCGTAGTACCCCGCCGCGCCGCCGAGCAGCGTGCCGCCCATGTACCAGGCCAGCGAACGCAGGCGCTGCGTGGCGGTGATCACGGCGTCGGCCGGAAGCTCGGCGGGTCGGTACAGGAAGACCACCAGCAGAAAGCCCACGAGGGCGCCGAAAACGAGCCCTAGGGTGCGGCCCGCGCTGAAGGCCTCCGCGGCGTTCTTGCCACGGATGCCCGCCTGGCTGAGCCAGCGGCGGGTCTGGGCGATGTCGGACTCGTCGCCTCGGGATAGCCGGGCGGCGGACCGGGTGATGGCGCTGAGCTGAGTACCGAGCCCCTCGTTTTGCGGGCCGCCGGTGAACTCGGCGAGCCGATCCGCAGCCGAACGGTCCGGGGACAGAATCTGCCAAGCCGCGGCCGCAAACGCCACGACCGCCAGCGCTGCAACCGTCAAGGCGGCGAGGACCGTGCCGTCCATCAGAGCTCCACCTTCGCGACTTCACGCATGATGAACACGCCGATGCAGAACCAGACGGTACCGAAGGCGATCAGCAGGTGGCCCAGGGGGTCGCCGAAGAGGGTCTTGATGTAGTCGGGCGAGAAGATGAAGATCATCGTGCCGATCACGAACGGCAGCCCGCCAAGGATGTAGCCGGTGAAGCGCGCCTCGGAAGTGAGTGCGCTGACCTTGCCCTGAAACACGAAGCGCTCGCGGATGGTGTTGGCGATTCCGTGGAGGATCTCCACGAGATTGCCGCCGGTGTCGCGCTGGAGGAGCACCGAGCTGACGAAGATGCGCAGGTCGAAGCTGTTCGGGTTGCGATTGCAGAGGTTCTGGAAGCACTCGCGCGTGTCCCGCCCGAGGTTCTGCTCCTCGAACACCCGGCCGAACTCCGTGGCCAGGGGATCGGGCATCTCCTCCGCCACGAGCCGCAGGCTCTCCCCGACACCGTGGCCGGCCTGCAACGACCGCGCGAGCAGGTCGAGGCCGTCGGGGAGCTGCTCTACGAGGCGTTTTGTGCGCGCGTCCGCCACCTGCGAGAGGCGCAGGACGGGCAGCACGCCCGCGAACAGCCCCGCAACACTCAGAACGCCGCCGAGCGTCACCCCCACGACCAGCGCCCCTCCCAAGCCGAAGAACAGGATGCGACGCATCAGCGCGTCCATCGGGTAGGGGCTGCCTGCGGAGCGGAGCGTCTGGTCGAGGTACCCGGCGAGACCTTCGGGCCCGGCCGCCCGGCCGAAACGGACCAGCGGCGCGACCGCGCGCTCCTGGAGGCTGCCGATGCGACGCGCGAGTTCCCGACGACCATCCTCTTCACGAACCGTGATCGCAAAGTAGGCGAACTGCCCGAGCAGCAGCACCGCCGCGACGAGTACCGCTACGGCAACGATCAGGAGGAGGTTTTCGGGATCAGACATCCTGGGAGAACCTGAAGAGCTCGTGGTGCAGCTCGATCCCGTAGCTCGCGAGCTTCTTGGCGAACCGGGGCCGCACGCCGGTGGCGCGGAAGGTGCCGCGCACTCGACCTTCTTCGTCGATGGTGCGCTGATCGAAGGTGAAGATGTCCTGCGTGGTGACGACGTTGCCTTCCATGCCGATCACCTCGGTCACCGCGAGGACCCGGCGGGAACCGTCGTTGAGACGGTCGAGCTGGATGATGACGTCGACCGCGCGGGCGATCATCTCGCGGATGTTCTTGTCCGCGAGGTTCGGCATGC
>SXGQ01568310.1_pt1 | contig 10477 bp, 7 predicted proteins | sample 3178371 | NCBI WGS metagenome assembly SXGQ01 (sample SAMN11356859, study PRJNA531348) | freshwater metagenome | isolation source: freshwater sample F1-20 | place: China: Fuxian Lake, Yuxi | collected 2017-12-25 | reverse complement strand
GCGCCACGAGACGCGAAGCGCAGCGTTAGCAAGTTTGGGCTTCAGGCATTCTGATCGCGTTGTATTGGCAATGGGCGGGTCGCTTGGTTCGCAGGCAATCAACCAATTGGTCGAAACTTTTGTGCGCCATTACCAACACGATGACGAGGTTGCTGTGTTACATGTTGCAGGCGCCCGCAACATGGCATCAGATACGTCCCCTGAGCGCGTATATCGATCCGACGGATCGCTGCAATATCAACGAGTTGCATATTGCGATGACATGGCGGGGGCGTACAGCGCCGCAACAGTTGTGGTCTGTCGCGCAGGGGCCAGCACCATTGCAGAGATTGCAACAGTGGGGGTCGCTGCTGTGATCATCCCTTGGAAGGACGCCGCAGAAAATCATCAAAAGATCAATGCACAGTGGCTTACAGATACAGGTGCAGCAGTTTTACTCGATGAAAATTCGTTAACTGCGTCAACTTTTATTGAGGTCGTGGGCGGATTGTTGGCGGATTCCTTAAAAATCTCTCAAATGGAGACCACGTCATTTGCAATGGGCAATGTGCATCGCAACTGCAGAATTGCGACGATCATAGAGTCGGTGGCGTGATGATCGTTGTCGGCGCTTTTGATTTGAGCAATACTCGCCGTATCCATGTTGTGGGCATAGGCGGCCCGGGTATGAACGCGATTGCACAAGTGTTGTTTGAGATGGGTCATACTGTTACAGGCAGCGACATCGTCGAATCTCCCGCCACAGACCGCTTGACGCGTATGGGCGTAAAAGTCTTTATCGGACACGACCCGGCATTGGTATTGGGCTGTGATGCGGTCACTTTTTCGAGTGCGATTCCTCTGTCGAATGTTGAGGTTGCTGCGGCACGTGAGGAGCCCACAATTTCGCTCCTCACCAGGGCACAGATGCTGGCGGCTATTTGTGATCAGCGGCCAACAGTCGCAGTCGCTGGAACACATGGAAAAACCACAACGACTTCGATGCTCATGCATGTTTTAGAACACGCGGGGCGTAAGCCAAGTTTCGTCATTGGGGGCGACGTTCGATCACTCGAGACGGGTGCTGGTTGGCGAGACGGCGACATCTTTATCGTTGAAGCCGATGAGAGCGATGGAACACATCTTGTGCTGCCACTACACGCAACCATCTTGACCAATATTGATGTTGACCACTTGGATCGTTACGAGTCGTTTGAAAACATTGTGTCTAGTTTCGAGGAATACGTAGCAAAGATTGATGGGCCAAAGGTGTTGTGTTCTGATGACATGTCCGTCGCAAAACTTGCCCAAAAATATGCAGCAACCACATATGGCATCGTTTCTGAAGCCGATTTTCGTGCTTCTCAGATTACTTTTGCTCAGGGTGCATCGTCGTTTATGGTGCAGCATCGAATTGATAATGCATATGTCTCGCTTGGCAAAGTTTCAGTATCGCTAAGAGGGCAACACAATGTCTTGAACGCCCTCGCTGCCATCGCCATGGCTATGCAGTGCGGGGTTTCCTTTGGCGAATGCAGCAAGGCAATTTCATCTTTCGATGGTGTTGTGCGTCGCTTTGACAAGCGGGGAGAGGACAGCGGAGTCACGTTTATCGACGACTACGCGCATCTACCCACCGAGATTGCGGCGGTGCTGACTGCTTCGCGCGACGAGACCGACAACTGGAAACGAGTCGTGGCTGTGTTTCAGCCCAATCGATTTAATCGTATGAACGTATTGTCACCCCAGTACGCCAATGCTTTTGTAGGGGCCGACCTAATTGTGATCACCGAAATCTATGCCTCGGGCACTGCTCCAATAGCAGGTGTTACGGGCCACCTTGTTGTGGAAGCGGTGCAACAAGCACATCCCGAAGCAGCCGTCGTATGGCAGCCAACGCGCAATGGTCTCATTGATTATCTCGCTCGCGAATTGGCGGCGGGCGACTTGTGCATTTCAATGGGTTGTGGAGATATTGAATCTTTACCTGACGAAGTGATTGGGCGTCGTATGGCGCAGCGGGGTGAAACATGAGCACTCCCCGAGCGGCGAGACGACCCATCACGCTCGAAGACGTAGAACGCGCATCAAATATTTTGGGTGAGCGAGCACGGCGTGATGTTTTGCTTGCGCCATTTACGACGTATCGAGTAGGTGGAGCGGCAGCATTGCATGTTCATGTTTCGTCAATGGATGACTTGTATCATGTGAGTGAAGCGCTGGCAGAAGTAGATATGGATGTGCTTGTAATCGGACGGGGCAGCAACATGCTTATCTCCGATGCAGGATTCACGGGAATAGCTCTTACCTTTGGCGCATTCGCCGACTACATCGACTTGCCACAAAAAGACGACTTTCCGGGAGCTGCGCCGCTGGCATTATTCGGAGGGTCAGTGACGCTCCCGGTAGCGGCTCGGCAAAGTGTGAAGCGTGGTCTTACTGGTTTCGAGTGGGGTGTAGGAGTGCCTGGCTCGATAGGCGGTGCAGTGCGAATGAACGCAGGTGGCCATGGTTCGGACATGGCGTCGTCGCTCGAGTCCGTTCGAGTGTTTCATTTGCGCAAAGGCAGGGAGTTCGAACTTGAAACAGACGACCTCGGTCTGCGCTTTAGGGGCTCTGCATTAACCGATCATCATGTGGTGTTAAGTGCGACCTTGCGCTTGGGCTGGCTGTCGGAAGGTGATTCGGGGGAGGACCGGCTCGCCGAGATCGTTCGCTGGCGTCGAGAGAATCAGCCCGGTGGGCAGAACGCGGGTTCGGTTTTTGTCAACCCAATTCCAGGTGAGGTTTCTGCTGGGGCGTTAATCGACGAGTGTGGATTACGTGGTTTTCGCATCGGTACTGCACAGGTCTCTGAAAAGCATGCAAACTTCATCCAAGCCGATGAAGGTGGTTTGGCACACGATGTGGTTGCGGTGATGGCAGAGGTTCGTAGGCGCGTGTACGAGGAACATGGGCATCAATTGCGAAGCGAGATCCGTTTAGTTGGTTTCGATATAGAAGCCAACCCACAGTTTGCCGACGTGTTGTCGAGCGAGTCCGACACCAGTGTTGCGACAATTCGTTTGGAACAAATCATCGAACGAATCGCCACTAGCGAGTCTCGCTCAGACGCTTCCATCCCGCTGTCGGTTTTAAGCGGTTCGCAGCTTCCGGCACAAGAAGCCGACCTTTCGCCTAAAGTGTTGGAAGAGTTGCGCGAAGCATTTGCTAAAGACCCGACTGGAGGCATTGCGCAACCAGAAATCTCGCGTGCGGTCATTGTTGATCCATCGATCGTCGAAAGACAAGCAGCGAAAGAAACAGATGTAAGCACTGGCTCGACGGGGTCATCCTCAACCAGGGTGGTCATCGTTGATGAAGATTTGCGCCAATCGACTGATGACGATTTTCCGGCTGACACTCAATCGAAAACGGTCCACCATGCCCCGACGAGCACCCGCGTGCGGATCTTTGATGAAGACGGTGAGGACGTTTCGCTTGCTGAGATAGTTGACCCTGGGCTCTGGAGCAACCAGGGTTCAATTCGAAATCGATTAATAAAATTGTTTAGACGTGGCGGAGCACCGCCAAAAAATAGACGCAAACAATTGCTCATTGCGATTGCACTAGTCGTCGGTTTTCTGTCATTACTGATTGTCCTCCTTGCATCGCCCATTTTTTCAGTGCGCAACGTGAAAGTTGAAGGGGTTCGATACGCCAATTCCGAGTTGATAGCAAATGTGATCGCTTCGCTAAAGGGCGAATCGGTATTGACGGTGGATACCAATGTGTTACAAGATCGCCTAGAGAGCGACCCGTGGATTGAATCGTCTCGGATCAAAACCTTCCTGCCGAATACGGCTGTAATCGAGATCAATGAAAGACTTCCTGCAGCGTGGTTCGTTGGAGTAGACAATCGCGCACGCGTTATTGATGTCGATGGTCTTGTGTTGGCGGTGCTTGACGGAAGGCCAACTGAATACATGTTGATTGACGGTGTCGGCCCAAACCTCATCGCTGGGGCTACAACCGCACCCGAGTATCGGGCTGCAGCGCAATTAGCGCAGTCCCTTCCTGTTGAGCTTCAGCCACTTGTAAAGAATCTGGGGGTTGGGGGTTCCGACTCTGTCACGATGACCCTGACCACTGGAACTCTGGTGAAATTTGGCGAGCCCGTGGATCTGCGAAACAAACTCGTCAATGTGGTCGTCCTTTTGCGTCGGCAAGACCCCAACGGAATGCTTGAAATCGATGTTTCTGGAGGGACCCCGGTCGTTAAATCCTCGTGACAGCGGGGGTTTTTGGCGGGATTCGCGTTGGTATCGCTCGAGGCAACCCTCGGTTTATGTAAGGCTGAGGGACGAGTTAAAAAAGTACATATGGTTTTTTCGATGCTTCCCATCGATCCCAGGAGGAAAATTACAATGGCTGGTGCACCACAGAACTATCTCGCAGTGATCAAAGTGATCGGTGTTGGCGGTGGCGGCGTCAATGCCATCAACCGCATGATCGATGCAGGCCTGCGCGGAGTCGAGTTTGTGGCGATAAATACCGATGCTCAAGCACTGTTGATGAGTGACGCCGACTTCAAAATTGATATTGGTCGCGAGCTCACTCGTGGACTCGGAGCCGGAAGCGATCCGGAAATTGGGCGTGAGGCTGCAGAGACGTCGCGTGCAGATATTGAAGAATTGGTAAGCGGTGCAGACATGGTGTTCATTACCGCAGGTGAAGGTGGCGGCACCGGCACGGGTGCTGCGCCGATTATTGCCGAGATCGCCCGTGCTGCCGGTGCGCTTACCGTCGGAATCGTCACGCGCCCATTTGGTTTCGAAGGTCGACGTCGTTCGCTCCAAGCCGAGTCAGGAATCAACAAGTTGAAAGACAAAGTTGACACCCTGATCATTATTCCGAACGAGCGGTTGCTTTCGGTTGCAACCGACAAGACAAGCTTGCTTGACGCCTTCCGCAAAGCAGACGATGTGCTGTTGCAGGGTGTTGCTGGTATTACCAACCTGATTACAACTCCAGGCCTCATTAATACCGACTTTGCCGACGTCAAAATGATTTTGACGAACGCCGGTAGCGCACTGATGGGAACCGGCAAGGCAACTGGCGATAACCGAGCAATCAACGCCGCAAACGCAGCGATCAATTCGCCATTGCTCGAGTCTTCCATTGAGGGGGCTCGCGGCATTCTGCTCAATATCACTGGCCCATCGGACATGGGCTTGTTCGAATTGAACTCCGCCGCCGAAATCGTCCATGGAGTAGCGCATCAAGACGCCAACATCATTTTCGGAACCGTTATTGACGACGAACTTGAAGATGAGGTCCGTGTAACAGTCATCGCGGCTGGTTTTGATCGAACCGAGTCATCCGGCTCGCGTGCCGCTGCTCGTGATCAACGATCAAATGATGCTCGCCCTACAGACACGAAGGGAAGTCGATTGAAAGAGTTGTTTGGCTCGGGCGAAGATCCATTGCGGGATGACAGCGATGGCCTCGACGTTCCTTCATTCTTGAAATAATCGTACTTTAGTTAGGCGTGAACGCCGTAGAGGTAGCAAAGCGAGTAGCTATCATTCGCCAGCGCATAGTTGACGCTGGCGGTGTAAACGTCAATCTTGTTGCGGTCACGAAAACGTTTGATGAAACATCCTGGCGAGCAGCCCGAGACGCAGGCGTCGACGGCATTGGTGAAAACTATGCACAGGAGCTCGCCGCCAAAGCCCAGCAAGTACCTGCCGGGCTTCGTCCAACGGTGCACTTCATTGGGCAGTTGCAAAGCAACAAAGTGAAAATCGTTAGCGAAATCGTCGACGTTTGGCAGTCCGTTGATCGGATTTCAATAATTGACGAGATTATTCGTCGCACCCCTAACAAGCCGCCCCGCATGTACGTGCAGGTCAACACTACGAAGGAAGCGGGCAAGGGCGGATGCGAGCCAGAGACTGTGGAGGCCGTTGTAAACCACGCGTCACGAAATGGGGCAGCAGTGGAGGGCCTGATGACGGTTGGCCCAACCGATGGTGACCCTGCCCAAACACGGGTGGCATTCCGGTTGCTTCGAACCTTGGCTCACGATCTTGGGCTTCGTGGATTGAGCATGGGCATGACCAACGATCTAGAAATTGCCGTGGAAGAGGGTTCGACGCTTGTTCGCGTTGGCTCAGCCATCTTTGGTACCCGCACCAGTGCGTAGGTAAGTCCCATAGCGCGCGCGAATATGGGTATTGGGCTATTCTTTCAGGGATGTCAATGTTTCGAAAAGCAATGGATTATTTAGGTCTTGGGCCAGATGACGCCTATGACGATTACGACGCATCCGTAGCGCAGGTCCGTCCAGAGCGCCAGCGCCAAAGTCGTTCACCGCAGGCTCGTTCCTCGCGTCAAGTCGTTCAGGAATATGACGACTACGAAGAAGAATACGACGAGCCGATGCCCGAGCCACGCGGTGTTCGTGCAAGACCGCAACAAGTTCGTGACGACTCCAGCGTGCAAGTGCGACCATCTTCAAATCGTTCAGTGCCAACTGTGCGTCCACTTTCGGTTTCAACAGCGGAAGCAGTTACTGTTCGACCAACTCGCTACGACCAAGCAAAAGACATTGCTGATTTGTTGAAGTCTGGTCAGCCAGTTGTCATGAACATCGCTGGCGCCGACGAAGAAACAGCACGACGCTTGATCGATTTTGTCTCGGGGCTTGTCTACGGCCTCGAGGGTCAAATCGAAAAAGTATCGCCAGGTGCATTTTTGATTAAGCCTTCGGGAGTTCGCGTCTCACGCGGTTAACGAATCGATAGCACTGATGATTAGAGAGCTGCTCTGCCAACTCGTCAGTTTGTACGTTTTGCTCATCATCATTCGTGTCATTAGTTCTTGGTTTCCTGCTAACCCCAATGGCCCATTCGGACAAATCATGCGTTTAGTTTTTCGTGCAACCGACCCAGTGTTGTTGCCGGTGCGGCGTGCGGTGCCATTTGCCGGCCCACTCGATTTGTCGCCGATCATTGTTGTGTTATTCCTCAATATCGTCGTTCAACAATTCATACTCGGCTGTTAATTTCTGCACCCAGAGTGCCTAAGCCGTACACTGATGCACCGTGACGTATCCATCGGTAGAGCCGCAGCCACAGTTTCCAGCGCTTGAAAATGAGACGCTTGCGTATTGGGTAAGTGACAAAACGTTCGAAGCGTCTATTGCGCAACATGAGGCCGGCATAAACGGCGAAAATGAATATGTCTTTTACGACGGTCCGCCATTTGCCAATGGTTTGCCACACTACGGACACTTGCTCACAGGTTTTGTCAAGGACGCGGTGCCTCGCTATCAGACCATGCGGGGCAAGCGCGTCGAGCGACGCTTCGGTTGGGATTGCCATGGTTTACCGGCAGAGGCAGAAGCCGAACGGCAGTTGGGTATTTCTGGAACACAAGCCATCACTGATTTTGGGATTGATAAATTTAACGACTATTGCAAAGTTTCGGTATTGCAGTACACGAGCGACTGGGAGCGTTATGTAACGCGACAAGCCCGTTGGGTTGATTTTGTAAACGACTACAAAACGCTTGATATGCCGTATATGGAAAGCGTGATGTGGGCTTTCAAAACCCTTTGGGACAAGGGCCTTATCTATGAGGGATTCCGAGTTTTACCATATTCATGGGCGCTTGAAACACCGTTATCAAATACTGAAACACGCATGGACGATGCGTATAAACAAGTGCAAGACCCGGCTCTCACTGTCGGTTTTATTTTGGAAAACGGTGACTCGTTGCTGGCGTGGACAACCACGCCTTGGACATTGCCGAGCAACTTGGCTTTGGCGGTTTCGCCAGATGTTGAATACGTCCGCGTGGCCCATGAAGGTAAGGTGCATGTCCTCGCACAAGCCCGGCTGGAGGCGTACGCAAAAGAGCTCGAGGGCGCAGTTGTTCTTGAGACGGTGATGGGTTCCACGCTTGTGGGTATGCGCTACACACCACTGTTTCCCTACTTTGCAGACCACGCAGATGCCTTTCGCGTGTTGTCGGGCGATTTCGTCACCACCGAGGATGGAACTGGCGTTGTGCATATGGCACCCGGTTTCGGTGAGGATGACCAACGGGTATGCAAGGAAAACGGCATTGAACTCGTAGTCCCAGTTGACAGCAGGGGACAGTTCACTAGCGAGGTTCCTGACTTTCAGGGTCAATTGGTGTTTGATGCAAACCCACTGATCATTCGCGCATTAAAAGATCGTGGGGTGGTGTTGCGCCACGAAACGTACGACCACGCATACCCGCATTGTTGGCGCACAGGTAAGCCACTCATCTATAAGGCCGTGAGTTCTTGGTTTGTAAACGTGACGATGATCAAGGATCGGATGATTGAACTGAATAACACTATTACGTGGGTGCCCGACCACTTGCAGCAGGGCAGTTTTGGTAAGTGGCTTGAGAATGCTCGCGATTGGACAATTAGCCGCAATCGTTTTTGGGGTTCGCCTATCCCAGTTTGGCGAAGCGATGATCCGATGCATCCGCGCATCGATGTGTACGGAAGTGTTGCGGAACTAGAGCGCGACTTTGGAATCAAAGTTGCCGATTTGCACCGCCCAATTGTTGATGATTTGATTCGACCAAACCCAGATGATCCAACTGGTAAATCGATGATGCGTCGAGTGCCCGAAGTGTTGGACTGCTGGTTCGAAAGCGGTTCTATGCCTTTTGCTCAGGTGCATTATCCATTTGAGAACCAAGAATGGTTTGAAAAGCACAACCCCGGCGATTTCATCGTCGAATACATCGGCCAAACCCGGGGCTGGTTTTACACGTTGCATGTTTTGGCCACCGCACTGTTTGATCGTCCTGCTTTTTCTACCTGCGTTAGCCACGGCATAGTGCTAGGCGCAGATGGGGCCAAGATGTCCAAGAGTCTGCGCAACTATCCCGACCCGATGAATGTTTTTGACACGTATGGGGCCGATGCAATGCGCTGGTACCTCTTGTCCTCTTCAATTTTGCGCGGCTCCGATTTTGCCGTCACCGAAGAGGGCATTCGTGACACCGTTAGACAGGTGATGTTGCCGCTTTGGAACAGTTGGTATTTCCTTTCGCTCTATGCGAATGCGGAGGCGAAAACAGGATCGATTGATTATTCGTCAACAAATGTCTTAGATGTTTACATCTTTTCAAAGTTGCACAAACTTGTTGTGGAGACAACCAAGTTGATGGACTCGTACGACTTGTTCGAAGCGTGTCAGCAGGTGCGGGGGTTTTTGGATGCACTGACCAACTGGTATATCCGTCGAAGCCGGGATCGGTTTTGGGCGGGCGACCAAGACGCAATCAATACTTTGCATACAACGCTTCACGTTCTGACACGGGTGATTGCTCCACTGCTACCGCTTACGAGCGAGAAAATCTTTCGGGGTCTGACCGAAGAACGAAGTGTTCATTTGCAAACTTGGCCGTCACCTGACGAGATTCCTTGCAATAGTGATTTGGTTACCGTGATGGACCAGGTGCGCGATGTTTGTAGCAGCACGCTTTCACTTCGCAAGGTTCACTCTCGACGAGTGCGTTTGCCACTTGCAAAGTTGACTGTTGCCTCCCCATTGGCCGAAGGTTTGCGTCCATTCGTCTCGATTATCACCGACGAGGTGAATGTGCAGGAAGTTGTGCTGTCCACCGATGTTGCTGGCGTTGCGCGGTACGAATTGCAAGTGATACCGGCTGCGCTCGGGCCAAGACTAGGTTCGAACACGCAAAAGGTGATTACTGCCGTTAAAAAGGGCGACTGGAAGCAGACTGGAGTCACCGTTGTTGCTGGTGATGTCGAGTTGCAACCCCACGAATTTCAGCTGAAGTTGATGGCCGCAGTCGACGACGCAGATTCTCTCGCGAGCGCCGCATTACAAGATGGCCAAGGAATCGTGCTGTTGGATATTCGGCTCACGCCGGCGCTACTTGCCGAAGGTGCGGCTCGGGACGTAGTGCGCGCAGTGCAACAGGCACGTCGCGAGGCCAAGCTTTTGGTCTCCGACCGGATCAGCCTCACCTTGGGTCTTCCAGAAGATCTTGCCCAGCAGATTGCCCCGTTCTTGTCGTATATTGCCGCCGAGACACTGGCGGAGCGCACAACAATGGACCCAAATGCGGTGCGGGCTACCGATTTGGACGGAACTCCCATCTATGTCGGGGTGGAGCGACTACGGTAAAGCGCCAAGTCAGGGAGACTGTGATGCCTACAGCAAAAAAGAAAATTGTAAAAAAGAAGTCAGTAGCCAAGAAAAAGTCGGCGCCAAAAAATAATCAGGCTGCCAAGAAGAAGGCGGAGTTGGCTAAGAAGTTGGCTGCCAAGAAGAAGGCGGAGTTGGCTAAGAAGTTGGCTGCCAAGAAGAAGGCGGAGTTGGCTAAGAAGTTGGCCGCGAAGAAGAAGGCGGAGTTGGCTAAGAAGTTGGCTGCCAAGAAGAAGGCGGAGTTGGCTAAGAGGTTGGCTGCCAAGAAGAAGGCGGAGTTGGCTAAGAAG
>SXGQ01381019.1_pt1 | contig 10477 bp, 8 predicted proteins | sample 3178371 | NCBI WGS metagenome assembly SXGQ01 (sample SAMN11356859, study PRJNA531348) | freshwater metagenome | isolation source: freshwater sample F1-20 | place: China: Fuxian Lake, Yuxi | collected 2017-12-25 | reverse complement strand
TGACCGCGCATCGCCGCCCCCTCCATCACACCGCTATGATCAGCGCAACGAGGTCGGCACAATGAGTGGGGGTGGACGCATGGATGAGCGCTACGCGACGATTGCCGTAATTGACATCGGCACCTCTAAGGTGAGCTGCGGCATTGCCCACATTGGTGGAGACGGCGGCTCAATCACCGTCGTTGGTAAGGGGACCGCGGTCAACACGGGCATGCGTAAGGGCGTGGTCACGGACATCGAAAAGACCGGTGCCGCAATCAAGGCTGCGGTTGATGCGGCGGAGCGACTCTCTGGCTACCACATTGAACACGCGACCATCTCGGTATCGGGTAGCCATGTGGAGGGACAGAACTCCAGTGGGCAGGTCGCCGTTTCAAATCCAGATCGAGAGATTCGTGATGACGATGTCGATCGCGTCCTTGAAGTCTGTCGCGCCGTCCAGGTTCCAGGATCACGCATGCTGCTGCATGTGCTTCCCTCCTCGTACATTGTTGATGGTCAAGAGGGGATTCAACAGCCACGCGGCATGGTCGCCTTCCGGCTCGAAGCGCGCGCTCACCTGATCACCGCTGGCGCAACCGCAATCCAGAACCTGGAGAAATGCGTGCAGGCGGCCGGCATCGCAGTTGACGACTACGTACCGTCCTCGCTCGCCGCGTCCGAGTTGACGCTCACTGACACAGAGCGTGAGCTAGGAACGGTGCTCGTGGACATTGGCGCAGAGACGTGTGACATTGCGATCTTCCACAACAACGCCGTTGTGCACAGCGCCGTTCTGCCGATCGGGGCCGCCTTTGTGACACGCGATGTTGCGATTGGCCTCAAGACGAGTATCGCCGCGGCCGAAGAGTTGAAGATCAACTACGGAACCTGCGATCTACGCACCGTGAGTGTGAGCGAGCAGTACACGGTGCCAAACGAACCGGGTGGACGTCGAATTGAGCGAATCGAGCTTGCGCGCATCATTGAGTCGCGCATGAGTGAGATGTTCGAGCTCATCGCTGGCGTGATTGCTGTCGCAGGGCCTGAGGCGACCAGCGCGGGCGTCGTTCTGACCGGTGGCGGCTCTCAGCTAGACGGGATCACGACGCTCGCGCGGGACATCCTGAAGGCCCCAGTCCGTGTTGCAGCTCCCGATGGGCCGCTACTCGGCATCCTTGATGACTTCCAGGGTCCATCTAGTGCCGCGACCCTCGGACTCTTCTCGTGGGTTGCACGAAGCATGGGTGAGATCGGTATCGCCGAGGAGCCTCAGGCCGGACTTGGCGGCCGGATCGCGGGCGGCTTCAAGAACCTCCTCTCTCGCCTCCGCGGCTAACCCGTTCCGAACTGACGCGGACCCCTCCGTGGGCCCGACGAGGACTGACCGCGGTATGCCCTTCTAGTTCCCTGAGGACGCTGCTACACTTCGGCAAGCCGACGGGAGGGCGGTCGAGACAGCAGGGGAGACCCTGTTGCACGGTCGACGTTCGGCAGTAAGCGGAGGGAGAGGCCGATGGCTTCGCAGACTGAAAACTTTGCGATGATCCGCGTTGTTGGCGTCGGCGGCGCGGGCTCCAATGCGGTGAACCGCATGATCCGCGCGGAGCTGCTCGGCGTTGAATTCATTGCGGTCAACACCGATGCGCAGGCGCTCGTAAAATCTCACGCCCCCACCCGCATCCGCATTGGTGATGCGATCTCTCGTGGCCTCGGCGCTGGCGGCGACTCCGCAGTTGGCGAGCGCGCAGCGCATGAAGATCTAGAGAACCTCCGTAAGGCGCTTGACGGATCCGACCTCGTCTTCGTCACCGCAGGAATGGGGGGTGGCACCGGTTCTGGAGCGGCTCCAGTAGTCGCAAAAGTTGCCAAGGATCTCGGCGCGCTGACGATCGGCATCGTTACCAAGCCGTTCGAGTTTGAAGGGAAGCGACGCGCGGCCGTTGCCCATGCCGCGGCGGAAGAGCTGCGCAAGCACGTTGACACCCTCATCGTCATCCCAAATGAGCGACTTCTCAGCGTGGTGAGCCGCCAAACCTCAATGGAAGACTCCTTCAGAATTGCCGACGACGTCCTCCGCCAGGCCGTCCAAGGAGTGAGCGATGTGATCACCGTTCCGGGGATCATCAATCTCGACTTCGCGGATGTGCGGAGCATCATGAAAGAGGCTGGCTCCGCACTAATGGGAATCGGACGTGCCAGCGGTGAGAACCGCGCCCGAGCCGCTGCGGAACTCGCAATCCTGTCGCCGCTTCTCGAACTTGACATTCAGGGCGCGACAGGCGTGCTGGTGAACGTCGCCGCATCCTCCACGGTGACGCTGCACGAAGTGAATGAGGCGATCAATCACATTACGGAGCGCGCCGATCCAGAGGCGAACATCATCTTCGGTACGTCGCTCGATGAGACGCTTGCGGACGAGGTCCAGATCACGGTGATCGCAACAGGATTCGCAGGGAATGCCCGCAGCCAGTCATCTGCTGCTGCGCTACAACGCTCTGAGTACCCGTATGGTGGCGCTGACGACGCGACGCCGCGCTGGAGCGCAACCACGGAAGCCACCGCACCTTCGTTTAGTGCAGCACCCGCAGCCGGCGCGGCTCCAGCGGCCCAGCCTTCAGCGACACCAACCTGGACTCCGCTCACGCACCCAGCCGTTACGCAGCCGTCTGGAGACGCTGTTCAAGGAGCTGATGCTGGTGTGACCCCATCGCCAGTCCCGAGTGACGAGCTGGAGATTCCCGCCTTCCTCCGTCGTCGCTCCTAGCCGTCAATGCGCTCCGCTGCTGAGCAGCTTGCAACCCTTCGCGCCCAGATTCGCGCCGCTGAGGAGCGCGCTGGCCGTGCGCCGGATAGCTGCGCACTCCTTGCCGTGAGCAAGGGGGTTTCTGCCGAACGCGTGGCCGAGATGATTGATGCCGGCCAGCGTCACTTTGGCGAAAATCGCGTACAAGAGCTTGAAGAGAAACGCGCAGCCGTCGCGCTCCTTCGTCCGAAGGTTGAGATTCATTGGGAACTAATCGGACCACTCCAGAGCAATAAGCTGCGCCGTGCGCTCGCTGTGGCCGATCGCATTACCTCTGTTGACCGCATGGACCTTCTGGTGAAGCTCGTCGCCGCCTGCAAGGACGCCCCAGGAGTGATCTCTATTGCACTCCAGGTAAACAGTGATGAGGACCCCGCAAAGGCTGGTTTCGCACCTTCGGAGCTGGGTGAAGCGCTGCCTGACGTGGCAGAGCTTCTTCGCGGCACCAGCGTAGTGATCGACGGGTTGATGATGATCGGTCGGCTCACGGACGACCAGGCTGAAGCGCGGCGCAGCGTTGCCGCCTTCGCCTCCTACGCCACCACACTTCGAGCGGCAGCGGCAGGGGTGGGTCTCGCGATCGGCCCACTCCTTTCAGCGGGGATGAGTGGCGATTTTGAGGTCGCCATTGAGGAGGGTGCGACGCAGGTCCGGCTCGGCAGCGCACTCTTCGGCGCGCGCGGCTAACCTTTCGCTATGGGCTTCACCCCGCTCCTCGCGATCGATCTGATTCTGCAGACACTCTGGTTTGTTGTGCTCGCGCGTGTGCTGGTCTCATGGGTCGACCGTTCTGGGACCGGGCGCGTCTCCCGAATTCTGTTTGATATGAGTGAGCCGATCCTCGGGCCGGTCCGTCGGGTCCTCCCTTCCACTGCAGGAATCGACTTCTCTCCGATTGTGGTGATGATCCTGCTGCAGTTCCTGCGCCGCCTCCTCTAGAGAGACGCAGATCCGTAGAGGATTCGTCTAGAATCCCCTCCTTGGGCGATTAGCTCAGTTGGTTAGAGCGCACGGTTCACATCCGTGAGGTCACTGGTTCGAGTCCAGTATCGCCCACCACTCTGTGCGCTACTGCTTCGCCATCCTTCGCAGAACCGCCGGCAGGATGCCACCTTCGCGGTAGGTTGCGAGTTCCATTGGACCGTCCAGACGGACGATGAGTTCGATGGATCGGGTGTTGTTCATAAGGGTGTCGTCGGCGCTACTAGAGGTGACCTTAAGCGTCACGCGGCCGCGAGGGATGATCGCAGTGAGTCCTTCAACCGTGAACCGCTCGCTACCATCCAGAGCATGACTCGCGGCGTTCTCGCCAGGGAGGAACTGCAGCGGTAGGATGCCCATGCCGATCAGGTTGGAACGATGGATGCGCTCATATGATTCGGCGATCACGGCGCGGACGCCGAGCATCTGCGTCCCCTTTGCAGCCCAGTCTCGACTTGAGCCTGAGCCGTACTCCTTCCCTGCGATGATGACCAGCGGCGTGCCTTGCTGTTTGTATAGAGCTGCCGCATCTGCGACCGCCAGGATTTCGCCGCTCGGAAGATGTTTGGTAAGCGGACCCTCTTTACCGCCGGCAAGTGAGTTACGGATGCGCGTGTTCGCGAAGGTTCCGCGCATCATCACCTGGTCATGGCCACGGCGTGCGCCATATGAATTGAAGTCCCCAACTGCAACCCCGCGTTCAATCAACCAGCGGCCGGCAGGGGAGTCGGCACGGATTGATCCCGCAGGCGAAATGTGATCGGTGGTGACGGAGTCACCGAGAAGGAGGAGCGCACGCGCGTCGTTGATATCGGCGATGGGTGAGGCAACCGCGGGGATGTTCTCGGTGAATGCTGGGCGGGCGATGTACGTGGACGCCGGATCCCAGTCGTAAGTCCGACCGGTCGGCACGGATAGCGCCCGCCATCGAGCGTCGCCGGAAAAGAGATCCGCATAACTATTCTTGTAGAGGGCAGCATCCGCCGCTGCGGCGACCGCTTCTGCAATCTCCTCATCTGCGGGCCAGAGATCGCGCAGGTAGACAGGTGAGCCGTCTTGATCGTTGCCGACCGGATCCTGATCAAGGTTCGTCACCACGTTGCCTGCCAACGCGAGGGCGACCACGAGTGGCGGGGAGGCGAGGTATGCGGCACGCACTGCGGGGTGAATGCGACCTTCAAAGTTTCTATTCCCTGAGAGGACGGCAGCAACGAGGAGCTCTTCACGCTCCACCGCAGTGGCGATCTCTTCCTCGAGTGGTCCTGAGTTCCCGATGCACGTTGTGCAACCATAGCCAGCCACGTTGAATCCGAGCGCGGCGAGCGGTTCGAGAAGCCCCGCGCGCTCTAGGTATGCGGTGACCACACGCGAACCTGGGGCGAGGCTCGTCTTCACCCATGCTGGCACGCGCATCCCGCGCGCCACCGCGTTCCTTGCGAGGAGACCAGAGGCGATCATCACCGACGGGTTTGAAGTATTGGTGCATGAGGTGATCGCAGCGATCGCGACCGCGCCATCGCGCATTGCTGCTCCCCCTACCGTGGCGCTGTGCGCCTTCGATCCAGCGCGATCTGGGTAGCTCACCTCAAAGCCCTTCCCGAGATCGGGGAGGGGGACTCGATCTTGCGGTCGCTTCGGTCCGGCGAGCGACGGAACGATCTCGGCAAGGCTGATCTCGACCACCTCGTCGTAGAGCGGCTCCTGCCCACTGGCTCGCCAGAGGCCCTGCGCCTTGGCATACGTCTCAACCAACGCAATCTGCGCGTTCTCGCGACCAGTCACGCGAAGGTAGTCAAGGGTGATCTCGTCAATCGGGAAGAGCGTTGTCGTGGCGCCGAACTCTGGCGACATATTGGCGATGGTCGCTCGATCGGCGAGCGAGACGGTGGAGAGGCCATCACCGAATGCCTCAACGTATGCGCCGACCACACCATGAGCGCGGAGTCGCTCAGTTACGGTGAGGACAAGGTCGGTCGCCGTAGTCCCCGCAGGGAGCTTTCCTGTGAGCTTCAGTCCGACGATTTTCGGCAGCGGAGAGAAGAGCGGCTCGCCAAGGAGTACCGCCTCCGCTTCAATTCCGCCGACGCCAAAGCCAAGGACTCCGAGCCCCGAGATCATCGTGGTGTGCGAATCCGTCCCGACACAGGTATCTGGGAAGGCGAGCGGCGCCCCGTCAACCTTCTCCACGCGAACCACGGTTGCAAGGCTCTCAAGGTTTACCTGGTGCACGATTCCAGCGCCTGGTGGAACAACGCGGAACGTATCAAATGCGCCTTGAGCCCAACGGAGCAGCTGGTACCGTTCGGCATTGCGTTCGTACTCTCTTGTCACGTTCTGCTCGAGTGCTTCCGCGGTGGCCCATCGATCAACTTGTACCGAGTGATCAATTACAAGATCAGCTGGGACCTGAGGGTTAATGCGCTCAGGGTCAATACCGAGTTCGCGCGCCGCATCGCGGAGCGCTGCGAGGTCGACCACTGCAGGGACGCCCGTGAAGTCCTGAAGCACGACGCGTGCAGGAGAGAAGGGAAGCTCACGTTCGTCGCCTGAAGAGGCCGCCGCGGCTCCGGGCTTCCATGCGAGGTATGCATGGATATCTTCTTCACGGACAAAGCCGTTCCCCGCCTTTCGCGCAGCCCCTTCAATGAGGATCTTGAGGATGAACGGGAGCTGGCCCCACGGCGTCGCTGGTGCTGGGAGGCGCTCAAGTGCGATTCGATCCGGTAGGCCAGCGCCGAGGCTCGTGCGCGTGTGCGCTCGATAGGTCACAGCCCCTCCTCTCGTTCACCGCCGCTTCGCGGGCTTCGCGTAGCGTAGCGCGCAGCCACACCATACGCCCCTTAACGAAGGGCTACCATTGTCGCAATGAGGCGCTCCTCAGGGGGCCAGAGCCAGATGAAACAGGAGCATCTATGCCGCTGACGAAGCGCACCGCCGTCTCCGCGGGGGGGCTAGTTATTCGTGCCGTTGGGGGGAGGCCAGAGATCGTCGTCGGTCGACGCCGCCGAGAGCGCGACGGATATGTCTGGTCGCTCCCGAAGGGGACGCCCGAAGAGGGGGAGACGCGCGAGGAGACCGCCCTGCGCGAGGTCCGGGAGGAGTCGGGACTTGAGGTGCGCATCCTCTCGTACTTCGCCGCAATCTCATACTCGTTTGTTCGAACTGGTGAGCGCATTGAAAAGACGGTGCACTACTACCTGATGGAGCAGGTGGGCGGCAGCTTCGAAGCCTACGATCATGAGTTTGAAGAGTTGCGTTGGGTGCCGATGGATGAAGCCGTTGCCCTCTTGGACTTTCAAACCGAGAGCGCGCTCGTCCAACGCGCATATGACGCCCTGACACGTACCTGATGCGTCGCACCGCGCTCTTTCAGGAGCATCTCAACCTTGGGGCCCGCATGGTTGACTTCGCAGGGTGGGAGATGCCAGTGCAGTACGCGGGTGTGATTGAGGAGCACCGTGCCGTGCGAGCGAGCGTTGGGGTCTTCGATCTTGGTCACATGGGAGAAATCTGGGTACGTGGCCAGCATGCAGGCGCGGCACTCGACCGTGCCCTCGTCTCGCTTCCTTCCACGCTGAATCCTGGGCGGGCGCAATACAGCATCGTTGTGAATGAGACGGGCGGGATGGTTGATGACCTGTTGGTCTACCGCGTTGCGAGCGAGGAGTGGCTGGTTGTGGCGAATGCGTCTAACGCGGAGCGCGTCGCGGCGCTCCTCGCCGAACGCATAGGCACCACGGCGAACGTTTCCGATGAGAGCGACTCAACCGCAATGATCGCGGTTCAAGGACCGCGAAGCTGCGATGTAGTCGCACACCTCTTCGAGGATGAAGAGGCGGACGCGGTTCGTGCGCTGCGAAACTATTCCTGCTGCAGGAGTGAAGCGCTGATTGGCGGCGTGCGAATCCCGCTCATCGTCGCGCGAACTGGTTACACCGGCGAAGACGGGTTTGAGTTCTATCTCCCCGCGGTTCGTGCGGTTCCACTTTGGCGTGCACTCCTTACGCCTGGACAATCGGGAGTACCTGTGCCGCAGCCGATCGGGCTTGGTGCGCGGGACACGCTCCGGTTAGAAGCAGGGATGCCACTCTTCGGCAACGAGCTGCGTGAAGAGCTCACCCCGTTTGATGTTGGACTCGGGCGAGTCGTCAAGTTCAACAAGGGTGAGGGGGTGGTTGGCGATGCAGCCCTCACTGCACGTGCCGCCGCAGGGGCGCGTGCCGGACGGGCACTCGTCGGTCTGAAGATCACTGGCCGAGGGATCGCGCGCCGCGGGTATGAGGTTCATCGACCTGATGGGGGCCTGATCGGGCACATCACCTCGGGGACGCACTCGCCGACGCTCGGCTACCCGATCGCGCTAGCTGATCTCGATGCGTCGGCATCAGCATACCCATTGGGTGAATCGATCGACGTGCTCATACGTGGGGAGCGAGTCGCCGCGGTGGTGACTGGCGTACCATTTGTACCGAAGGGATTGATTGGAGCCAATAGAGCATAGGAGGAACACGATGAGTTCACCAGCCGAACTTCGCTACTCCAAAGAGCATGAGTGGGTTCGCGTCCAGGGGGATCGTGCCGTGATCGGGATCACTGCGCACGCGGCTAACGAACTTGGCGACGTCGTCTTCGTTGACCTCCCTCAAGTGGGGGCCACGCTCAAGCAGTTTGCCGTCTTCGGCGCGGTTGAATCAGTCAAGGCGGTCAGCGATCTTTTCAGCCCAATCTCTGGCAGCGTGCTTGCACGCAACGAAGCGCTCTCTACCGCGCCAGAGTCGATCAACGCTGATCCATACGGTTCGGGTTGGCTCCTCGAAATTCAGCTAGGCGACCCAGCGGAGCTCAACCTGCTCCTTGACGCGGCGGGATACGACCAGCTCACGGCATGATCCGCCGAACGATCGCTCCGCTCTCTGCGGCGCTCCTGATTGCCCTCTCCAGTGCAGCCTGTTCAATCGTGGGCGGCACAGCGCTACGGGTTGGGCTCACGGCCGAACCACTTAATCTCAGTGCCGCCTATCAAGATGAATCCTCTGCGTTCGTGGGTGGACTGGTGCATGCAGGGCTCTACCGGCCGGATGGCACACTCCTCCCGCAGCCACTTCTTGCCGAAGGAGCGCCACTCTCATCCGCTGGGGGCACCACCGTTCAGATCACCCTGAAGTCCGGACTCACCTTCCACGACGGATCTCCGCTCAGCGCGGAAGATGTCCTCTTCACGTATGAGCTCGCGAAGAGTGGTCAATGTCCGCTCGCACCCGATATCTGCGATGTGGTGCGAACGCACCTTGAATCGGTCGAGTCGGACGGTTCAAACAGCGTTCGCTTCCGCCTGATCTCAAGCTGGGCGCCGTGGCGCACCCGCGGCCTGACGATCCCAATTCTCCCGAAGGGGGCGATTGAAGAGTCGCTCCAACGTTTACAGGAGGGGATTAGCGGCGCTGATCGCACGCTCATCACTGCCACACGCGAAAACATCGCAGCGCAACTCGAATCTACCTCCTGTGCTTCGGTTGGTGATGGAAACTGTGAGTATGCTCCGTATGCTGGTGAGCTTGAGCGCGTGCTCAACGCGTCAGGCGTCCCTCTACCCGATGTTCGCATCTTCCCTGTGGTGAGCGGTGGAGGTCAAGCTTTCACGTCGCGTAACGAAGAAATCTACGCGCGTGACCTCTACTCGCGACTCGTCACCCTAGAAGCGTATCTGCTTGCACCTGTTGAGAGCCAGTTAGCGGTGGCATATCCACTCTTGGACGCTCAGTTGACGCCGATTGGCGCGGGGCCGTACCGAGTCAGCGAGAGGATCCCTGGTGCCTCGCTCGTCCTTGACGCGTTCCGTGCCTTCGCGCTCGGCGCACCAAACATTGCCCAGATCAGGATCAATCGTTTCGCAAGCGAGTCAGCCGCGGTTGCCTCCTTCCAGTCATCTCAAGTTGACTGGGTACCGTACCTGAGTGGTACGAGCGTTGCGAGCGTGAGCGTTCGTGATGGGGGCGAGCTCTTGATGGGGCCATCGTCGCGCGGGTACGTCTACCTTGCCTTCAATCTTCGGCCGGGGAGACCGTTTGCAGACAACGTGGTTCGAACTGCACTCAGTTCGTGCGTAGATCTTGATGGCATTGCGCAGAGTGCGACAAGTGGAGCAGGGTTCTCAGTCAGCAGCACGGTTACTCCTGGATCGTGGGCGCTGCCGGCAGCGAACATTGCCGAGGCAACGTTCGATCCAAGTGGAGCGCGAAGCGCCCTTATTGCAGATGGCTGGCAAGAGGAGAGTGATGGGGTCTTCGCCAAACTCGGCACACGACTTGAAGGAGAAATCCTCGTTCGTGAAGGGCTAAGCTCACGCCTGAGTGCGGCACAATCCATTGCAGATCAGGCGTCGGCATGCGGGTTCTCCATTACCGTCTCCGTGCAGCCGTATCGGAGCGGAATCCTGCCAAGACTCCAGTACCCAGGCGACTTTGACGCCTATATCGGCGGTTGGCAGTGGAGTCTTGACCCTGATGACACCGATCTGTTTAGCTCGGCCGCCTGCCCAACGGAAGATGCGCCCGCGGGGAAGAACTTCGTCTGTTGGCAGAGCGAGCGCGCAGACAGCCTCCTCCGCCAGGCGGTGACTGGCTCCAGCGAAGCAGTGCGTGCGCCGATTTATGCAGAGTTTCAGGCGCTTCGTCGCAGTGAGCGACCCTACCTTTTGCTCTGGGCAGATGT
>SXGQ01329484.1_pt1 | contig 10477 bp, 5 predicted proteins | sample 3178371 | NCBI WGS metagenome assembly SXGQ01 (sample SAMN11356859, study PRJNA531348) | freshwater metagenome | isolation source: freshwater sample F1-20 | place: China: Fuxian Lake, Yuxi | collected 2017-12-25 | reverse complement strand
ATTTACAGGCAGCTAAAGAATTAATCAGAGGAAAATCGGTTGTATTTTGTCTTCCAGGTCGTGGAGTATCATATACCTATCTAAAGAATTTTGTTCAGTTATGTTTTGATCTTGTGCAGAATGGTGCAAGCATTCAAATATCCCAGGATTATTCTTCCATGGTCAACTTTGCACGTTGCAAATGTTTAGGTGCAAATGTTCTCAGAGGTCCTAAGCAAGTACCTTGGGATGGAAAATTGAATTATGATTATCAACTTTGGATTGATAGTGATATTGTATTTGACACAGAAAAGTTTTATCGTCTTGTAGCAATGGATAAAGACATCGCAGCAGGGTGGTATATGACTGAAGATGGTCATACAACCTCAGTTGCTCATTGGTTGGATGAAGAGGATTTTAGGGGCAATGGAGGAGTCATGAATCATGAAACTGGAGATACAATGAGTAAAAGGCGCAAACCATTTACAGTTGATTATACAGGATTTGGTTGGGTTCTGATTAAGAAAGGAGTATTTGAAAAACTCGAATATCCTTGGTTTGCTCCTAAGATGCAAGTCTTTGAATCTGGCGAAGTACAAGATATGTGTGGTGAAGATGTATCTTTCTGTCTTGATGCAAAAGAAGCAGGATTTGAAATTTGGTGTGATCCACAAATTCGTGTCGGACATGAAAAGATGAGAATTATCTGAGTATTATCTCTCAGACATTTCTTGACGTTTTCAGTGGTTTAACTTAGAATACCTTTATGAGATTTAAATAAATCTTATATTGGTATTTTTTATAAGGTTTTATAAGGTTTTATAAGGTTTTATAAGGTTTTATAAGGTTTTATAAGTATCTTATAAAAAAATACGCAAAAACCCCCGTCAAAAACCGTTTTTTGAACCAAAAGGAGAAAAAATTAAAATGGCTCTGAATAAAAAAGACCAAAAACTTGAAAGTAATCCAAAGAATACAATTCAAGGACAAGGAAAGAATACAAAGTATTCGAAAACAAGTCGAAATTCCGCTCGAAAAAAATATAGAGGACAAGGACGTTAATATTTAAAATAAGATAAATAAATTTTTATTCTTATAACAATTGGATAACTTTTCTATGGGAAATCATCTCTTGTTAGAGGTGTATAATATAGATTACAATTTGTTAAATGAAGAAATCCCTCTTTTAGAAGCAATTAAAAGAGGGATTTCTCGTGCTAAAATGAATATTTTAAATATTTTTACGCACAAATTTGAACCACAAGGTCTTACCATAGTAATTGCACTATCAGAAAGTCATTTTTCAGCACATACTTGGCCAGAAGAAGGATGTATTGCAATTGATATCTATACTTGCGGAAAGGAAAATCCAAAATTAGTTGCTCTGGAAATACTTAAATATTTAAATTCTTATAATTATAATCTTAAAATATTAAATCGTTAAATATATTTGGAGATAGAAACCTCCATCATAAAAGTTCTGTTTTATTTTTAAAACAGGAGTTAAAATGTCTAATTTACCAGTTGATAGAGACAAAGAATATATGCATCAAATGTGGGGAACTACGCATTTGATTACGGATTATCAAACAGAACCACCAAAAAGAATCATTCAAGAAATTATGCATGACTTGGCACCCAATCATAATTTAAAAAAACAAACTGATCTTCACGAAAAAATTCGTAATGATGAAGATTATGATGATTGGCAATATGGTACAGAACCAACTTATGGAAAAAAGTGGTAAAAAGTATTATAGATATATAAAATAATAAAGTTTAAATGGCAGTAACAATTTCTCGTAGTTTTAAAGATATTAGTTTATCTTTTACGAAACATCCAGTTACTAATGATATAACAATACTCAAAAATGAAGATGCTATTAAAAAGTCTGTTATAAATCTTGTCAGGACTCGTTTAAATGAAAGATTTTTTAATAATCTAATAGGAACATCGGTTGATAATACATTATTCGAAATAGGAAATTCTGATATATTTTCTTTTTTAGAAGAAGAAATTACAACCTTATTGAATAATTTCGAACCAAGAATATTATTACGCAATGTCGAAATTGAAATCCCAGATGATACAAATGATTTAAACATTAAAATTACTTATGATATTGTTGGACTACCATTTCCAACTCAAAATATAGAGTTTATCTTACAACCAACTAGGGTATAATGTCCTTCAATCAATTCACCAATTTAGATTTTAATGATTTACGTGCTCAGATTAAAGACTATCTGAGATCAAATTCTAATTTTACTGATTTTGATTTTGAAGGATCAAATTTTTCTGTTCTGATTGATATTCTTGCATACAATTCCTATATTACTGCATATAATACTAATATGCAGGCAAATGAAGCATTTTTGGATAGTGCAACATTAAGAGAAAATGTAATTTCTCATGCTCGCAATATTGGTTATATACCTCGTTCAAAAAGAGCTTCAAAAGCAAAAATAAGTTTTTCTGTAGATGCCTCATCTTATAATTCTAGAACTGTAACATTAAAAGCAGGACCAGTTGTATTGGGTGCAGTTCAAGATGGTAATTATATATTTTCAATACCATCTGATGTAACAGTTCCTGTAAATACTTCAAATATTGCATTTTTTGAAAATTTAGATATTTACGAAGGATCTTATTTAACAAAACAATATACGATAGATTACAGTCAATCAAATCAAAAATTTATAATACCAAATTCAAATGTAGACACATCAACAATTCGTGTAACTACAACTGGTACTACAACTGAAGTATATTCATTATATGAAAATATTATAAATGTAGATAAGACATCTAAATTATTTTTAATTCAAGAAATTGAAGATGAAAAATATCAAATTTTATTTGGTGATAATCTTATAGGAAAAAAACCAAAAGATGGTAGTGTAATTAATATTTCATATATTGTAACTAATGGAAAATCTGCGAATGGATCTGCAAATTTTACTTTTTCTGGAAATATTAAAGATAATAACTCAAATAATATTACAAGTGGTATTTCTTTAATTACTACACTAGTATCATCAGAAAATGGAGATGATATTGAAACAATAGACTCAATCAAATATCTTGCTCCCAGAGTATATGCTTCTCAATATAGAGCTGTAACTGCAAATGACTATAAAGGTTTAATACCTTATCTATATTCGAATGTAGATTCGGTGACTGCATATGGTGGCGATGAACTGACACCACCACAATATGGAAAAGTTTTTATTTCAATCAAACCAAGAAATGGAAATTTTCTATCAGAAATTACAAAAAATGAAATTAAGAAAAAACTAAAACAATATTCAATTGCTGGAATTAAACCGGAAATTATCGATTTGAAGTACCTATATGTCGAAATTGATTCTACAATTTATTACGACACATCATTTACTTCTGACCCTGTTTTACTCAAAAATCAAGTTTTAAATAGTTTGAGTTTTTATTCAAATTCTTCTGAAGTAAATAATTTTGGAGGAAGATTCAAATATAGTAAATTAAATACAATAATTGATAATACCAATCGAGCAATTACATCAAATATCACTAAAGTTAGAATGAGAAGGGATCTTTCAGCAGAACTGAATAAGTTTGCTACATATGAAATATGTTTTGGAAATAAATTTCACCAAAAAACAGAAAAATATAATATCAAATCATCAGGATTTAATATTAAAGATGTTGCAGATACCTTATACTTGACTGATTCTCCAAATGATTCTTTAAGTGGAAAAATAATATTTTTCAAACTTGTAAATAATATTCCGATAATTGTATCTTCGAATGCAGGAACAGTTGATTATTTGAATGGAGAAATCAAATTAAATATAGTAAATATTTCGTCAACATCATTGCCAAATAATATAATAGAAATACAGGCAATGCCAGAATCAAATGATGTAATTGCGTTAAAGGATATCTATTTAAAAATAGATATGAATAATACTGTGGTAAATACTATACAAGATGTAATCAGTTCAGGAGAAAATACTTCTGCTACTGAATATGTATCAACATCGAGTTATTTAAACGGATACTATACAAGATAAAATGACGGAAATTAAAAGAATAAAAATCAATCACATTTTAGATTCACAAATTCCTGAATTTTTGAATGAAGAATCACCAATTTTTCAAGAATTTTTAAATCAATATTATACATCACAGGAACATCAAACTGGAATAGTTGATTTATCATCTAATATTCAAAAATATAAAAAAATACAAAATTTTAATAGTGAAACATTAATAGATTTAAATCTTCCATCTGTATTGACTTCTGATGTTTTATCTTTTGATGATACTATTTCCGTATCTCATACAATTGGATATCCAAGTAAATATGGATTAATTAAAATTGATAATGAAATTATTACTTACACAGGAATAACAACAAATAAATTTACTGGATGCATTCGTGGATTTAGTGGTATCGATAGTTTAGAAAAAGATAATAATCCAGAACTTTTAAGTTTTTCTATTACTGAAGCATCTGAACATAAAAAAAATACACCTTTAAAAAATTTAAATTTTATATTCTTCTTTGAAATATTTAAAAAGTTTAAATATCAGTTTTTGCCTGGTTTCGAAGAAAGAAATCTTTCTCCTAATATTTCTTTGGAAAATATTTTATCAAGAGCAAGGGATTTTTATTCTTCAAAGGGAACATCACAATCTTTTAAAATTCTTTTTTCGGTATTATATGGATCAGAAATAGAAACAATAAATCCTCAAGAATATATGTTGAGGCCATCTGATAGTAATTATTTTGTAACAAAAAATATTTTAGTTGAAAAAATTTCCGGAAAAAATGCTACTTCATTAAAAGGCGAAACATTTAATCAATTTATAAGTGGGATTGGCACAGTTACTGCTGCTATCTATAATGTTGAGTATAGACCAATAAAGAATAAAGATTTTTATGAAATATCTTTAGATTCTACATCTTTTACTGGAAACTTTGAAATTACAGGATCAACTAAAGTAGTTGAAACTGTTCTTCCATCAAATAATACAATTACTGTCGATTCTACAGTTGGATTTGCACAGTCAGGAACAATTATTGCACAAAAAACAGACTTAACACAATTAAATTTATCATATACAGACAAAACAAGCACTCAATTTTTAAATGTTACTGGTATTGGCCAAACCTTATATTTCGGAGACTTTATTTACGAAAAAAAATTAGCATATGCATATGATAATCAATCAGATACACCATCTTTAAATGAATTTAGAATTATTAGTGTAATTGACAAAATTGATACTAAAAGTTCTTCTGGATTAAAAATTGGAGATAAAATATCACTCAGTTCTTTTGGAAAAAACTTATCAGGAAATACAAATTTTGATAGTTGGATTTATAATATACCAACATATCATAATATAAGTGGAATAAAATCTAATACTGCTGGTAGTTATACAGTAACACTAAAAGATAATATTAAATTTTATAAAGGAGAAAAGGTTGTTATTAATATTGCAACCACAATTCCAAAAAATGTATCTGCAGAAATTACGGGTATTATAAGTTCTACTCAAATTGATTTGCAAGCAAATGAAAGTGGATTCGATATTTCGGATGTTAATAAAATTAGAATTCAAAAAACAATTAATAAAACTAATTTTTCAAATTTTACTGATATAACAAATATTAATTCAGCAATTCAAAATACTTATATTGACAAAGAAGGAAAGTATTTATATGTAACGACTTCTGGTTTTCCAAATTACCAAGTTACCTCTACAAATACAAAAAAAGTTGTTTCTGTAGGAACAGGGTCAACTACAATTTTGACAATAACTGATCATAATTTATCATCTGGAGATAAAATTTACTATGACCCAAAAACTTCTGTAGGGATCGAAACTGGAATTTATTTTGTAAAAAAAATTAATAATAATTCCATATCACTGGCATATAGTAATACTAATTTATTTGCCGAAGAATATGTTAATTTACATTCTGGAGTTTCTAATGATTTAATTTTCAAACTTGGTTATGAAAATAAATCAATTAAAGATCAAAAAATATTAAGAAAATTTAATTTAACCGACAATCTTAATTATTTTGATAATAAAACTAGTAGAACTACATTTAATAGAAATATTGGATTATTTATTAATGGTGTAGAGTTATATTCACCTACTCTATTTGATGAAAATATTTATTATGGAAAAGTAGATTCAATCCAAATAACAAATCCAGGAAAAAATTATGATGTAATAAATCCTCCCGAATTAATTATAAGTGATTCTGTAGGTATTGGTTTAAACATAAAAAACATTGGATCTGGATGTAAAGCAAACTTAATTCTTTCTGGATCATTAAAAGAAGTACAAATAAATTCTCCAGGAATTGGATATGTCAAAAAACCAACATTAACTTTAATAGGTGGTAATGGTTCTGGTGCAGTATTAGAATCCAATTTAGTTACAACAAATATTACTGCAACATTTAAATCAGATTTGGAATCGATTGATGCCTCCACAGATAAAATAACATTTATAGATAATCATAATTTTGTCAATTATGAAGAAATAGTTTATCATTCAAATGGAAATACAGTTGTTCCTGGATTAATAGATAACTCGAAATATTTTGTAAATATTATAAATCCAAAAGAAATCAAATTACATAAAAATAGATTAGACGTTTTAGTAGGAATTAACACTGTTAACATTACTGGCATAAGTTCTGGATTTCATGAATTAAGAACTGTTAATAGTAAAAATACCATTAATAAAATTTATGTTAAAAATCAAGGTTCTGGATATTCAAATAGATTAGTTAAAGTATCTTCTGTTTCGTATCCGTCTTTAGATTATCAAATTTCTGGGATTAGTACATTTGATGATTACATTTTTGCCAAAATGCATGGATTTAAAAATGGTGATTTTGTTATATATTCTCATACTGGTACTTCAATATCTGGATTATCCACTACTACAGAATATTATGTTACAATTATTGATAAAGATAAATTTAAACTATCTGATGCTGGTATTGGAACTACATCAACTAATTTAAATTATATTAATAAAAAATATATTAAATTTAATTCTTTAGGAGTTGGTACACATACATTTGCATATCCTCCAATTAGTATTAAAATAGAGACTTTATCAGGAATAGGTTCAACATCAATTGTACCACCAGTGATGACTCCAATAGTGCTCGGAAGTGTCGAGAGTGTTTATATTGAAAATGGTGGAGTTTCTTATGGTTCTTCTGAGATTATTAATTTTCACAGAAGACCAAATGTTAATTTAAAACCAATTACTTCTGCTTTACTAAAACCGGTAATTATAAATGGATCTATTACAGATATTCAAATTATTTTTTCGGGAAAAGGATATGATAATGGGTCTGAAGTAATAATTTATGGGGAAGGAAAATATGCTGACATTAGACCAGTTATTACAGACGGAAAAATTACTTCATTTTTGGTGATTGATGGTGGTGTTGGGTATAAAAAATCAAACACAAGAATAGAAGTAGTCAGAAGAGGAAAAGATTTACAATTTATTGCAAATGTATTTGAGTGGAAAATCAATCAAATTGAAAAAAATAAATTTATTGGGGATGACGAAACAATAACATTTCCAAATATCGACAAATCTCTTGGACTAAAAGTAATTAATTTTTACCTACCAAAAGCATTAAGAAAAAATATTGGTGATAATATTGATGGTAATATCGAAAATGTCAAAAAACACAGTCCAATTGTTGGGTGGGCTTATGATGGAAATCCGATTTATGGTCCATATGGATATACAAGTTTAACAGATAATGATATTAAATTAATTAATTCTAGTTACACTAAAAAATCTGGACTTAATGATAACGAAAGGCCAAATTCTTTTGGGATTGGTTTTTTTGTAAACGATTATAAGTTTGATTCTTCTGGAGATTTGGATGAATATAATGGAAGATTTTGCACAACTCCAGAATATCCATATGGGACATATGCCTATTTTGCGACTTTTGATATTCAATCTAATCAAGCAAAACCAAAATATCCATATGTAATTGGAAATTATTTTAAAGATATTCCAGTTATTGAAAATTTTGATCCCAATTTCACTCAAGATTTAGACTTCAAAAATCTTAATTTAATAAGAAATACCTCAAATTACTTTTTGGATTCTGAAAACTCTGGTTATGATGTTTTAACTAAAAATGCTCCAGAGTTAAAACAAGATTTTATAGTAAAACAAATTAAAAAATCTGGTATTACATCTATATCAATTGATTCCTCTGGTGAAAATTATCGTACAAAAGATGCTATAATTTTTAAAAACGAAAAAGAAGGAGTAGGTGCAGGTGCGGAAATTGATAGAGTGTTTGGAAAAACAATATCAAATTTAATCGTTGGAGTATCTACTTTCAATAATGTTGTATTTGCAACCAGAGGCAATAATATTGTAGGAATTGCTTCAACTGCACATAATTTAGTATCTAATGATAAAATAATCATTTCAGGAATATCTACATTTTCATTATCTCAACTTGAAGGCACAAAAACTATAATTGTAAATCAAAAAGTGGTCGGATTGACATCTAGTTTACAAAATGTTGGTGTTACTGGAGTTTCTACAAATGTAAATGTTACAGATATTTCTGGTTTTGAAGTTAATGATTCAATTGGAATCGGAACAGAAATACTAACCATTACAAATATTATACCAGAAACGTCACAATTATTGGTCAACAGATCATCATCTGGCGGAATTCATACTGCAGGAATTGAAAGTGTCAAATTGCTTCCCAAAAAGTTTGAATTTATTGAAGATAGACTAATTTCTTCATTTTTACCAGAAAATCGAGAAGTATATTTTAATCCAAAAAATAGTGTTGGATTTGGAACTACTGGAACTAATTATTCAGTTGCTGGTATTGGAGTAAGTAATATAGTGAATAGATTTGTTCCATCACGAGTGATTTATATTCCGAATCATAATTTTTATACTGGACAACAACTGACATATGATTGTCCTGTTGGTTCTGGTATAGGATTGAGTGTATATGACAGCAATCCTTCATTTGCATTCAGTTTAACTAAAAATCAAACAATATATGCTGTAAATTTGGGAAATAATTATTTAGGAATATCTACATTGGGTTTTACTACTTCAGTTGGAATTGGAAGTACATTAAAGTCTTTATATTTTATATCTAATTCGAATGTTAGTAATTTGAATTCATTCAAAACAACATATAAAACAGTAACTGCAAGAGTTGAAAATTATTCTGGAATCGTGTCTACTTCAGAACCCCACAATTTACTTGGTGGGGATAAAATTAAATTTACAATTATACCATCAAGAACAGAAAATGTATCTTTTAGATTTGATAAAAAAAATAGAAAAATTACAACCGGCCTTATAGGATTTTCTACAGCAAAAGTTTCTACTGGTTCTACATCAACAATTGATATTGGATCTAATATATTAAAAAATGGAGATAAAATTGTCTATTACTCTGGAACTACTGCTATTGGTGGTTTAGAAAATGAATCAGTTTATTATGTGTTAAAAGAACACCCAGATAAAATACAACTTTGTAAGTATTCACATGACGTGACTATTGGATTTGGAATATCATTTTCCAATGCTGGAATTGGTACTCAAAATATTGCTCTTATAAATCCACCATTATCATTTTCAAAAGGAAATAAAATAGAATTTGATGTATCAAATTTGTTTATAAACAATAATGATAAATTTATATTAAATTTTTATATAGATCAAGATTTTAAAAAGCAATTTGAAATTGACAAAAAACAAGAAAATATATCAACAATTGGAAGAACCGATACTTCAATAAGTTTACAAACTAAAGAAAGATTCATTCCAAAAACACTTTATTATAAATTTACTCCAGTATCTTCAGATCCAGAAAAAAATCAATTATCTATCGATAAAGAAGTTTTTGGTTTTAATCGAATCGATATTCGACCAAGTAACCTATCAGGCGAACACTCTATTATTGGTGTCAGTTCCAATATTTTTAAATTTAATTTAAAACAAAAACCAGAATATGTAGAATATACACAAACGACAGGAATTTCTTCAGTCTTTTATGATACAGATTCTAAAAATGCAAGTGGTTCAATATCAAAAATCAAAATTAATTCAAAAGGAATATCTTATCCAGTTATTCCATCTATAAATTTCGTTAAAACTTCTTCTGGAAAATCTGCATCATTAACACCAATTTCAGATGAAATTGGAGAAATTTTATCATTTGATAGAATTAAAAATGGATTTGATTACCCTACAGATCCTACTATATTGCCACAATTGAGTGTTCCTGCTGTTTGTATTATTAAAGAAATATCTAGAGTAGATTCTATTGGTATTTTAACAGGAGGAAAAAATTACAATACTCCACCAAAATTAAAAGTTATTGGAAATGATCAAATCGAACTGACATCGAAAATTCAAGGTGGATCTGTAATTAGTGTAGAAATAACAAAAAATGTTTTT
>SXGQ01321424.1_pt1 | contig 10479 bp, 10 predicted proteins | sample 3178371 | NCBI WGS metagenome assembly SXGQ01 (sample SAMN11356859, study PRJNA531348) | freshwater metagenome | isolation source: freshwater sample F1-20 | place: China: Fuxian Lake, Yuxi | collected 2017-12-25 | reverse complement strand
GTCAAAGCCGCTGGTGCTCGTATCGGACGGGAGATCCACCACACTCAGCTCGACCCCCAACAGGTCACGGATGGTGTTGCGGTATTCGCGGCGGTTGAGACGCCGCATCGTGGTCGCCCCGTTCTGGTCGGAGAGAGTTCGCCGGGCCGCAACCATCACATGGGCGAGGTCATCCAGAAAATCGGCCTTCGCAGCTTTGGCCGGCTGCTTCTCGTCCTCCGGCGGCATCTCGCCGGAGTTCAGCGCATTGAGAATCTTCTGTCAGCGGTCTGCGGTCTGCAGATCGGCAATCGCGAGCGGCAAGTCGTCCACCCGGAATTTCCCCTTCTGCTTTTCGGGCCCATGGCAGCCCTGGCAGTTGGTCTTGAGAAAGTCACGGTGACGTTCCGGCATCGCGCCCGGCTGGGCGGGGCTGGCGGCAGTGGCCAAGAAGGCCAGCAGCACGAAGGGGAGGAGTGCCAAGGTTCGTTTCACGAAAGGTTCGGGCTTAGCCATTGTATGTTCGGGGGGGGGGATAGACGGAATTCAGCGCGTCCCGAGTCACGTATTTACCACCAGTCATTGGTGGGGTCGGGAGTGATTCCGAGAATCGGCGTGCCAGCGGGGATACTCAATGCGCCGGTATGGCCGTCACCCCAAAGCATCACCGTTAAAGGATTCCCTTTGTAATTGTGCCAGATGCTGCGGGGGTCGGTGGTGCCGCGGTTCGGATGCCAGTTCCAATCTCCTTGAATGATTTTATTGGCCGGAGAGACGCCGATGTCAGCTTCCCTCATGGAGGGAACTCCAGCGGCACCAAAAACGGCCTTCACACCAAAATAGTCACTTCGCCATTGCGGCAGGTAGCTGGTGCCAAAAGCATCCCAACAATTGATGCCGGGGGGCGTTGGGTCCCAAGGGGCGGGGTCCCCCTTGTCCGCCGGGCACTTGCTGACCACCGGGTTGCCCAACAGGGCATTCAAGGGACGGTTGGTCGCCGCGATGAAAGAGTCATAAGTGCCGTCCTGCCCGCTCAAGCCGTTCCAGCCGGGTAGCCGCCGGATGGCGATTTATACCACTCGGCCCATCCGGGAGGCGCTGACCGCACTCGATATGGCGCTCAAGCAGCGGCAGCCCCAAGCCGGCCTTGGGTATGGCGCTTGGCGCTCAGGGATTTGGTGCGGGCGAGGTCTTGGGGGCGGGGGCTGCGGAAGGTTCGCTCTTTGCTTTTACCTTCTTCTTGTCCTTGTTCGCGTGGCGGCCGGTGCCGTCACCGGAGTCGGGAATGCCACCGGCGGGGTTTAGTTTGGCGAGCACGGCGGTGAGGCGGGAGCGGGCCGCTTTGCTGGTCTCCGTGTCGGCGGCGGTGGTGACGAGCTTTTCAGTGAAGGGCGCGTCGCTCATGTCGAAGAGTTCGCCTTTCTCGTTCAGCTTCCAGCCAGCTTCGCGGACATACCACATGGCGGCGAGTTGATTGTAAATCCACTCGCGCTGGGTGCCGGGCTCGCTGCGCAGTTGCGGGGCGATGCTGTGGCCGTCGAAGATGGTCTTCTCGGGCAGCTTGCCGCCGCTGAGTTCGGCGAAGGTGGGGAGCCAGTCGGTGGAATCGATCAGCTCGGCGGAGACTTTGCCGGATGGAACTTTGCCGGGCCAGTTGGCGATCGTTGGCACGAGGCCGCCGCATTCGAGCATGGAGCCTTTCATGCCGGAAAGGTTTCGTCCGCCGATGGTGGACAGTGGGTTCTGGCCTTTGCCGGTGCCGTTGTCGCCCATGAAGATGATGAGCGTGTTGTCGCGCAGCTTCAGCGCTTCGAGTTCGGCGACGAGTTTGCCGACGAGTTTGTCCATGTAGCGGATGTTGTCGCCGAAGAGATCCTTGCTGTCGGGCGCGCTGTCGGGCGTGGGCTGAATGTCGCCATGCACGTGGACCATCGAGTAGTAGAGGAAGAAGGGCTTGGTCTGGTTCGCGCGAAGGAAAGTCGTGATCCGGTCGTGCATCAGATCGGGCATGTATTCCTTGTCGCCGAGTTTCAGTTCCTTGCCGTTCAGCCGATAGCTTTCGGTCTTCTTAGTCTGCTGGTTCCAGTAGAGGCCGCTGCCATTGAAGCGCAGGTAGTCATCGAAACCGGCGGCGTCGGGGTCGCCCGGAAGCTGGCCCCATTTGCCAATGTAGGACGTGGCGTAGCCGGCGGACTTGAGCACGCGGCCCAACTGGAGTTCCGAGTTGGGCATGACCATGCACGCGTCCTGATTCGAGGAGCCATTTCGGAAGGCGTAGCGCCCCGTCATAATCAGCGCCCGCGACGGCCCGCACAGCGCACCGGTGAACGACTGCGTGAACCGCGTGCCCGTGGCGGCCAGTTTGTCGAGGTTCGGCGACTTGTAGTTGTCCGACCCGTAGCAACTGAGGTTCCCGATGCCGAGGTCATCAGCGAGGATGAAGACGATGTTGGGCCTGGCCGGCGTCGCGGCGTGGAGCGCGCCCAGCGGGGCCAGCAGCAGGGCAGCGAGGAGCGGGCGGGTGAGTTTCATGGCGCGGCGATCCACTCGAGATTGAAGCGAGCGCAGACGATATTCGTATCGGCTTCGTAAAGGCAGAGCACCGTGCCGTCGGGCAGCACGGCGAGGTCGGAGTAGGCGCTCGGACCGGCATCAAGCGTTTTGTTCACCGGCCAGGTCTTGCCGTCATCGCGGCTGAGTTTGATTGTAAGGTTCTCGCGTTTGCCACGGCCGGCGGGGACTTCTTTACCGTCGTTGTCGAGCTTGAGCGTGTGGGGATTGGAAAAGATCAATGTGCCGGGCTTCGACGGATGGGCGACGATGCTGGCCATGCAGATCGGTTCCCAGAGTTGGTCGTGGAAGGTGGGCGTGGTCCAGTTGTGAGCGCCATCGTGGCTGGTGGTGACGAGCTTGCGATTGGCCTTCGAGACGTTGCGTGAAACGAGCATCACGCGACCATCGGAAAGTTCGGTAATCATGGTTTCGTTTGGATTGCCGAAATTTCCTTCGTTGGGCAGGCCGAGGTCGCCGGCTTGCCACGTCTTGCCGTGATCGTCGCTGAAAATGGTTCCGGCGGCAGAAGGTGCATGATCGCCCGTTTTCCCATACGCGAGCCAGATGGGCACCACCAGCCGCCCGCTCTTAATTTGAACGCCATGACCCGGCCCGGTGGCGATGACCTTCCAATCATACTTCTTCCTAAAAGGTTCGAAGCTGGCCGTGAGGTCGACCGGTGCGCTCCAGGTGAGACCGTCGTCCGTGCTACGCATGGCGTAGCAACGAGCGTAGTTGATGCAGTAGAGAAACTCGATGGCGCCGGTGACACGATCCACGATGGCGACGGGATTGTTCACGGTCTGTTCTCGCTCACCGCCTTTGGCTTTGCGCGGATTCCCTTCCCAGCGGGCACCGTGATGGGCGATCGGTTTGCTGGCCGCCCAAGTCTTGCCGCCATCCGTGGAACGGCGCAGATGAATCTCGATCTCGCCCCAGTCAGAGCTGCTGTTCTTCCGTGCCTCGGCATAGGCGAGCACGGTGCCTTTGTGGGTGACGACGATGCCTGGGATGCGATAACGCGCAATGCCATTGAGGCCCGGCGGGAACACCTCGGTCTTTTCGAACAACGGCTCGGCCGCAGCGGAGCCGAGCGCGGCGGAGAGCAGCAGGCTGGTGAGGCAGGCGGGGAGTTTCATGGGCATGGGCGTTGGACGACGATGGTAGCCGAGTTGGAAAGTGATGGCAGGAAGTAGATGAAAGTTCGCCTCCTCACTTGGATTTGGGCGACTGCTTGGCCTTGCCCTTCGCCTTGTCTGCCGGAGCAGCGCTCGCGGGCAACGCGGCTTTGTCGAACGCCGCCACGCCGTCGTCGGGCAGTTCCTTGAGCAGCACGTCCTTGATTTGCACCGTCATCGCCGGGCCGCGATGGATTTGAAACGCCAGCAGGCCCGCGAGCGAACGCCGCGCCTCCTCGTGGTCCATGACCTCCACCGTGACTTGGCCGTCCACCTTGTGAACGAGCCGGTTTTCCTGAGCGATGACCGTGTATTCGTGCCACTCGGCCACGTCCACCTTCACCGGCTCGCGCTGCGCGACGACCCAGCGCTTGCCCTCGGGGTCAATGACGATGCTCTGGCCATTTTGGCCGAGGATGCCGCCCGCCTTCTCGCCGTAGAGCATCGCGTTGTTCGCGGCTGCGGGATGGATGTCGCACTGGTAGCCGCCGACCGACCACTTACCGACCTCGGGCAGTTCCTTGCTGCGATACTGGATGCCCGTGTTGTTGCCGACCTGCTTGACCTTCGCGCGCAGCTCGAAGTTCTTCACCACGCCGCCGCGCCAGATGAGAAACTGGTTGTAAGCCAGCGTTTCCGGCCCCTGCGTTTTGCCCGTGATGCACCCGTCCTCTACCGACCACAGCGCCGGGTTGCCATCCCAGCCGGTGAGGTCCTTGCCATTAAACAGCGGTTTGAAGTCAGGCTCTGCTGCACGGCTTTGGGCGGTGAGCAGCGTGACAAGGGAAGCGAACAGCAGGACAGATTTCATAATGGCAAGGGTTGGCTTACTAAGCGGAGGCAACGGCATGACGGGGCATGGACGTGAGGCTCAAGGTGCCGGTTACAGCGCCGCGCCACGCGCCTTCTCCCTTCCTCGGAGGAGGGGAGAGGGAGAAGAAGTGCGTCGCGGCTCCCTTGCCATTCCACCAAATCACATTCCGAAATGGAATCAGGCAGGTTCTCAAGGGTCGGTGAGTTCCGCGCGCTCAGCGGAATACTTTTTCCAGAGTGCGTCGAGGCGCGTCGCGAGTTGCGATTCGGTGCCGACGGCCAGCCAGTAGCGGTAACGGTAAGTGGACTTTGGTCCAAGGTTCACGCGGTCAATCGGTGCGACGTGGACGCACGGGCCGGCGGCGGGGTCGTCGCTGTTGCCACCGGCGTGCGGGCCGAAGTTCCACGGTTGCGTGGCGGAGGGGGTGAAGATGGCGACACCCTGGCCGTTCGTCGCGAAGCACGCCATCGCCTGAAGCGGCGGACGGGCCTTGCCCCACGGCGGGCCGGGCGGCTGCGCTTCGTCACGCCAACGCCCCTCGCCGAGGTAGCTGTTGAACCGGTTGAAGTTCCGCGTGAAATAGCAGGCCGGAACTTCCTGCGGGCGCAACGCTGCCGGGCCTCAGCGGTCATCGGGCGCGCGCTGGGCGATGAACTCGCAGCGCACGACGACGACATCAGGCATCGCGGGCTCGAAGCCGGTCCACTGGCGCATGAGCGCGGCGGCTTCCTCGTTCGGCATGTCCCAGAGTTTCGGGACGGTCTCGCCAAAGAGCGTGTGCTCGCCGACGCGCTTGAACTCCGTGACGCGCGCCCACGAGCCGACGCCACCGCCTTGAATGGGATTCCACGTCCACGGACTCCACGCCTTGTGCTGGCCGTCGGCCGTGCGGTCGAGGCGATGGCCGGCGTAGTAGGACTGCTGGATGAGCCGTCCGGGGTCGGCGGAGTTGACGATGTTCTTCGGGTAGGCGGCCCACGAGAGCCAGGTGATGGAAGCGCCCTTCGCCCGGTCAATGCCGACTTTCACGCAGCCGTTGTCCACCACCAGCAAGTCCTCAGCGCGAGCCAGGGCGGGCGGGATTTTTGGGGTTCCAGCCTTCGCGCCTCGTTCCGCCGCGAGAGCGGGCTGGGCGCACAGGAGCAAGACAGCGCCGGCGAGGAGCTTCATGTTTTCGAGAGTGTTGGACTCAGCGGAGAAGGAATCCAGCGCACTATACTTCTGCGGCGTTCCTTGCTGCGGTTTTCGTGAAAGTGAACCGGAGACGGGCAGAGGATCAAACCAAGAATTTGAGCGTCGTTGGAGCCAGATGGCAGGACGGGGCCGCGCAGGCTGGCGTGATGGACAATGTCGTTGGAAGTTGAAACCCGGGGCCACCATCGGGCGGTTGCAACTCGTCCCCCTGAAAACCAAAACGCGGAAGGCTGTTGCCAGCCTCCCGCGCGCGAGAATTCAATGCGATTAGTCTCGGTAGCCGCCGCGCTCACGGCGCTCGCCGCCGCCACCGCCACCGCCACGGTAGCCGCCACCGCCGCCACCGCCGCGATAGCCACCGCCGCCGCCGCTGGGGCGCTCTTCACGAGGGCGGGCGACATTCACGGTGAGGTCACGGCCGCCGACGTTCTTGCCGTGCAGGCCTTCGATGGCGCTCTGGGCTTCCTCGGCGGAGGACATGGTGACGAAGGCGAAGCCACGGGACTTCCCGGTTTCGCGGTCGAGCATGAGGTTGACTTCCATGACCGTGCCGAACGCGGCGAAGGCGTCCTGAAGGTCGTTTTGGGTCGTGGAGAACGCGAGGTTCCCGACGAACAGTTTGTTGTTCATTGATGATTTGCTCCTGTCGCCCTACTGCTCCGACTGTTCCCGACAACCGGGTTTCAAATCATCACTGAACCACGTTCACCTGACGATTCACCAAATCCTGCAACCGGCGCGACCGAATGCGGGGAGTTGTATGGGGAAAACGCCGGGGTTTGGCAACTGCGTTTTTGGGGCGTTGCCGACTGGCAAACCGGGGCATTGACGGGCAGGAAAACCTACTTGGGCAGCCACTTCTCCCAGTTCTTCGCGTAGGCGTCCACGTTCGCCTTGGTCACGGAGATGAGTGGGGTCACGTCCTGCGGTGAGGCGGGGTTCTTCTTGAGGTGAAGTTTGTTGACGAGGTGCTGCACGGCGCGCTGGCCGTAGCCATAGACATCCTGCGCAAGGAGGATTTCCACGTGGCCGCTGCGGACGTAGGCGAGCTGTGGCGGGAGCGCGTCCACGGACACGCACTTGACGGAGCCGGCGGGCCACTTGAGCGCGTTGTCGGTGAAGAGCGGCCAGCCGCCGAGCAAGCCCCAGCCGGTGATGTCAGGGTTCGACTGCTGCACCTGCTCGATCTTCGCGACGGCGTCCTGCGGGGTCTCCTTGTGGTAGTAGATGTCGAGGACCTTGATGCCGGGCGAGCGCTTGGCGGCGGCGCGGAAGCCGGCGGCGCGCTGCTGGAGGTTCTGGGCGTTGGGGTTGCCGTCGATGGCGGCGACGGTGCCCTTGCCGCCCATGAGCCTGGCCAGCTCGATGAAAGTCTGCTCACCGCACTTGAAGTCATCAATGCCGATGCTCACGAAGCGACGGCTCGCGGGCGCGTCGCCGGAGAAGGTCACGACCGGCACGCCCTGGCGGTCGGCCTTGTTGATGGCGTCGGTCAGCTTGTTCGCGTCCGAGCAGGAGATGATGACGCCGTCTGTGCCGGCTAGGAGGAGTTGCTCGATCAGCTCGGCCTGGCGCTGGGCGTCCTCTTCGTTGGGCGTGCGCCAGTCGATCTTAATCTTGATGCCGTGCTTGGCGCTGAGTTCCTTGGCCATGTCCTCGGCCCCGGCGCGCGCTGCGATGAAGAACATGTTGCCCTGCGACTTGGCGATCATGCCGAAGGAATAGGACTTCTGCGCGTGGCCGAGCAGCGGGGCAAAGGCGACGAGCAGGGCGAGTGTGCGGAGGGCGAATTGGAAAACGGCTTTCATGGGCGCGGAGCTTAGCGGGCGGGCAAACGAGCGGCGACAAAAACTTGCGGAGTGGGCGAACGCGCCGAGCCGCACGACTCCGGTGAAAAACCGATGGCAAACCGCGCGGGCTTTAGCTCTTAATCACACCATGCTGAAGCAACATTCGAGTCCGACACCTGCCGCCCCGCCGCCGCGCGAAGTGCCGTGGCGCTGGCTGGCTGTGGCGATCGTGGCCGGCGGCCTCGTGGGCTGGGCGGCGGCGAACGCGAACTCCTTCCGCGCCCCCAGCACTTCGCCCGCGCCCGCCAGTTCCGTCACTGCCGCGCTCAAGCCCTCGCCTGCCGCCCCGATTAACGCCGCGCAGTCCAACACGCTCTTCCACATGACCAACCGTGTGGCCGCCGCGAACCCGGCTGCCACCAACGCCGCGCCGCCGCAGTTGCTCACCGCGCAGGCGACGCCGCTCCCGGCACCGGTCGCACCCGCGCCACGCATGGGTGAGACCCTTTACAACGGCATCGTGTTGCCGGAGGTCTGGCCACCGAAGGGCGAATACAAACCCGGCGAGCCGATGTCCGTGCCTTACCTGAGCAACCCGCCGCCGGTCATTGACATCACGGGCGGGCGGCAGTTGTTCGTGGACGACTTCCTCATCGAGCAGACCACGCTCAAGCGCGTGTGGCATCCGGCAACGCTTTACTCCAACAACCCAGTGATGCGGCCGGACCAGGAATGGGAGCGCGCGGGCAATTCGCCGATGGCCATGCCGTTCAGCGACGGCGTGTGGTATGACCAGACCAACCAGCTTTTCAAGATGTGGTATATGGCCGGCTACGGGCGCGGCACCGCGCTGGCGACCTCGACGAACGGCCTCGACTGGCAGAAGCCAAAGTGGGACGTGCAGCCCGGCACCGGCCTGGTGCAAACAGACCCGCGCGATTCCTCAACGGTGTGGTTCGACCAGACGGATCCCGATCCCGCGCGCCGTTACAAGATGTGGCGCTCGCACAAGGACGGCGACACGTTCGGCCTGTCCCTTCACTTCTCAAATGATGGCGTTCACTGGGGGCCGCGCGTCCTGCGCACCGGCTCGTCGGGCGACCGCACGACGGTGTTTTACAATCCCTTCCGCAAGGTCTGGGTTTACAGCCTGCGCCACGGCTGGGGCGAACCGCGCGCGCGCCGCTACTGGGAGGTGAGGGACTTGCTCGCCGGGCCGCACTGGAACCAGATCGGCGAGCCGCCGATGTGGGTTGGCTCTGACCGGCTCGACCCGATGCGTGCGGACCTCCAAGTCAAACCGCAGCTCTACAACCTCGACGCGACCGCCTACGAGAGCCTGATGGTCGGGCTGTTCACGATCTGGCGCGGCGACAAGAACATTCCCGAGGGCCGGCCCAAGCCGAACTCGATCTGGCTCGGCTTCAGCCGCGATGGCTACCACTGGGACCGGCCCGACCGCCGGCCGCTCATTGATGTGTCGGAGAAACAGGGCGACTGGAACTGGGGAAACGTGCAATCCACGGCGGGCGGTTTTCTGGTCGTGGGGCGCAACCTGTGGTTCTACTTCAGCGGGCGCGCGGGTGCGGGCGACAAGCGCGACGCGGGCGGGGCGACGGGCCTTGCGTTCCTGCGCCGCGACGGCTTCGCCTCGATGGACGCGGGGCCGGAAGGCGGCGTGCTGACGACGCGTCCGGTGAAGTTCAACGCGCGTTTCATGTTCGTGAACATGAAGACCAACGCGCCGGACGGCGAACTGCGCATGGAGGTCCTGCACGTGGACGGGCGGCCCATCGAGATGACCAAGAACGACACAAAGGAACGCGTGGTGCCGTTCACGAAGGAGTTGTCCGTCCCGATGGCCGGCGACCAAACCCTGATGGGCGTGAGCTGGCAGAATGGAATTCAAGACATGAGCATGCTGGCGGGCCGGACCGTGCGCTTCCGCTTCCATCTCAAGAACGCCAGCCTCTACTCATTCTGGGTTGGGCCGGGACAACTCGGCCGCAGCATGGGCTACGTCGCGGCGGGTGGCCCGCATTTCACAGGTCCGATAGACAACATCGGCAACAAGTCCTACGGAGCCTTCCCAGTCGCGCCTCGCACGAACGCGCCACCCACGACCAACGCCGTGTCCGCGCCCGTGGCACCGCCGAAAGCCCCCGCTCCCTCCAAGCCGCCGGAGAAGAAGTAGGCGGGACCAAAAATCCCGCAGCGGCGGTCTGTGACCGCCGTGCCTGATCCCGTCTGCCGGAAACCGGCGGTCACAGACCGCCGCTACATCGCATCAGTCCGCCGGGTCCACCGGAAAACCCAGCTCACGCAGTCTCTGAATCTTGTAGGTCAGCGCGCGACGGCTGATGGCAAGGGTCTTCGCCGTCTCCGTGCGGTTGAAGTCGTGCCGCTTCAGCGCCAGCAGGATCGCGTCGCGCTCGATCTCCTCCAGCCGCTGCGGGTCGGCGGGAACCGGCGCAGTGGTTCCAGCCGCGCCCGTGCTCACGCGACCCGGCAGGTGCTCCAGCAACACCACGCCGCCGCGCGAGAGCAGTGCCGCGCGCTCCATCGCGTTGCGCAGCTCGCGCTCGTTGCCGGGCCACGCGTAGCGCTCGAGGCACTCGGACACGGCGGGCGCGAAGCGCGTCTTGTCGCCGCCGAACTGCGCGATGAAGTGCGCGGCGAGCGGCAGAATATCCTCGCGCCGCTCGCGCAGCGGCGGCACGCCCAGCTCGACGACGGCCAGCCGGTAGAACAAGTCCTCGCGGAAGCGGCCTTCCTTGATGAGCGTTTCGAGATTGCGATTGGTCGCGGCCAGGATGCGCGCATCGGTCTGCAACTCCTTGCCCGAGCCGACGCGGCGGAAGTGCCCGTGCTGCGTCACGCGCAGCAGCTTGGCCTGAAGCTGCGGCGACATCTCGCTGATCTCGTCCAGGAAGAGCGTGCCGGCGTTGGCCTCCTCGAAGCGCCCCGTGCG
>SXGQ01315954.1_pt1 | contig 10479 bp, 9 predicted proteins | sample 3178371 | NCBI WGS metagenome assembly SXGQ01 (sample SAMN11356859, study PRJNA531348) | freshwater metagenome | isolation source: freshwater sample F1-20 | place: China: Fuxian Lake, Yuxi | collected 2017-12-25 | reverse complement strand
GGTGGTCACGATCGGCCTGCAACTTGGTGCCGACGCGATGACGACGCAGACCACCATCGGCGCCACCGGCTACGGCTCGGTGCCCTGGACGCCGACCGGCGCCGGTACCTGGACCGTCAACGCACTCGGCAGTGCCCTTAGTTCTGGTTCCACGAGCATCACCGTCGCGCCGATGCCGACGTCCACCGTGCTGCTCGCGCAGACCAAGTTGCAGTCGGGTGTCACCGACAACCTGCTCGCTGGAGTTGTTGCACCGATCGGTACCGTCGCCCCAACGGGCAATGTTGCACTGGCCTACCCAACAGGTGCGGCTATCACCACCAGCCCACTAACCGGGCAATTAGGTGGGACAACAGCGACCGCGACATTGCCATGGGTGCCATCAGCAAGTGGTGTCACGCCGATCCTCGCGACCTACCAGCCGGCATCCGGCGGTCAGCTGACCTCAACCAGCCCGATCTCACAGCCCAGTGTCACCACCGCGGTGCAAAACCTCGCACTGCGCTCGCCGGCGACTTTGTATCAAGGCACCCCGACGGTGCTGCAGGCGGTAATCGGCCAAGGCCTACCGCAGGGCACCGCCGCGTTCTTGCTGGACGGCAACGGCATCAGCGGTTCGATTGCCACCGTCAACGGCGTTGCCACCTTGCAATGGACCCCACCGGTAAGTGGGATTCACACCATCACCGCGAATTATTCGTCTACGCCAACCGGACCTAGCGGCACCTCGGTGCAGACGGTCAACATCCAAGGTGCGCGCACCGCGGACGTCATCACGGTCGACCCGCCAGCGCAACCCGCGTGGTCCATCGCCGCGCCGATAGTAATGACCGCGGGCACCAGCGTCACCCTCGCCGGCACCAGCAAGTCGGGCACCACCGTGGTGTTCAGTGAGCAGGGCCCGTGCGTGATCAACGGTGCGGTGCTGCAGGCCCTATCTGCTGGTCAGTGCCAGGTAACCGCAATCTCACCAGGCAATGCATCGCTGTCGCCGGGCTCGGCTACCTACACCGTGACGGTGCAGGCGGCACCGAAAGGCGCAAGGCGCTAACTAGGTGCCGGGGCGTGCTAGTTCGCGCCCCGGCCCCCCAGTTTGCGCAGCGGCGCTGTGACTTTCCATGAACGCGTACTGGTGACGAAGTCAAGTTCCTGCCGTAACGCATCGGCCGCTGACCGCAGGGCTAGCACCTGGGTCTGCAGGTCATCTGCGGCGAGCACGACGAATGACCGGATGCCGAGGAAGCCCTCAATTGAATCGGTCGCATCGGTGACACTCAAGGTCACCTGCGCTGGCTCACCTTGCTTGCCGGCGCCAAGTGGCAAGGTGATCACCGAGCCTAGGTAGACCTGCTCCTGCCCCGGCCCACCCGGGCCGATGGCATCAATGCGCGCCACCCCGGGCATCGACCGCGTGGAGATCAAGATGGTCAGCGGCCCGGCAATCGGCCGGGTGATTCGGAACTCAGCGCGGTGTCCCGGGCGGATCTCCAGCCCCCAGGTCTGGGGTGAGCCAAAGGTGCCGATCACCGCAGCATCAACCACCTTGAAGTCATCGGCGCCGCGGGGCTGCCGCAGCATCGGGGTCCGGCCTTCGGTCTGCAGGTGACGCATCAGTTGATCCGCGTAGCCACCCTCGGGTGCGCCCGCGCCGGTTGCGAGCACATATTCGCGGCCCAGTTCGATGTTCGGATACATCGGCTTCCTACCTTCACTCGAGCGTGCCTGTTCGATGTCGTGGTTGATGACGTCGGCAACCTGCTGCCACGTCAGGTCGACGAACTCATCGCGGATTCGTTGTTCTAATCGGGCCCGCTGCACCGGGTCCAGGGCATCGCGCTCGATCACTTTGGTCAGTTCGGCTGCCGCACCGGATTCAAAGTATGACGCCAGTTCACCACCGGCTTCCACCAGCGACGAATTACGCGCCACCACCGGCACCTTGCCAAAAGCCATGCTCTCCGAAACGGGTAGGCCCCAGCCTTCGTAGCGACTCGGGTAGACGGTGAATTCGGCATTGGCATAAAAAGCTGCCAGCTCGCCGTCACTAACACTCGTCGACAGCAATGACACCTTGCCGCCGAGCCCGCCGGTTTCAACATAGGCGCGCAAGAACTCATCCGCGTGCCAGCCCAGGCGGCCGATGCAAACTAGATCAGGCACCGCATCCGCCCCGTACTTGCCGATCAGCTCACGCCAAGTGTTGAAGACCAACAGGTGATTCTTCCGCGCCTCGACCGTGCCGACGAACAGGGCGAACGGCCGCGGCCACGGGCGCACACTGGTGTCGTACCTGCCCGGGGTGATGCCGCAGGGCAACCCGGTGACACTGCCCGCCGGCACCTTTGCATCGTGTGCTGCTGCGTATGCGACAAAGTCACTTCGACTTGACTGGGAGATCGCCGGCACCCGGTACGCGGTGTCAAGTACCAAGTTCAAGTAACGCTCGAAGAGCCGATTAACCGCTGCGGTATGACCGGTCTCCAGCACCGGGGTCAAGTCGTACAACAGGTAGACGAGCTTGGCGCCCCTGGCATTTGCGTCGCGGGCCGCCAGCATCAGCGCGTCATTGATCCAAACCGCACCGAGAAAGACCAGCACGGTGTCGGCGTCGATACGCACCGGCGGCGCGGTGCGCGCCCGGGCCAGACAACTGTTAGCCCGCTCCGCCAACTGCGCGCGGGTCGGGCTGGCACCGACCCCAAGGCAGGCTGCCACCTCAACCCGGGTCAGGGCCACGAACACCCCCCGCGGGCGGTCCAGCACCACCGCGAGCAAAGACGGATCGGTGGCCAACAACAGCGGGGCGGTGCTTTCGATCACCCGTTGCACCCCGGAGACCGACTCCCGGCGCTGCCAGAACTCGACTAGGTCGGTGACGTCCAGCAGGGTCTGGCTCGGCGCCACTGCACCCGCAGGCAACATCGTCACCCCCAAAACCTAGTCAAGCCCGACCACTTGGTAGGCGGCAACCCGAACCAACTGATTTTTGCCCCAACAGGACCCTAGAATGAAGCATCTGGGGCCTGAAGGTAAACGCAATTTGAACAAGGAGGCTCCAACGGTGGCCAGCCCGCACTTCCACCCGCAGCGCCTGCACCCGCGCTACGGCGGCTTGGTCAACCTCGCCAGCCAGCTGCCCGGCGGCCTCGCCACCGTATGCACGACCCTCGACCGCTTCATCTTCGATCAGCAGCCGGCCGGCTCCGAGAACCCCACCGCGGCTGACCTGCAGGCCGCGGTCGTTGCCGTCTGCGGGTTCCCGCGCACCGGCACCACCTTCTTGCAAGAGGCCGCCTGCCAGGTGACCGGGTCACCCGATGGGTGCTGGAAGAACCACGACCCCTTCGCAATCCCCGGCTATATCAAAGCCGAACTCTTGACGATCATCCCGCTGCGCGACCCAATCGGCACCATTTCGTCTTGGAGTTTGTATAACAACGACCCGCCATCGATTTCCCGAAAGCGCAGCCGCCTGCTGGCGTATACCGCCTGGCACCGAGCCGTGCAGCAGTATGCGAAGTCACCGCGGGTGCTGTTCGTCAGCTTCGACTCACTGGGTACCGCCACCGAACGACTCATTGCCGGTGTTCGGCAGCACAATGCGGCCCAGTTGCTGCCACTTGCCATGCAGAACTTCCCGAGCGAGGTGCGGGAGAAATTCAAGGAGCCGTATTTGGATATCCTGGCGGCTCCGCAGCTTCGGCGGCAGTTAGCCGATGCCAATGGCGTGTATGAAAATCTCATGGGTGCGGCTGTTGGGATCCGCGACATTGAAGTAGCAGCAGCAGCAGCAGCAGCATAAATTAGCCGCTTGTCAGGCTCCGAACCAGTCGAGCCCAACCCAATTGCGCATGTATTTCCTTGCCCTGCGCAAGTGGGCGCAGCCTTTCGTGCAGGTCAACCAGTTTGCGCAGCCCCTGCATCGGGCTGGTTGCCGCGCCCCCGAGGCGCCCGGCGCCCGACCTATCTTGGCCACCGGTCGCAAGACCCACCTGCTGGCCGCTTTGCACCAGGTAGTCGATGACGATGCCCTCGTCGATCACCATGCCGGCGCGCACCACCGCAACAAGGCTCCACCAGCGGTCGTGCAGCCACCCAATTGGCACTTGCAGGCCACCGGCAAAGTGGCGCGGGCGCAGCATCGAGGCGCCGCCGGTGGCAATTGAATGCCTCAGCGTGTAGCGCAATTGCTCGACGGGGGTAAGGCTTGGCCAAGCACCTGGCACCGGGAAGGTGCCGCGCAAGGTGCCCGCCACCCCACCCAACCGACCGGAGCCAACCAGGTTGCCGTCACTGGCAACCATCAGTGCTTGGGAGTGGTTGTCCAGTAGCTCGCACTGCCTGGCGATTCGCCCCGGCAGCCAACTATCGTCATGATCCCCGAGTACGACTAGGTCGGCGCCGAGGCCGGCGGCCAGTTGCACTCCTTGCACGAAGTTGCTCGCGATCCGGGTCGTGAGATTTCGGGCTGTTGATGATGCCTGCTGGATCGTGAACGGGATGGCGCTTCGTGCCGCCTGCTGCTCGAGCAGATTGATGGTGTTGTCGGTTGACCGATCGTCGATTACCACGATGCTCATCGGTGCCTGGGTTTGCGTCAGTACACTGGCGATAGTTTTTTCGATCCATTGCCCCGCATCGTGGGTGACAAGCACCGCCGCCACCCGTGACCGCATTACTTCACCCCATGGTTTGCCAGGGAGTTAATCAACGCCTCGTATTGATCGGCTACCGAATCCCACCGATAAGCCGACTGGATTCGCCGCTGGCTCAAGCCGCGCAGTTCCGCTAGCCGCGCAGCTTCCTTACCCGTTGCGATGACATTGAAGATCTCCTTGAGTTTATTTTCATCGCCCCAGAAGTAGCCTTGGTTTTCGGTGACCTCACGATTGAATTCGACGTCATATGCGAGCACCGGCGCCCCGGCGCCCATGGCGCGGAGCAGACTCGGGTTCGTGCCTCCGACCGAATGACCGTGGATGTAGGTAATCGAATTTCCATAAAGTTGGTCGAGCAGCTCCTGGTCGTAGATCGCACCGGTGAACCAGATGCGCACATCACCACGCGCACCCGCGCGCACTTTGTCGACATACCACTGCGAGTACGGTGCGCTCCCCACGACAACCAGTTGCCGGGTCTCGTTGCTCGCGCGATAGGCGTGCACGGCTTCGAGTAGATGATTCTCCGGCTCGAACCGCGCGACGATCAGGTGGTAGCCCTGCGCTGAAAGCTGCAACTCCGCCAACCGAGTGCTCGGCGGGTTGATCACCTCCGCGCCGTAGGGGATCACCACACAGTCACGACCATAACTTTGCTTGACGTAATCGGCGATCGCCTGCGCATCTGCGATCACCTCCTGGCCCCACTTGATCGCGGCCTTCTCGGCCCACCGGTAGTACCTCGCCCCGGCCCCCCGCCACTTCTCGCGCTTGGACTCCAGACCATCGAGATGGATCGCGGTTGCAATGCCGGCCAGCTTGAGCGGTTTGAGGAGCGGCGCATTGCCGGCATTTAGCAGCAGCACCACATCGGGGTGGTCCTTGATGATCGCGTGGGCGGTGCTCGCGGTGGTGTGGCTCAAGGTCTCGGCCAACCGGTGCCGGATAGCGGGTGCATTTACCAACTTCATGCCCTGGTATCGGGTGATCTGCTGCCCCGGATTCCGGCAATAAACCGTGACTTCGTAGCCCCGGGCGGCCAGCCGCTTGCCGATTTCCTCGACGGCGGTCTCGAACCCGCCATGCCGCGCGGGCACCCCCCGAGTGCCCATCAACGCAACCTTCACCCGCCCAGCGTACGTGGCTCCGGGGTTGGCCCGGCTCGCTGCTAGCCTCGGCGGGGTGCAGGTGCAACCGCTATCCATCGAAGGCGTCTGGGAGTTCACCCCGCTACTGCGCCCCGATGATCGTGGGGTCTTCCTCGAGGCGTTCAAGCAGGCCACTTTCGCCGAGGCGACCGGGTACGCCTTCGATCTCCAGCAGATGAATATCTCGGTCTCGCGCTCCGGCACGGTGCGCGGGATCCACTTCGCTGACGTCCCACCTGGGCAAGCGAAGTATGTGCAGTGCCTGTCCGGTCTCATCTTGGACGTCGTCGTTGATATTCGAGTGGGCTCACCGACCTTTGGTACTTGGGATGCCATCGAACTTGATGACGTGGAACGCAAGGGGCTTTATATCGCCGAAGGCCTTGGTCACGCATTCTGTGCGCTGTCGGAATCGGCGACGGTTGGCTACCTCTGCTCCGAGCCGTTTTCGCCAACTCGTGAGCACGGAGTGCAACCACTTGACCCGACGTTGAATCTGCCCTGGCCCGATGGGCAGAATTCCCTGCTCTCGGTCAAGGACGCGGCGGCGCCATCACTGGCAGAGGCACTTGCCTGTGACCTGCTGCCGAAATATGACCAGTGCGCCGCGTTCTACGCATCAATGCTCCCCGGCAAGTGAAGTTGCTTAGACCGAGAATCAACTACATTTCACCCGTGGTGCTTTTCTTCCGTTGAGTAGTGCTAACTACTCGTCACTACCCGCAAAACAATACGCACCGAACCATGCCTGTCCCGTAACCGTTGCGGGGTTTACGGTACCGCCGATACCACCCGGACCCGGGCGCACCCAACCAACACTAAGAGCCAAGCGATCACTTGCCACTGAACTAACAGGTCCATTTACTACCCGACCAGGCATTTGAATGTCCTTCCAAAGGGGGTAGCGGTGCGCGGTTGCTCCACTGAGCAAATGAGAACATCGAAACCGCGAAAATGCAATGCTTCGAAGTACGCCAAGGCGTTCGTGCAGGCGTCGAATGGTGCCAAGGGCCGGATCCCAGATAAACCAGTTGAGGTCGTGGGTGTGACCGGGTGGTCACGGTTGAGCCGACGGGAACCGTATTGCTTGCTGGGCTGGGCATTAAAGAAATGAATACCAATTTGGTACCATCTTGTTATGAGCATTCAAATTGCTGTTCGACTTCCCGATCAATTGGTCAATTCGTTAGACGAATTAGTCACTTCCGGAGCCGCCCGTAGCAGGGCTTCGGTGATAGAGCGGGCGTTACTGCGAGAGTTGCGTTACCAGCGCATGTTGCAAGAAGTCGAGATCTTGAACTCAGGTATCGGTGCCGACGAGGATCTCGACTCCCTAGCTCGGTTGAGCAATAACGTTGTGTTGGATGTGGATTAATGCGTCCCATCCATATTGCACATCTTGATAAGTCCAGACCTGTTGTCTTACTCACCCGGGAGCTAGTTCGCAAATCCATGGCAAATGTGACCGTCGCGCCAATTACCTCAACTATTAGAGGTTTGTATTCCGAGGTTAGGGTCGGCAAGGAGAACAACCTCAAGGGTCCTGGGGTTATTTCATGCGACAACATTCAAACCATTCCTCGGGAGGCACTAGGTCGCCAGATCGGTTGGTTGCTCGCGAAGCAGGAAACCGAATTGGGCGCTGCCATAAATCACGCTTTCGACCTCGAGATCGCCTCGGTCGAGAAGGGCTAGCGGCGATCGGCCCGTCAGCCCCGAGGCTGACTTAAACGCCGCGCCTAGCCAACAACTGAGCGGTCCGTTCGCGTTTTGCTATTGCTTTTTTACCGCGGCGGTGTTCCAATTGGGTAGCGGCTCACCTGCGGGCCGCTACCCCTTAGGGAAGGGCTAGTCAATGCCTAGTGTGGAAGTTAGTGCCCCGGTTAGTTCGGCGGCCAGCGCTCGGTTGGCTCTTGGTGTTGGTTGGGTGCGCCCGGGTGCGGGAATGATCGGCGGCACCCTAAACCCCTCCTATGCCACTTCTGGTGGTATCGGCCGGCCAACGTATGCGTGTTTTGAGGGTAGTGAAGAGTAGGACCCTTCCCCGCCGCTAGGTGGGCTGTTTAAACCTTTTTGCCGACCCCAGACCGACATTGGTTTGGGGTCGGTTTTTTGCGGGGAAGGAACCAAACGGCCTCGGCGCTCTTGGATTTACTGAGGCACCGGCACCCGCGATTCCAAGTTCACCCCGAGCACGCGATCGCGCATGACCGATAGCTGGGTACTCGTCTTGATCGCGCCGGACCACCAGGCGAGTGCCATCTGTGAGAGCGCGTACTCCTCTTTGCCGAGCCGGTAGGTCTCTTCCCCTAAGCCCGGTGCGTAGATGTGGCCGTCGGTCCAGCGCAATTGCAGGGCCCGGGTGTCACGGGCGTGCGCGGCCAGGAACTCACCGGCCTTGGTGTCGGGGGCGGCATACACATTGGCGAAACCGTCAACGCCGGTAAAGGTGGCCGGGCGGCGCACTCCCCAACCCACCCCCATCGGGTAATAGATCTGGCCGAGGGGTTGATAGACGGTCCCACCGGGCGCCGCATAAGGCGGTGATGGGAAGTTAACAACAGCCAGTGCGCGATAGACGATGTCGGCGTTTAGGAATACCGCGGCCGGAACCCTCTGCTTGGCGTTGCGCAGCAAACTCGCCGCCCACCACAGGTGCTGCACATTTTGGGTGTAGTCGGGATTGACCTTGCCGTGATTGGTGATAGTGCCGTCTTCATTGGCGTTGGTGCCCGGCAGTGAGTTGCGCAAGATGACGCCGTTGTAGATGCCATTGGAAGTCAGGTCACTCGGACGAGCGAAGGCGGCAATCGAAAGCGCGACTAAAGTCGCCCGCCATGTCGGCACCCGCGGATCCTTCGGCATCATCGCCAGCGCCAGCGCCGGTGCCATTAGATCCCAGGAGACTTCATCGGCGCGTGAATCACCCGGGGTTAGCTCGACCCCGGCCCGGTTGCGGAAGTAGAACGGGCCGCGGGCAACGGAGTTGTCGGCTTCGGCCGCCACCATCGATGCCACGTAGGCGCGCTCTTGGGTGCTTAGCTCGGGCCACAGCAGCCAACCGGCCTGCCCGGCCACGGTTGCCCAGAGCGCGGACTGGAAGGTATTGCCCCAACCACCGGGGGAGTTCACCTGATGCTGGCAGGTGACGGTGCGAATCTGCCAACGCGCATAGTCGACCAGCTCACCTCGACTGATGCCATTGACGTTCTTCCAGTCACTTGTTGTCGCCATGATCGCCGCCGCCTGCGCTGAGTTGGCGGCCCGCCTAATCGACTCCTCATCGGTTTGGTAGCGATTGAGGGCGTCGTAATAAGGCATCGAACTTAAGCCTTTGAGCCTCTTAGTGAGATCGTTGACGATCACATAACGCAACCCGTCGTTCACGGTGTCCTTGATCTCGGCCATGCCATCGATCTTCAAGGTGCCTTTGGTTCTAGCGGGTGCCACCACCCGGCGCGCGATCTTGTAGGCGTTCTTTTCGGCTGTTTCGGTTGCGGTCGGGCAGTGGCCCGGCAGGGTCGCCTGGGTACCGACAAGTGGTGTCTGATCGGCGGCAAGTGGCGCACTGATCGTCTTCGACTTCTTAAGTTTCGCGGGGCCGTCACTTAGCACCCACTGCGCGCGATCGCGCACCACACCGGGGGTGTCAATGCCGTCGGCGTCCCAATCACCGACCACCGGGATATCCGTCGGCAAGCCGAACGGGAAGGTGAGCACCGCGGCCTTGGCCTCGGGCACCATCGTGACGACGACACCATTACTAACTTTCGGTGCTTTCGTGACGTTCAAGTAACGCAGGATCCAACTGCCGGCGCGAAAGACGCCCACATCATCGCGCCCATCACCGTCCCAGTCACCGACGACCGGCAGATCACCGGGCTCGCCGAACTTCTCGTCAACGGTGGCCCCGTCGGAGAGTTGCCAGAGCCACTGGCCACTACGGAAAACACCGATATCGGCTTTGCCGTCGCCGTTGAGATCACCGGTCACCGGCAGGTCACCGGGCTGACCGCCCCAGGTGCCCTTGGCCTCCCAGCCCGCATTGCTCAAGATCTTCGATGAGATAAACCACTGGCCGGCGTCGTACCGACCCGGGGTCGCCAAGCCATCACCATCCCAATCGGCGAGCAGCGCGGTGCCACCGGCCACCGGCAGCGTGACGGCCGTGCGGGCCAGGGGGGTGCCGACCCCGCTGAAGATGGTGAATGCACCGGTGCCCAAGGCCGCGGCGGCAGGCACCGACCGCGGGGTGGTGCGCTTACCGATGCCGCTGCTGGTGACCTGCGCGATACTCGGCAACGCCGGTGCCCTATCAATGCCTCGGACAGTGCCCGCAATCGGCACACCGGCCTTCGTCGCGGCAAAGCTCGGCACCGCTGCGACACCAGCGGACGCGAAAAGGATCAACGTCAGCAAGGCTGACGTGGGTCGACGAATCAGAGCGAACACTCCTCGCACAGTGGGGAAGAACGCATTGGCACCTGGACGGTGGTCACGCGATCTGGCTGGTCGATCTTGAGCTCCTCGACCATAACACCGGATACCCCTCGGAACCACAACACCACGAGGTTAAGACTCGGATCAAGATTTAGGGCGAGCGTCACATGGCCCAGGGTCTTCTCGTCATAGGGGAACGGCGGCAGGTTCGCGTAGAAAGTGTTCTGCTTCTT
>SXGQ01550177.1_pt1 | contig 10482 bp, 20 predicted proteins | sample 3178371 | NCBI WGS metagenome assembly SXGQ01 (sample SAMN11356859, study PRJNA531348) | freshwater metagenome | isolation source: freshwater sample F1-20 | place: China: Fuxian Lake, Yuxi | collected 2017-12-25 | reverse complement strand
TTACTTAATTTTGTTTTTAATAAATTTTTCAATTTATCAATAAAGTATAAATAGGCTTTAACGTCTTTTTCGTATTGATCCCTAATTTTATACATGTTACCTTCAATTCCACTTACAACACGAATATTCACATTGTGGCTTTTTGTGTCCGTGTGCATTTCAGTTGACTTGCCTTTCTTGGCTTTTACTTTTGTTGCACTTTTCTTTTTTATTGCGCCAACTCCTGGTCGGCCAAATGGTGCTTGTTGATATGCTAAACTAACACGGTCTTTTTTGCTTTTATTGGCATCTAATTTTTTTCTTTTTTTAAGCCAGGCGGTTGCGTTCTTATGTAATTTTTCGCGTTCTTTTGAATAACCAATTTTTTTACCTTTTCTTTCTTTTGAATAAAGTATTGCCCATGCTTGTTTTACGGCCTCGGCCTGGGTTAATTTTGGGTTTTTCTTACGAAGTTTGCCGGCCTCTTTAATTGCGGCCTTGAACTTTGCCCTGGCTTGTCTTTGTTTTGCGGTCATTTTATTTTTTTGTTACAAAATACAGTACGGCGGCACCGCCCAGTATTAAGGGTAAAAAATTTGGTTTTCCGGTTGTGGTTGTTACTGGTGTGCTTTCTTGAAATACCTGGTCGGCAATGTCAATATTTTCGGCCTCTTTTGCGGCCTTGGGTTCCAGGGCCTTTTTTGCCAACTCCTGGGCCTTTTGGTTCAATGCATCTTTTCCCAGTTGTACCAGTTCCGCCGGTTCAATGCCAATGCTTTTTAAAATATCACCAACCTTTACAAGTAATGGTGCGGCGGCGGCGGCGGTTGCGGCTACCGGTGCGGCACCAATTGTATCATTGCCGAAAATTCTTTTTTTCTTACTTCCTTTATCAAATGCGTTTTTTAATGCTTGCATTTTTCCGCCGGCACCTTCCCAAAAATGTTCAATCTTGGTTGGTGCCTTTTGCCAACCTTTTTGAAGTTTATTTGCCAGGCCGCCAAAATTCAGCGCAACCAGGGCCAAAAATGCATTGCGAACCGGTGCGGCGGCTACTTTTAAAACAACCTTTGCACCTTTCTTTAATGTTTGCTTAACTGTTCGGCCTGCCGCCACGCGTGCCGCTTTCACTTCTTGTTTAGCGGCTTTCTTTTCCACCTTTGTCGGTGCCGCTTTTTTGACGGCCTTGGCTTGTTTCAGTCGCGCTTTTTGTTCCTTGGTTGCGCCAACTCCGGATATTGAATAAAGGGCCATATTTTTTTTATCTATTGAGTAATTGTAAGGTTTTTTATAGTCAAATTCTTTTAGCACGGGATCAATCCAAATTTCATTACTGGTACCAGGATTAACAACAACAAACACATGTTGTGGTTGCTTATCAAACATTCTGTAACTGGAAAAACGGTAAGCAAATGGAATGCCCAAATTTTGCAAAATACCACCGGCAAACAATGAATAGTGTTTGCAATCACCATGGCCAGTTGCCAGGATGGCCGCCGGACTTTTTACAGTTTGCCGGTTGCCTGGTTCAATCACATATTTCACATTCTTTTTCAAAAAATTGAAAATGCGTTTTGCCGTTTCTCTTTTGGTCGGTGCCTTAAAAAAAGAACTTATTTGGCTATACTCCGGCGCATGAATTTTATGTGCCTCGGTTATTGCCTCAATAATATCACCGGTTGACTGGTCAGCAACAATCATTTGTTGCTTGTTTTTAAATGGTTCCAACCGGCCCATTATTGTTGTTGCATCCATCCTCAAATAACTTTTGTTTCCGAAATAGGAACAACCAGGCCATCAACATTTGCGGAACCGGTGAAACTTGCATTCACCTGGCCCACCGGTGTGGTTAACAATTCACGAATTGAATTAAAAACTCCGGTTGCTGATGGTCTTGCACTCAAACGCAACATGCTTTCACTGTTTGGCTGAATTACTTGGTCACCAAATGCACTAACGTTGGCCAAATATTCACCATTCACCGACACACTACCGGTTACACTTTTAATTGTTACTTTTTGATTAGTTGGGTTTTGAACCGCAAAATCTACATTGATAACTGGCGCGAAAAGGGTGCCACCTGGTCGCAATCCGCGAAGTACAAAATTTGCCTTTTGGCCAAATGAAAACCTTGATAAAAAATATAAGGCGGCGGCACCACCTACCAACCACAATATGTTTCGCATTCGGAAATTGAATGCGGCTTTATGTTCTAAATCGTTTGTCAGTTCTAAATTACAAAAAACATTCGCAAATAACAAAATTCAACTTTTCACAATTATTCACATTCACATTTTTTGTTTCCGTGTGCATGCCTTTGTGGGGCTTGCACAACGGAAACAAAGTTACAAAAAATTTGTGAATAAGTCAAGTTTTTACCAAGTTTTTTATTCACATCACTTGCATTCACCTTCATTTAATTAAAAAAGCATGGTGCATATATCCGGGCCGGGCATAAAAAAGGCCCGGTGAGAACACCAGGCCGAACAATCCTTGTGAAACCAACTTATGCTTGCTTATGAGAAACCAAATATACTACTTTTTCTCAAAATCGCTTTTAAGCCATGTGCGGCGGTCAAATTCGCCGCTTTTTGCATCGTACCAATTTATGTACCAGGCACCAAGGTTGGCACAAAATTCGCCAAATTTAACCAGGTTGGTAATGTTCCGGTATTTCCTGGGCCGTGGGCCTTTTGGCCCAAAAAAAACTATTGCCGTTTTGATTATTTTAGGCATTTGCTATATTTTTACAGTGAATGCAAGTGACTTGCGGTTGGTTCCGAAGTCGTTTGTCCGGCCGGTTCCCTTCGGGTTGAACCGGCCTTTTTTTTAGAAGGGCAAATCATCCGTTTCCGGGTTGTTATTTATTGCCGCCTCTTTTACCTCTTGCACATCACCCAAAATGCCATCGGTTTGTTCTGGCATTTCACTGGCAAGCAATCGCAAATAATTGTTTCCGGCCTTGCTCTTGTTAATCCATCCGGCCAGGCGGAATTTTTTGCCATTAATTTCAACGTTGCCGGTGTAATCCGGTGAAGTTGGTTTTTCCTTTTTGTTCCGGTAAAGTGAACCGGTGTTTTTTTTGTTATCCATAACTATTGTTGTTCGGGTTCCTCCGTTCCCAGGTTTAAGGTTTTTTTACTTTTTTGGGTATTGTAATTGTGTCCGTTTCAATAATTGGCACCTGGTTCCACTGGCCTTCAAAATTCATAATGGCTATTGGTTCAAAATCATCACTACTTCGCAAATATTTTGGTTTTAATATAAATTGTTTGGTTTCCCGGTTCCGTTCCACGATCATGGTACTTTGCGCCCAACGGTCAGTATTGGAACCTAAATGGCCCAGGGTTTCGCCGTGACCTTTACCCAGGTGAAGTACACCAATCATTAAAATATTGTATTGCTTGGTAATTCTTTTGAACCAGTTTGTAAGTAACCTGGTTTCCGTTTCATCATTGTAATTTAAGCATAAGTCCAAAAGGCCATCCACAATAATAACGGAACAATCCGGATGGTTTGACAAATAAAGTTCAATCATGGCCCGGATGCGCTTGGGCATGTCCTCACGAAAAGAAAAGGCATCCAGGAAATCGGGAATGCTCTCTTTACTGGCAAAGTTTTTAATCCTTTCCATTTGCCGGTAAAAATCATATTGTGAACTCTCGGTGTCAAAATAGGCAATGCGGTTGCGCTCTTTTGGTGTTTGCATCTTTATTCCAAATATTGACTGAAACGGCGGAACCAGTGCGGAACTAATCATTGCGGCGGCATAAGTTGACTTGGATGCCTTTGGCAATCCACTTATCACGCAATAATTTTCCAGGCAACCAACTACCTTACCGGCAATGGTTAATACCACTTGTTCGGCCTTTGGTTTTAGCAAAGGGTTATACTTCCGAACTTTAAGTATTTCGGTTAATTCCTGGTCGCTTGTCATAAGATTAATAATTCCAGTAACTGGAAAGCCAAAGCATAAAAAATACAATTACAAAAAGCCAAAATTTTGGATTATTCCACAATTTGTAAAGTGTTTTCATCTTGGTTGGTTTTATTAAGTTCATCAATTAATAATTCAGCCGCCGTAACACTGGCCTGGTAAGGGTTTAACTTTTTACCCTCTTTTGCGTAATCCTTTTTGGTTTCCAGGAAATACGGCAAAAGTGTTATTGCAAAATATTCCCGTTTTGTCATGCCTGGAATTGGTGCCAGTACACGGCCAAGGTTGTCTTGAACTATTTGCGGCGGAAAAGCCGGAACATCGTAAGTTTTGTGCATTGTAATAAATTTTTGATTGTTTGTGGTAAAAAAGCAATTTCAATAATGAATAAAAGAGTAAAGCAAAGCGGTGTTGCTACAAAGAAAAAAAATAGCATTTCACCAATAAACTTAATCTTGTCACGCATTGTGTACCTCGGTTAAGTGTTTGGCAATTCTTTGATATTCATCAATGCTATCATCAATCAAAGTGCGTAATTCCATTTGTAAATTGAAAGGAATTAACCTTTGGTCAATAATAACTTTGTCACCATCCGGAAAGGTGACAAAAAATTCAACCTGGGTACCGGATAAATGTTTGCCCAGGAATTGTAATGTGTTAATTTTTCCATTCAGTTCGGCCAGGTAAGGGCCGACCTGGTTCAGTAGGTCTTTTTGCATGGTTCCAATTTTGGGTTAATAATCGTTTGTCAATACGAATTTATATTACTTTTTATCATATAAACAAAAAAAAATAATGCCGTGACTGGGCATTATTTAAAAAGTAGTAAAAATCAGTATTTTATGAAAGGAAAAGTTCCGCCTCTAATTTCCGGCGGTTGGTAAGTCCTGGAACTTCTTTGCCTTTTACCTTATTCCAACGAATAAACTGTGCGGCAACCAGGTTTTTTTCAGTTCCGTTATTTAGTAAGCGCAAAAGTGTTGACCTGGAAAATGCACCCATGCCAATATTGTAAGCCAGTGAAGTAAGGGCCGTAAGTTGATTTGCATTAATAGGCACCTTTACCAGTTTTTTAATTTGTGTTTCCAGTGCCGCCGTATTAATGCGCAACCAGGCAAGTGCTTTTTCTTTTGTAATTACATCACCTTTTTTGATTGGCAATCCGGTTTCCGGATTAATAGTTGTGCCGTAACCAATTGTCCAAATATTACCAGTGTCCTGGTATGCTCGCAATCTTAATCCTTCAAATTGGGCAATAATCTTTGTTGCACTCACTTTTCTACTAATTAGCAAAAGGCCAACAATGGCCAGTGTAATAATATAGTTTTTTGCTTTTCGCATTCATTAAAGGCCGGTTTTGTCAAAGTCCTTTGCAACACCAAGGCCCAGGCCACTGGTAATTGCGGTAATTCCTTCAATGGTGTGACCTTTTAAAATAAGGGCAATGCCACTTAAAATTGTTGTAAAGCCGAAAAACGTTGTTTTCCAGTTACGCGGTTTTTTTAGTTTCATATTTTAAATAATTTATTGCATTGTAAACGATCGTTCCAACACCAATTGTTGCCAGTATTAATTTTTGGCTTTTATTAAGTTTTAGCCGGGATGCGGCATATAACATAAAAGGGCCAAAAAAATAACATCAGCAATTCTTACCAATTGTGTTTTCATTCTTTGTCCATTAAGTGGGCAACAATAATATCCAACTTGGTTTCCAACCTGGTAAGGCGGTCACCATGTTCATCATGCTTTTCCATGGACTTTTCCAGGGCCTTTACACGGTGGTTAAGTACACCCCATGTTGCGCCGGCACTGAAAATGGCACTAATTATTATTGTCAACAATTGGTTGTCCATCACTTTTCTTTTGTGTTTCCTCGGCAATTGCCTGGTTACATTCGCGAAGTTTGGCTTGCAACCATTCAATGTTTGCCAAAAGGTCGTATGCTTGCGCTTTGAGTTCCGTTAATTTGTCCATGATTAAGGTATTAAGGTTAAGTTTAATTGACTACAAATATATTGATAAGCGGCCAAATTAATGTCCTGGCTTTCACCCCATTCGGTGTAATCGGCACCACTTATTGATGTGTTACCCTGGGCCAGTGTTTGTTTTGTTTGCTTGCCTTCACTATCAGTTACAACATTGCTTATTACCCAATAAAATTGTGCATAATCACTTAAATTGTCATTGACTATTGATGCATCAATGTAATTTCCTTGGCTTGCTTGTCCATTAGTCCATATTTGGACTGGTTGTATATTGTATCCCATATTAAGTTACTATTGCTAATTTGTATAAAGTTCCGTTTACATCAAGTTCAATATATTGTGTTGCGTCTAAAACTACCGCTGCCGCTACCCTTGTTCCTAATTTCCAATTCGCGGCTGTTCCGCCGACAGGAGTAGCACTTTTGTAACTTCCTCTAATTTGCAAATCTCCAGTATTAAACAAAATCAATTCATCACTACCAGAACCGTTGTAATTTAATCGCCAACTATTATCAATGTAATGATAACTTTCCCAAAGATTATTACTTGGTGTTATATAATCTAAATATTGCAAATTACCATTTAAACTTATATTACCATTAACTTGTAATTTATTACTGTTATCGGTTGTTTTGCCAATTAAAAAATTTCCACTACTTGTAAATAACCCGCATAAATTTAATATGCTAAAAGCATCAGCAGTATAAAACCTTAATTGTGCGGCACCATTACTTGATGTTGCATTTTCTTTATATGAATTTATTGCCGCAAAAGAAGCACCAGAACCACCACTTGTATAATTACCAGTTAAAACAATACCACCACCGACACCAGTTGTCATTGCAGTATTATCTCTAATTTGCAAATGCCAAGTATCTTCATTAGATAAACTTTTAGCAAATGCGCCCGCTAATGATAATAATGATACTGGCGCAGCATTTCCAATTCCAACGTTTCCTGTACTGGATAATGTAATTCTTTGTGCTGTATTTGTTGCAAATGCTAATGTATTAGCACTTGGCAAAAACATTCCATTTGTTGGTATTGTACTTGTATCTGGTATAAAACTTGCGGCGGTTACACTACCACGAATATCAGCATTTCCACCATTTGCAACAATCCTAAAATTTTCAGTAAGTCCAGCACTATTGTAACTTTGCTGAATTGTAAAATCGGAATTTGCTTGATTGTTTGTTGTATCTAAATTTGTTACTGTGGTTCCAATAATAACACTTTGATTATATTGCGCATTTAGATAGCCAGTAAACGCAAAACCGCCTAAACTATCGCCAACCTGCACATTAAGTTTTGCCGTATCCGTTCCTCTACCTTTTATGAAAAATATATCAGCACTGGCGGTTACATTTCCGTATTCTTCCAACCATACCGCGATACTATTTGCGTTTCCACTTGCCGCAAATGACCTTGTTAAGTCCGTTGGTGTACCTACAAGGTATTGCCCAACGTTAGTATGAAAACTACCACCGCTTAAATCTAACATATATTGCGGTTGGTCAGTCAGCGAACTATATTGAAAATTTATTCCAACATACCGGCTTTGCTTATCTATTGTAAGCACCTCTTTTGCACCGGTTACATCATATATTGAAAAACGTCTATCATCAACCGCGCCATCGGTATAACCTAATCGGTATTCACTGGTGCCAGTTTGTAAAAAATCAATATAAATATTTGGTGTTCCACCGGTTCCATTCAATTGCATTCCAACATCGGCGGCACTATGCACATCAAGTGCCACACCTGGTGTACTTGTATTAATGCCCAAATGATTGTTGGCCGCATCCCACCATAAGTTGTTTTCACCGCCAACACTATTGGTGCCAGTCCAGTAAGTAACCTGGCCGGCGGCACCACTACCGGTAACGGTTGATGAACCAGGCCCACCAATTAAATCCCATCCGGTTCCATTATCCCGGTAGATTTCAAAAGTATCGGTACTAACAAAGAGCCGGCCCACTTGTCCGGCACTGGGCCGGTTAGCAAACGTATTACTGTTAATACTGGGTGAACCAAGTTGGTTTAATATATTAAAGTCAACAAACATTATTAATTAGTGTAACGTTTGAATAATGCGGTTAATTGGTTGGTTCCGGTACCGCTAAAATTGAATGAATACACTTTTACCAATATTTCATCTTGGTTCCCGGTAATATTCCAGGACTGGTTTGGTGTCAGTGTAAAACCATCAATTGTAACATTACTTGTGCCAGTATTTACAAAAATCACACTGTTACAATTGGTATCAGTTTGTGAACTACTGGTGAAAATTTTTGTTTCAGTTATGTACTTTCGGCAAGTCATTTGCATTCGCTTTTATCCTTTGCGTATCTGTCCGCATCGGTTGTTGTATCGGGTAAAAATGTTGTTTGGTCAACTACATCAGCCACCATTTGCCTGGCCGTACTGGATGCATTTTGAACACTGGGTGCATTTGGGCCGGTCTTTTTCTTACGCATAAGAAACCAAACAATGTACAATCCGGCGGCAATGTATATCCAATTTCTTTTCATAACTTATTTTTAAAACATTACTTCATCACCGCCAATCCTGGGGAATGAAAATGTTGCTAATTGTTTTGTAACGGCCTTGGCTTTCTTTTTGCTTATTCCTTTTTGTGTTGCTCTTTTTACCGCCGTTCTTTGCGTTTGCCTGGCCGCTTGTTGCCGTGCATCCTTGCCAAATATGTTTTTTACAACATCGGTTGCCTTATCCAATAAGGATGGCCCAGGTTTAACGGTTTGTGCAAATTCACCTTCAAATTCTTCGGCAGTTTGTTTTATCGGCATGTCAGCCGTTACCGTTACTCTTGGCCGGCGGCGGAAATACATAAAGGCCAATGCACCGCCAATTAGTAATATTGGTAAATAACTTTTTTTCATCACTTGTTTTTTAATTTGTTTGTATATCCAAGCAATGTTTCCAATTGCTTGTCACTTAATCCATCCCAAGGCAATATACCACCGCCGTTTGTTAAGAATGTCAGCAAATCTTCACCATACATTTGCGTAAACACATCGGATAAAAAACTAACTTGCGTTTTCGCTTTCAGTTGTGAGAAAACTCCCACGATCATGTTGAAATCATCCTGGAATATCCCAAATGCATTGTGAATTTTCCGTGCATAGTTTTCAGCCGTTGCCCTTGTAATTAATGTTCCGCCATAACGTTTATAATATGACGGTTTCCAATAACTAATTGGGTTTGTAATTTCCTGGCTTGCACTTTTTGTGCCTGGGCCGGCGGCAATACCACCGGCAATCAATAACCGCTTAATGGCCGTAAATGCCAGTAAGCCGCCACCAATTAACAAAACATCAGTTGTTGATATTTTAATTCCTTTTGCCATTATTTACGAAGCATTGATAACAAAAATGAAATTTGGCTTTCAGGCATTTCGGAAAGTTTAACAAGGTCATCCGGTGTGACACCTTTTGCAAATAGTGTTTCAATTACTTGTTGCAAATCTTCGGCGGTATGTGTACCGCTTATGTGTTGTACTTTCGGTTTCATAAAGTTTCCGGCTAAATTGCCCAAAATTCCAATTAACATTTGTTGCACTTGTGGTTGTTGTAACATTCCGGCCAAAATGCTTGATGGTGTTGCCGGTTGTTCTTCTTCTTCATCTTCTTCCAGTTCGGCTAACCTTTCGGCACGAATGGCCCTTAATTCATTCAAAATTTCGGTATCACGGTCATTCCTTGCAACATATTGGCCCGGCATCATGCCCATCCTGTGAGCTGGCTTTTCGTTTACAATAAAGTACATTCCAACGGTATCTTCCAACTTCTTTTCCTTGGCACCTTTTATGTTGCCAACCGTTAAATGATAGTTTTCAAAATCATCCTGGGGAATAATACTTAATGCAATTGCCAATCTTTCGGCACCTTCTTCCTTACTTTTTCCATGGTACATACCTTGGCGGTATTTTAATGCCGGTTGAAAGCGGCAAAGTTCCCATGCGGCTTGTTCCTGGTCATTATACCAGTTCATTACTTGTTGAACACTCCTTAATGTAGGTACGGCGGCCATGTTGATTGATTAAACGTAATAAACACCAAAAATGAATGAAAAGTTTGTTGTATTTGCCGGTGCGCTTGCAATTTGAACAAATGATTTATCGTAAGTAATCTTTTGTCCTTGAAATTCAAATAATGCACGAACAAATGGTGTACTTGCGCCAGTTGTTGCCTGGGTACGAACTAAACTAACCAGGGGAATGCGGTACAAATCTTGTCTTTCATTTGAATACAACACCAAATAACTTTTTTGCAATATTGCGGCGGTTGGTGCGGCAACATTGTTTGGACTTGCGGTAACTGTATCAACACCGAATGTTTCCATTGCAAGTAATGAAGTGTAACGAAGTTTCGGCAAATCGGGAAAACTCCATTGTGTTCCAGTTTGTCCGGTAGATGCTACACCAGGAACCAGTAATTCAACCAGTTCGTATTTAGCGGCTTTAAATGCCATTTTGATAAAATTTACTTTTTTAAAAATAAGGGCCGGCCATTAACCGGCCCTTTGTTTTTTTCCCAAGTATTAACGAACTGGGGTAACGTT
>SXGQ01398090.1_pt1 | contig 10483 bp, 10 predicted proteins | sample 3178371 | NCBI WGS metagenome assembly SXGQ01 (sample SAMN11356859, study PRJNA531348) | freshwater metagenome | isolation source: freshwater sample F1-20 | place: China: Fuxian Lake, Yuxi | collected 2017-12-25 | reverse complement strand
CCAATAAGTCCGAACGGGCGTCCGATAAGCCTGAAAGGGCGTCCGATAAGCCTGAAAGGGCGTCCGATAAGCCTGAAAGGGCGTCCGATAAGCCTGAAAGGGCGTCCGATAAGCCTGAAAGGGCGTCCGAAACCAGTTTCGTCAAAGATTCGATCATCGACGGCAATTATCAAAAAGAGGGCAAATGGTTTCCTGGAAAAATCTCTCATGTTAACAGCGATGGGACTTATGACATTGAATATAAGGACGGCAAAACTGAAAAACACATCAACAAAAATATGATACGTGTTTCTGCAGTACATGTAGAAGATAGTCATATGATAACAACTGCTGGAATGATTACAATATATGCCTCAAATTATTTTTTGTCACTTGGAATGGGGGCAGCTCTTCCTATTATTTCGATATGTTGGGGTATAATTGGAAGTGCTCTCGACAAATACGCCAACGGCAAACCATTAGAAGAAACCGATCTTACAAAAATATCTACACTTATGTATTACATTTTACCAGCATCAACGATTGTTTACTTGTATTTTGATAGTATTCAATTATCGAAAATAATGCAATATCAATTAGAAATTGATAAACAGAAAATACTGCTACAACATCTACAATTTCCTGTTGATCTTAACAGTACGTTGACTGGTCAAAACTTAAACAATTTAGCACCTTATCTTAAAAATCCCACTACCGGTATAGGAGTTTTAAAACTATTGTTACTTAATTTATTTCAACTGGCCAGTTTTGCGACAGCCGGTACATTTAATAATATAGTTAAACCGGTTGCTTCCAGCGCGTACACTGTAACCTCGTTTGGGCTTGCGAATAGACCCATAATAACAGTTGCTATGATAGCATGGATCGGCAAATACTTGTATACGAGATATTCCAACGATAAAGAGAAAAATATTGAATTCGCACAAACAGCTTACAATACTAAACGACGTATTTTAATTATGGAATATCAATTAAAAAAAGCGAAACAACAAGAAATCGAGCGAAACAAACAACAAGAAGAATATGAAAAAAAAGTTGAGGAACAATTAATAGAAGATCTCCGCGACAAGAGCAATGATAAGCCGAAGATTGAGCCGAAGAGTCCGGAAGAAGAAAAAAAAATAAGCATGTGGCACAAATTTGTAAAAACGGGAATGGACGATGACAAATTATACCATCAGAATCGAATAGCCGATACGGAAAAAGCGGCAGCCAAAAAGGCAAAAGAGGACAAGGCTTCCGATAAGGCTTCCGATAAGGCTTCCGATAAGGCTTCCGACAAGGCTTCCGACAAGGCTTCCGATAAGGAAAAGTCAAACCGCAGTAAATCAAGAACAAGTACACCCGCACGGCGTAATCTAGTAATTGACGAAGTTGTTCTCGACAATCTTGATAAAATAATGGCGGAAAATAAAATTAAATAGTAAATTACATATACATAGTATAGATTAATGGCGTGGGGTGCATTTGAATTTATAATTGAACAAGTTGCCCAAATAAATAATTACGATGATTTTGTTATTTTAGGAACGTTATACATTATACTGAAAGCAAATGATGAATATACACAGTTCTTTAGTAAAATCACATCTCACGATGAATATGAAAAAGTTTTTAAAAATCCAGACATAAACATTTTTACAGATTTTGTTTGCAAATTGTTATTGAAAGATGATGAAGAAGCAAATTTGTTAAAGAAATGTTCAGCAATAACAACTGAATTAACATTTAATTTCACAGATTTTTCTGTAGAATTTAATAACAAGGCTAACACTGGTACCTTTGTTAAAGAACATACAAAAAAAAATTTTGTTAAAAATTTTGTCTCTCTGGCTCAGGTTTTTTACGAAATACAATTTAGCAACGATATGTTCAAGAATTTAAAAGATTTTAATGATTTATCTGTGCACGTAGACAGATTACAAAGCAAAAACGAGAAAACTTTTCAAGTGATTTACTACACCGATGCGAAAACCAAAAATCATAAAATTGAAAGTGAGGATTTTGAAAAACTGATTGATGTTAACTTTGAAACAGTTTCAGACCATAAGATTTTACGAAAAAAAGTTATTATTCCACCGATTGGCAGTGAAGTAACCCACCAGGTTATTATTTTAGACCACAGTAAAATGACCGACGACCAAATAACAGAAATAATCAAGTTGTGTACCATTGATACAGTAATAATCCTTGTTGGTAAAACTGCAACATCAACAAAATCTTATGTGAATATTAAAACGCTTAATAAACTTTCCACTGGAAACACGGCAAAGGCACATTCGTTTATAATGTGTCACGGAAGTAAAAGTACAACTTACAGTTTTGATGCATATATAAATGGCGATAGTTTTGAATGCGATAATTTTGTCAGTATTCTTCCTTTTATTGTATTCAGCAATATCGTGGTCTACATTAAATCAGATTAAAAAGACGGCACCGCGTTTTTCCATATTTTCGTCGTAAAATTTGGGAAAAGACAATTTGTCGCCTGGAACCAAATACAGCGCATTCGGAGGGCAGACAAAGCCAAGTCTCGGGTTCGAAACCAACGCAAGAATCGATCCGCCCGTAAATGTCGTATCTGCGTTGGAGACCGAGTACCAAGTGGTCATATCGCTCGGGTGTGCATACACTATATTTGCACCCGAACCACCCACGAAAAAGTGCGTGCCATTGAAACACGACGCATATTTTTGCGCAATGGTAGAGAGAGGGACATCAATCGACGTTCGCATTCGACAAGTCGGTCATCAAGTGGTATTGGCCGTCATACGAGTAAGAGGTCGGTACCGAGATTGGGCTTGTCGTCGTTGTTGTCGGAATCGCGTTGCTTACGGTCGCGTTGTATTGCATGATCGAAGAGTAGTCCGTGTTTACCACGGACGACAGCCATCTCTTGGTATTGTTCAATTTGTAGAAACGAGAGGTGGGCGGCGATCTATCGACGAAGAAGTCGACACTATTGACTTGCACATTTGTGGAAGGTCCGCTCACAATTTTTTGAATTACAAACCGGTAATAACTATATGCGGTTGTGTTGGTTGTCGTGGAAAAAAACACGTTGGAGGCGTCGACTCGAGAGTCGATGAGCGTCCATGTGGTCGTCCCGTTTGGCGAGCCGTAGAGCGACCACTGAGCGGCATTCGACCGCAAGTAGTATTGTTTGAACGCGATGCTGTCACCCATATTAATTTGGATCCATTCGCCCCCACTGGGATCGGATCCTGTGTACACGCCGGCGGCTGAATAGACGGAGGATTGGGAGGTCCACGCGGTGGAGTCTATACGCAATCGATGTAGACCCGCCCGCAACCCATGTTGTTCCATTATTTACACCGATGAAGATTTCGTCCGCTTCGCTGTAACTTGTTGATCCGCGCAACCACCTTCGGTGGTTACACGTTTTAATTCATTTATCGGCAACGTTTCATTTGAATGATATAAATAGCACGCCAAAGGCGTGCGGATCAACAAGTTACAGCGAAGCGGACGAAATCTTCAAAGGTGTAAAACTGCACTAAACATATATGTGATATAATATATATAGAATGTTTAAAATTGACACGGACGAAATAAACAACGATTACTTGCATTACATGGAAGATCAACGAGGGAGAGCAATCGAACAATTTCGAATGGAAAAACAGTTTGATTCGAGAGAGGAGATACCGAGGGTCGAACCTGAAAAAATTAAAAAACGTCTTGGTAAACAAATCAGTGCTCACGCGAACCGCGCAAAAAACATAAACGGCGACAAAGATTATAAATCGTATGTTTACTTGGACAAGAGAGACAAGAGAAAGATTATCAAAGTATATGAATACGATGATGACATTTTGGATTTAGTGTTTTCTTACGAGGTCTTTATGCAAAACAAGGCATACGCTGCAAAATGTGATGTTAAAATCCCGATGATAAGTGAATACGGCACATATTCGGAGGATAGCAAGCACTATTTCTTCATCGTTATGGAGAAAATCAATTATGAGAGTCTGGACCAATATTTGTCTCATGCGGCAAAAATAGACAAGGCTCTTGTGAAGAAAATCAACGACGCGAACGAGTGTCTCATTGATCACCAAGTCTCTCACAATGATTTGCACGAAGATAATATTTTGGTTGAAAAAGACAGCATTGCGTTCATTGATTTTGGAAATGCCGGTCCCACCGTTGAAAACTTTGATGAGCCGATTACGTACGAAAAATTAAAAAAAATTCAGGCTTCGAAGAAGAAGAAGAAGAGGCTCACTAAGACCACGTCTAAGCAAAAACCTTCGAGCAAGCGGTGCCCAAAAAGCGCAGTAACCCAATAAATTCCATCGCTTGAATATGCAATTGTGGACAGTAGAATTAGAGACTGTGTAGGTCCGATGGCTCCTGTTTGTCCGTTTATTACACCTTTGCACAATTAAAACGCCGATTTATCGGCGGATTATGAGTGCAAAAGTAGGTAGTCTTTGCGCATTATCACAAGTTATGAAATGCGCAAAGGTGTATCACCGATTTACACCATTGAAGAATTCGTCCGCTTCGCTGTAACTTGTTGAACGGACTGTGGTCTTCGGAGCGTAGCGACGCACCTTAAGACAAAGTCGCCTCCCGAATTGTTCAACAAGTTACAGCGAAGCGGACGAATTCGTTAATGGAGAGGTAAAGGCCGTAAGCATCCAAAGGATGCTGAATAGCCTGACGGCTTATCGGTAACGATTTGCCGCTTCGCTGTACAAAGCACACCTGCGGTGTGCGGTTTTCGTAACGCTGGCACTGCGTGCCTTAGGAAATCTTCACCGGTATAAATCTTCACCAGTATAATATTACAATCCAAAGAAATAAATAAAACACTTTTTTTTATTTCTTATATGATAAAAAAATTTAAGCAGAGTCGGCAGCCAAAGCAGTAAGAGTTGATGCATTCACCAACTTGATCAGCAGAGGAGCAGTACACGTTCTTGTGATCAACTGCGTGGTGGCAGTGGTAGCCATGGTGAAGTTGGTTGAAGTGAAAGTGGTAGACTGAGACTGAGCAGTAGAAGTAGCGTTCGAAACACCCTGGTTGTTCAAAGGAGCGAAAGACTCACTATCGATCTCCAACACAAGTTTTACTGTGGTACCGGAAGGAACCCATATGAGATCACCTGCAATGAAACCGTCTTCAACACCGTAGTTATTCTTGTCAACTGGGTCAACTGCGGTTCCGGAGGAGTTCTGATCCAAATCGGCAATAGGAGTTCTGTTTCCAAAAGTGTTGGCGTTAACGGCATACTTGAGGAGCTTAGTGATGTTGCTAATGGTGATACTTCCACTCAAATCACTGATGTAACTTCCGGCAGCACCCTGAGTCTCGCCGTTCAGAAGTCTCTTGAAAGATGCACCATCAAAGTGGTTGTCCGTGTCAATCGCAAACTCGGAAGCAGCGGTGAACAGAGATGAGAAACCGCCATCGAAGCCAAAATAGGTGGCAACGTAGGACTGGAATCCTGAATATAAAGTAGAGTACTTTCCAACAGAGATAACCTGGGCAGACTTGGCGATTCCATTCTTCAGCTCGGTAGCAGAGAGAGAAATCTCGTTCAACTCAGTTCCATCAACCTTGGTGAAGTAATCATTGACCTCGTCGAAACTACTTGTAACAACAGCATTGTTCGTGGAATTCTTGGTCAATCTAAGCTTGGCGTTGAATGTAGCAACATCCATCAACACCTGAACGGAGTTGGTAACATCTACATTCAAGGGTTCACTTGAGGCGGCGAGTTTGATATCATCAAATCCACGCTCCATGGTGAAACCACCAGTTGCGCCTATAGCATAGACGGATCCAGAGTAAGTGGTGTTGGCTGTCTGACTGTTGGCAGAAGGTGTGATAGCGTCTAAAGACATTTATATTATATATAGTTGATTACACTTTTTTTTTTACAAATCATATAACATTTTGAAAAGTATGCAGAACGAAAAATTTCCGTTATTTGTGTCTAAAATACGCCCATGGTCATCAAACAACTTGATGTGTAACTTTTGAATATCCACCGGCCCAAAGTATTTCCGCGGCTCGCTTGTCGCATTCATCTCGTTGTCCATCAATAAACTAAAGTAGGACCCCTTGATCTGAATTCTGGCTAAAATATTCGCGCTCAAGGTCGATTGATTAAACGCGCATACAAAATTATTGTTCACTGAATTGTTGAAATCATCTATTGCTAAATAAATGTAACGAATATTTGCCGGTTCCAAAATCGACTCTGAAATATACTGTTTTTGCCCTTGATATTTGCGTTTCATAAAACCGATATTCATGCATATTTTGTTGGTAATATTTGCCTTGTCTGGCAACCCGTTGATGTCTCTTGCAAAATCCAATATGATAGAGCTTACGAGCGTGCCAAACAAGCCAAAAGTTTCTACAATTACCTTTCCCGTGCCTGATCCTGTAAGGGTTATGTCTAAACGAAATTGAACGTAATTCAGTAAATTCGCCGGATCGATGAATGAATTATCTTCATTGCGCAACTGCAAGAGAGAGTTGATGGTCGATATAAAATCGGTGGCATTGTAGTTTCCATCAGGAAGGATAATGACGCGCGAATCCTCTTTGAAATTGTTTTCGTCCAACTGCTGTCTCGCTGCAATATAAAAATAATTGTTACCGTATTTCGACGATATGCCGTAAAACGAAACGGGAAATTCAATCGCGGTCACTTGCATCGAGACAACTTTCTGAAATTTCATCGGCAAATTCAGTATAAAATCTGCACTATTTGTAATAGACATTCTGTCTCGAAAACGCGTGTCGATGTTTAGATTTTTAGAAATCACGCGTGTTTTCAATGGATTCAAAATCCCTGGGAAGTATTCGCTGTTAAATGTGTTTATGTAGGGGGTCTCTTCTCTTTTCGTAAGCTCTTGTGTTCTTGTCTCTGCATGAACTTGAGGGGCAGGAATCATCGGCGCGCATTTCGCAGCAACCAACCACTTTTTAGCCGTTTCCAAAAACACCAATAAGTCTCGTTTGAATTTCTTGTCAATGTGTCCTGTTGATAATAATAATTCGCGAATCTGAGTTTCTTTCAATTCGATGTCCGATGCAGTATACTTTCGTCTCGATTCAATTTGAAAAAAATTTTCCAGATCAACCATGGTGTAATTGTTAATATCTAAATCGAGTCCGTCCATATTTTTTTTTTATATAAAACTACATTGCATTTTTTAAATAAGTAATTCGTATATAAATGTTTGCGAAATCACTCTTCACGGGATCTCAAGTTTTTAGTTCCAAATCTATTTTAAATCCCGTCAATTATTATTATCAACAAAAACATGAAACCCTCTATGGGACAGGGGCTAACTTTGATCCTTGCGCTGGCTATGGACAAGGGTCGGGTTCAACCCCACCTGGTAATACAGGCGGGACAGGCACCATCGGTACTATTCAACTGAGCGCCAATACAATTACAGCGTTGGATATTATCAATTTGAACTATGTCAAAAAGATGGCCGACAGAAACTATCTCGGCATCTCAAACTCTATGGAGGAATATTTGCTACTTTACAATATCGTTTCCACCGAAATAACAAATCAAACAAACACAAATTTGCAGAATCTCTTACGACTTACAAACAATGCGTTAACTGGCTCTCTTCACTCAAAAACTATGAATGAAGACAATACGGATCTCAATTTACAAGTGTTGTTGTTAAATCGTAAAGTTGATGATATTCTCTCGGGCAAAAACGAAGTCACTGCGATGGGTTCATGCGAAGGTGAATTCGTCATTACCAAGACTTTCAAGTTGGCGCCACTTTATAGTTACTATATTTACTTGTATGGTATGCCCGCCTACGGTGTCGGTTTCGACCCATCGAAACTCAACATTTTGGCTGCCATGTTGCAAAAATACAATATTAATCCATATACTTAAGGTATATAATGTCTTTTAGCGATTATCTTAAACTCAAAAAACTTAAACAGGTTAAAAACACGAGGCCTTTCTTAGACTCGTCCAACTACACTGAGAATAAACTGAAATTATGTGCAGTACTTGATACGTTAGAAGTTGATGAGTACGGTGACACCGTGCCACACAGTCTCTTTGGTATCTCGATTTTACAGAATTTTAATAACTGTCCTGCCAACACCTTCGACGGAAAGGTCACCAAACCCATCATGTTTAAACCGCCTAGTATCACTACGCAAAATGTGAAAACCTCCAAAAATATGCGTTTCTAAGGGAACGTAGTATTCAGCCTCCGATAAGGTGCGTCGCTCCGCCGCTCCGATAAGGTGCGTGTATATTGTTTGACAACCTTTTTTTCTCATCAATTTTTCTGCGTTGTCTTACATAAATATATTATGCTATTTTATATTGTAAATGTCTCGAGATAAAACAAGAAAAATGCATGGCGGTGTTAATGCTCACCCATCAAAAAATCACGCCAATTATGTTTTTAGCACCAATCAAATATCAACACAATATAACACAGACTCCAGATTTAATGAAATCGGCATCATTCATGTAACTGAGTCGGACGCAGTTGGTTCTTTTAGAGCAATCGGCACAGATTTGGCAAATATGTTTGGCGCCAAAGGGTTTGACAATTCTATTATTGACATTGCACGCAATAGAGCACTTGTCAAATTGGCAAGAATGCTCACCAATAAACAAAAGGTGTGTGGTCTAAGAATGGAAATCACGCAAAATCCTCAATTGATATTTGTTCATCTCTATGGAACGTTACTGCAATTGAATCAATGAAATCAAGTTATAAATATATAATTCTATATTTAACCTAGAATTATAAAAGTGCGCAATATGTTAATCGATTTGTTTCTGGCAATTTTGATTCCATCTTGTATTGGATTTATTAGTAATTCCACAAACATGGGTTAATTACTTTGCGATTTGCTCTTTGTCTACAAACGTAAATGCCGCAATATTTTTCACGACTCGCTTCAAATTCGTCTCTTGTTCTTGGTCGCTACGTCCGCCAATCAACTCTTTCATCAACATCAAATAATTGTTATACTTTTCTGGCGACTCTGCATAATCCGGATTTTCATCTTTCCATCGTATCATTTGTATATAATTCCGATTCGACAACGTCTCGATCGCATTGTCCGTAATTTCCTTCGTCTCGTCGTTCTGCCACTGATTATTGTTTCGCACATACAATGTCTCTCGTTTTATATCTGTACAATGCAAGGGCCGTTTTGTCAAATCGATCTTCTCCATCTCTTTCTTGAATATGTGCGAAATAGCCTCTGAGTAACCAAGTTTTCCATACAACAAAAAGTCCTTCATGTCCAGATGGATTCCTTTGACGAAATCGATGATATTGATCGCGTCTTTGCACTGTTCGTTCAAGAAAAAGTTCAGATTGAATTTTTGCTTCACCGTTTGCGGTGGCGGGAGATTTTTCACCAAGTTCATGCAAATTTCGGTGATTTTCTTTATCTGCTCTTCTTCCGATAATTTGAACTCGTTGATGATTTCGTCTTTTTGTCTCAATAGTTGTTGCTGAATTTCGATAATTTCGTCCTTGGTTTGACAGACCTTTGAAAATTCTTCATATTCGGTCTTTTCGCGAATCTTGATTTTGTAGTTGTTGTACTCGGTGGTTTTCATCGGCACTATTTTCGCATTCCGCATCAAATGTGCCACGATGTGTTCTCTCTTTTGGTTGTAAAACCGAATGCAGCCATAAAGTATTTGTCTCTCTTTATAAAAGGACAAATACTCATAGTTTATGTTGTCTTTTAAATAATTTACATCGTCTGTTGTATATTTTTTTATTGTAAATTTGTACGTTCGATATCGATTCATTTTTTAATTTATTTGTATAGATTTTATTTTTTATATCGTATGATAACAAAATCAATAATTACCACAGTGTATATTATAATAATGACCGACCAACAATACGTATATTGTATCAACGACAAATTGTAAAACGCATGTAGAGACTGTCTCTTTGCCTCTCAATAAACAAAAATAATAATGTTGTTTCAGATAGATAGATTTATTGGGAGACCCCTGGACTTTTCAAATTTGGACATTTATAAATGTCCAAAAATGGATTCTACAAGATTATCTTTTTTTGTGTTACTGAAAAATAATTTTGTTTATTCTAAAATTATTTTCAAAGCATTTGCAGTAAGAGAATTGAGAGGTTTCAAAATGTTGTTTTTTAGAAAAAATCAAAAAATCCCGAAAAAAGCGGATTTTCATCAAAAACAGCTGAGACATCTCTGAGACGTCTCAAAACGCCTACATAAAATCGATAATGAGAAAAAAAGGTATTCCTTTCTTGTAGAGAGCTGAAAAAACACGTTTTACCTACATACCAAGAATTTTTTACATGGAATCTAAAAATGTCCAAAAAACACGTTTTTCGGCTTGTTTGGAAACAAAAAGTCCCTACACGGTTATAGAAAAAATGTTCAAAACGCATGTAGAGGCTGTCTCTTTGCCTCTCAATAAACAAAAATAAT
>SXGQ01274296.1_pt1 | contig 10484 bp, 8 predicted proteins | sample 3178371 | NCBI WGS metagenome assembly SXGQ01 (sample SAMN11356859, study PRJNA531348) | freshwater metagenome | isolation source: freshwater sample F1-20 | place: China: Fuxian Lake, Yuxi | collected 2017-12-25 | reverse complement strand
TTAAACATCCATGAAACTGGTGGAATATAAAAATTAATGGTAATGAAATCAAACTTACCTTGAAATATAACTTTTTCTAATGTAATTTTTGTGGGATTACCACTTTCAATGTCGAGTGCAGCGATTATCAGACGTTCACAGTCTTTCTCATTTTCAGCAATTATTGGAATCGGTAGGGAAATAATTTTCTTACATACACCATTTTGAACAAGAACTACGAAACAAATATCAGCCCCATATTCTGCAACTTTGCGCGCAACAAATACTCCACTGTCACTCTTTTTTAATGGTCTAAGTCTTTTAGTAAAATAGCGTTGATGGCCCTTCTCAAAAACTTGCAAGTTATCAATATCTTTCGAATCACGTGCTTGCAGCAACTGATCCATAACTAAACTCAATAATTCTGTATGTAAGAACGTTGGAGGATATCCACGCCACTGCTCCAAAGATATAGAATTAAGTTGAATTGAAGACAGGAAATCAACCAAATTCTGACCCTCTCCCTTTAAGTAGCGTAGGCCGGTGGAGTCGTCGAGACTAATTCCCTGAGGGATTTCAACACTTTCTAAACTCCAACATGGACCTAACAAGAGAGCTCGAGAATTCTTGTCACGTGTCGAAGTAGAAAGGAGCACGTACATGGATAATTGCGACCTATATTTTTCAAATGAATCACCAGTTTCAATCCGAACAATCTCGCCCACACCAACAAGTAAGTCATGGGCGTCTGCAATTGCCTCTTTAATTTCATCTATTTGGGTATCCGATGACAACAGATTTTTTAGTTGATTCAGAATTTTCATTCTCACAGTACGAGCAAAGACGCCTTCAATTTCGGTGCTATACAACTTTCGAATCGAGGTTATAAGGTATTTCTTAAACTCAGCTGATTCAAAATCAATTTGATTTCCGGAGGTGGTCTGCTGAACACCAAGATCGATTAGAAGTTGGGAATACTTTATGGATCTCAATTCCATGTCCACTCAACCCCGAGCTCTAAATTTTGGATGTGATTCACTCTGCAATATAAACTAATACCAGCTCGGTTATTCCAGAAAGAATCACATCCCGAAGCACTTATAGGTTTTTCAAGCATTCTTTCGCCCGCAGCTAGTGGATTGATCGTAAACATCAATCCCAGATCAAAGGCTCGATATTGTTTTTCAGAAAATCTTCTGAATTCCTCAGGTAACTCAGTAAGGAAAGGGTCTGGATGTAGGCACTTATTGGATAACATGATAGCTCGCTGAGCAGAAGATAGTTGCGAAACTTTGAACTGTTCGCGCCCCGTCCAAAGCCCTTTAGGATTAATCCAACCAAACTTTTCAGGACTAGATTTCTTTAATTCATCTAGAACATCTCCCAAATCATTAATTAGTTTTGAAAGCTTCTTTTTATCCTGAGACCCTCTTGCTTCTTTCAAACTATTTTCAACTATAACCCACTTAGGTCCAATAAATTCGATTGACAGTTTCGCACTAAGATAGTCTAAAAATATCCTACTTATGAAAACATTTAAATCCGTTTTCTTACTCTTAACCTCTGAATAAAGCAGTTGCAGCGTCAATAATAAATTACTAAAGTTTTCTCTAGTTAAGCCAAAATAGACAAAGTCACTCATTTCAGTTTTTTCAAATTGCTCATTCGCAAATATAGTGAGCATAGCGTTATCGAGAATACGTCTATTTGAATCTTCAAATTCTGTGAGATTTCCAAGCATTGGTGGTGGCCACTGGTCGACTTGCTCAGTTGGCACCAACATCATTAAATCTTGATATTCCAAGCCCTCTCGTACAGAACTTTCGCTATCAAAGAATTTTAGATCTGTAGGCTGTGAAAAACTTGAACCAAAAACTTTAAAACTATGTGGCTCAATTGCTTTTGCTAGTAACTTTACCCAATTCTTTTTTTCTTTAATTTTAAGCCAACGAATTTTCTTGTTTGACGAAAAAAATTCACGGGAATATATGGGCATGCTGTTGACTTGCATATGCAAGTAGATCGAAGCAACATTATCAAATGCTTTTGCGCCGATCTGCTGCGCAAGATTCTTGAATTGTGATTCAATATATTCAGATGAAAGTGGAATTGTTACTTTTTGAAGATTATTCGCCAGATAAGATTCACCTTCTGCGTTCATTGCTTCTAATGTCATTTCTACTTGAAGTCCATAAAGACCATTGAATGAAACTTCGACTTCACTTGAAATTATTTGCTCGATAGATGGATTGGCTACCGAAGACATCATTAGAATTTGTTGTCCACTTATTTCTACTAATTCAGGCGGAGTTAAGAAGTCGATGCGAAGAGAAGCAATGATTTCTGTCTCCCATAATGTCCCAAAGCCCTCATCACCAAGAACAGTTTCTACCCTAATCCAGTAACTACCAGAAGCACTAGGTTGTATCTCTAGTAACTCGCCTCGCCTGATTTGAATGGACTGAAATTCTTCTGAACCTTCCTCAGACACAGAAACTGAAAGAATATTAGCCGCAGATTCGATTCTGAAAATAGCTTTTTGATTGATAGAGTATTTACAGGCTAAGTCTTTTTCATAAATATATGGCATTTCCCCAACCGGGAAAATACTTATTGTAGGCCGATAAACAAGTTCAGCACTTTGAATACATGGAAGTGCCTCATCCCGGTTCTTAGCAGTAATACAAAACTCATAAGAGTAGTAATTAAGCCCTAAGGAAGTTGAAATAGGTTTAAAAATATCTGGAATTGCGTATTGAAGGGGTGCTTTACGAATATAAAGATATTTCTGATCTAGTTGAATCTCAAAGTGTCTTTGCAGACTTGCATGTACGTCGTCTACCTTGAAAAGAATATCTTCGGAAGTAAACATTTTCCAATCACCTCTAATTGCTTGCGTCACAGCAGATGGAAAAGTGTCGCTTTCAAAAATTCCTAAGTGTGAGTTTACGGGCCAGTGATTTAGTGGTATCGCAGTGTCCCTATACAAAAGAGTCTTTGGAGGAATTCTACCTTCTGATTGATTTTTTACTTGTAAAGATTCATGAAGTATTTCTCTAAGATTAGAAACAACTGATTCAAAAATACGTAATTTTGGTAGATGCATTTTTAACTGCCAGTGATCCGAGGATTTATCTCCATCTATTTTTATTTCACCTGAAAGTCGGTTTGCGTAAGTTCCTTGATAACTGTTGCGTGCATTAGCACTATTATTTCTAGAACTTTGACGACGAGAAACTGTTCTAGAGATATTGTCCCTGATAGAGTCAACGACTTCGAGCAAATCTTTTGGTAGAGACTCTTTGATTCTGCCTAAGGCGTACGTCGATAAAAAGTCAACCTGCAGGTCGTTCTCAGGCTTCACTATCGAGTAAGCAATTTCGCCAAGTAGTCGTTCTTGATCCTGGAATTGATCTAAACGCAGACTTTGATTTTGCTCCACTCGCCTAGTTATCTCACGTCCAAGCTTCTCGCCTAGTTCGAGTGGACTAGTGATTGACCCGAGGTCTTCCACATGGTTTAACCTATTCATTAGTCTGACCAAGTCTTGGCGTGCATCTTTACATAATATTGCTTGATATACAGGCCAGGATATATAAGGAAAAGAATCAAACCATGCTCCATCGGGCAGATAAACATTCTTATATCTATTCATTAGATATTCACTAAATGCATATTTGAAGAATTTGTAATTCTTTCCTTTTTTTCTCCAATTGGGAATCTTCAGATCGAACATCGGCCAATAGTCAGAAGTGTCCTCTGCGCGATCGTGCCTCGCGTCTTCATATTCAAAGCCAATTTCGGTTGCAAAAACTATGAATGGCAACTCAATCTTCTCAAAAGAAAGATCGTTATTCCCATGCTCAATCACTAAATTATGAACTTCCACTAAATCGATTTCGTTTAATCCGTGTTCTAGTGCGAAAAATGGTTTCCCTTTCTTCTGGTTTCTTTCCGCATCAAGCATTGCATAAGTTCTATCTAAATGATTCTGCCATTGCTGTAACTCCCGAAACGATGATGTGGTCATCTCGTGCTACTTCTCAATCAATTCTGAATAGAATCAGTAGGAGGTATAAATCGAACATAGTTCAATAGATTTTGAAGAAAATCAATAGTTGAGGATTCAACTTCTGGGCGCACAGCAATTACCGTTGAAACTTTGGAACGACTAAAGGCAATATTTCCATAATTGCGAAAAGGTGGGCGTGAATAACTTTGATTATTTTCACACCAATGTTCTAATGTATCTAAATCAAATAAAATAACGTGAGACGCAGAAAGGCCACGTATAATTTGGTAATTAGCGATACGAATTGATTCTAGAGAAGTTACTTTACGACGATTATCTTCTGGGTATAGATCAAAAACTTGTACTCCAATTTCTTGGGCCAGTTCGTTTGCTACTGCTAACACATCATTATAGCTACTGTATTCGTTATCTTTTGGATTGCCTCTCGGGTATGCAACTGCAATAAGAAGATCTCCACCTCTTTCAGAACTACGAGCATCCTCAAGATTTTCAAGAATCAAATTTTTAATTGATTTGCGATAATCTGCACCTAAAGTAGCAATTTTAAAGTCGTTTTTTGGTTTTAACAACCTGAAATCAAGTTCTAATTCATCATTATTCGTTTTTTGGTTTTTAATTTTTTCCAATATCCACTTTTTAGCGTTGTCTAAATCAGGATACTTCTCCCAAAAAGCTTGACTCATGAGAAATGCTCGAGTTGAATTACGAAATGATCTTCGTAAGGTATTTCGCTCCGCGGTCTTAAACCATTCATGTAACCAAGGTGCCATAGCAGATCCGTCTGAGGTTATGTTATTGATTTCTTGACCAGCGCCATAACCAATAAACCAAGAAGCATTAGGTCTAGATACAAGTTGTAGAGCCTGAAAAATATTTTGTGAGCAATCTTGTGCCTCATCAACAATAATAGTGTCATAATAAACTCGATCTCTTTGCTCATACTGGTTTAGCGCTTTCTGTAATAAATCCTGAAGTTGATTTTTATGCTCTATGTTTATAGAAGGATCTATAGATTTATAGAAAGCCCATTCATCACGAACATCAATAAATCCGTAATCTGACTTATTAAGGAATTGGTACTCACGAATCTGGTCTGCTGCTAAAGTCTTGTTAAAGCAAATGTGTAGCACGGCGCCTCCTGATGCTGAATGGGCAAGTGCAATTTCTCGCAATACCGTTGTTTTTCCGGTTCCAGGGGCACCCTCGAACGAGACGCTATATTTAGGACCCGCAGGGTATTTAGCCGCGTAATCTTTAGATTGAAAAGATGGGCGACTAAATTCTGCTTTTTCGACCTCTGTAAATTCGGGTTTATATTCAGAAGTTTGGATAGACATACGAAGGTTATCCATGCCAGGGTGCTCACCTCGACAATCCTTTGGTGGAACTGTCCCAAGTGGTTTGATCCATAACCTTTGTAGTGCCTCAACTAAATTTCTAGATGTCCGAATATCATCTTCAAAAAGCATTGCTTCAGACAGTTTTCGGATTTGGGGATCTGTAAATCGAACATTCCAATCGGAGCGCGATATGAGAGGCCAAATAATACTTTTTTGCATAAAAGGCACAATCATAGGTTTCTTAGCAATTTTTGCCCAACTCAAAATATAAGTTTTAAGCTGAATTTGTGCTATACGAATTTGTTCTTGCGGATGAGTACGTTTTGTATTGGGCGTTAAAACAAAATTCTTTAGATCAAATTGAGCAATTGAGTTTATATCTACTGCCTTCACTTCTATTAGGTAAAGTCCTGCTTTTTTATGGAACAAAATTAGATCAAGGTCTCGGACATTAGGGAGGAAATTTACACCAAACCAAAATTCGGCATCTAACCCCTCTAATGCAACTAGGTCTTTTGCTAGGTTGTGCTCTCCTATATGCCCCTTAGTCAACTCAGGAATTGGTGTGTGGAAGATACTCATAGAATCCTAATCAATTACTTTTTTTGATTCATACTTAATTGTGTCTTCATATGAGATAACAATGTCATTTTGCTCTGCTTCATCATAGACAGCAACAAATTCAGGGTTCACATAAATTAAAATTGAACCATCTAAATCAAACTCCCACTCGGCTACTGATGAAAGCTTTTTCCATTCGCCTTTAGCGCCATAAATTTTCCATTTGCCTTCATGTCTATAGAAGGTTTCTTCATTGGACTCATAGAAAAGAGCGGCTACTTGTGCTAAATCTGGATCAAAAAAACAGAATAGGCTTTTCAAAAGCTCGGGTTTCTCTTGCATAGATGACACGTATTCTCGAACTGACTTAGGGTCAAGACCCAACATGATTCTAAGCATTTCCTTTTGACTTTTTTCTACACACTTAGGACAATGCTTAATAGGAGATTGAACCTCAATCGAGCTCTGCAAGGTTTGCCCACAATCATCACATATCATCTCTTCATTCTTTCGAATGTGCTTTGTGAGTCTGTATCTGCTGTCCAACCTGCAAAGGCTGGGGTAGCGATAAGTGTTATTACTGATGCGAGTATTACGATGCTAATTTTCAATTTCATTTTATTTTTTTATTTTCTCTTGTTCGTGCGTGAAAGTATATTGTAATCATAGTCTGTACCTTTTCTATGGGATAGATGTATAAATCAACATAAAAACAGCCTCTCCTAGGGGTTGCTCAAGTTAAATTGCTTAGGATAGAAATCTTTTATACTTCGATAAGCTTTATCTAGCGAGGCATTAACGCTTACCATAACTGCCGGCAGAGTCTCACCTACAGTGAGCCTCTTATTTAGATAAGTGGCAAAAGCTATGGTTGAGCCAGAGGTGCCAAATGAGACTTTTTTGGTATTTGTGATATCGGTGGTTGTGTATTTACCATTTACAAACAGATCAAGTTCAGGTCCGTTATTGGACATGGATAAAATTGGATACACCCAACCTTCAACCTCTTTCATGGCATACCTATCCTCAGTAGCGCCAACCGCTATTGCCTCGGGGATACAGGCAGGATAATCCACCTTCGTATTATTTCCTCCGTTACCGACAGCGATTACCACACCAATACCTGAAGCTGTTAAATTAGCAATCACGTTCTGCAGCTTTTGATTTATTGGACAAGTCTTTTCTCGGTAAGACTTTCCTAATGAAATAGAGACCACGCCGATATTAAGCCGTGTTTTATTTTGTTCTACATACTCTAACGCCTTAAGTATGACGGTAGGTGAGTAAGGAGATGGTACACCAGATTTATTCATGCCCATAATTCTGATAGACACAATTTGTACCTGTTGGTCTAGTGCCACAGCAATTGATGCCATTTGGGTTCCGTGACTAAACGCACTGGAGCTTGTCATTGCAGGAGTAATCTTTGAAGCACCTGCGCCGCTCATTTGGGATAAGCCATTAGGACATCTATGTAACTCCACAAAGCATGCCTCATCTATAATTGAACGTTGTATCCAGTCCAACTCCGTATTAATGCCTGAGTCAATAATTACTAAAGATTTTTGAATAGGCATAACATGAGTTCTCATATTTGCAGTGGCAAATTGAGTAGTCAGTAGAATCGCTAAAAAAGTTACTACGGATATGCTCATTTTTCTACTTATCATTGAAGGAATCCTCATTTTCTTTAGGCCAAAACCCTTTTCTTTTGCTAATTTCGATAATATCGCTAGTGCTGATTCCGTAAACATCTCGCAATGTTTTGGCAAATAGTTGAGCTATGACCATTGAATCAGCATTTTCTCTAATCAGAAACTGCATGTAATTGGGTAGGCCCTCCTCGTCACTGAGAGTCCACCCCAGCTCTGCCATAGTGTTTTGAGCATCTATCGATAACGGCTGGTCTAGAAACTTATTGCTCACCGCCTCAATAGTCATAGCCCGATCATCCTCATAACAGATTTGCAGGTAGGGCTGACATCCTTCATATCTCTCAGACTCTGTTTGAATAACCAAGAGATCATCAGCCTGGGCGATGGCTGTGGCTAATACATTTGTGGTTTCTAGCCAGAATTTTTCAATCTCTAATCCTTGCTCTGATACCTCAAAAATATCCTGCAGTAAATCTTCAATATTTTCTAGCTTCATCTCTTTCTTGCTTCCTTATCCTCTACTCCGTGCATTGCAGACCAGACTTCAAGTAAGGTATTTGCAAATGCCTTACTGCGAGTAATGGCTACCTCTGATTTAAAGTTTTTATAATTGATTAAACCAGCTTGGTTATGGAGATAGTTTTTAAATTGAACTTTTGATAAAAAAATACGATATGGATAATCCGCAGTGGGGGTACTGCGGATCTCCACGTTATAGCTCTGTACCAGGGGTGAAAGGGAGAAACTATCCCTGGCACGAACCACTAGATGATCAGCATCATGTTCAACGATGCTAATGAAGCCGGTAGTTGTAAACAGCCACATATTTATTACTTAGGCAATCTCTTGAAGAGATGAAGGAGCTAAGAACGAAGCGCCCTTGGTCATTAACCACTCTACGTAATTATTATTGAAGAGTGCCATATCACCGCGGTTTTTGCGGATCTGCTCAATTGCTGTTTCAGCATCAAGTCCGGTGCTCATCATTATTAAAGCTGTTACTAAACCACTACGGTTTAGGCCAGCTTGGCATCTGACTAGTAATCGATCACCTGATAGCCAGCGGTTATAACCAAACTCCACCGCTTGCTTTAGCCGATCAAGATCGATCTCAGATATGGCAGAGTCATAGATTCCGTAACGGAATTCCTGAACCTTCCAATCTGCTGGATTTGCCCAGGCATACATTGTGATGATGGCATCAAAAGGTAGATCTGTCCGAGCTTTGTGATGTGGGGCAGCTTGATGAATTACATCTTCATCAGTTGTGCCGCCCATAAATAGATTTGGCGCAATCTCTGAGTACAGAGATATTGGATATTGAGACATTTTTATTCCTCTCTTATTTCGGTTAGTTATTACTTGGTTTGGTCAGGATCAATCGAAGGATCAATCTCTGTTGTTGGTCGAACTTTTCTAGAGCGAGTTACTCTGGAATATGACTCAGTCATTCGCTTGGTTGAGTAAGAAATATCCTCAAACTCAGCTGTTTGAGCTAAAGCATCTATTTCATCTGCTTCAGCTTTAATGATGGCAAGTGATTCAGCACTTTTCTCATCAGTTACCGGGATCAAAGAGGCATGGCGGCGAAGGGAGGACGCAACTCCCTTTAGGCGGCCAGAGGCCTCTTTGGTATTTCCGCTACGAAGCTCCTCAACTGCTAACGACTTGGCAGTTTGGGCTTCAAGTATTAATCGCTCAGCTCGAACGATTGGATCGCTGATGCGACCTGCTGCAACATCACCTGGCACTACATTTACATTGACCGGCATGGTTACAGAAATTTCTTGACGTTGGGCAAGATCTAAGTACTCAATAGTGATATCTGCAATCTTGCAAAGACCAAGGGATGCAATTTCTGGTACTTGGATATCAACTACGAAGCGACGGTTTTCACCGCTATAAAGATCTCCTAATTGAAGCACATAAGATTCACCATCCATCCAAAAAGGAAGACGTTGAATCACTTCAATTTGTGGCACACCAACTGCAGCATGTGTTGGCGTAACTCTAAGAACTGCATTAACTTCTGATTTATCTAGTAGATCATTAACCTCAGCAGCAATAGCACCGACTGCTTCATCGATGGTGCCAGCAAATCTATGAGCGCCACCGCCACCTTGAGCGAGTGCTTCTAGGATTTTTTCATCATAACCATTGCCAAGACCGATAGTTGCAGTAGTTACTCTTTCAATTGCAGATTTTGTTGCAACCTCTTTAAAGAACTTTGGATCCTGCTCACCGGCATTTGCATGGCCATCTGAGACAAGAAGCAAAGTAGAGCCCCCACATGCAGCTACCCGGTTTACTTCACGTAGACCAAGTAAGTAACCAGCACTGATATCAGTTGAACCACCTGATGGTATTTCGCGAATCACTTTACGAAGTGATGGCTTATCGTGATCTGCCATCTTTCGAGTTGGCGCAAGAACCAAGGCGTTGTCATCAAAGCCAACTAAGCCAAATGAATCCTGTGGTGCTAGACGATCAATTAACTTCAATAATGATCCTTTAGCTGCCTCAAGAGGTGCACCGCTCATTGATCCACTTCGATCTAGTACTACCTGCACAGCTTGGCCAGGACGAGTTGTTTGCTTTACATTCTCTGGCGCTGTTAAATCCAGCATCAGAGTGATTTTGTCAGCTGCCTCTATGGCAACCATGTCGACATCTAGTACTGCTTTTACCTTCATGTGGTGCTCCGTTTCTTGGGGCTTTTTGCCCCTCTATATGGGTAAAGGAAAAAAGGGCTCAAAAGTCAATGAAAATCTCAATTTGAGCGTGAAGAAAGGCGTGAGTAGGCAGAAATACGCCTACTTAAGGGGTGGATCTTTAAGGGATTAAGGCCTGGTTTGGCGGCCTTGCGTGTAGCGGACTAGCTCTGAGTTACTGGGGTTTGGCGGTGCTGCAGGAGGG
>SXGQ01221712.1_pt1 | contig 10484 bp, 9 predicted proteins | sample 3178371 | NCBI WGS metagenome assembly SXGQ01 (sample SAMN11356859, study PRJNA531348) | freshwater metagenome | isolation source: freshwater sample F1-20 | place: China: Fuxian Lake, Yuxi | collected 2017-12-25 | reverse complement strand
CGTGTCGAAGAGGTGGCATCCGGATTTTGAATATCCCAATCCACCTTGGTAGGCGATGGGCTCTGGCAGGCCGCCAAAAAAAAGAACAGAATCAACCTACCTTTCATAAACCTTGGTCGCTTTGATGCCGTATAACATAGGCAATTTACCCTCCAATCCTGGTATTTGGAAGCGACCTGGGCCCACTTCAATTTGACGAGCAAAACAAGGGTAAGGAGAATAGTCCCATTCATCCAAAGCATCCACGCGCAGTCCATTCGATAACAATGCCTGAACAATTTCGGACAAGCTGTGATTCCACGAAATACAAGAAGCCTTGATCGGTGCATTGCGGTCCGCATAGGTTCCCTCCAAATCTTCGTGCAACGGACCAAAATTAAAATAAGGGTACGTGATCTCCCGAAGGTCGTTATCCAACATCCAAACCACCGGGTGAAAATCGACCAAAACCAAGGACCCTCCGGGTCGCAAGGCTGCGGCAACGGTTGAAGCCCATGTTTGGAGTTCCGGCAACCAACCCAAGGTACCGTAGGTGCACATGACCCGGTCAAAGGTCCCTGTTGGTGGCAGATCCTCCTTCAAAGAGGCGATATCCTTGCAAATAAATTCCGCCTTCAGGTTCATTTCTGAGGCCAAAGCACGGGCCTTCTGGATTGCAAGGCCCGAAAAATCCACCCCGGTCGCATGGGCTCCGCGACGAGCTAACGACAAGGTATCTTGACCAAAATGACATTGCAAATGCAAAATTCGTAACCCATGGACCTCCCCCAAATACCCCAATTCAGGCTCTTTGAGCGAACACCACCCCTCCCTGAAGGCCTTCATTTGATAGAAATCCGAGAGCCAATGCGACTCCACCCGGGCATCCCAGTAGGCACGATTAATGGCCACATAATCTTCCATAATTCAAACTGAACCTTCAGTGGCAACCATGAGGCGCCTGGGCCTGCTGATTACTCAATCACCGTCAGCTTGATGAAATTAGCGCGGTGCACACTGCGCAGCGGCATGACCCCGGTATTGACGACCGTATCACCGGATTTCAGCCAAGCGTTGGCTTTGAGAATTCGAGCCACATCATCGATGGTTTCATCCGTCGAGGTGAGTTTGTCATAATACAAGGCACGCACTCCCCACACCAAGGAAAGCCTGGTGAGCAAGGAAAGGTTGGGAGTGAAGATAATGATCCCCGATTTGGGACGGTACGATGAAACCTGAAAGGCCGTGTATCCTGATTTGGTGAAACCCACGATCGCTTTAGCATCCACACGCAAGGCCGCCCTGGAGGCCAAATAACACAATTGATCGGAAATGAAGGTGGTGGAGTCTTGGGAAAGACGATGATCGCGGTAATAAATTTCCGATTGGTCTTCCACCGTCCGGATAATACGGACCATGTATTCCACCACCTGGGATGGATGGGAACCCATGGAAGTTTCACCGGAAAGCATCAGGGCATCGGCTCCGTCCAGAACGGCGTTCGCTACGTCGTTGGCTTCGGCCCGTGTAGGCATGAAATTGGTAATCATGGATTCCATCATCTGCGTTGCCACCACCACAGGCTTGCACAAATCCATGCACGATCGGACAATACGCTTCTGGATCAACGGCAGTTGTTCAATGGGGAACTCGACACCGAGGTCACCACGGGCTATCATCACGGCATCCGAAGCGCTGATAATGTTCTCGAGGTCAGCGACCGCCGCGGGTTTCTCGATTTTGGCCATCACGGGAATATCTTGACCACTGGATCGAATGATGTCCCGAAGAGCGACAATATCCGCCGCTTTGCGCACAAAGGACAAGGCAACCCAATCCAATTTGTGTTCCAATATAAAGTCCAAATCCTTGCGGTCCTTCTCGGTTAAGCTAGGGAGGGCGACTTCGGTGTCCGGCAGGTTGACCCCTTTGCGAGAACTAAGCAACCCTCCAGAAACGACCTCCATTTCGATACGGTCTTTGGCGTTGCTGGACAAAGCCTTGAATTTCAATTTACCATCGTCCAAAAGCAACAAGTCACCGGGTCGGATGTCCTGAGGCAATTGGGTGTAATTGATGTAGATTGCGTCTTTGCTGCCAAGGCAAGGTTGGGTCACCAACGCCAATCGATCGCCCGGCTCAAAGAGCAGGCCGCCTTGGGGCATTTCCCCAATTCGAATTTTGGGGCCTTGCAAGTCACCCAGAATACCTACTGTGGTGCCCAGCTCTTCGTTGAGCGCCCGGATGTCAACAATAACCCTGCGCAAAATTTCGTAATCTGCATGCGAAAAGTTTAATCGTAACACATTAGCGCCGGCCAGAATCAAGCTTTTGAGTTGGGCCTTGTCGAAACTAGCAGGCCCCAAGGTGGCAATGATTTTGGTTTGCCTAACTGCCTTATCCAACTCCTCCGGGGATTTCATGTTCATGGTTTCTTTTTTCTTTGGGTTCTTGTAAACTGGGCGCAAATTGCAACGAGGTCATGGCCTGGGCTCCTAGGCGCGAAGTTATATCGGCCGCAAAATTCACCCCCTCCAAATTCCCGATTTTCCGATGCAAAAGTACGTCGCTGAATTCCTCGGCCTCTATGGGCCAGGTCAACAAATAATTAAAATTCCTCATGGCAGGCAGCAGAAGCCCCAAGGAGCCCCTGTTGGCCACCAAGCACAAAGAAGCCGAATACAATTCAAGCTCCTGAAAGAAGAGCTGGAAATATGAAATATCGGAGGAGTCCTTGTCGGATTGCTCGACGTTATCCACGGATTTCGGCGGCGATAATTTGCTTTTGGCGGGAAATGCCAGCTCAGCATCTCTTCGGCTTCGGACCAAATTCCATCCAAGACCCTTGTTCAGGCCTCCGGCCAAGGCATAGGGAGCAAGGGTGCTGTCCAAGCCCAAAACGGCTAAATCAGCCTCTAAACTCAATTTGTGGACCTTGCGAGCCATTGCGCAAAGGTACTAAGTCCTCTTGGTTAGGATGAATGATGAAGTTCACTGAATTTCGTGTAATATTGCAGTCCAAATTAACCCAGAACCACATGTCTGATATTGCCAGTAAAGTCCGTTCCATCATCGTTGACAAATTGGGAGTGGATGAGAACGAAGTGACCCCGGAAGCAAGCTTTACCAACGATTTGGGAGCAGATTCCCTCGATACCGTTGAATTGATCATGGAATTCGAGAAAGAATTCAACCTTTCTATTCCGGACGACCAAGCGGAAAACATTCAAACCGTGGGCCAGGCGATCACCTACCTGGAAGCCAACGCCAAATAAACCTACTTTCCAAACCGTGGAATCTTTTAAGCCACGGAAATCCATTGCGTATGCGTAGAGTCGTTGTCACAGGCCTAGGGGCCCTTACGCCTCTGGGTAATTCCGTACAAGATTATTGGAATGGGCTGGTGCAAGGCCGCAGCGGTGCGGCTCCCATTACCCGTTTCGACGCTTCCAAATTCCGTACGCAATTTGCGGCCGAGGTCAAAGGGTTCGACCCCGAAAATCATATGGACCGCAAAGAAGCCCGCAAAATGGACCCCTATACCCAGTACGCGATGGTTACTGCGGAGGAGGCCTTCAAGGATGCTGGCCTGCACCAATTCAAAATCGATGGGGAAAGAGCCGGAGTCATCTGGGGCTCAGGAATCGGGGGGTTATACACCGTATTCCATGAATTCAAAAGCTATTTTGAAGGCGATGGAACACCCAAATTCAATCCATTTTTTGTTCCCAAAATGATTTCGGACATTGCTGCTGGCTACCTGTCCATTCGATACGGCTTTCACGGGCCCAACTACACCACGGTTTCCGCCTGCGCTTCCTCCAACAACGCGATCATCGACGCCTTCAACTATATCCGTTGGGGGGTGGCCGATCTGTTTATCACCGGGGGGTCCGAAGCCGCAGTCAACGAGCCGGGGGTCGCAGGCTTCAATGCCATGAAAGCCCTGTCAGAGCGCAACGATGATCCGGCCACGGCCAGCCGGCCCTTTGATTTGAACCGAGACGGGTTTGTCTTGGGCGAAGGAGGCGCCGCCCTCATTCTCGAGTCCCTCGACCACGCTTTGGCAAGGGGCGCTCGTATTTATGCCGAAATAGGCGGGGCCGGCTTGTCCGCAGATGCCCACCACATTACTGCCCCGCATCCCGAAGGTCTGGGAGCAACCCTGGTCATGCGCAATGCGTTGCGCGATGCCGGTCTTGTGCCCTCGGAGATCGATTACATCAATGTCCACGGGACTTCCACCCCGTTGGGCGACCTCTCCGAAATCAAAGCCATCCAAAACGTTTTCGGAGAAGATGCTTACCGCCTCAACGTTTCCTCCACCAAATCCATGACCGGGCATCTGATGGGAGCCGCCGGAGCGGCCGAGGCAGTGGCCTCCATTCTCGCGATCGTGCACGGCACAGTGCCACCGACCATCAACCATTTCACCGACGACCCCGCCTTTGATCCCCGCATCAATTTGACCTTCAACGCCCCGCAGTCCAGAACAGTGCGCGCCGCCTTGAGTAATACCTTCGGTTTCGGGGGTCATAACACCTCGGTGGTGTTCAAAGCCTACCAGGCTTAATGCCCCTGCTTTCCGTCTTACGCAGCCGCAGTGCGCCCCAAAAGGGTCTGGAGCAACGCATTCGCTCCCTGACAGGGCTTCGAATTCGTCAGCTGGATCTCTACGAATTGGCTTTCACCCACCCCTTGGTGCATGGCCTGAAAACCCTAAGCTTTCATAGCACCAACCAGCGTCTTGAATTTCTGGGTGACGCCGTACTGGACCTGGTGGTTGCCGAATTTCTGTTCAGAAAATTCCCTTTTAAGCAGGAAGGATTCCTCACCGATATGCGATCCAAAGTCGTCAACGGGGAGTTTCTGGATCAACTTGGACGAAAATTGGGGTTGGATGAAATTTTATGCGAAACTTCCCTGAGGCTGTACGAAGGGGAGGGCGAGAGCCGAACCCCGCATCATCTATTGAAACAACTCAGGAGCAAAGGTTCGGTGGCAGACGCCTTTGAGGCCTTTGTGGGGGCCCTGTACCTGGATCGTGGCCTGAAAGACACGCGTTCATGGCTAGAAAACCGAATCCTTGAACCTCAAGTTGATTGGGAAGAATTGGCCACTAGCGGATCCAACCCCAAAAGCCGTTTGCTGGAATGGGCCCAAAAACACAGGGCACAATACCGAATGGATTGTCAAGAAATTGAGTCAGGAAAGGGGCCTCACAAATCCATGCTTTACAAAATCACCTTATGGGTGAATGGAAAAGAGGTAGCCCATGCCGAAAGTCCCAGCAAACGCAAAGCAGAGCAAGCAGCTGCCGCACAATTTTTTGAACAAAGGGAACAGAACGAACTCCTTTGAAGCGTACTTCTTAATTTTAGGCAAAAGCTTTTGGTTTTTCGCTCCTGCCTATGCCCCCTACCCTTACCGAAGAAGCTCCCGCCAAAGCGTGGATCATTCACGAACACGAAAATCCTGAAATTGCCCATGAATTAGCGGCTTCGCTGGGAATCGATCAGGCATTGGCGCTCTTGTTGCAGCGCAGGGGCATTCAAACCTTCGACCAAAGCAAGGCCTTTTTTCGACCGCATTGGGAGGATTTGCATGATCCTTTTCGAATGAAAGGCATGCAAGAAGCCGTTGCATTGGTGCAAGATTGCATGGACCGCGGTCACAAAATCCTGCTCTACGGGGACTACGATGTGGACGGCACCACCTCTGTCGCCTTATGTTACAGGGTCATGCGCCGTTATTGCGAGGGCCTTGGCTACTATATTCCGGACCGACAGCGCGAAGGGTACGGCCTTTCTTATCAAGGGATTGACTGGGCCGTGGAACAAGGCTACCGTTGCATCATCACCCTCGACTGCGGGACCACAGCCGTGGAAGAAGTGGCCTATGCCAATGCTAAGGGACTGCGGGTTTTGGTAACGGATCATCACCAAGCTGCAGCCACGATTCCCGCAGCCCATGCCGTTTTGAACCCCCTTCAGCCTGGATGTCCTTATCCCTTCAAGGATCTTAGCGGATGCGGGGTGGCCTTCAAGCTGCTTAGCGCTTTGTGCAGCCATCTTGACTGGCCCCAAAGCGAATTGTTGGATCATTTGGAATTGGTCGCCATCAGCATAGCCGCAGATATGGTTTCTCTGTCGGGCGAAAACCGCGTACTCACCCACTACGGCTTGCAGAAGCTTAATCAGCGCCCGATTCCTGGAATAACAGCAATGTTACAACATTACCAGGCGCGCAAGCCCAGGCTGGAAATTAATGATGTTATTTTTGGGATATCTCCCAGAATCAATGCCGCGGGCCGGATGGGCGATGCCCGATTAGCCGTTCGCCTGCTGGTGGAGGATGATGCCCGAGAATGTGCAACCTGGGCAATGGAAATCGAAAACAGCAACCTGTTGCGTAGAGATACCGACTCCGAAATAACGACGGCGGCCATTGAGCAAGCCACTTTGCAACATCAGATGAATCCCCAATGCACAACGGTGGTCTGTGGCCGTGATTGGCACAAAGGCGTGATTGGCATTGCAGCCTCTCGCTTGGTCGAGAGGTTCTACAAACCCACCGTAGTTTTCTGCGAAGAAGATGGCAAAATGACAGGCTCCGCCCGTTCGGTGCAAGGCTTCGATTTGTACCATGCCCTCAGCCAATGTTCGGAGACCATTGAACAATTTGGTGGCCACAAGTACGCCGCCGGGCTCACCCTGTTACCGCAGAATTATCCTGCCTTTGTCAAAAAATTCGAAGAAGCCGTTGCCAGTACCATAGAGCCTTGGCAATTGCGTCCTTCGCTTGACATTGACCTTGCATTGAATTTGAATCAAATTACCCCGAAATTTTTTCGAATCCTACTGCAGTTTGCGCCCTTCGGCACCGGGAACAAACCTCCTTTGTTCTGTGCACGAAATGTGTTTGCCAGCCCGGGGAGCAGCCGTATCGTAGGGCAAAACCACCTCAGTCTTCAAATCCAGCAGGAGGGGAGTCCCCGGATTCCGGCCATCGCTTTTGGGCAAGGCAGTATGCTGCCCTTGCTTGCCAAAGGTCTGCCTTTGGACATTGCCTTTCATCTCGAAGAAAATTTCCACCGAGGCGTCGCGACCATGCAGGCCCGAATTGTAGATTTACGTATGGCTCCATAACATAACAAGCAATGGAATTACGCGCCGAACTCCTCTGCAAAAAATACGGACGCCGCGAGGTGGTCAAATCCGTAAGCCTATCGGTGCAACGGGGTCAAATCGTTGGTTTGCTAGGACCGAACGGGGCGGGCAAAACCACATGCTTCTACATGCTGGTGGGCCTCATCAAAGCAGATGGTGGCCGCGTATGGGTGGATCAACGCGATATCACCACCCTGCCCATGTACCAGCGGGCCCGAATTGGAATTGGTTACCTGCCCCAAGAATCCTCCATATTCAGAAAACTAACGGTGGAGGAAAACCTTCGCGCTGTGTTGGAAACTACCAAACTCAGCGCAGCCGATCAGCGTGCCAAAGCCAACAGCCTCATTGAGGAATTTAACCTGGGCAGGGTACGCCATAACCGAGGGGATTTGTTATCCGGAGGTGAACGCCGCCGTACGGAGATGGCCAGGGCCCTTGCCACCGACCCGGCCTTCATCTTGTTGGATGAGCCTTTTGCCGGTGTTGACCCCATTGCGGTCGAGGATATTCAACATATCATTTATTCCCTGAAACGTCGCAATATCGGTGTTCTGATTACGGACCACAATGTGCAGGAGACCCTCTCCATCACCGACGAAGCCACCCTTCTCTTTGAAGGGAGTATCTTGCGTCAGGGTCCAGCAGAACTCATGGCCGCCGATCCGGAAGTCCGTCGCCTTTACCTGGGGCGAAACTTTGAGTTTAAGCGCAAGTCCTTTGACGCGATGACCTCCATCGAATCCCCCTAAGCAACATGACGGTATTGAATCAGGTAGCCACCTGGTGGTTCAAGAAAAGAATGCACCAAATGGAGCTGTTCATGCGTTACCCGCACGATGTACAGCAAGAGGTCCTTCAGAAATTAATTCACCAAGCGCGCGATACCCGTTGGGGGCAGACTTACGGGTATTCCGGCCTCAAAGACCCAGAGTCCTACGCTCAAAAGGTGCCATTGAGCACGTACGAAGACCTTGCTCCCTGGATACAATCCATGATGCAGGGTGAACATTCCGTGTTATGGCCCGGTGAAACCAAGTGGTTCGCCAAATCCAGCGGTACCACCAACGATCGTAGCAAATTCATACCGGTTAGCGAAGAAGCCCTCCAAGATTGCCATTACAAAGGCGCCAAAGATCTGCTCTCGGTGTATTGCAATTTACGACCACAAGCAGCCTTGTTCGAGGGCAAATGCTTAACGATTGGCGGAAGCCAGGCCATTAACCCCTTGAATTCCCAAAGCTATACGGGGGATCTCTCGGCCTTGCTCATGCAAAACCAACCGTTCTGGGCCCATATGGTCCGGACCCCTGAATTGGAGATTGCCTTGATGGACGATTGGGAACCCAAAATGGAACGAATTGTGCAGGAAACCCGTCACGAAACCGTCACCAACATGGCCGGAGTGCCAACCTGGATTCTGTTGTTATGCCGTAGGATGTTGGAGGTAACCGGCAAATCCCATATGCTTGAAATTTGGCCTAAAATGGAAGTCTATTTCCACGGCGGGGTTGGATTTCAACCCTACAGAAGCCAATTCAAGTCCTTGTTTCCTTCCGATTCCGTGTGGTACCTCGAAACCTACAACGCCTCCGAAGGCTTCTTGGGACTTGCGAACGAAGCCAATACGGATGAAATGCTATTGATGTTGGACTACGGAATTTATTACGAATTCATCCCGATAGAAGATTTGGACGCCCAGCAGCCCAAAGCCCTCCCCCTGCATGAGGTGCAAGTAGGCCGCGGGTATGCGGTGGTTATTTCCACCAACAGCGGACTGTGGAGGTATCAAATTGGCGATACCATTGCATTCACCAACACCAGCCCTTACAAATTCCGTATCCTCGGACGAACCAAATCCTTCATCAATGCATTTGGCGAAGAGCTCATGGCCGAAAATGCGGAATACGGTATTGGTTATGCCGCTCAATGTTGCGGTGCCCAGGTCAGGGATTATACCGCGGCACCCGTTTTTCTAGAATCAGGGCATGCAGGATTGCATCAATGGTTGATTGAGTTTGAAAGACCTCCGGATGACCTGGCCCGTTTCACCCAAATCCTCGACGAAGCCTTGCGCAAAGTCAATTCCGATTACGACGCCAAACGCCACAAAAACCTAGCCCTCTTGGAACCTCAAATCGTCGTTTTGCCGGACGGAACCTTTTACCGTTGGCTGCAAAGCCGCAACAAATTAGGAGGCCAACACAAAGTGCCTCGCTTGGTCAATCACCGGGAAATCGCTAATTCTGTGTTAGAATTCCTGTGAGATATTCGATAGACCGCTGATCTACAGGACTTTGGCGAATAAAAACTTAGTGATCCCTGTTGGCCGCAAAGCTTAACAAATCCTCTAGGCTTTGTCTTGCTTCTCCTTCCGGAAAAGATGTCAAGAGATTCTTTCCCTCCTCCACCTTGCTTTGCATGGTTTGCATCGCGTATTGAATGCCTCCGGACCTTTCAATGAACTGAACAATATAATTAATGTTCTCAATTCGCTCCGGGCGGTCTTTGATCATCCCGATAACTTTACGCCGCTCCAAAAAGGAGGCTTTGCCCAGGGCATGGATCAAGGGCAAGGTGAGTTTCTTTTCTTTGATGTCTGCTAATGGGGCTTTCCCCGTACGATGACCCTCAAAATCAAGCAAGTCATCCCGCATTTGAAAAACAATACCCAGGATCTCCCCGAACTGCCTCGCCTGCTCTACCCTAGAATCCGAAATTTCTTCGAGCAACGAAGCAACCCCTACTGCGCAGCACGTCGCCATTAAAGAGGCAGTTTTGGCTGAAATAATTCGGAAATAAACCTCTTCGGTAATATCCAAACGCCTCGCCTTCTCGATTTGCAGGAGTTCTCCTTCGCTCATTCGTTGGACAGCATCCGATGTTAAATGCAAGACCGAATAATCTTTATGTTCCAAGGCCAACAAAAGTCCTCTGCTGAGCAGATAATCCCCAATTAAGACGGCAATTTTGTTTTTCCACAAAGCATTTACGCTCCAAAATGCTCTGCGCATCGGTGCTCCATCCACCACATCATCATGCACCAAGGTTGCGGTATGCAACAACTCCACCAAGGCAGCAGCCCTGCGTGTTCGTTCCCCGCATTCGCCATAACATCTCGCGGCCAGGTAAACCAACATCGGCCGTATTTGTTTGCCCTTGCGTCGTACGATATAACGAGTAATCCAATCCAGCAAGGGCACCTTGCTGCGCATGAGTTCCCTGAAAGCCGATTCAAATCCGGCCAATTCGAGGGCTACCGGGGCCTTGATCCGATCTAAAGCGGAATCTGCCACAGGCCTAATAGACCTCGGTCCGTAAACTGGAAGAGTAATT
>SXGQ01090927.1_pt1 | contig 10484 bp, 10 predicted proteins | sample 3178371 | NCBI WGS metagenome assembly SXGQ01 (sample SAMN11356859, study PRJNA531348) | freshwater metagenome | isolation source: freshwater sample F1-20 | place: China: Fuxian Lake, Yuxi | collected 2017-12-25 | reverse complement strand
CTTCTAGTTGTGCTAGCCTAGGCAATTCGCTGTAGTTGATCTTGATCGCCTGATCATGCTTGCTAGCGTCCGAGAGATAGATTCCTCTGAGATCAACTTGCGGATCCAAATACAGTAGATCGCAGATCTCATTTTCGTTTATCTCTCGACGACCGTACCTATCCCTATGCATCTTCGTCCTTGCCACCAGGTATGACGTGTGGCTTCCAATTCTTGACAGGCAATTTTACCACTGCTGCGTCTTCTTTGGTCAGAGTCATCTTGATGCTATCCCAATCTAGATCGTAATCAACCCATTCTTGCTTGTCGTGCATCACACTGACTTTGTCTTTAGTTGTCAGTATTATGTCCGTTGATCCAGCGTCCGGTCGATGCCACCAAGCAGCAGTGCCCGTGGCTTCTTTGATCTTGTTCTTGATCATATAATCCATACCAGACAGATCATCTATGTCTATGTAATTGCTGACATCTTCACCTAGCCTGCTAGAGAAGGTCACAGACGAGATGTCTAATCTACCTTCTACGATGCTGATGATCTTGCTGAACAAAACTGATGCTATCACGTGATCCATTGGATCAGTGGGCAGAGTCACGATGTAGACGTCAAAGTTCTTTTCTAGTTTTGATATCAAAGGATGGTCTACACTAGCAAACAAGCAGCCTTCGATGATGTTGTTCAACAGATACTTTATGCGATCAAAAGCCACCATCTGCTCTAGATCGTTTCCGGCACCGGATTCAAATTCAACGCTCATCGAAAAATGGTTTGGCAAGATCATCTTTTCAACAAGTATAGTGCTTTGCCAACTAGTATGCCAACTGAGTTTTTTCATTCTATATCAATCTTATCTGTTATCTTCTTGTTTGTTTGTGCAAACTTCTCGGCCTGTTTGGCCATGCGTTTATTATATTCTTCCTGATAATCTCCCAAGATCATCGCTATCTGCTGCGAATAGCTAGGATTACGAAGTCCTTGGCTACTACGCATGCGCGAATGTAATTCGTTGACCTTTTTAAGCAAATCATCGTCACTTAATTCGCCGAGATTAGAAGTCAGGGGATGCATCAGATATCACTCTCGCTGCGATTTTCGCTGTAGTGTGCATCAAAATGTCCACCCGGATAACGAGCTTCCAGCTTCCTCACGTTCTCAGCGATCACTTCGTTTGGATCCAAATCTAATGCGTTGCAAGCATTTGCCCAATACCACATAATGTCACCTAATTCCCGTTTCATATGGAACAGATTTTCTTCAGTCAGTGGTTTTCCTTGGAACAACATCTTCTTGACGATTTCCATAAATTCCCCAGCTTCTGCACCCATGCCAATGGCTGCTGTCAGCAGTAGAGGAATGTTAGCGTCGGGTCCATGTTGCATCTCGCCGTTGGGACCGTAGGCTTCGTAGTTTCCGTCAAGTCGATCTAGCCTGTTCATAAAGCTAGTTAGATCTTTACTATCATCGCTGGTTACAGCTTTGACGAATTCTTTGTATTTGTTTAGATCGATGTCAGCCATGTAAAACTCCTTAGCTTAGATATTAACAGGTAATCGCAGATCTTGCAAATAAAATGCTACTGCTTGATCAAGTTTACTGAATAATCTGCGTTGAATCGGTCAGCGTGTAATCCAGCTTCGCGGGCATAGTTGTCCAGGAAGGCTGGTAATAGGTCTTGGAATCGCTTTGATATTAAGAAACCGGAATTAGCATCGAAGGTCCTATCCATGTAGTGTAGATAGTCTTCGTTGGGGTTGAACAGATGATAATCATATTGCCATGCATATTTTTCTTCGGTATCGTGGTAGCATATCACATCAAATTTCTGATACAAGCCGTTCAAAGCAGGCATCCTAAATCCAGCAAAACAATCCACAAAGAGATAGTTCATGCTTGGGGTGATGTAGGAAGAATAGAATTCTATCGCTTGATCGATGATGTTGCTAGGTATGTTTGAATGCAGTGTGCCTGCTTTGATCTCCGGGGGTATGATATGATGTATCATCTGATGATCAGCGTCCTCAATGATATCATACTCGGAACGCAGCTTTTCTATCCATCGCAGATCGTTTTCGATGCTAGTAACAACTGGACAAGCATCAAAGAACAGCTTAGTGCTATAGAAACCAGCACCTAATTCCAAGGCTCCTGTGATTGGAAAAGTTTGGAGCAGGCTTTTATTCAGTGGAATATGCGAGCCCCACCGCAGGCTCCGGAAGTCTTCTGCAGGTAAGTTTTCTTGTTTGATGCGTTCCATGTCTGCTCCTTAGCTTAGTATAACACGTTTTTCTGCTAGGTCAAAATAAAACCCGCCGGCCTGAACCAACGGGTCTCTTATTTTTATAAGATTTGACAATTTTTCCTCCATCTTATTAGGATGGTGCTTTAACAAATTTATGCGAACGTGACTGAATTTGATCCAATGATATGCCATTTACTACCAACATACACTAATGTAGCTGAATCACCAACAGTATTAAACGTTATCGTGCCAGTTCCGCTGCTGCTCCATCCGGGGTTGGTAACCGTAACAGTCATCGATCCTGAAGTAAAGGTACCACATACAAGCATCTTGGTCTGTCCGGCGTATAATCCAGCTGCCAATGTGCTAGTAATGGCACTGCCAATGGTATAACTAGTCACTGATGTCTGCAAGCTTGTCGCGCCAGTTGTGGTTATAGTTTCAACCTCACCAGAGAAGATATAGTTTCGAGGACGACTCAGATCTTCTATGTGTATCGATGATCCACCGTCTTGTGTGGTAAATTCAAAGACATGTGTACCAGTGGTACCAAATGTCAATACCAAGGTGGATTGATTCAATCCACCGATTCCCTTGATGCCTTTTGTTACTGCTGCTGGTAATGTCATCGTATGTGCAGTGCTAGCAACATTTATCTCGAGCTTGATCCTGCCTACTCTGCCTGAAGATGGAAATCCAGTGAAACTAAGTGTAACACTGCCACTAGTAGTGATCGTGTAATAATGCCCGTTAGCGTGATCCAGTGACAGCGTGCCACTGGTCGTTCCCAATGCTGAACGTGTTTCTCTGAGATCGCGTATTTCAGCCCCGCGGAACACAGAACCAGCCATGTTGTTATCTAATGTTTCGCCTGTGAGCCCGCTCTTTAATACAGCTTTAGCTTGTATATCTTCTATCTCGCTTTTAGCGTAGGTGAAGTTATTCTTGATGTTGGTAAAATTTGTACGGAAACCCTGGCTGTCATTGTCCTGACCAGCTACGGGATAAGTTCCATCGATGTTACTTGCATTGATATTCGACATTTATCGTTCCTCTATGGCTATATTTATGCCCGTTCACCAGTGTCATCACCTGTGCCGTCGTTATCAGCAAAATCGTGTGTGCTTGGTATCGCGTCATCAGCAACCAACTTGAAACGTCTACCAGTCGGTACCATCTTCATAGCCATGGCTATCGTTGGTTCTAACTTAGTAGCCATGACAGCCACATGTTCGTGATCAGTTTGTTCATATATTATCTTCATCAGTTTGTTCCATCCCATATTGCTACGCTAACCCTGCTAAAATCATCAAGATTTCCAGCAGCATTGAAAGTTTTTATAGTTAATGACGTGGCGCCAGAACTTATTGAACCTTCATACCCTACGATGCCAGCTCCGTTTACCGATCCAACTATCGTTGGAAATCCTGATAGCGTAGGAACCTCAGTACCTTCATCAGTATAAAGTGTTATGTTATAAGTTCCAGTGGTGGTCCTAGTCACGGTGTAAACATTATGACTACGATATATGACCAAGCCAGCTGACGTGCCATTGAAAGTTACAACGTATTTTGCTACGTTCCTAGCAAACACCCCGTTGGTGGTACCGGTTGAGATGTCACCTGCATCTGCGTATCCAGTCGGAGGACTAGCACGATTGACTAATAATCTTGCGCCGCTGTCTATCTTGAATGTGTTGCCCGGGCCACTTAACGTTCCAGATACGATCACATTGCTAGAGATGTTAACCCGACCAGTGAATGTAGAATTGCCAGTGACTGTAGTTTCGCCGATCACATCTAGTCCGGCATTAGCTGTTAGGAATCCGTCAAAATCAACATCGCCGGTGGTAAATGTTAGATCGTTTGGTAGATCTACGGTGTCGCTATTGAAAGTAATCGTGTCAGCTGCTGCATTGCCAAGGACAGTGTTACCGTTGACCGTCAATGTATTGCCCACTGTAACATTGGTTACGGTCGTGTTGCCTGTGACTACTAATGTGTTTGATATAGCGGTAGGCCTGGTAAAAGCAAATCCACTAGAGTCGGATATCGTACCTATGCTAGCACCAGCTACTGCGATACCTATGTTATCAGTACCTGCTCTGTAAAATCCAGTGTTAGGATCATCAATGAACGATAATGAAGGCAGCGCCGCTGATCCATCTTTCACTGTAAGTTGTTCGCTGTCATTGATCTCAACAGCGAGATCTGAATCCATTATAAACTGTAAATTACCAACACCTTCGTGGGTGATCCTACCAACAGTGCTGCTTACGTCTAGCTTGATTTTAGTGGTACTTGCACCGACTCTCAGACCGCTATTGTTGCTGACTAGCAGTGTACCAGTCGTGGTATCATTCTCATCGCTGCGCAGGAAGCTAGCCGAATCGATGCTATCTAATAGCTGGCTGTTAGCAGCAGTACTATTTAATATGAAGTCTGATATGTTAGAAAGGTTTAATCCCGTCTTGATGCTAGTAAATCCTGTGATAGCTGCCAAAGGAATGTATTCTGGATCCTTGCTGAAGATAGCTATCGGTTGATTCTGCTGGCGAATGACCACTGCTATGTGATTAGCAGTAGTAGTATCTTGGATGCTCTCAGCAAAGGAGCCAGTCTTTGTCTGGCTAGCAGTGTATCCGGGTGATATGACGATCCAAGCTGATCCGCTGTAATACTTCAGTTGTTCGTCAGTGAGGTCATACCAAAGATCTGCTGTGCTTGGATTACCTGGTTCAGCAGCACTGCTACTGATACGTGCTAACGGAACGAATCCAGTATCCCTATAAATCTTAATCGTCTCTGCGCTCTTGTCATACCATATCTGTCCAATGATTGGCGTGCTCGGGCTGCTAGTACTTGCAAAGTTCTCTAGTAGCTTGACCATGTTCTCATTGATCAATTCACCGTAGTTCTTATACAACCTACCAATCAATGCGATGTTCGTGCTGCTTGTGTCCACAGCACCATCTGCTATGGTAGTAAGCACGGTTCCATCTGTCTTGTTTATAGTAACGGTCATCTATTATTCTCCTAGGCCCAAATGTTCGTTCTCGGAAATGCAAGGTATTTATCGCCCTCGTCGGGGTCTTGATATATGCTGATCGAACTTATAAAGCGAGTTGATTGGTTATCAAATGTAGTGGAAATTCCTTCATCAGTTTCTTCGAATTTATGATAGTTAGGCACTTCTTCATTTTGGGAATAAAGTATATTCGGGCCATATCTCAGGACGAATCCACCATATTTGAATCCATTCGTAGCTCGAACAAAATCACCTACTTGCACTACATTATCTAAAACTAATCGCAGTTCCCCGCTGTCGCCTGATGTTATTTCCCAGACACCCGAACGTTGATTTTCTGTGCTATCGTTGGTGCTACCGTCTATGGAATAATATCCCGGTATGACTTCATAATCATCAAATCCAACGGTTGGGTCGTCCCAACCGCCTTGATCCCATTGTTCACCATATCGTACCCACCCGTCATATTCCCCAGTGAACCCAACATAATCTTCCTGCTTAGCGAACACTATCTTTTTGCCTACATAGACTGATATGATTCCATCCAATCCTCCGTCGTCGTCGATTTGGGCACTGGTCTTGCCATCGATGTCAGAGAATGGTACGTCCACAGCGAAGTCTACTATGAAATCTGTTTCTCCTTGCAGGCGTTTATCTGAATCAAAAGTGACTTCTCTGCTTTCGTCATAGGTGTTGGTCGTGGTATTGAAGTTCTTGCTGAGATTCATATCCCAGATATATCTGTCAGCATCGAAGCTAACGGTCTTGATGTCAATGTCATCTAATCTATTGAGATTGAAAACTACCCTGGCACCTTCTCCAGGTTTGACATAAGCAACTACGACTGCTGGGATCCATCCTAATATCCTACCGTCGGGCTGCTTGCTGTCCATCCATCGAGGCAATGGTTCCTTAACTGATAATGTGAGCGCGTCTCTGATGCTCTGCCTCATGTTGATCAAACTATTAGGATAAACAACCAGATCGCTCTTGCCATCCATGCTGTTGAGCGTTGAACTAACACTTAGGTAAGTGTTGTCAACAGTGGTCTTCCTGTTTATTTGGGAAGAAAGATCGATCAATTTCGGAACGGTTTTTACCCCGCCTTGGCTCAGATCGTCTACCACCGGAATGTATACAGCTTCGTAGGCTACGGTACCATCAGCATTAAGCGCCTGCGCCCATTGGTATGTTCCTAATCTGAGATTTTTTCTGTAATGGTTTGTGGCCATGGCTTGCATATATTCAGATCCAGAACTAGCATTTATCCCGGAGAGCAAAAACATGCGGATATCGATCGACCTACCAAAGTATGGATCACTGTTGCGATACAATGATTGACCTGGTATCACATCATTATTTTTGAAAATCGCTGCTATCACTTGTTTGTCAGAAAATCCTGGCTGAGCTTTGAGATATAATGATTCATACGGACCATAAGCTCCCGGAGAAATTGTTAAAGTAAATGTCTTGTAAGCTTCGATCTCATCATTGGAATCAGCTGCTCTGACTGTGAATGATCGAGCACGATCTAGAGTAGTTTCTGCGGTTATAAATCCTAACTCCCTCACGTCTTTGTCGAAAGTTACGATGTTTTTGTCAAACGTTGTGAGCTCAAAACTTGAACGTCCTACGATCAATCCATCCGGGTTCAATTTTAATCCCTGTGGCAATCGACCTTCAGTGATGGTGAATAGTAATGCACGTCCTAGTTCATTGCTGGCAGATATGAATTTTTCTGATATATCGCCGCTGTTAATAGTTCCGAGATCGGCGCTGCTGTCCCAAGTCACTAGTTTTCTTAGATCGTTTACTATGGTCACAGTGAAATACGTGAGCTTGCTTATGTAGGTGATATCATCGGTCTTATAAACCCTAACAGCAAAAGTGTATTCGACCTGACCTAGGCTCTGGCGAGGAATCTGACCATAGAGCCATCCGGTGGTAGTATTCAATGTCAATCCCGGTGGTAATGCAAAATCACCAGCATCTAACAAAGTACTGTCAAATCCGTTTAATTCGTTGTCAAACCCTACATCCTCAGAAGCCAACAAACTGAAGCTAACTGAATCACCATCAAAATCCCTGGCTTCGAATCTGTAGGCAAAATAATTGTCATGCGCATAGACACCGAGATCAGCAGCCTTGGTTACTAAGACAGGATTTCTCTTTTTTTCTAGATCTGCTGTTACTATTCCTAGATCATCGGCTGAGATCAGATCGTTGTCTGCTAGCAATGAATCGTGGCTGTAAACAAATATGCTATAATTTGCACCATCATAGGCTTTTCCGTCTGTGGCTTGTACCCCAAATGGATAGCTTACACTGATAGACCTCGAAACATTATCCCATGGCGTTTCGTCCCAAGCTGCTTCTGAAGACCATCCAACGGTGCCTACTAGAGCTGACATTGGTGTTGGTTCAACATATCCTGAGATCAATCCTGTGGTGCTATCCAGCGATAATCCTGGAGGTAAACTACCTTTTGATATCCTCCATGATATTGGTTCGCTGTCTAGATCAACTGCTTCTAGTTGTATTTCAACGTAAGTACCATCTAGGAAACGTCCTATCTCACCAGGACTAGTAACGATATCCGGAGGATCTTCTCCAGTAACTGTTAAGCTAAACGTCCTATCAGTGACTTCATCGGTGGCTTTGTTCCTAACACGGCAACAAAAGGTGCTGGTCACATCCTCTTTTACATCAAACGGCACACCTCTTAAAAAATATAATTCTCTTGGCTGTCCTGTTATGTCACCAGTCTCATACATGACTAATCCAGGCGGCAATGCTCCTGCTACTATAGTAAAAGCCAGCGTATCCTCACCGTCGGGATCATCAGGATTTATAGCGTTCATTTCAAGCTGATAGAAGACCTGTTCAGGTATGGTTCCTAGTGTGCCTTTAGGGGTAACCCAGATTGGTGCTGTCATGATGATATTTATAGCAAAGCATCTAGGTTTTTATCACCAGCTAGAAAGACCAACTCTCTTCCATATAGCTGTGCTACCGTCGTAGTCGTCTATGCACTTATAAAAGTAATCTTGATCGCTGGCTATCATTCCTGCTTTGTCTCCAGGAGATCCCACAGATGACGCTATAACCCTGTTGGTCTGCACGATTTCTTTAGTCACTGCCAACGTGCCTTTGACTTGTACTTTTTCACCTGTGTCTTGGAGTCCTGCAGTACTAGTAGGATTTGATCCAAATATCCAATTCTTGGTCGCAGCTTTGACCCTGCCCACTTCGTCATTCCAACGTATGCCATTGATATGGAATATCATATCGTGTCCGGTCATGGTGCCAATCGTAAGCTGACCTCCATTGTTGTAGACGTAGCTATCTCCTGCTTGACCGATCGTGAATGGATAGTTTGCTTCGGGCAACTGCCTGAGTGTTATAGTAGCGCCCACAGCAGGAATATTATAAAATAGAATCTCTGAGAATCGTACAGTATAGTCTATGCCCGGAGCCTTTAAGACACCATTGACTTTAACTACCAAAGAATCAGGAGCCATGATCACTGTTGGAGAAAACGCTGCCTTAGCAGTGCTAGAATTCAGTGTGCCATCAACACCTAGATCATAAGTCGCAACACCGGTTGAGGTGATCGTCTGCAAGATATGATCTCGTGGCATAGCTGAGGTGCTGGTATTATTGTTATAAACCAATCCTGCTGCTGAACCTTCTTCAAAAATGCCAGTCGTACCTGTGAAAACTTGGGATACTCTGATTCTTATTTCACTGGCGTTAGCTGGATTAGTGATTTTTTCATCGATGATACCCTGTGCTAATACGCTAGATCCATCGCTAGGATCGAGCTGATAGATAACGTTACCTACCGACCATGCATCAGCGTCTGATGGTGTTGGAAAATAAACAAATTGTAGGGTTCCATCCCAACCCGAGTTATTCTGTCCAATGTCAACGAAATTGAAGAAGTCACTGCCATTGTCACTAAAAACCACTAAATCACTGCAAGCAAATTTACCACCATTGACATTCTGCACTCCGACTTGTGTGAAATTATCAGCGATACCAGTGATCTGCAACAAGGGATTAACCATTGGTGTTGGTCCGCTTCCGATAATCACTTTGGTGTTAACAAACACGTTACCAGTACCGAACGGTTTAATCTCAATATCTTCATCAACGATAGCATTGCTTATCTCGTTGTTCCTGATCACAAGGTTACCAACAGTGGTTTCATTGGTTACTACTATGTTGACAGAATTAAGATTAGCACTGTTTACGGTTGTGATGTTAGCAGTGGTTGCTTGTACGTTTGCTATGTAAGCAGTTTTATAACGAAAATCAGTCGTTCCTAGATCCCACAGATTATTTGCATAAGGCACGGTATTAGAATTGATCTTTCCAGTGAACGCAACATAACGATCACTATCGCCGAGGAGAACATTAGCTAATAAATTAACTGTTGTACCAGTTATCGTGGCATTACCAGCGACACTGAGCCCTGCTACGTTCGCAGTGGTATTAATTCCTACGTTCTTGTATAAGGGGTCGATCTTAAGGACGTTCCCGCCTACGCTGTCATTGACTACGAAATATCCCGTTGGTTGGTTACCGGTATTGAATGTGGCACCAGTAGGTACTATTAATTCACCAGTGCCATTGGGAGAAAGCGTGAGATCGCCGTTGGTATTGGTCACTTCTATCTCATTAGTAGTGATCGAGATATTGGTGTTACTAGCCGAATCTTGGTAAAGCTCAATAAAATTCTCATTGATCTTTGTCATGGCATTGCGCAAATTGTCGCCAGTGCCGTCGTTGTTGTTAGTGCCTATGTTTATTGGTTGACGTGCCATCTTATGATTCCTGTTTCACTATCAAGCCCACCCGCCTGTTGCTGCGGCAGTACTGGAAGTTCCTGCGCTCTGTATCATCAGATAATTCAATGCGCTAGGAGCAGTAGCAGTAGTAGCACCAGCTAAGTTTGCACTTAAACTATACTTGGGAATAAATGTACCTGCGGTAGTAATCCTGAGTATACCAGTTATCATAATGTTGTAGACGCCAGCACCAACGGCGTTTGTTGCTGTAACCACGTTATCAACCGTTAGAGCTGCGGCACTAAACATAAACTGAGAAGTCGCGCCGGCTGCTGCTACTGAACTCACAGCAGTTCCCGTAAACGATCCAACCGCTGTTCCGCCGCCGCCAAAGTTTATCCTGGCTGTGGCTGAAGTAACCGATGTT
>SXGQ01012622.1_pt1 | contig 10484 bp, 9 predicted proteins | sample 3178371 | NCBI WGS metagenome assembly SXGQ01 (sample SAMN11356859, study PRJNA531348) | freshwater metagenome | isolation source: freshwater sample F1-20 | place: China: Fuxian Lake, Yuxi | collected 2017-12-25 | reverse complement strand
GCAAAATGCCGCCGACGCCCGTTGCTGCGCCCTGGTAGGGCTCGATTGCAGAAGGGTGATTATGAGATTCGATGCGGATCGCGGCAGCAATGCCATCGCCAACATCGACAACGCCGGCGTTTTCGCCCGGACCAACGAGTACCCATGGCGCTTCAGTGGGAAGACGCTTGAGATGAACCCGAGACGACTTGTACGAACAGTGCTCAGACCACATCACCGCAAACATCGCCAACTCAAGGTGGTTGGGGTCGCGGTTGAGGATCTTGCGGATGTCTTCGTATTCGGAGTCAGTCAGGCCGAGGGCACGGTGAATCGCGTCATCCATTAGGTACAGGCTAGTGCGCCGGAACACCAAAATTCGCCGGGTTTCGACGTGACCATTGTCGGTTTCGCGATGGTGTGATGGACTCAACGCTTATGAGCGACCCGACCTCTGAGCCTTCTGGAGAGAAGCCGCGTATCGGTCTTCCCCCCGGCACGATGACTAAGAGCCATAGAGACGCGCTCAAAGTCGGTCGCGAGCGCGGGCAAATCGTTCGGCGCTACTTGAAGGCCATCGAATCGGCGAAGCCCCGACGAGGTCGACCAATCACGCCCGAGGGCTTACGCAAGAGCATTGAGAAAATCGATGCCAATCTCGCAACCGAGAAAGACCCGTTGCGCAAACTGGATTTGGTGCAGTCAAAAATCAAGAAACAGAAAGATCTCGAGGAATTCGAATCACCCATCGACATGGTGGCTCTTGAGAACGAGTTCGTTCGCGTGGCCAAGGACTACAACGATTCGAAGGAACTCAGTCCTGAGGCCTGGCTCGAACTCGGTGTACCACGCGAGGTTTTACGGCGCGCCGGGATTCTGAGCTGACGCAGTTCATTCAGACTCTGCCGATCAAGCTCTGCCGATCAGACAGACAGCAACGAGCGAAGCAACGGCAATCCGTCGGTGCTTCCAAGCAGTTCACTGGTTGAGCGTTCCGGGTGCGGCATAAGTCCAACCACGTTGCGACCTTCGTTGCACACACCGGCAATGTCATCCACAGATCCGTTGGGATTCACGACGTAACGCAACACGATGCGATCTTCATCGCGAAGTTGCGCGAGCGTTTCAGCATCACAGGTGTAATTGCCTTCGAAATGATTGATCGGAATGCTCAGCACTGCACCTTTGTCGGCGGCGCGAGTCAGCACCGAGTTTGTGGTCTCAACCCGCAACTGTGCAGGTGCGCAAACAAACTTCAGGCCAGCGTTCTTCTGCAATGCGCCCGGAAGAAGCCCAGCTTCAGTAAGCACCTGGAAACCGTTACAAATACCGACAACTGGGCCACCAGCAGCAGCGAACTCAGCGACTGCAGACATCACTGGTGAGAAACGCGCAATAGCTCCGGGACGCAAGTAATCACCATGTGCGAAACCACCGGGAACGATGACAGCATCGACACCATTCACCGTTGCATCGCCATGCCACAGAAGTTCAGGCTCTCCACCAACGAGGCGCATGGCCTCAACCATGTCCTGCTCACAGTTCGAACCGGGGAAGACGACGACCCCGACGCGTGAACTCACGATGCGACGCCAGCTGGTTCGAGTTCAACAATCGCGTCTTCGATGACGGGATTGGTGAGGAACCGACGACAGAGATCTTCCGCTTCCGCGCGAGCTGACGCTTCATCGACAGCGTCGATTTCAAAACGAATGCTCTTGCCGACACGCACGCCGCTCACACCTGCAAAACCCAGCGTAGGCATGGCTCGTTCGATCGTGGAACCTTGGGGATCAGCGATCCCAGGTCGAAGACGGACTTCGACGTGCACCGAGAAGATCATGGACCCATGTTCGCACATCGACGCGCGTATGCGATGCAGATCTGCATGCGGTCGATCGTCACCCGCACCATTCGGCGAATGAACGACCAGTGATGCGCTCATAGGCATCGACATAGCGAGCGCTCGTGGTGTCGACAACCTCGGCGGGAAGCGGTGGCGCTGGTGGCTGCTTGTTCCAATCGAGACCATCGAGGTAATCGCGCACCGGCTGCTTATCGAACGATGGCGGCGTGCTTCCCGGCTTCCAGCGTTCCGCCGGCCAGAACCGTGAGGAATCGGGGGTCAGTACCTCGTCACACAACACAAGTTCGCCATCGATCAGACCCAGTTCAAACTTGGTGTCAGCAATGAGAATGCCTCGGGCCGCAGCCCACTCGGCGCCTTTTGTGTAGAGCTCAAGTGCCGCCGAACGAGCCCGCTCGGCGAGGCCGGCACCCATCAGATCGACAGCGGCCTCGAAGGAGATGTTCTCGTCGTGGCCTTCTGCGGCTTTGGTCGAAGGGGTGAAAACGGGTTCGGGTAACTGGGCCGATTCAAGCAGTCCCGCAGGGAGCACTTGGCCGTGCATCGTGCCGTTGGCCTTGTATTCCTTCCAGGCCGAACCGGTGAGATACCCACGAACGATGCATTCGATGGGCAGCATTTCGGCCTTGCGGCACAGCATGATGCGGCCTTGCCAGTCGTCGCGCTGAGCTGCGGGGGGGCAGTCATCAAGCGAGGTCGAAATGAGATGGCTGCCAACAACGCCTTGGAACTTCTCGAACCAGAACGCGCTCATAGCGGTGAGCACTCGGCCCTTTTCGGGTATCGGTTCGGCCATAACCACGTCGAACGCGCTCAGACGGTCGGAAGTGACCATCAGTAATCGGTTGTCGCCCGCGTCGTAGATGTCGCGGACTTTTCCTGAGTAAATGTGTGGGAGTGCGTCGGTCATAGCGGTTCTCCTGGAATGGCCCACGGCCGATCCTCGGTTCAGAGGATGTCGCCCGGACGATACCCAGCAGCAGCAGGATCAGCCGCCACAAGCGCCGAAACAGTTGCGACAAATGACGCGACTTGTTCAGGCGCACGACCAACGAAGTCGATTGGGTGTGCGAGTACGCCGGCAAGTTCATCCGGAGCAAGACCAAGACGCGCATCGGCAGCGAGTCGTTCGATGAGATCGTTGCCTTCGGCTCCGTCTTCGCGAAGACGCAACGCCGCCGCAACCGCATGTTCCTTAATGGCTTCGTGTGCTTGTTCACGACCAACGCCGTTGCGCACTGCAGCGACTAGCACCTTGGTTGTTGCAAGGAACGGCAAGTATCGGTCGAGTTCGCGTTCAATAACTGCAGGGTACGAACCGAAGTCGGCAAGCACGGTCAGGAACGTTTCAAACAAACCGTCGATAGCAAAGAACGCGTCGGGCAGTGCAACGCGGCGCACGACCGAACAACTGACATCGCCCTCGTTCCATTGGTCGCCAGCAAGCGAGGTAACCATCGTGAGATGGCCACGGAGAATGGCAAGCAAACCGCCGATTCGTTCGCAACTGCGGCTATTCATCTTGTGCGGCATGGCTGAAGATCCGACCTGACCAGGACGGAAACCTTCGGTGGCCAGTTCTTGCCCGGCCATAAGGCGAATCGTAAGGGCGAGGTCAGCAGGACCAGCGGCTGCCTGCACAAGCGCCGAGACCACATCGAGGTCGAGCGAGCGCGGATATACCTGACCAACATTGGTGAGCCATGCATCAAAACCGAGATGCGCGGCGACACGAGATTCAAGCTGTTCGAGACGTTCGCTATCGCCATCGAAGAGATCGAGCATGTCTTGTTGCGTTCCAACCGGGCCCTTAATGCCACGCATCGGATAGCGCGCAAGTAGATCGTCAACTCTGTACAACGCCTGCAACAGCTCTTCACCGGCATTCGCAAACCGTTTGCCGAGCGTGGTGGCCTGCGCGGGCACGTTGTGCGAACGACCAGCCATCACCACGGTTGCCGATTCCGCAGCGCGTTCAGCCAAACGAGCGAGCGCCGCGAGCATGCGACCACGAATCACGAGCAACGAACGTCGCAACTGCAACTGCTCGACGTTCTCGGTGAGATCGCGCGAAGTCATCCCTTTATGAATCTGTTCGTGACCAGCCAACGCACAGAACTCATCGATGCGCGCCTTCACATCGTGGCGAGTCACGCGTTCACGAGCGTCGATGGAATCGAGGTCGACCTGATCGATGACACGGCGATAGGCATCGATCGCATCATCGGGCACTGCGACACCGAGGTCGCGCTGGGCTTCAAGAACGGCCAGCCAAAGTTCTCGCTCAAGAACGATCTTCTGTTCAGGCGACCACAGTCGGACCATCTCCGCGCTCGCATATCGAGCAGCAAGAACATTGGGTACGGACGTGGACGCCATTCGGTCTCCTCAAGGGCCCAAAGCGGGCACCTCTTCAGGATACGACTACGACGAGGTGACCTCGGTGCGATTTAGAGATCAAGAATTGGCGCGAGGAGCGCGATCTTCAATCCTTTGGGCCGCAGCATCTGAGGCAATGTCATTGCGATGGTGCAGACCGGGCCAAGAAATCTTGCCAACCGCGTCGTATGCAGTCTGACGGGCTTCGGCCAAAGTGGCGCCCTGGCCAGTCACAGACAGCACTCGTCCACCAGCGGTGATGAGTTCGCCATTGGCATTGGCCCCAACCCCAGCGCAGAACACCGTGACGCCAGCGACTGCTTGAGCGTCATCGAGTCCTTCAATCACATCACCGGTGCGCAGATCGCGCGGGTAGCCCTCGGCTGCACACACCACGGTGACAGCTGCGCCGTCGTCGAATGTTGGCGCGGCACCAAGTTGGCCAGCAGCAGCTGAAGCGAGCAGTTCACCGAGATCGCTAGTGAGTCGGGGAAGCACAACCTGTGTTTCCGGATCACCGAAGCGCACGTTGTATTCGAGCATCTTCGGACCGGTGGGTGTGAGCATGAGGCCGGCGTAGAGAACCCCGCGGTAATCAATACCGATCGAACGCAAGTAGGCCAGCGTCGGCAACACTCCATCGTTCATCACTGCATCAATCACTGATTGATCGGCGACAGGCACCGGTGAGTACGCACCCATGCCACCGGTGTTCGGACCAGCATCGCCATCGCCTACGCGTTTGAAATCTTGGGCCGGCGTAAGCGCAACGGCGTTGATGCCATCGCAAATTGCGAGAACGGAAACTTCGGGGCCGGTAAGTCCTTCTTCAATAACAAGCGTTCGGCCCGCATCGCCGAAGGCATCGCCAGAGAGATAGTCGAGAACTGCAGCGCGTGCTTCTTCAAGTGATGTTGTGACGATGACGCCCTTGCCCGCTGCGAGTCCATCGGTCTTCACGACATACAAACCATCGAGGGAGTCAAGAAATGCGAATGCCGGTTCCGCTTCGGTGAACGTGCCGTGTCGAGCGGTGGGAACACCGGCAGCAACAAGCACTTCCTTCATCCACGCCTTTGAACCTTCGAGACGCGCGCCGTCGGCGCCGGGACCGAACACCAACTTGCCTGCAGCCCGGAGTTCATCGGCAAGTCCAGCAACGAGCGGCGCTTCCGGCCCGATCACATAGAGATCGGCGTCAATTTCTGTAGCCGATGTTGTAACGGAACCAGGAATGCCAGGGTTGCCGGGAGTAACCACAACCTCGTGATGGCGGCGCAGCACCGCGGCAAGCGCGTGCTCGCGACCACCGGAACCAACGACACAGACCTTCATCAGCCGTTGAAATTCAAGTACTGATCGCGCCCCGGACCAACGCCAACAAGACCAATCGGAACACCGATCTGATCCTGTAAGAACGACACGTAATCGAATGCTTCCTTGGGAAGATCGTCACGCGACGTGATGCCAGAAATATCGGACTTCCAACCAGGGAATTCCGCATAGACCGGCGTGACTTCGTGCAGTACCGACTGGTGATACGGAAGATGCGTGAAGGTTTCGCCATTGAGTTCGTAAGCGATGCACACCTTGATCGAATCGAAAGTGTCGAACACATCAAGTTTCGTCAGCGCGATTTCCGACAACGAGTTCAAGCGAACCGAGTGACGCAACATCACCACGTCACACCATCCCGTGCGACGACGACGCCCGGTGTTGGTTCCATACTCATGACCGATGTCAATGAGAGCATCGCCGATTTCATCGGTGAGTTCGGTGGGGAACGGACCGGAACCGACGCGAGTTGTATACGCCTTGGCGATACCAACCACACGGTCGATGTAGCGAGGACCAATACCGGCACCGGTGCAGGCACCGCCAGCAACTGGGTTCGATGACGTTACAAACGGGTAGGTGCCGTGATCGAGATCAAGGAACGTGGCCTGAGCACCTTCGAGCAGAACGTTCTCGCCGGCTTCAAGTGATTCATGAATGAGATTCACTGAATCGGTGATCATCGGCGCAAGACGCGGTGCGCACACGTCGAGATACTCGGCAGCAATCGCATCGCCATCGAGCGGAAGCTGATTGAAGACTTTGGCGAAGATCGCGTTCTTCTCTTTGAGAGCAACGTCGAGCTTCTCGCGGAAGATTTTCGGATCGAGAAGATCCTGCACGCGCAGACCAACACGAGATGCCTTATCGGCATACGCCGGGCCAATACCGCGCTTGGTCGTTCCGACCTTGTTCTTGCCAAGGCGACGCTCGGTGAGCTTGTCGAGTTCCTGGTGATACGGGAGGATCAAATGCGCGTTGCCGCTGATCTTGAGCTTTGACGTATCGACGCCCTTGCCCTCAAGCATGTCGAGTTCGGCTATGAGCACGCGAGGGTCGACCACAACGCCATTGCCGATGACGGGCGTGATGTGTGGGTAGAGAATGCCGCTAGGCACCAACTGCAACTTGAAGGACTCGCCATCGACCACGAGGGTGTGGCCCGCGTTATGACCGCCTTGATAGCGGACGACGAGATGTTGATCACGGGCGAACAGGTCGGTGAACTTGCCCTTCCCCTCGTCACCCCACTGGGTTCCGACGACGACGGTTGCTGGCACGGTGAACTCCTCAATGGCACTGCATGGGAACCGGGAAACACTACCCGTTTGTGTTTCACCCGCCCCATCCGATTTCGACCGCTACCCAAGGATCCGAACGATCGGACCCCGCTGTCTAGGCTCAGCACGATGACGTCCGCCGCCCCCCGCCCTACCGGCGTTCACCGGGTTATGCCCTACATCCGGATTATGCGGGTTGATCACTGGTTCAAAAATGTCTTTGTCCTCCCCGGGATCGTGGTGGCGCTCAGCTCTCAACAGAGCACCGATTGGTCAAGTCTCGTTCAGAACTTCATCATCGGGATGACCGCCGTCTGCCTCATCGCCTCGAGCAATTACGTGATCAATGAAGTGCTCGATGCGCCATTCGACCTTCACCACCCAATCAAGAAGGACCGCCCGGTGCCTTCAGGATTGGTCAACATCAAGATCGCGTATGTCCAGTGGATTGCCTTGATGGTTATCGGGCTTGGTCTCGGCGCGCTTGTTAGCGTTCCGCTCGTTCTTTCCCTCGCCGGACTTTGGATTGCGGGATGTGCCTACAACATCCCGCCGGTGCGCACGAAAGACGTTCCCTATCTCGATGTCCTTACCGAGTCGATCAACAATCCTTTGCGGATGCTCGTGGGTTGGTACATCGTTCCGAACAGCCCCACACCACCGGTCTCACTGCTGATCTCCTACTGGATGATCGGTTGCTTCTTCATGGGGCTCAAACGATTCGCTGAATATCGCGACATGGCCGATCGACGCGAAGAACAGATTCGTTATCGGAAATCCTTTGCGGTCTACACCGAACAGCGTTTGCTCGTTTCGATCATGTTCTACGCCGCGTCATCAATGTTGTTCTTCGGCGCATTTGTACAGCGCTACCGAATCGAACTAATTCTGTCGTTCCCATTGGTCGCACTCATCATGGCGATCTATTTCAAACTTGCGTTTCAATCATCAAGCCCAGTCGAACATCCCGAAAAGCTCTACAAAGAACGCGGGCTCATGGCGGCAGTCATAAGTTGTTCGGCACTCATGGTCCTACTGCTCTTCGTGAATATTCCCGCGCTCGTCGACATGTTTCCGATGTCAGCATGGAACCGTTAATTACTGACGAGCCTGCAGTTCCTGACAGAACGTGGCGGGCACATTGGTCTGGGTCCAATTCGGATCCACAACTGAATCGGGACTATTCGCAACCGGAGCACCAATCACGCTCGTTCCATTCACCACAACGCGGCCAACTCCGAGTGGGAGCGGATCAAAGACAATGTCAACCGTCGTCGGCCCGTAATAGTCGATCTTGATCGGCTTGGACTCTTCGATCATTCCATTTCCGTACTCCCAGCGGAACACGAGGCCATCATCCGATCGCGATGCTCGAACCTTCCACTCCGAGTTCGAAAGAATTGTCTGGTCATTCATGCCAATCGTGCCTGTGAGCCGATAGGCGTATGGCCCACCGATCCGACGTTCAAGCGGTCCCCATCCGTATCCGTCAGTTCGATAGAGCGCGTCGCAGTCACCCACGATCACGATTGTTCCTCGTTCAACTCCGGTCGGGAGTTGCCCGTCTTCACTGCGAATCACCGCCGGCGCAGCACCACCAAAAAGTGACTCATCTATCGAATACTGAAATTCGGCGAAAGAGCGTGCCCCAGATTCACTCGGAAGAATCGAGAAGGCTCGTGTTGAAATCGCGAGACCAATTTGGTTCCAGAAACCAAAGACGAACAGCAATGTCATCGCAACAACAACGGTTCTACGAATCCATCGGCGCCACGTCTGTGCGTGTCGAGCAACGATCCAAACTCCCGGGGCAGCAAGCACAACAAAGACCGGAACCAAATCGGCAAGATAACGATGCGCGAGGTAGCCAAACGTGAATGTGCTCGTTGTCGCAACGATCGCTGCGAAGGCGAGTGCGGACCACTGACGAGTCTTGTCTCGAAAGATGGTCCACCACGCTCCGACGAGGCCAAACAGGAAAAGTAACGGCGCACTTGTGAGGAACGAACCGGTGTGATCAATCGTGTCGAAACGAGCATTTCCAATAACCGTGGCCTTTGCGGGCCAGGTCACAAACGGAAACAGCCGATCCCACTGAAACGCAAAGGGTGAGAAATACCGAGCAACATTGGTGGGAACGAATTTGAGCCCGAAAAGACTTCCGTTGTTGGCCGCAAGTGCCGCCTGACGGTCGGTGTTGAACTTCGAAAACACCTGCAACGGGAAAGGCACATCAGTGGCAGAACGGAAGCGCAACCAGTTCACGAGGGCGAATCCGAGAAACGGAATCATCGCACCCGCAAGCACGGCTAACGAGCGTCGCCACTCCCGCTTCCATGCAAGCGCCAAGCCAAAGAGACCGAGCGCCATCGCTGGAGCCGCTCCCGTTGACGGTCGGCAAGAAAGCGCAAATATCGCAAGCGCGACTGCTTCAACGAGATGTCGGCGCGTCGGCGCTCGCCACCAGCGAAGAACGAGATCGAGGCCGGCAAGACCTGCTGCTGCTCCCCACAGTTCTGCCTCGTGATACACGAGTGCCCGGGACGAGAAAAAAAGCAGCGGTGTTCCAAGTGTTGCCACAACGGCGAATGCGCCAAACCACCACGCAGCGCCTTCAGGTGCATTCGCTACCAATGACTTTGCTCGTTTGAGCAATCGCGCGGCAGCGAGGCCGAGCACACTCAGCGCCAGCAATTCGCTCAGCAGCGAAAGACGGCGATCAAAGACATCAGAAACCCCGGAAAACGGCAATCGCATGAGCGCCGGTCCAATGCCGAAATAGATCTGGGTCTTGCCATTGATTTCGAAACCTTCGATGCCGGGAACATCCGCGGGAACATCGAGACGACCATGCACAAGCGCCCGCGCCTGCGCATCATAAAAATCGGTGGTGTAGGGGCCTTTGTCGAAGAGATTCCAAGGCTGAAAACAGGTTGCAATCAGCCAGAAGACAACAACGGCAACAAGCGTGCCGAGACGCGCCCAGTTGCGTTCATTGCTCGTGAGCCTCCCGGCATCGGTCCTCGCAGGCGCAATCTCAACTTCATCAGCGGGGGTCACCACCTCGGAAACGCTAGTCCTGAGGTGGTGGAACACCTGCTGCATCACCTGAGCGTGAGCACTCCATCGACATCAACGTCAACGACCACGGTGTCACCCTCGGCGTAACGACCTTCAAGGATCGCAATGGCCAGCGGGTCGGCGATCTCACGCTGAATGACTCGCTTGAGGGGTCGAGCACCAAACGCGGGGTCGTACCCCTCGGCAGCGAGTGCAGCACTTGCAGCGGGCGTGACATCGAGTGTGATTCGACGCTGAGCCAACCGCTTCGTGATCCCCTCGAGTTGGATGTCGACGATACGGCCCAAATCCTCTTCGGTCAGAGAACGGAATCGCACGATGTCATCGATGCGGTTCACGAACTCGGGCTTGAAGTAGTCCCGAGGATCACCGGGCAGGTTCGAGGTCATGATCAACACCACATTGGTGAAGTCAACCGTTCGACCTTGACCATCCGTGAGGCGTCCATCGTCGAGCAATTGCAGCAACACGTTGAACACGTCTGGATGAGCCTTCTCGAGTTCGTCGAGAAGCACCACTGAATAGGGCCTACGGCGAACCGCTTCGGTGAGTTGTCCTCCCTC
>SXGQ01621067.1_pt1 | contig 10485 bp, 11 predicted proteins | sample 3178371 | NCBI WGS metagenome assembly SXGQ01 (sample SAMN11356859, study PRJNA531348) | freshwater metagenome | isolation source: freshwater sample F1-20 | place: China: Fuxian Lake, Yuxi | collected 2017-12-25 | reverse complement strand
ATTTGATAAAGGAATTTATTTTATCAATGTTATGGAAAATAATCAATCTGTTTACAGAAGAAGTATGATTAAAGAATAATGATTTAAATTAATCAAATTATAATCAACAAAAAATCCCTGATAATTTATAGGGGATTTTTTGATTTAGAAAAAGGAAATTCTAAGTTTTAAAAAGTTTGTGACTCCGAAGGGATTCGAACCCCCAACCGTCAGAACCGGAATCTGACATTCTATCCAATTGAACTACGGAGCCAATTAACATCAAATATAGCATCATATTTTTCAAAATTTACTAAAATATTATTGTATTTTTAGCGTTAATCATGTACATCAATAAATTTTATAGATGAGAATACTCCTCGCATCAGTCTTTTTTTATTTTAAACTGGTTACCTTTTCACAAATTGGTCCAGGTAGCTGGCAAGATCATTTGAGTTTAAATTCTTGTAATACTGTTGCCAAACTTGGATCAAAAATATATGCTTCAAATAAAGTCGGTTTAGTTTACTTCGATGAATTAGAAAAAAGCATTCAAAAATTAAATAAAATAAATGGTTTAAGTGATGTTGGAATTAAACTTTTACGAACTAATACCTATAATAATAAATTACTAGTTATTTACGAAAACTGTAATATTGACGTAATAGATTTGAACGGAAATATTGTAAATTATCCTGATTTTAAATTAAAAATGTTAAATGGAAAAAAAACAATTAATGAAATAACTTTTGATAAACATTTGGGATATTTAGCTTGTGGATTTGGTATTATAGTATTTGATACCGAAAAAATCGAAATTAAGGATACCTATATTATAGGAAATAATGCTGCTGAGTTAGAGGTTTATCAGGTTGCAATGAATGATTCTATCATTGTTGCGGCAACACCAATTGGGCTATATAAATCTAATTACAAAACTAAAGCTTTAAATAATTTTAAAAATTGGGATTTGTTAAACGCCAATATCCCATCTGGTCCTTATGTTGGGGCAGTATCGATCGAAGGAAAAATATTAGCAGCGTATTCGCCAAATAAATTAAATGAAGTCATAAAAGGTAAAGATTCTTTGTATGTTTTAGAAAACAATATTTGGAAAAAATATCCGCCTACATCAAATGAAGGTAATACTATACTTAAAATAGCAATGGTAAATGGAAAATATTTTTCTATTATCAATGAGTTTGGTTTTTTGGTTAGAGATTTTTATACTGGTGGTATTAAAAATTATGTAACTAGTTTTAATGGAGGTGGTTGTAAAATATTAGATGGATATTTTGGAATTGATAAAGCAACAAATATGTCTTATTGGCTAGCAGATGAGTTAAATGGGCTTTATCAAACTTATAGTTATTGGCCCTATTATCCTCAAAATAAAATTACTGTGGATGGCATAAATAAATATTTGGTAAATAATATTGATGTATTTGATGGAAAGTTAGCAGTTTCTCCATCTCATCCGGATGATGCAGGAGGAACATTGTACATTGATCAAGGAGTAAATATTTCTGAAAATAATGAATGGATTTATTTGCCCCCCTTAGATTTTGATTCAAATAAAGTACAAGATATTACCTATGCACATATTGATAGAAAAGACAAAACTACTCTTTGGGCTAGCTCTTGGCGTAATGGATTATTAAAATATAAAAATAATAAATTGGTAAAGATTTATAATTCATATAACTCACCAATGCCTCAAGTTTTGCCAAATAATCCTCGCTGTACCGGAATAGCAAACGATAAAGATGGCAACTTATGGTTTATTAATAGCAACGTTCAAAATTTTTTAAATGTTATTAAAAAAAATGATGAGTATCAAAATTTTAATTTTGATGCTGCACGATTTACTCGAAAAATATTTATAGATAAAAATAATTACATTTGGTCATTACATGAACGAGATGGCGGAATTACAGTTTACAAAAACGATAATTTTAGTTTACCAAAGTTTTATGATGAAAATTATCCAAACAATTATTATAATTGTAGGTTACTATCAAATCAAGCAGGAAAAGGTAATTTACAATCAAACGCAGTATTTTCAATTGCTGAAGATAATGATGGTAGAATTTGGGTAGGAACAGGATCTGGAATATCTGTATTTAATAATTCATCAGCTTTGTTTAATAATGGAGATTTTGATTCTCAACCAATTAAAATTATTCAAGATGGTAATGTAGAACTATTATTAGGAAGAGAGGCCGTTACCTGTATAGTTGTTGATGGAGCAAATAATAAATGGGTTGGTACACAAAGCGGTGGTCTGTATTGTTTTAGTTCAGATGGCTTAACTCAATTAAATCACTTTACAAAAGATAATAGTCCTTTATATTCGAATAATATAATAGACATTAATTATAACGAAGTAACTGGCGATATTTTTATTGGTTCTGAAATTGGTCTGCAATCATATCGAAGTTATATTATTAAAGGAAGTCCAGAATATTTAAATGTATATGCATACCCTAATCCAGTTAAGCCAAATTTTAGCGGTAGTGTTTACGTAACAGGCTTAATAGATAATTCGATTGTAAAAATTGTTGATGAAAGTGGCAATATGGTTTGGGAAACAAAATCAAAAGGTGGGCAAATTGTTTGGCCCGTTTCAAATCTTTCTGGAATAAGAGTTGCCTCAGGTGTTTATGTTGTATATGCATCTTCAACAGATGGAGTGCAAAACGTGTTAACCAAAATTTTAGTAATAAATTAATGCGAATTTCAGATAAGGCAGTCGTATTACAAACAATAAAATATGGAGAGAAAAAATTAATATTAAAGTTGTATACAAGGCTTAATGGCTTAATTACCGTTTCGGCTATAGTTGGTAGGGCTCCTTCTTCAAAATTAAAATCGAGTACTTTTTTACCTTTAACGCTAATTGATATTGAACTGCTTTTCAAACAAAATAAAGATATACATCTTTTAACAGAAGCGTCGTGTAACAATGTTTTTAAGGGCATTTCTAAAAATTTATCAAAACTAGCTATTGCCCAATTTATAAATGAAATTTTAATTAAAACGCTTAAAGAACAAAGCTCGAATCTTCATTTATTTGAATTTATCGAAACTTGTTTAAAATTTTTAGATGATGCACAAGATCATTACATTAATTTGCATATTTATTTTTTAATAGAGCTTACTAAATATATAGGCTTTGAACCAAAAAATAATTATTCCGTTCGAACTCCTTATTTTGATTGTCGCGAGGGGCAATTTACTATCCAATCATTGTCATTGCCCTTGGGGCTTTCAAAAGATGATTCTTTTTTATTTACTGAGTTTTTAAAAGTTAATAGTTTGAAAACAAATTTATCAAATTTCCAACGCCAGCAGTTACTGGAAATATTATTAGCTTACTATCGTTTGCACATTCCAGGATTTAATGATATAAAAAGTTTAGAGGTGCTAAAAGAAGTATTAGCTTTAAAATTATAATTATTCTTCTTCTTCAATAATTTTTTTTATCAAAGTGATTAAAAATAAATTTAAATTTTTAATGGCTAAAGGCAAATCCCAATTTTTAATATTTCGTACTTCTACTTGATTACTCACTGCTCTTAATTGTAATGCAGACCATTTAAATTCGTTGGCAGCATTAATAAAAGCTGCCCCTTCCATCGTTTCAATATCTGGATGATATTGCTTTATTATTTTATTTATACTATTTGTATTTCCATGAACAGTGTTTATGGTAATTCCTCTAACTATGGGAAGCTTGTCTATTATAGGATGATTATAAAGATAATTAATATCATTTTTTTGTTTACCAAAACCCAGTTCATCTATAGTAATAAATTTAGTATTTGATTCGGCGCCCAATTCGCTAAATTGATCTTGAGTTACATTTAATACTTGACCAATAGAATATGAACCATAACTACCACATACGCCAATATTTATGGCTATGTCGAAATGTTTGCCATTTAATTTACCTAATTCGAAAGAAGTATTTACCATTCCTACTTTTGTAATACAATAGCTAATTTGTAAATTCTTAAAAATAAAAATATCTTTAAGAACATGCGCTTTTTGCCTTAAAAATAATAGGGTGGGTTCAATTTCAAATTCAGTTGCACTTACTAAAATAATTTTTTTCATTAAATACAAATTTAATAAAATGCTTAAATTTATAGTATGATTTTTTTAACGCGACATGAGCATTTTAATGCGGCTCATAAATTATATAACCCAGAATGGTCAGAAGAAAAAAATATTGAAGTTTTTGGTAAATGCGCTAATACAAATTGGCATGGGCATAATTATAATTTAATCGTCACTATTAAAGGAGAGATTAATGAAGAAACAGGATTTTTGATGGATGCAAAAAAATTAAGCGCTATTCTTTCAGAACACGTTTGTGAAAAGATAGACCATAAAAATCTAAATTTAGATGTTGATTTTATGTCTGGTAAACTAGCTAGTACCGAAAATCTTGCTCTAGCCATTTGGGAACAAATTCTCCCTCATTTGCCTTATAATGTTAAATTACATTGTGTTAAATTATACGAAACACCTAGTATTTGTGTTGAATATTTTGGGAATTAAATACTTTTATAATAAAAAAAATTAGTTTAAACATTTTTTAGTTTACTTTGTTTGATATTTATATAAAACTTGTTCAGCAAACTTCTGACACAGTATGCTTAATTAAATTTAAATCATCAGAAATAAACATTGTAACAAAATAATTATTTATGAATAAAAAAGTTGCTGTATATAGAAAAGAACGTTTTAATGCTGCGCATCGACTTCACAATTCAGAGTTGAGTGATACAGAAAACCAAGTACTTTTTGGTAAATGTAATTCTCCAAATTTCCACGGCCATAATTATGATTTAACTGTAAAAGTAACAGGAGAAGTTGATTCCAAAACAGGATATGTAATTGATACTAAAATTTTGAGTAACATAATTGGTCAACACATTATAGAAAAATTCGATCATAAAAATTTAAATTTAGATATATTTGAATTTAAAGTTTTAAATCCCACTGCTGAAAATATAGCGATGATAATTTACAACATCTTGAGAGAAAAAATTAACGCTTCGTTAGAGTTAAAAATTATTTTAAATGAAACAGAAAAAAATTATGTCGAATACCCAGCTTAGGTCTAAAAAGTTAAGTGTAGCAGATATTGGAGACGGACACATTAGTAGTTCTGTTAGCACTCCTTTGAGAAAAGATGCATTTTTAATGAGTGATGATGCTAAAATGAAAAAGATAGAATTTCATTTTAGTGAGATTATGCAAACTTTAGGCTTAGATTTAAAAGACGATAGTTTAAAAGGCACGCCAAAACGCGTTGCAAAAATGTATGTGAAAGAAATATTTAGCGGCTTAGATCCTAAAAACAAACCTGACATTACACTCTTCGAAAATAAATATAAATATAAACAAATGTTGGTGGAGAAAGACATTACGTTTTATAGTAATTGCGAACATCACTTTGTGCCTATAATGGGCAAAGCACATGTAGCATATATTGCAAATGGAAAAGTTATTGGATTGTCTAAACTAAATCGTATTGTACAATATTTTGCAAAGCGCCCTCAGGTTCAAGAAAGATTAACAATGCAAATTGCAAGAGAAATTCAAAATACTTTAAGTACAAAAGATGTAGCGGTATTAATTGATGCTAAACATCTTTGCGTTTCTTCGCGTGGTATAAAGGATATCAATTCGGCTACAGTAAGTTCTTTTTATGGAGGTAAATTTGAAAATGAGACAACGCGTCAAGAGTTTTTAAAATACATACAGATTAAAACAGAATATTAGAACTTGAAAACAATATTATAAATAAAACTATATTTTTATTTAAAATTATAATATAATCTCATCCATATCTTTATTAAAAAAAGAATACTCCATAAATCCTTGGCTAGACATACTTTGAACTTTTACCCATTGTTTATATTCAAAATACCATTTCCATTGTTTACTTTTTAAAAAACCGCCTTTTTTAATAAAAGCTTCAATGTATGGATGAACATTTAAAGTAATGTTTTTTTGATTCTGTTCTTTAATTATAAACCGCAATGTATTTTCAATTTGGTCAACAAACAAAATACTTGGCTGCACCTTTCCTGTGCCATTACAACTTGGGCAAGTTTCAAGAACCTCTATATTTACTTCAGGTCGTAAACGTTGACGAGTGATTTGAATTAAACCAAATTTACTTGGAGGTAAAATATTGTGTTTAGCACGATCTCTTTTCATCTCATCTCTCAACTTTTCGAATAAAAGCCTACGGTTTTCGGGATTATGCATATCGATAAAATCAATCACAATAATTCCACCCATATCTCTTAAACGCAATTGCCTGGCTACTTCAATAGCAGATTCTAAATTAACCTCTAAGGCATTTTGTTCTTGACTAAAATCACTTTTTGAACGGTTACCACTATTAACATCAAATACATGCAAAGCTTCAGTATGCTCAATAACCAAATAGGCCCCACTCTTCATGTGAACCGTTTTGCCAAATAAACTTTTTATTTGTTTTTCTATCCCATAAGCATCAAAAATTGGAACGTTGCCATTATAATGTTTTAAAATAGAGATTTTATCAGGAGAAATAGTTTTGATATAAGATTTTAAATCTTCAAATACAGCTTCATCGTTAACATGAATGGCATTAAAAGAGGCGTTTAAAAAATCTCTAAGAATGGCATTAGTTCTATCAACTTCTCCCAATACTCTTTTAGGAGGATGAGAGGTTTTTAAGGACTGAAAACATACATCCCATCTTTTAATGAGGTCGTTTAAATCTCCCTCTAAATCGTTTACTGATTTGCCTTCGGCAACTGTTCGAACAATTATTCCAAAATTCTTTGGTTTAATTTTTTGCATCAACTCTTTTAATCTATTTTTTTCTTCGAAGTTTCTGAGTTTAGATGAAACAGAAATTTTATCAGAAAAAGGAATAAGCACTAAATATCTTCCTGCTAAACTAATTTCGGTTGTTATTCTGGGCCCTTTGGCACTTATAGGTTCTTTAGTAACTTGAACTAATAAATTTTGGCCAGATTTTATTACATCGTTTATTTTACCATCTTTTTTTATTTCCTTATCATTTTTAAAATACATGAGATTACTCACGTTTTGTTTACCAGATTTTGTCTGTTCAACATATTTAATAAAAGATTGGGCTTGGGTTCCTAAATCTAGATAATGTAAAAAAGCGTCTTTTTCATATCCAACATCAACAAAGGCAGCGTTTAAGCCAGTCATAACCTTTTTAGCCTTACCCAGATAGATATCCCCTACCGAAAATTTCGAGTTATTTTTTTCACGATGTAATTCCACTAAGCGTTTATCGTGAAGCAGTGCTATTACGACCTCGCTTGGCGTGGAATTAATAATTAATTCTTGATTCACGCGTCTTTAATGTTTAAGTTTAAGTAATCATTTAATCAATAAAATAAACAAATCATCTTTTTATTTAAATAAATAATAAAGAGTTAAATAAGTTTTTGCTTATATTTTATGATATTGTAAATAAAAAAACGAGGGCAAATAAAGCCTTCTTTTTTGATTATTAATATAACTAGCGGTTAGCTAATTATTTCTTTTTATGACGATTTTTCCTCAAACGTTTTTTACGCTTGTGAGTTGACATTTTATGTCTTTTTCTTTTTTTACCGCTTGGCATAATTTTTTGAATTATTAGTTAATATTATTTTTTAATTGTTCAATGTAATTATTAATCTCAGTTTTAGCCGTTATATCATTAGTTTTCGAAATATATTTTTGAAGCATTTCGATGGCTTTAGAGTTATTTTTTTGTTTTTCAAAAGCATCGGCTAAATGCAAATAAGCTTCAATATAATTAGTATCTGCTATTATTACTTTTTTAAATCGACTAATGGCTTTATCTAGCTGACCACTTTTAACTGAGAAAAAAGCAAATGTTAATTGTAATTTTACATTATTACTATCAATCTTTTCAATTTCTTTTAATTTGGAAATTCCTTCCATTGGATTTTCAGTGCCTTCTACATAACAAGAAGCTAACATAATTTTAGCATCGATATTTTTTGGGTCTAAAGCCAAGTTTTTATTATAACACCTCATTGCCGACTGATATAAAACTGGAATTTCTGTTTTGTCATTAGAAAATTGAATAGCATAATAATACCTATTCCCCGCTTTGAACCACGTATCAGCTTTTTGAGCAAGCTGGGCTTGAGCTTCGGTAAAATAAGCTGCTAAATCAGGCCTTTTTAATTTATCCCAGGCAGAAATTAAAGTATCATATTTTTTTTGACTAATTAGATTCTCAAGCTGAGCTTTTTTAATGGGTTCAGTATTTTTTAAAGCTATAGATAAGAATAAACTTAAATTTGCTTCAGAAGAAACTTCAATTTTTTGGGATTTTTGTTTTTCAAAATCTACTTCTGAAAGTTGACTCAAACTTTTAGGGGCAGTAAATAAAAGAACGAATAAAATTAAAGCTCCAACTAAAACAATTAATTGTGTTTTTTTTGTGCCCATTGTTAGAGTTTAATCAATATTTTTAACCGGCTCAGCAATTTTCACATTCCGCTTTACTTTCTCTGAAAAGTTTTTTGAAGCTTTAAATGTTGGAATATAATGTTCGGGTATAACTACAGTTGTGTTTTGGGAAATGTTACGTCCAATTTTTTCGGCTCTTTTTTTAACTAAAAAAGTGCCAAATCCTCTTAAGTAAACATTATGCCCCTCTACCATAGAGTTACGTATGGTTTTCATAAAAGATTCAACTGTTTCTTGAACAACCATTTTTTCTATACCAGTTTTTTCTGAAATTTCATTTACTATATCTGCCTTTGTCATAATACAAGCTATTTAAAATCAATTAATTATAATTTATAAATGGTGGCAAATATACTACAATAATTAACAATTGAAAACTTTTTTTGAATTTTAACCTTTTTGAATCAGAATACTTTAAAATATGGTATTTTTGAAATCAATTATGGAGAAATGGTTTGGCAATTGCCTTAAACAATGGTATAATAAGCATAAGCGCGATTTGCCTTGGAGACACGAAACCGATCCGTATAAAATTTGGCTTTCTGAAATTATTTTACAACAAACTCAGGTTGCCCGAGGAATGAGTTATTATTTGGCATTTACTAAAAGCTATCCAAATGTTTTAAAATTAGCTAATGCGTCTGAAGATGAGGTGTTAAAACTTTGGCAGGGCTTAGGCTATTATTCACGTGCACGCAATCTTCATGAAACAGCTAAAAAAATTGCTTATGAGTTAAAGGGTAATTTTCCAAGCACATTTAACGATATTCGATTACTAAAAGGGATAGGAGATTATACTGCTTCTGCTATTGCTAGTTTTGCATTTAATTTGCCTTTTGCTGTTTTAGACGGAAATGTTTTTAGATTATTGAGCCGTTTATTTGGGATTAATTTGCCTATTGATAGTGAGCTCTCTAAAAAAAAATTTCAAAAATTAGCAAATAGCCTACTTAATAAAAAAGAACCAGGCCTTCATAATCAGGCTATTATGGAATTTGGTTCTCAGTTTTGTATACCAAAAAATCCCGATTGCAATAGCTGTATTTTTAAAAATAAATGCTATGCCTTAAGCCATCAAAAAGTAGCCGAGTTTCCTGTAAAGAAAAAAAAAATAAAAAAACAAACACGGTTTTTTAATTATTTTATTATAATAGATAAACAGGGAAATATTTTAATTAATAAACGACAAAATAAAGATATTTGGAAGGGATTATATGAATTTTTATTGATAGAAACTAAAAATGATTTTTCGTCAATTGAGCTTTTAGAAACTCAAAGTTTTAAAGCACTTTTTAAAACTAAACCCACAATTTTATTTATATCTAAAGTTTATAAACACGTGTTAACCCATCAAAATTTATATACAAGATTTTATATTATAAAATGTAGCAGAATGTCAAAAAATAATAATTTAAAAACACCGCTTAAAAATATTCAAAAGTGGGCTTTCCCAAAACTAATTGAAAATTTTATGAGAGATATTGATATCGATGCGATAATTAATAAATAGGTGTAAAAAAAAAGTGCTTTCAATGCTTTTATTTACAAAAAATTTAAGCTAAATTGATATAATTGCTCAAAAAAATATAGCTTTATCTCTGATTAAAATGAATGAGACTCATCATATTTTATACCATCATCTATTACAAAGGCAAAATACATTTCCAATAATTAGAACAAGTCTGGTAAGTATTTGGCCATCTATATTTTTGCTGTTTTGTATAGTTATACTAGTTGTTTTAAGAGTTACCTCTTATCAAAAAGTATTAAAAATTATTCAATCAATATTTAACTTCAAAACAGCTAAAAGTATAGATGGAGAAGAGTATAAATTTTTTAAGTTTTCTTCGATTTTACTCAACGTTTTCTTCATATTTAATATTGCTTTTTTGTGCTACAAATTAAATAGTATTTACAAATTGATATTATTTGAGTGGTCAGGGGTTACACAACTTTTATTTTTTATTTTAT
>SXGQ01582177.1_pt1 | contig 10485 bp, 15 predicted proteins | sample 3178371 | NCBI WGS metagenome assembly SXGQ01 (sample SAMN11356859, study PRJNA531348) | freshwater metagenome | isolation source: freshwater sample F1-20 | place: China: Fuxian Lake, Yuxi | collected 2017-12-25 | reverse complement strand
TATGCTTAAGCTTGATAAGCATCCAAAGAGTGAGTGGAGACAGAGAATTCAGGAGTTTCAATCTATCATAAATGGCTATACTAGTCAGTTTGTGAACATTGATACTATGGATGTGCCACAGAGCTTTATTGACAGCAGGAAGAAACAACGTATCACCACTGGTAAAATCAAGAGTACAGGTGCTGCTAGTGGTCCTCGTAAAGTGAAGCTAAAGGGCGAGATGATATGTAAACAAGCTACAGAACTAGAGCGCTGGGTAGATGGTAAGAGCTGTAAGTGGGTTAGTAAGACTTATGATATGGCTAAGTTCCACCAGAATCCATACCTGCTCATCTATGGTAAGCAGGAGGATATGGATAAGATGGATAAGTGGTTCAAGCCTACAAGGACTCTTAAAATAGAACTCGCAGTTCTTAGTGAGCGTGAACTTAAGCTTGTAGAAAAAGTAGAATTACATAACCTAATGTCATTTAGTAAATTTATGGAAGGAAAGAATAAACCGTTTCAACGGATAGCAACAGCATGTCTGATTGATAAGCTCAGTGATGAATACAAATATGTATTCCGTAACTCAGAGGTTCTCAATCCTATTTCTACAGATTTGCATGATAAGGTGGAAAGTCTTCGTAAGTATATAAACAGTTATTTCAAAAGTATGGATGATGAGGTGAGAAATGCTATTATAGAACATGCAAAAGAGCATAAAGCATTTGACCCATCCATCTATTCCACTGTTATAGAAATCGAGACTATTTGTAAGAAGCTTCCGTTCCTAGATTCAATGATGAGCAACATCCGTTATTATGGGGATGTGGATAATGAAAAGCCAATGCTTAATGCTCTGAAGGATCTATTCAAGTATCACAAGCATAGAATAGATTGGAAGAACTACAGAATACGCTTCAATGAAGACCTCCCTTTAGAGGAGACGCTAACAACGGAAACTGTTGAACAATTGGTACAACAAGATTAAACAAAAAAGGGGGAGTTTTAGTCCCCCTTTTATAACTTTTTAAAACACAATCAAATGAGTATTTTCAGCCTAAACTGGTTTAAATCAAGAAAACAACAAGAGATCGATGATCTCAAACATGACATCAAGCTAAAAGAGTTACAAAGACAATTGGAGAAACTAGATAATCCTCCAGCTCCTGTAAATCCTTTTCCCACAAGTGGCAGTACATTTAATTACAACTATGTACCCACCCAACCAACAGTGATTGAGTGTCCTAAGCCTTACAAGAATATCAAATTGGTGAATGACATGCTCACTATTGTTCTGAATGACGGGTCCATTATTAGTAAACCTGGTGCTACCAATGATGACTTTATCTATGCTCGTAATGCATCCACAGAGCAGCAACTGCTCAACCTGGTTGCTAATCAGGAGGTTGTAGCAGAAAGAAAGAAAGAAGAAGCACAGTTTGCTAGAAACCAAGCTCTTAAGAAGGGAATTCAACTATTAGAGAAGCTAGATGATTTTGATGTAAAAGGTGGTTCTGTCTATCTCAGAGGTGTAAATAGAAGCATGCCTCAGCTACTAGTAGAAGAGTTCTTGCGTATTGTAAACTATTATGTTACAGATGGCTATCGTGTAGATGGAGAACTTGCTACAGCTCTTGCAGAAGATGAGGAGTTTCAATCTCTCAAGCGCTTCTTTATGTGGTGCTGTCTAAATCCTCGTGCAGAGGTGGCAGACAAGCTTTACAACTTCCTGAAGAAGAACGCTTTCAAGATTACTAAGCAGGGCTTCTTTGCAGCGCTTAGAAACGTTGTAACACTGCATGGTTCTCCAGAGCTCGTACAGTTTGTATCTAATGCCTACATCAAGGTGAAGGCTGTATGGAAGAAGAGTCCAGATCAGTATGAGGTGTATCTCAAGGATGGTGTTTATTCTTTCATTCATGTAGATGATACATTTACTACAGAGATGGTAGATTGTCTAGAAGAGTGCGATGATGAAACATGGGATGAGTGTTTTGATAACTGTGATGAGGATGGTGAAAGAGAAATCATTGTGAAGAGAACTGACCTAGGTGAACTTATTGGTAACCTGACAGAACTCTATCTGGATCTGCCTAATAGAAACGAGAATAGATTTACAGACGATCATACACGTACATTTGATATTCGTGTAGGTAGACCTGTAAGCATGGACCCTAAAGGATGTCGTTGGAATACAGACGATTGTGGTGCTGAAGGTTTACATTTCACCTCTGATGAGATTCATTATGTGGGATGTGGTGACCAGTCTGTATTGGTGCTCATCAATCCAATGAAAGTGGTGGGTATTGGTGAATCCAAGGGCAGATGCTGGGAATATCTCCCAATCATGACTGTTCCTCGTGATGAAGCAACATCTATTTTGCATGATTTGGACTTTGACACATTGCAGCTTGATGATAGCTATGCTGTCCGTGAGCTGGATGGTCTGACAGAGAAAGCAAAAGATGGTTTTGTAGCAGAGAGTAAGAAGCATGAATTCAATATGCCTCACATCTCTACAAGAGACATCGAGAATATCGTTACATCTTTGGATGAGATGAAGAACGAAATTAGCAAGCGCATCGTTGCTCTTGATTAATAATTTTGGGAATGTCACTATTATTCGTAATTTAGTGACATTCCCTTATTATAACTATATGACAATCAAGAAGAAACGAAAGCCTAGGAAACCTAGGGTGGAGAGACCAAGGAATGCTGGCACAATGACTGAATCAGCGTTCTGGTCCTTTATTCGCAGTGCCCTTAGGCAGAAGAGCAGGTTCTGGAAACCTATATTGCAATGCAAATATGAAGCCCGTAGAGCCTACAAAGGTCCTAATAAGAGGCAGAAGTTTGAATACCTATGCAAAAGCTGTAATAAATGGTTCCCAGAGAAGAAAATTAACGTAGATCATATGGTTCCTGCAGGAAGTCTAAACTGTGCAGCAGACCTCCCAGGATTTGTGGAGCGTCTGTTCTGTGAGAAAGAACATCTACAGGTGCTGTGTGAGAAATGTCATGATGAAAAAACTAAACAAGAAAAACTATGTCAGAAGAAGTAAACCAGATTGTTATTAACAAAGAAGCCTCTTTTGTAGAGGTGTGGCATGAAGGCTATATTGAGTCTAATGGAGAACGCCATTACTTTTGGCTTATTGATCCTCAGGGTGTAGATCCTAGAGGTAATGAATATGCTCCAGAGGTGAGATGGTTCTTTGCCCGCGTACCCAGAGAGGTGAGAGCTATGTACAATTCTATTATAGAAGCTTTTAAACAGACAAAAGAATGATAGTGCAGACAGTGCACGAGATCTTAAATCCCTTTGATGTAGAAGTGCGAGAGCTAGGGTATGGAGTGGCTTTGTTTCTGATAACAGGAAGCATACATTCCAACCCTCAGTTCATCGTACGTTTCTATCACACAGGAGAACTTAGAACCGTGGACCAAAATGACCTGCGTGTGTATGGTAATCCAACAGCAGGAGAATCTTTAAAACCAAAAGACAATGATTAAAGGACAAGTAAAAACAGAAACAAATTATCGTGCAAAGGCAATCGATAGTTCGTCCAGCTTAAAAGATTTTAGCTTGGACAGGAAGAAGTATTATCGTAAGTATATTCTGGGTGAAGATGTAGAGGATAAAGATACCCAGGCAGCAACAATAGGTAGAGTGGTAGAAACCCTCTTACTGGAGCCAGAACTGTTTGATGAGAGATTCTATATGTCATCTTGTGTAGAAGCTCCTTCAGCTCTTATGCTAGCATTTGTGAACGCTCTGTATAAGTTTACTAAAGAGGCAACCAATGATAATGGTAATATAACTAGAAGTTTTGAGGATATATCTAAGGATGCATATGTAGAATCTAAATTCAAGATTAAGTATGAGGCTGTGATTAGTAAGTTCGTAGGATCTGACGCAGAAATCTATTATAACGAAATGCGTACAGTGAAAGCTAAAGGACTTACAGTGGTGACAGCAGAAGATGTATCTAATGCTGAAAAGATTGTAGAAGAGTTGCGTAATAATCCTGTCACCAAGGACGTTGTTAATCTAGTGAGCAGTCCACGTTACACAGTGTATAATCAACTGCAGGTGGAAGGATATGTTCTTGACAATCTAGAATTTAAGAGCATGATGGACAAGGTGGTAGTGGATCATGAGAAGAAAACGGTTCAGGTATATGACCTGAAATGTACATGGTCTGTAGAGAACTTCCTGGAAGAGTATTATCTCTATCGCAGGGCGTATATTCAAGCGCTATTGTATTACAAGGCAGCTTTACATTTCATGAATAACACAGAGGAAATCCGTGGATATCGTGTAGAACCTCCACGTTTTATTGTTTGTGACAGCACTAACTACTACAATCCGTTGATTTATACGCTTTCTGACAAGGATCTTGAGGATGCATACAATGGCTTCACTCACAAGAATAGAGAATATACAGGTGTAGCTACGCTCATCAAAGATTTGAAATGGGCTCTAGAGAATAACATCTGGAACATAAACAGAGAAAACAGTATTAATAGTGGACTTGTAAATATTAGATAATAATGGATGTAAAAAAGACAATCACAAGTATATTCATGGTGCCCACTCTTAAGATACCAAGAGGTGAGCTGCAGGATAATGGGTTTATTAATGGTTATATAAAGGATGGAAACAGAGAGGTGCAGTATGAAAACTGCATCTATCTGTTATTCCAACCTAAAGACCTAGATAAATTCAGGGAGTTTCTTGATAGCGAGTATGAACGCACTAAAGCCATTGTTGATGATTATGATTATCAAGATGGATTTGTTGTTGTAGTTTACCAGCTGGATAGTAAGTTCAAGAAAGACTTCATGTTTATTAGAGAGGGTTTGTATTCTCGCACTTCTAAAGAATTCCAAGCTTTGTTTCCTAAGATAATCAAGATAAAAAAGAATGGGTTACATAGAGATGAAATCAGCTTGCAATATCGTGTGTTCAATAGAACAGAAGATTTAATTAAATTCTGGGAAGAGAAGCTAGGTGTAGAATTTGATGATGATCAGGAAGTGTGGCATGCATTCATCCTAGATGATGAGATTCTTAACATTGAAAAACTTAAAGAACATGTTTGATAATGAGATAGCAGAGGTGCTAAGAAAAACCTATGGAGACGAAAAGTTTCGTATATTCTGCGAGATGCAAGTGACTAGAAACAAGCTTGCAACAGATGAGCTCAACAGACTAAATAACTCTGAAGATGTAAGCTATGAACGTTACTTTTGGCAAACTAAATTAGACGAAACAACTAGAAATCAAAAATTGAAGAACAATGATTAATCTACTAGAAAAGTATCCTTACACTGCAGATGTTGTAAGACAATGGTTCATGGGGAAGATGATAGAATCTTTCAAAGATCAAAGTGTACCAGCTGAGTTTAAGGAGTTTATGCGTCAGCAGGGCATATCAAACGATAGGCTATCGAAAATCCTTTCAGACAACCCTAGAGTGCTGTTTGATGTATTTGATGATAATAACTTAATTATTAACATTATATACACAGAACAGGGATTTACATGGGATGTAGACACTGTCAAAAGTGTTCAATACTATTCCTTTAGAAGAGATGCTGAGGGAGCTGCTGTTGAACGTGCATTCCGTATACTTGATGAAAAACTAAACATTATTGTCTCAGAAACCAAAAATAATGAAGGACAAGATAGTACAACAAGTGGTGAGTAAATACACGGAGCGCAGCGAAAGAGGTTATCAGAAGTATGGCACCACCCTGGAGGAGAACAATAGAGACATCTACTTAAAACACCTTCAGGAGGAGCTAATGGATGCTACCCTCTATCTAGAGAAACTTCTTACGTTAGAACAAGAGATGAGAATCCTCTGTATGAGACATCTTGATAATAAGGAACTAGGTGAAGCTGTAAGGAAGTTAGTTAGTTAGAATTTTTCAATTCTCTTGGAATTTAAGGGGTGGTGATTTACCTTCGCCACCCTTTATTTTTTACCCTTTAAAATACGATTTATTATGGATTTAGGACTGGACGCACTAAGTAAATTAACAGTTTTTAGTAAGTACGCAAAGTATGTACCCGAATTAAAACGCAGAGAGACCTGGGAAGAGATTGTAGCCAGGTATGAGAACATGATGATCAAGAAGTATCCTAAGCTGGAAGACCAGATTAGAGAGGCTTCTGGGTTTATTTTAAACAAGAAAGTGCTTCCTTCCATGAGAGCCCTGCAGTTTGCAGGACCAGCGGCTGAGGTGAACAACTCAAGGATTTACAACTGTTGCTATCTTCCTATAGATAGTATACACAGCTTTAGTGAGACTATGTTCTTGCTGTTAGGTGGTACAGGAGTGGGCTATAGTGTTCAAAAACAACACGTTGCAAAGCTTCCTGCTATTACAAAGCCTGGTAAGACACGCAACTACTTGATTGAAGACAGCATCATGGGCTGGGCAGACGCTGTAAAGGTGCTCATGAAAGCCTATCTGGAGGGTGGTTTTACACCTAAGTTTGACTTTAGAGCTATTCGTAAGAAGGGAGCTCGACTAGTTACAGCTGGTGGTAAAGCTCCTGGACCTGAGCCTTTAAAGATATGTCTAGCTCATGTACAGGCTGTATTGGACAGAAAGCAGGAAGGAGAGGCACTAACTCCCTTAGAATGCCACGATATCCTATGTCATATTGCTAACTCAGTGCTAGCTGGTGGCATACGTAGATCTGCTATGATTGCCCTATTTAGCCATGATGATGAGGAAATGATCACCTGTAAGTATGGAAACTGGTGGGAGCTTAATGAACAGCGTGGAAGAGCTAATAATTCAGCAGTTTTAGAAAGAGTTGCTGTATCAAAATTAGAATTTGTTGCTTTATGGGAGCGTATAGAAGCTTCTGGATCTGGGGAGCCTGGTATCTATTGGACCAATAACCTAGACTGGGGCACCAATCCCTGTTGTGAGATTGCCCTTAGACCCTATCAGTTCTGTAACCTGTGCGAGGTGAACGTAAGTGATATTACATGTCAGGAGGACCTGAATGACCGTGTTACAGCAGCAGCCTTCTTTGGAACTCTGCAGGCTGGATTTACAGACTTTCACTATTTACGTCCTATATGGTCTAAAACCACCCAAAAGGATGCCCTCCTTGGGATAGGTATGACAGGTATTGGATCAGGGGAAATACTTAAATACAACCTAGCTGCTGCAGCTCGTGTAGCAAAGATGACTAATGCCATCATTAGCGAGAAAATAGGCACTAATGAGGCAGCCCGTGTAACATGTATCAAACCTTCTGGTACAACTAGTCTTGTTCTAGGAACAGCATCAGGTATCCATGCATGGCATGCTCCATATTACCTACGCACAATGCGTTTTGGTAAGAATGAGGACATTGCAGCTTATTTGATGGTGAATCACCCTGAACTGTGTGAAGACGATGTACTTAGACCACATGACACAATCTGTGCACGTATTCCTGTTAAAGCGCCTGAAGGATCTATATTCAGAATAGAGAGCCCTATTGATACATTAGAACGTGTTAAGAAGTTCTCCATCGAGTGGATTAAAGAAGGACATCTAATAGGAGATAATACACATAACGTATCAGCTACCATTTCTCTCAAACCTGAGCAATGGGAACGTGTAGGACAGTGGATGTGGGATAACAGAAATCATTATAACGGATTAAGTGTTCTTCCTTATTGGGGTGGTACATATAAACAAGCTCCTTTTGAGGACATTACAGAACAGGAATATACTACAAGGCTCAACGCATTACATACACTAGACCTCACTAAAGTGACAGAACTAGATGACACTGTAGAGTTTGGACAAGTGGCTGCATGCGCAGGAGGTGCTTGCGAAATATCTTAACCTTCGACAGTTAACGAAAGCCCTGGGTGTGTCTACACTCGGGGCTATTTTTTGTAAGAAAAAATTAGGTTTTCCCTATGAAAACCGTTATATTTGTACATTAAACAACAACTACATATGGCAAAAGCAAAACAAGAAAGCTCTGAATCAAAGAGCAAATTCCAAGAAGCATTAGACAAGTTAAACAAGACGTATGGTGTAGGCACAGTGCTTGCACTAGACAGCAAATCTGGTGGTGATTATGACATCATTAGTACAGGATCTATTGGGTTTGATTATATCACCCTAGGTGTAGGTGGGTTTGTAAAAGGACGCCTATACGAACTAATGGGTTGGGAGGGTACAGGTAAGTCAACTATTTGTGGTCACGCAGCAGCTGAATGCCAAAGAGCAGGAGGCACTGTACTATATATAGATGGTGAGCATGCTGTAGACAAGAACTATTTCCAAGCCCTGGGTGTTGATACAACTAAGATGTTGATTGCTCAACCAGCCTGTGGCGAAGAGGGTTTCAATATTGCTATGGAGATGATTAACACTGGAGGGATTGATCTAGTGATTATCGACTCAGATAGTAGTCTGATTCCTAAGAAGGTATTAGATGGTGAGGTGGGTGATAGTGCTATTGGTAAGAAAGCTGTATTAAACAGCAACGCCTATCCAAAGCTCAAGACTGCTGTAGCAAATAACAACGTTTGTGTCATAGTTATCAGTCAATATCGCGAAAAAATAGGCGTAATGTTTGGAAATCCCACCACTACGCAGGGTGGACATGCGCTGAAGTTTTATTCAGATGTTCGTATAGAAGTGAGCAGGTCACTGGCTAAGGAAGGTGATGTCACCTATGGTAATCTTACAAAGGTGAAGGCCACAAAGAACAAGATGAATCCTCCTTATAGAATGTCTACCTTTGAGATTATATATGGTCAGGGTATTGACAAGGTGGGTGAAATACTTGACCTTATGAATGAATATGAGGTGGGTAGAAAGTATGGTAAAACTATGACTTTCAATGAAACCAAGTATGACTTAGAACAGTTTAAGAGTATGCTCCTAGACAATCCTGAGTTCTATGCAGAAATCAAAACCGCTATTCTTAACAAAATCAAAGAAGCAGATGTCCAACAAGAAGTTGTTGAAGATTAAGTTTAAAAAAATCAATGAGCAGAGCAAGCTCCCTGTAAAGGGGAGTTTGCACGCTGCTTGTTTTGATGTGTTCGCTCACAATATCAAAGTGCAACGTCCTAACACTATGACAATAGGTCTTGGATTTAGCACAGAAATCCCTGTTGGCTACAAAGGAATAGTTGTTCCTCGTAGCAGTATATCTAAAACAGATTGGATACTGGCTAACTCTATAGGCATCATTGATGCTGACTATCGTGGTGAGTGGATGATGGTGTTCAAATGTCTAGGAGAAATGATATGGCAACCACTACCCTATAACATAGGTGATAGATGTGGCCAAATCTATTTTGAGAAGATAGAATCCTTTGATATTGAAGAAGTGGAAGACCTATCTAACACTGAACGCGGAGAAGGAGGCTTTGGTAGTACAGGTAAAAATTAACCTATGGGTAAATTAATATTATCACTAGAAGACGAAAACACTAGCCTATATTCCAAGCAATACCTCAGCATTATAGAACTATCTGATGAGATAGAAGCTAGACTAGAGGAGATTGCAGGAATGGATAAGCGTAAGAAAAAAGAGCTGAAGCAGGCTAAACAGGATGTCAACTTCCTAATAGACATGTATAATGCTAAATCTAAATTTAAAACTTATAATAGAGTTAAGTAGTGAAATGTAAAACATGTGGCAAGAATGCTGATAGTGAATACTGTTTTAGACACAAGCCTAGAAAACCACTACCAAAAACGTCCAGTGGATTTACTAAAAAACTGGACAAATCTGTCAAATCTGATGAAGAAATTCGGAAGATTTCCGAACTAAGAGAGTTCTTTTTACAGATTTGGAGTAGGAGATCACATCACTCAGAAGTTAGTGGTAAGTGGTTAGGTAAAGAGCCCTTGACAGTGTTCTTTCATCACATTCTTCCTAAGGAGAAATATCCTCAGGCTAGTCTAGACGAAGAGAATATTGTGCTCCTAACAATCGATGAGCATGAACAAGTGGAGCTAGACATGTATAGATATGAGGAGATTAATGAACAACGTAAATATTTACTAAACAAATATCAAAAATGAAAAACCAATTTTTCTACACTCGTAAGGAACTAAAGAGTGGTACACCAGAAAACCCTGTCTATAATGAGTTCCGTGACAGCTTTAACATCAACAAGGTGATTCGTTCTGTAGCTATTGAGGACGGACGTGTAATGATTTTGTTAGATGACCTGCATGAGCGTGCTCAAGAGGTTCCTGATGTTGATCCTCGTACTAACAAGATGAAGGGAATGAAGCGCCAAAAGAACACTTTCCAGTCTGAGATTTATCTAGAGGGAGAAGATGTAGAACGTTTTTATAATGCAACATCAATCTGATCTACCATTTATAAGCTGTAAGTGTATTACTTATGGTAGGGTGGAAACGCTTGAGGAGAGCCTAAACTCTTTTCTCAAGCAAGACTATCCTACTGATAGGTGTGAGATGATAATCGTAAATGATTATCCT
>SXGQ01163707.1_pt1 | contig 10485 bp, 7 predicted proteins | sample 3178371 | NCBI WGS metagenome assembly SXGQ01 (sample SAMN11356859, study PRJNA531348) | freshwater metagenome | isolation source: freshwater sample F1-20 | place: China: Fuxian Lake, Yuxi | collected 2017-12-25 | reverse complement strand
GTCGTGCCCAACCACCCCACCGAGACCGATCTCTTCCAAGGTCTTCCGCTCCCCGATGCTTTGGGAGCCTGTACCCCGCGTTGGGATGGGTTTCCGGTGCCGGAAATAACTGAAGATCCCAGCCTGTTTTTTGTTCCAAGACCCGCGGTGGCTCGGTACCGGGAGTTCGTCCGTGTCCACCGGATCTCCCATGCCGCCCAGTCCTTCCAAGCCGATGTGCCCGTCGTGGCCGGACACGAGACGAGCCTGTCCCTCTTCCGGGACCGTTCTTTGGGCAAGGGAGCCGTCCAGTTTCAAACCCCACCCGGCTGGTCAGCGCGAGTGACTTCAGGGGGGCGAGTGGGAGTCACGGCCCCGGCCAGTGCCCGTGACGATGTCACGCTGTTGGCGAAGGTTGGCAACCACCAGGCCATGGTCCGTCTGCACCCGGTGCCCTCCCTGAAGGTCCCCCGGATCGCACCGCTTCCCTGGAATCGCCACAGCGAGGACCCGGCCTGGGTGGCCTTGCCGGTCACCGCCATCGGGCCCGAGCAATCGTGGCAGGGACGTTCCGACGGTGCTGCGGACTGCAGCGGTCAATTCCGATTGGGACATGACGGAAAACACCTCTGGGTGGAAATCCAAGTGCGGGATGACCGAGTGGTCTGCAACATCGAATCCAACGACATCAAGGGCCACTGGCGGAGCGATTCGGTGGAGCTTTGTGTGGACCCCGCGGCCGGCGCCGAGCACACGCTGGGCTGCTGGAAAGCTGGCATCTTCCCCTTCGACCGGACGGGTCAGGTCCGGGGTGCCCGGGATGCCGATGCGGATCCAGGGCCTCTGGAGCGGCATTCCTCGGGCACCCGACTGCTTTCGTGGCGCACCGCCGAGGGCTACATCCTCCGTGTGCTCATTCCCCTGCGGGAGCTCGGATTGAAAGGGAAGTCTGGCACCAAGGCTGGGTTCAATGTGTTGCTCTATGACGGCGACAAGGCCGATGCCCAGCCCGGAGAAAACATTAACCGGACCCGACTGGCCTGGTCGCCCCGCCCTGGTGTTCAGGGACGGCCGGAGGACTGGGGGCGGATCGTTTTGGAGTAGCCGCCACGAATTCTTGCCAGACACGTCCGAGTCCAACGGACCGGTTGATCGCAGCACCGACTTGAACCAAAGTAACCCGATGCACCCCGAGTACGTAGAGCGCGTCGTCAACCTTCTGGACCCATCACTGAATCGTCTGCGAAACGTCTCGCAGGCCGAGGCTATTGAACGGGTCCTCAGCGGTGACGCCGCCCGCGTGGCGGAGATCGATGGATCCTTTGCTCTCCTGGCCCGCAATGGCAAAACGGTGCGCATGGCTCGGTCCCTCGATCGCCCCATGCGCTACTTCTTGGCCAAACGCGCCGAGGGTCCAGCCCTCATCGTGGCCGACCGCATGGATGCCATCCACGCCCAACTCGAGCGCGAAGGATTGGCCGACCAGTTCCATCCGAGCTACACGCGCATGGTGCCTGCGCACTACGTGGTGGAAATCCAACTCATCGGTTGTCCCGACCCCGACCCGGTTTATACCCGCTACTTCAACCCACTGCCCAATTCGCTGCCCGCCGACCTCGACACCATCGGTCGCCAATACATCGGAGCCCTGACCGACGAAATCGGCAAGCAACTCGGCTCGATCGATCCGAAGGAACCCATCGGGGTGGCCTTCTCCGGCGGGGTCGACAGCGGAGCGGTCTTCTTAGCCACGTACTTCCAGATGCAACGCTTGGGCATGAGCCTCTCGCGGCTCAAAGCCTTCACCCTGCATCTGGGCGACGGACCCGATCTGGCCCAGGCGCGCGCCTTCCTGAAGCCACTCGGACTGGACCTCTTTCTGGAAGAGATTTCCGGAGATCCGCGAAGCCTGAACCCTTCGGAAACCCTGCGGGTTCTGGAAGATTACAAACCGCTGGATGTGGAATGCGGCACCATGGCTTTGGCCTTGTGTCGTGGAATCCGCGAGCGCCATCCGGAGTGGAAACATCTTTTCGACGGCGACGGTGGCGATGAGAACCTCAAGGATTATCCGATCGAGGAGAACCCCGAGCTGACCATCCGCTCGGTGGTCCACAACCTGATGCTCTACCACGAGGGCTGGGGCGTGGGCCGCATCAAGCACTCGCTCACCTACAGCGGCGGGCTCAGCCGTGGCTACGTGCGCACCTACGCACCAGCCCGAAAGCACGGGTTCGACGGATACAGCCCTCTCATGAGTCGCGCCGTGATGGCCGTGAGCGAAGCCATTCCGTTCATCGAACTGACCCACTACGATGTGCCGACACTGTACTCGCTCAAGGGTGAGATAGTGCGGCGCGGCATCCAGGCGGTGTTCGGTGTGGACATGCCCATCTTCGAAAAGCGCCGCTTTCAGCACGGGGCCATTTCCAGAGAAACCCTCCGTCAGCAATTCCCCGCCCAAGAGGCCCGTTATCGACGGGAATTCATGGCTCTGTATTCCTGAGGCCGCCGGGGATACGAACCGGTCACCGGGGGCCCATCGGCAGCTAATAGGCCACGGTCACAGAGCTCTAACCGTTTGACTCAATCGGCCAACGGAGGCAATTGCGAGGTCGATTGGGATCTATCTTGATTCAGACTCAGGAGTTTTCTTTCGGCCTGAGAACGATTGTGAACCCCCAATTTGACGTAGATCCGTCGGATATAGGTCCGAACCGTTGCATAGGTCAGGCCCATGGCCTCGGAAACCAGCTTCACCGAGTCGCCACTGGCGGCCATCTGCCGCATCAACTCGTTTTCTTTGGCGGTCAACTCCGGCAGGTCTTGAACCTTCTGTTTCTTGTCCGACCCCTGGAATCGCCAAACCTCGAGCAAGCGACGGGCGATCTGGGCATCCAGCGGTGAGCCGCCACCGGCAGCCAGGTTCACCCCATCGACAATCGACCGCCAACCGGAGCGTTTGAGCATATATCCCACGGCACCGGAACTCAGTGCCTCGCGAATGGTGGCATCGTCCTCGAAAACGGTCAGGACAATGAACGAGCTCTGAGTCATCGTTGGACTCAACGCCCGGAGCACATCGATGCCTGTGCCATCGGGGAGCCCCAGGTCCAGCAGGACGATGTTCGGTTGCCAGAGTGGCAAGCGCTCCACCGCATCGCGAACGGTTCGAACCCCGCCCAGGAATTCGAACTCCGGCTGATGCTCCAGACATGCGGCGAGCATTTCACCAAAACCATTGGAATCCTCCACCATGGCCACCTTGATCCGCGGCTTGTCCCAGAGCATTTCGGGATGCTCCAGAATCTTCGCTGGCTCAGTCTTGGAGTCTTTCATCGGACAGCTCGAGGTACTTGAATGACGATAACTGAATGGCCGGGCTGGGAAACCACGGAAACCGAGCCACCGACATCCCCCACCCGACTCACCAAACTGGACAGCCCGCGACCGGACGCGAGCGCCGATTTAACAGAGAACCCGACACCATTGTCCTGCACTTGGTAACAGACCCAATCGGCACTGACTCTGAGTTCGATTCCGACTTGGGTCGCCCGGCCGTGTCGGACAGCATTTCGGGTCAACTCTTGAGTCGCAGCGATCAGCAACTGCCGAACCCATCCACCGATTTCCACGTCTTGTCCGGCCAAGATTTGGAACTCCAATCCCACGGAGCAAACACTCAGGTAATCGCGGGCCAAACGTTCAATATGCCTGCCCAAATCAATGGAGGGTTCCGACACATCGCGCAGAAGCCACACCAAATTGTCCAGAACTTCCGTTGCCTCCACCGACCGGGCATGAATGCGATCGATCGTCGGATCGCCCCGCCTCGGTGATCCCTGACTGAAGGTCAATTGCTCGGCCAACAATTGGATCTCACTCAGTCGATTGCCCAAATCATCGTGCAAATTCCGAGCGATGCGGACCCGGTCGCTTTGAATGCCTTCCAAAGCCCGGATATGGACCCTCCGTCGGTGGCGGCTGGATCGATACGATTGCCAGACCACGAGCCCACCCAACACGAGGAATAAACTCAGGACACCCAACCGCCATGGGGTGGGAATGCTGGGAGATCGATCCACTTCCACCCGGGTCGTACGGACAGGCCCCCAGGCTCCTCCGGGCAGTTTGTTCTGAATGCGCAGGGAAAACTGTTTATCCGAGGGTTGGATGATGCGAAAGGAATCCACCACGCCCACGTAGATCCAAGAATGATTGTCGTCGGAGATGGAATATCGAACCAAAGGCGGTTGCAACGCAGCCGCCAGATTTCTCCGGAGGCTCACCCGCGAAACAAACCATTCCGGAATACACACATCATTGGTTGGATGGGTACCGTTTGAAGTTTCTCCCCAGCCGGTCTGCATCCCTCCGACTTGAACGGCGGGGAGTTGCTCACTGACATCCCACCCATCCTGTCGCACCAGCAACACGCCTTTGTTGGAGGGCAGCGCCACTTCTCCGGACGGCAGGACCCAAGGGGCGGCATTGCGTTTCGAAGTCAGCTGGATCTCAGAAGCAATGGAATACTGGATCACACGCCCCACGGCTTCCAGCGTGCCGGTTGTCTGCGAATACCCCCGGTCCGAGGCAAAAGCCCGATCGATCCACGCCGAATTCAACTCCAGAATCCCAGCATCGGTCGCCAGCCAGAGTCCCGACTGGAGATCCTGAAACACCTTCGAGTTGACTCCGGGAAACACCCCCTGATCGGGGCCTAAGCGAACGATTTTGCGTCCACTCCGAATGACCACTTCGGAGCTCCCCACAACCGTCAGTCGTCCCTGATGGTCCACGAACAACGATTGAGGCCCCTGCAACAGCTCCAACTCCTGAGGCAAAGGTTCCCACTGGCCAAGAACCCAACAACGCAACTGCCGCCCCGCAACAACCCATATCCGATCCGTTTGCACCGCCAAATCGAAGACTGGGCTTCCCACGGGAATGACGTCGGGTTTCATCGCGCCGGGTGGCAGCTTCAATAATTTTCCTGAATCGGTCCCTGCCCAGATGCCGCCGGTGCCATCCACAGCCAGAGAATTCACCGAAGCGCCCCCCAGCATCGCGGAATGATCGTGGCCGGATACGGGCCTTCCCAGGTCATCAATGACCATAAAAAGGCCGTCCCCTCCAACCACCAACCCGCGGGGAGAGGGGGCCAAGGCTTTGATCGCGGTCCCGCCCTGTAAGAGTCCCGGTGCCTGCGGGAGGGCACTCAATCGATGCCCCTCCCGGACAAACAAACCGCGAGCCCCGGCTGCGGCCCACAACCGGCCACCAGAATCCAAAGCGATACTTTCTATGGGAAAAGCCTCCCGCTCGTCGATTGCCTGAACCGGAACACTTCCAACCCCGTCGGGCTGAGTCGCCGTGATCGGGGGTGCTCGGGCCAACAGACGATTGGAATCCCGGCAAATCAGGCGAAGTCCGGATTCCTCCGCTCCCACCCACCAATTGCCCAGCATGTCCTCGTGAATGGCTTGGATGGGCTCCGGGTTGGGAGTGATCCGATACAATTGTGGATCGGTCCGAGTATCCGAGAACTGATACAGCAAACCGCGTTCGGTCCCCACCAATAGTTCGCCGTGCGAAGTCTCATGAAAGCATCGTGCCAATGGAGCTGTCGCAGCCCTCGGAAGGGAAACCGCGCGCCATTCTTGGCCGGTGCGACGAACCCAGAGAACCTCCCCCGATTGGGTCAAAATCGACATCCAGATCCGCTGCTTCCGATCCTCGAAAATCTCACACCTGCGGACTCGAGCATCGGTTGGAAGGGCTCCGGGAATCCCGACCCACCCCTGCAGAGTTCCTCGCCAAAGATTCCCCCGATTGTCCACTAGGTAGACACCGCCCTCTCGCGCTCCACACCAAGCTGGCAACAGTTCCAGAGATTCCCCCTTGAGAACAGGCCCTGGCGGCAGCACCGCCTCTAAACTTCCAAAGCGGCCCCGAATTACCCCGCCATTCTGCCACCAGACCCAACCCTTGCCGTCCTGAACCACATCGCTCGCTGGGAGTTCCTCCTTCTGATAACCGCCGTCGGGCTGCGGCTTGAGGCAATACAGGGTTCCTGGGCCGCGCAGCCATATCTGGCCATCGCCATCAAAAAGAACCCGATGAGCCGGTTCATCACTCAGACTTTCGAGTCCATCGGGGACGAAGAACCGGACCCCATCCAAGGCACGGAGTCCGAATCGGGTGGCCACCCACAACAACCCGTCGGGTGATTGAGCCAAATCCAAGATCGATCCACCCGGAAGGCCGTCGCGCTGGCTCCAACGGGAATTTAAAAAGGGCGCGGAAACCGGATACTCTGTCGGCAGCACTGCTACAGGCTCAGCAAGACCCGATTGCAAAAGAACCCAGGGCCCAACCAGCGACAGCAGAGCCCATTGAAAGATCCGCATCCAAGAAACGCCGCTTCGCCACGTGAGCCGACGACTCGAGTCGAGGGAAACAGTCTGAGAATCCTGAACTGCGGGATTCTGCCCCGCTAAATCCGGGAATGAGTGGTTCATTCGTTTTGTTGCCCACAAGGCTTAGAGGCTTAAAAACCTGCGGCATGGTCTCAATTCCGACTTAGCACGGCCAAGAGGAGAAAAGTTCATCCGACCGGACATCGCAATGTCCACAAAAGAATACATCAAACCGATCCAGCAAGGCCGACCACGTCCTCAAACCATCGCCTGAAGCCAAATTTCAGCCCTTGTACGCGCTGGCTCGCGAAAACCGTCGCTGCCTCGTTACTGCTTTTGTGGACCTTCCGTTACAAAGTTCTGTTGGGTAATTTGATAGTCGTATCCAACGTCATCCTCTTGTCACGGGCGCAGCCAGAGCAGTCCAGACAGTCGGATGAAAATAAAACTGATCTTCCCTGCACAGCGCCTCGATCCACCTCGGAAAAGATCTCAAGGGTCAATCCATCTACCTCAGATGGTTCCTGGAAGAACACCCCTTGGAGCGCCAATGCCTCCTCGACATGTACCCGGCCAACCGTCGGTGGTTGGTCCGCCTTCTTCTGTCCACCCGTTGGATCTCCCTGTTGGAGACCGAGATCAACATGGCCGCGGCCCTGACGGGGATCCAAGCTCAAGACCGCTCCACCAGCTTGAAATCCATATCGGACGCCTACATCCGAAGGCCAGCAACCGACGGGTTCGCTCGCTGGACCATGAAGATCCTGAGCGCGGACCCAATGCTTTTGATCAAATAACAGTTGCCTAATATTAAATTATATTTTAACCATTTAAAACCTTAAGAGTCTATGTATCGCTCTGCCAGATCCTCTGAAACATCCTCGGAATCCACCGTCCGCTTGTACAGCTGGACGTTGATTGAATCCAAAGCCGGACTCCGACTCAAAGGCTACGCCACCGACCCGACTCGCGGTGAACGCGGCAAGGTGTTGCTGACCGCTCCTTTGGTCGGGCGCATCGGCCAATACCTTCTGTCCCAGAAGGGATGCCTGTACCGACTGGAAGCCCCGGCCACCAATGATCCGGCAAAGCAGGCCTCCATGCGGGCCATTTTAGAGCAGGTCAAGCCGGTGGGCGACGATCCCAGCAGCCCCGGCCGCATTCTCCACACCATTATCGCTGATCAAGACCCCAAGATTCGCGCGTTTCTGACGGAGTTGTGTCAGGCACAAGGACTCAACGTCTACGAAGCGGATTCCGCCGAGCAGGCCGTGGATCTCATCCTTCAGGGCAAGGGTGATGGAGCCATTCTCCGAATCTTTGGCAATGGAGCTCTAGGCGTGCCGGTTTTCCGGATGCTGGCCGCCGTGCAATGGCCGCGGAAGACCCTCTTCATCCCAATGGAGACCATCTCCAACTCCGTGGAGATACAAAACACCATCGAGAGCGGCACGCCCGTCGCCTATGCTGAGTCGCGGCGCATCTCCTTGGCAATCGAGGCCTTGCTGGACGGTCGGATCGGCCTCTCTCGGGATGTCTTGGTCGAAAGCACACCCTCTCCCCTCAAGAGCATCTACCCGCTCTCCGACCGGGAGCGCAACATCGCAGCGATGCGCGGTGCGGGAGTCTCCTGCCAAGACATTGCCGATCAACTGGGGCTGTCGGTGAACACCGTGTACGCTCACACCCGAAACATCGCCCGCAAGACACGGCCATTGCGCGGAAGTTTTGCGGCGTCCCCCGTTGACGCGGTGTCTGCTTGACGCTGGATTCAGTCGACCGTTTAGGCTCCCATGGCTGAAACAAGCTATGGGAGCCATTCAATTTGGGACCGACGGTTGGCGAGCCGTCATCGCCGAAGACTTCACTTTTTCCAACCTCGACCGCGTGGCTCAGGCCACGGCGGACTATTGGCGGGCCAACCCGGTTCCAGGCACCCACGGTAACCGAGCGATTGTCGGCTACGACCGTCGCTTCCTCTCCCCAGAATTCGCAGCCCGAGTAGCCGAGGTGTTGGCCGGCAACGGCTTCACCGTCACATTGACCGATCGTCCTACCCCCACGCCCAGCGTGTCCTTCGAGGTGAAACGCCAGAAGGCCATCGGCGGGGTGATGCTGACGGCCAGCCACAATCCGGCGGCATTCAATGGCTTCAAGCTCAAGGCTTGGTATGGCGGGTCTGCTGAGCCGGCCATGTGCAAGGCCGTCGAAGGGTTGCTGGATCGAAACCCGGTCCGCGCTGTGCCCTTGGCTCAGGCGATCAAGGCCGGTTTGGTCGCGGTCAAAGATATCCGTGCGACCCACTATGCGGCGCTCAAGAAGTTGGTCGATTTCCCCCTCATCGCCGCCTCCGGCCTGAAATTCGCCCATGAGGCGCTCCATGGCGTGGGCGCCGGGTGCTTCGACGAGTTGCTTGCGGGCACCACCTGCCGGGTGAGCACCATCAACGCCGAGCACAACCCGGGTTTCGCGGGCATTAATCCGGAACCCATCGCCCGGAATTACATCCGGTCGATTCCGTTCCTCCAGAAGCACCCCCACGACCTTTGCCTGGTGACCGATGGAGACGCCGACCGAGTAGGCGGCCTGATGGGAAACGGAGCGCCACTGACCACCCACCAGATCATCTGCCTTTTGCTCCGGCACTACGTCAAGAACCGAGGCATGACCGGAAAAGTGGTCAAGGCGCTGACCACAACCTCCATGGTGGATCGCATGTGCGCGAAACTCGGTCTTGAGCTCATCGAGACGGGCGTGGGCTTCAAATACATTGCCAGTGAGATCCTCAAAGGCGGCGTTCTTCTTGGGTTTGAGGAGAGCGGCGGCATCGGTTTCCCGGGCCATATCCCAGAACGCGACGGCATCGCCGCCGGACTCGTGCTCTTGGAAATGCTGGCCATGGAGCGCAAACCCCTGAAAGTGCTTCTCCGCGAATTGGAAAAAGACTACGGGCCTCACCGCTATGCCCGCATCGACACCACCTTCCCGTTAGAGAAACGTGCGGCGCTGATGAGCTACTGCTCCGAGCACCCCCCGGCCCGTCTTCTGAAGTCGAAGCTCGCCACGGTGAAGGCCTACGACGGGGTGAAGTTCATCGCTCAGGACGGATCTTGGTTAATGCTGCGTGGATCCGGCACCGAGCCAATCCTACGCATCTACGCCGAGGCCAAGACCGACGAAGACGCTCAGGCGCTGCTCCGGCAGGGAGTCCGGTTGACCCGCAAGGTCTGAGCAACTGGCGCGGGGACCGATCAATACCCCCCGACCGCGGCCGCGTGTCCACTCACGATGGCCACACCGGCACTGGTGCCCAGACGGTTGGCTCCGGCCTCGAGCATCGCCAGAGCTGTCGCCGTGTCCCGGATTCCGCCACTGGCTTTGACACCCAAGGCAGAACCCACGGCCTGTCGCATCAGGCGGATGTCGTCGACAGTGGCCCCACCGGAGCTAAAGCCGGTGGAAGTCTTTACGAAGCGGGCTCCCGCTTCAACGCTGAGGGAGCAGGCACGGAGTTTTTCTTCGTCCGAGAGCAGGCAGGTCTCCAGGATGACCTTCACCCAGACCCCCTGGGCGGCCTCCACCACATCCCGAATCTCCCGAAACACAGCGCGATCGTCTCCGTCCTTGAGTCGGCCGATGTTCAAGACCATGTCGATTTCCTGAGCCCCGAGATCAATGGCCACCTCGGTCTCATAACGCTTGGCATCCCCGTCCATGGCTCCGAGGGGAAATCCGACCACCGCAGCCACCTTCACATCGGAACCTTCCAACAAGGCCGCAGCCTGAGCCACCCGACTTCCGTGAACACAGACGCTCCAGAACTGATGTTCCAGAGCCTCGGCGCAAAGGCGTGCGATATCCGCCGCCCGAGCCTCCGGCTTGAGCAGGGTGTGATCGATGTGACGGGCCAGATCGCGAGCGCTCCATTGCATGCCTGCAATCTCCCGGTCCGCCGCCACAGGTTCAAGCCTGCAAGGGAGCCTGTCCCTCGGAGGGAGCCTGTCTGTCCCTCGGAGGGAGCCTGTCCCTCGGGGGGCGCCTCGGGGGGCGTCTGGATGCAAAAAGGCCGACCCCTGTGAGGAGGCCG
>SXGQ01886237.1_pt1 | contig 10486 bp, 9 predicted proteins | sample 3178371 | NCBI WGS metagenome assembly SXGQ01 (sample SAMN11356859, study PRJNA531348) | freshwater metagenome | isolation source: freshwater sample F1-20 | place: China: Fuxian Lake, Yuxi | collected 2017-12-25 | reverse complement strand
GAGCAGATGGGCGCGCCTCAAGAGCTCTACGAGTTGCCGCACACGGCGTTCGTCGCGAAGTTCTTGGGCCAGTCGAACCTCTTCACGGGCGAGGTCGTCTCGAGCTCGAGCACGTCGCTCGTGGTCGACGCCGCTGGCACGAAGATCGAGGTGCCGCTCGACCGCGCACAACGCCACAGCGGCCGCATCACGGTCGGTGTGCGGCCCGAGAAGGTCAGCCTGCACGACAACGCTCCGAAGGCCGAGTCGGCGCGCAACGTGATCGGCCCCGGCCGCATCACCGACGTGTCGTTCAGCGGAGTGAGCACGCAGTACGAGGTGACCATGCCGCACCACGGCGCGATCACGGTGTTCGCCCAGAACACGTCGATCTCGACGCTGCACCACGACGGCGACGAAGTGTGGCTCAGCTGGTCGGTCGACCACGCGTTCGGTCTCGCCGACGAGGCCGAGTCTGAGCCGGTGTCGCGGTTCCACGCCGACCTCGACACCTCGATGATCGCGGTGCAGTCGCGCAAAGATCTCGAAGCGGAACTCGAGGAGGCCTAGGCCATGGCCTTCACCGCTTTCTCGAGCTCGACGGCGGTGGTCGAGCCGGTCGCACGTCGCAAGAGCCCGATCGCGCTCTTCCTGCTGCTGCCGGGCATCTTCTACCTCATCCTGTTCTTCGTCACACCGCTCATCTCGCTCGTCATCACGAGCCTGCAAGAGCCCGACCCCGTCATCTTCGGCCAGTTCCAGAACGCTTTCAACTGGCAGAACTACGTCATCGTGCTCGAGACGTACTGGCAGCAGGCGATCCGCTCGGCCGGCTACGCCGCGCTCGCGACGCTGTTCGCACTGCTCATCGGCTTCCCGCTCGCCTACTTCATCGGCATCACGCTGCGGCCGTATCCCTTGCTGCAGGCGCTCGCCCTCGTGCTCGTCATCGCGCCGTTCTTCATCTCGTTCTTGCTGCGCACCCTGGCCTGGAAGCAGATCTTCTCGACCGAGGGCCCTCTCTCGGGCATCCTGTCGTCCCTCGGGGTTCTCGGACCAGGCGAGGCGATCACGGGCACCGCGTTCTCGGTGATCTTCGGCCTCACCTACAACTTCATTCCGTTCATGACGCTGCCGATCTACGCGACACTCGAGCGCTTCGACTTGCGCCTGATCGAGGCAGGCAACGACCTCTACGGCAGCCCGGCGACGACGTTCCGCACCGTGACCCTGCCGCTCTCGGCGGCGGGGGTCATGTCGGGAACGCTGCTCACCTTCATTCCGGCGGCGGGCGACTACATCAACGCGTCGCGCGAGTTTCTCGGCTCGGCTGACACAACCATGATCGGCAACGTGATCGAGACCAACTTCTTGGTGCTGCAAAACTTCCCGGCCGCAGCCGCACTCTCGCTCGTGCTCATGGCGTTCATCCTCATCCTCGTGAGTCTCTACGTGAAGCGCAGCGGAACGGAGGAGCTGCTGTGAAGGGCTTCGGCAAGTACGCGATCTGGATCTACTCGGGCATGGCGTTCGTCTTCTTGCTCATCCCGATCGTCTACACGATCGTCTTCTCGTTCAACGATGCGCGGCGCACGAACATCATCTGGCGCGGCTTCACGCTCGACAACTGGTTCAACGTGTGCGAGGCGCAGACGGTGTGCCAGGCCTTCGGCAACAGCATTCTGATCGGTGTGGTCGCGACGGTGCTCGCCACGACGCTCGGCACCATGATTGCCATCGCGCTCGTGCGCTACCGGTTCCGGTTCCGCAACACGACGACGCTGCTGATCTTCCTGCCCATGACCACGCCCGAGGTCGTGCTCGGCGCGGGTCTCGCGGCGCAGTTCTTGCAGGCTGGGGTTCCGAAGGGTCTGGGCACGATCATCCTCGCCCACACTCTGTTCTGCTTGAGCTTCGTCGTCGTCACCGTTCGGGCGCGGGTCGCGAGCCTTGATCCTGCCCTCGAAGAAGCGGGCCGCGACCTGTACGGCAACCCCCGCCAGGTCTTCTGGCGCATCACCTTCCCGATGCTGCTTCCCGGCATCGTCGCGGCTGCGCTGCTGTCGTTCGCGCTGAGTTTCGACGACTTCATCATCACGAACTTCAACCGCGGTGCCGAGGTCACCTTCCCGAGCTTCGTCTACACGGCGGCGGCGAGAGGTATTCCGGCCGAGGCGAATGTCATCGCGTCTGCCGTGTTCTTCCTGGCGATCATCCTCGTGCTCGCGTCGCAGTTCTCGGCGGCCGCGCGGCGACGCAAGCTCGCGAAGCTGGGCTGAGGCGACGGCGGCACGGAGGGCGCGCCGCACCGCCGGTGAGCCACGGCACAGTAGGGCGTTGTGCGTCCGTGTTGTCGTCAGGCGACGCTGACGTGCAGTCGGCCGATCTCGCGACCGGCGGCCTCCAGCCGCACACTCGTCTCGTCGATGAGCTGCTGGGCGCGATCTCCGTCGACCGCGCCGACTGAGGCGAGCAACGCTAGGGCCACCGGCGTCGTCGCGCGCATCGTGCCATCGAGCACCTTGACCGCAACGGCGACACCCTCGCGCGTGCCCATGACGACGAGTCCCTCAGTGCCGAGCTTGGCAAGGGCCCCGAGCCGTTCGACGACCATGGTGTTCGCTCGGCCGACGCCGTCGATCGCCCAGGGCTCGGCGAGCACTGCGTCGAAGACTCTCTGACCCTCGGGGTTATCGCCGCGCGTGAGCCGCGCGATGCCTCGTGCGAGCCCCGCGAGCGTCGTGGCCGGCATCGGTGCACCGCAACCGTCGACCGCCAGGTGCGGCAGGGGCAGCCCCGTGAACTCGGCGACGACGTCGCGAATGAGCGCCTGCACCGGATGCTCCGCCTCGAGGTACTGCGCCGCGTCAGCGCCGAGCGCATCGCTCGCGCGGAGCATGCCCGCGTGCTTGCCCGAGCAGTTGTTCGTCAACCGCGAAGGGCCGAGCCCTGCTGCCTGCAGGGCCGCTCGCTGCTCAGAGCCGAGCGGCCACAGGGGAGGGCACTGCAAAGACTCTTCGTTCCGATGGTCGTCGGCGAGCATCCGTTCGACGACGGCGACGTGCTCAGGGCTGCCGCAGTGGCTCGAGATCGCGAGCACGAGCTCCGCATCGCTGAAACGGGCTCCGGCCCGCAGCATCGCGACGGCCTGCAGGGGCTTGAGTGTCGACCGAGGGTAGATCGTGGCGTGCACGTCGCCGACGGCTCGCAGCACCGTGCCGTCGGCATCGACGACGGCGGCCGCGCCGATGTGGCGCGACTCGACGAGTCCGCTGCGCTCAAGGCGGGCGAGCTCGACCGAGCCTTCGACCGTGAGTGCGCGCAGCGGTGCGTCGAGCGCCGTTGCGCCGTCGTGCTGGGCGCCTCGCATCGCTCGGTCAGGCCGAGAGCGCCGCGTCGAGCACCTCGATCGCCTCGCGCAGCAGCTCGTCGCTGATGGTCAACGCCGGCAAGAACCGGATGACGTTGCCATACGTGCCAGCGTTGAGCAGCAGCACGCCCTGCTGGGCTGCTGCGGCGACCGCGCGCGTGACAGTGGCGGCGTCGGGCTCGTGCGTCTCGGGGTCGACGAACTCGATGGCGAGCATGGCGCCGATGCCGCGCACATCGCCGATGCGAGGGTGCTTGGCCTTGAGCTCGTGCAGCAGCGGCAGGAGCACCGATTCGATGTGCTTCGCGCGACCGAGCAGGTCGCGCTGCTCGATCTGCTCGAACACCGCGATCGCGGCGGCGCACGCGACGGGGTTGCCGCCGTAAGTGCCGCCGAGCCCGCCGGCGTGTGAGCTGTCCATGATTTCGGCGCGGCCGATGACGCCCGCGAGCACCATGCCGCCCGCAATGCCCTTGGCCGTCGTGATCATGTCGGGCACGAGGCCGAAGTGCTCGCTCGCGTAATAGGCGCCGGTGCGGGCGACGCCTGACTGCACCTCATCGGCGATGAAGACGACGCCGTTCGCCGTGCACCACTCCTGCAGCGCCACGAGGTAGCCCTCGGCCGGGACGATGAAGCCGCCTTCGCCCTGAATCGGTTCGACGACGAGGCACGCGAGGTCATCGGCGCCGATGCGCTTCTCGAGGTACGAGATCGTGCGCTTCGCCGCCTCGGCGCCCGAGAGCCCGTCGTGGAAGGGGTACGAGCTGGGGGCGTGATAGATGTTGCTCGCGAACGGCCCGAAGCCGAGGTTGTAGGGCATGGCCTTGAAGTTCATAGCCATCGTCAGGTTGGTGCGGCCGTGGTAGCCGTGGTCGAGCACTGCGACCCCGGCGCGACCGGTGTGCTTGCGTGCGATCTTCACCGCGTTCTCGAGCGCTTCAGCGCCAGAGTTGACGAGCACGACCTTCTTAGCGTGATCGCCGGGGGTGTGCTGCACGAGCAGTTCGGCGACGCGCACGTAGGGCTCGTAGGGCGTCACGGTGAAGAGCGTGTGCGTGACCTTCGCGACTTGGGCTTGCACCGCGGCGACGACGGCGTCGTTGGTGTGCCCCGCGCCCATGACCCCGATGCCGCCACCGAGGTCGATGAAGTGGTTGCCGTCGACGTCGACGACGATCGCATCGTGCGCGCGCTCGATGTAGACGGGCAGCGAGGTGCCGACGCCGGCGCTGACGACGGCGAGCCGCCGTTCATGCAGGGCCTGCGATGCCGGACCGGGAATCGCGGTGACGACGCGGCGTTCTTGAGCGACCGGGTGAGCAGAGCCCTCGATTGGGGCCGAGGGAGGCGCAGAAAGTGTGTCAGTCATGGTGGGATGAGTGTACTCCCGGGCCCTGCGCACACTCCGGGGCAGAACGGGGTGCAGCATGCACGATCGACACGACTTCGCCGTCGCGGTGCAGTGGACGGGCAACCGGGGCGAGGGCACGGCGACGTACCGTTCCTACGGGCGCGACCACCGCATCCATGCCGATGGCAAGCGGCACGAGATCGAGGGGTCGAGCGATCGCGTCTTCCGCGGTGACGCCGACCGATGGAACCCTGAAGAGCTCGTGATCGCCGCGCTCTCGCAATGTCACATGCTGAGCTATCTGCACGTCGCCGCTTCGAACGGCATCGTCGTGGTTGACTATCGCGACGACGCGACCGGCACACTGCTGCAGGAGGGCGACGGTGGTCGGCTCATCGAGGCAACCTTGCGCCCCGTCGTGACCCTGGCAGCGCACCATAATGAGGCGGATGCGCTCCGGGCCGAGGCGCTGCACCACCGTGCGAGCGAACTGTGCTTCATCGCCAACTCGGTCAACTTCCCCGTCGCTCACGAGCCGACGACGCTGCTCGACACCCGCGGGGTCGAGGCAACGTAGGGCGGCCGTCGAGCCGAGTCCAAGGCGGGGCGTGGGAAGATAGTGACTTCGTGCCCGTTCTGACGTGAGGAATGCCTCGTGCGCCGCCGTTCTGCTCTGCTCTCTTCAGGCCTCAGTGCCGCACTGCTCTTCTCGCTCGCCGCGTGCGCGCCCGCAGATGCGCCGACCGGTGACGGAGACTGCGCGCCCTCGGGTGCCGCATCTGACGCCGTCGCCGTCGACGGCGCGTTCGGCAGCGTGCCGGCAATCGACTTCGACGGCCCGCTCACCGCAGACGCGACGCAACGCACGGTGCTCGAGCAGGGCGATGGTGACGCCGTCGTCTCCGGAGACATCGCACTCATCGAGTACACCGTGCTGAACGGCGAAACGGGTGCCGAGCTTGCAACTACCGGCTTCACGGGCGCGAACGCCGAGCGGTTCCCGGTCGACACCGAGAGCCAGCAGCTCGTCGGCTTCTCGCTGCTCATCGAGTGCGCCACTCCCGGAACCCGTCTCGCGGGAGTGATCCCGCCCGTCGACGGCTTCGGCGAGCAGGGGGTTCCCGAGCTCGGTTTGACCGGCACTGAGTCGCTCGTCTTCGTCATCGACGTCGTCAGCATCGTGCCGCCGCCCCTTGAGCGCGCCGAGGGCGAGTCGCAAGACGCCCCCGAGGGCTTCCCGACCGTCGAGCTCGCCGAGAACGGCGCCCCGACCATCACGCTGCCCGAGGGCGAGCCCTTCAGTGAGTTCGATCTCGCTGTGCTGATTCTCGGCGATGGCCCCGTCGTCGAAGACGGTCAGACCGTGACGGTGCAGTACACCGGCCTGAACTGGAACACCGGCGAGATCTTCGACTCGAGCTGGGAGCGCGGTGCCCCCGCCGACTTCCCGACGAGCGGCGTCATCCAGGGCTTCCGCGACTCGCTCGTCGGCCAGACGGTCGGCTCGCAGATTATCGCGATCATCCCGCCCGACCTGGGCTACGGCCCGAGCGGCGGCACCCCAGACGGATCCATCGGCCCCGACGATGTGATCGTCTTCGTCGTCGACATCCTCGCCGCGTCCTAACGCTCACGAGTCGGCGACGGATGCTCGACGCGCGTCGGGCATGATGAGAACCATGCGCGACATCATCGTTCTGGGGTCGACCGGCTCGATCGGCGTGCAAGCGCTCGAGGTCATCGCGGCGAACCCCGACCGGTTCCGCGTGGTGGGGCTCGCGGCCGGGCGCAATCGCGAGCTCGTCGAGCAGCAGGCGCGCGAGCACGGCGTCGAGCACGTCGCGCTCGGCGCCGAGGCCGCTGCGCAGCTCGTGCGCGACGTGCCGTGCGACGTGGTGCTCAACGGCATCACCGGGTCGGTGGGTCTCGCGCCTACGCTCGCGGCGCTGCAGGCCGGGCGCATCCTCGCCCTCGCCAACAAAGAGAGCCTCATCGTCGGCGGCTCGCTCGTGAGCGAGCTCGCTGCGCCCGGGCAGATCGTGCCCGTCGACAGCGAGCACTCCGCGATCGCGCAAGCGCTCCTCGCGGGCGAGCACCACGAGGTGCGACGCCTCGTGCTGACGGCGAGCGGAGGGCCCTTTCGCGGTCGATCGCGCTCTGAGCTCGCCGACGTCACCCCCGCCGACGCGCTTGCGCACCCGACGTGGGACATGGGCAAGGTCATCACGACCAACTCGTCGACGCTCGTCAACAAGGGTCTCGAAGTCATCGAGGCTCATCTGCTCTTCGATGTGCCCTACGACCGCATCGACGTGACAGTGCACCCGCAGTCGATCGTGCATTCCATGGTCGAGTTCATCGACGGCTCGACGATCGCGCAGTGCTCGCCGCCCGACATGCGCCTGCCTATCTCGCTCGGGCTCGACTGGCCGCACCGCGTCGGGGGAGTGGGTGCTCCGCTCGACTGGAGCACAGCATCCACCTGGACCTTCGCGCCCCTCGACGACGAGGCGTTTCCGGCGGTTGCTCTCGCCAAGCGCGTGGGAGAAGCCGGCGCGACGTACCCCGCGGTCTTCAACGCCGCGAACGAGCAGGCCGTGCACGCGTTCCACGATGGGCAGATCGGCTATCTCGACATCGTCGACACGGTGCGCGAGGTCGTCGACACGCACGAGCCCCACCCCATGACGCTCGAGGGCGTGCTCGAGGCTGAGCGCTGGGCGCGACGCGCTGCCGACGCGCTCATCGCTCGAGGGGTCTGAGCGACCGCTCTGCCGAGCGAGGAGGCAGGGCGCGCCCAGAGGCCGTGCCCAGCGCCCGCTGTGCGACCGGCGATAGAGTGACCGCTCGTGGAGACCGTGCTGCTGTACCTCGTCGGCATTCTCGTCGTCGTCGTCGGGCTCATCATCTCGATCGCGCTGCACGAGCTCGGCCACTTCGTGCCGGCGAAGCTGTTCGGCGTGCGCGTCGGGCAGTTCATGATCGGCTTCGGGCGCACGATCGTGTCGTGGCGTCGGGGTGAGACCGAATACGGCTTCAAGTGGATTCCGCTCGGCGGCTACATCTCGATGGCGGGCATGTATCCGCCAGTTGCGGGCAGTTCGACCGAGCGCTATTCGACGACCGGGTTCTTCGAGACCCTTGTGCAAGACGCCCGCACGGCGTCGGCCGACACGATCGTCGAGGGCGAAGAGCACCGCACGTTCTATCAACTGGCGGTCTGGAAGCGCATCATCATCATGCTCGGCGGGCCGTTCATGAATCTGCTCATCGCGATCGTGCTCTACGCGGTCGTGCTCATGGGGTTCGGTGTGGCCCAGCCGTCGACGACGCTCGGCAGCGTCAACGAGTGCGTGCTGCCGGCGACGAGCGAGCGGCAAGAGTGCGAGCCCGGTGACCCGCTCGCTCCCGGTGCTGAAGCCGGTCTGCAACCGGGCGACCGCATCGTCGCGATCGACGGGGTGCCGATCGATTCGTGGGATGCCGTGCTCGCGACTGTGCGCGACTCCGCTGATCAGCCGCTCGTCTTCACCGTGGAGCGAGGGGGCAGAAGCGTCGACACGACCCTCACGCCGCTCTTGACCGAGCGCTATGTGACCGACGACCGCAGCCAGATCGTCGACGGCCCCGACGGAGAGCCGCTGACCCAGCAGGTCGGGTTCGTCGGCATCGCCGCGTCGTTCGAGACGGTGCAGCAGCCCGTCACCGCAGTGCTGCCTGCCGTCGGCGACAACGTCGAGGCCGTCGTGGGCATCATCCTCAACCTTCCGCAACGCATGATCGATGTCGCCAATGCCGCGTTCGGCCCCGAGGAACGAGACCCGAACGGACCGATCAGTGTCGTGGGGGTCGGTCGTATCGCGGGCGAGATCGCGAGCATCGACACGATCCCGGTCATCGAGCGCATCTCGTTCCTCACCGGTTTGATGGCCTCGCTCAATGTCGCGCTGTTCGTGTTCAACCTCATTCCGCTGTTGCCGCTCGATGGCGGTCACGTTGCGGGAGCGCTGTTCGAAGCACTGCGCCGCTGGTTCGCGAAGCTGCGCGGCAAGCCTGATCCTGGGCCGGTCGACACCGCCAAGCTCGTGCCGTTCACGCTCGCGGTCGTGCTCGTGCTCGGCGTCATGAGCGCTCTGCTGATCTACGCCGACATCGTCAAGCCGGTCTCGCTGTTCTAGCTCGTCGAGCTCGTTCGCGCTGAAGCAGGCACTGCGCTCCTCAGCGGGCCGCCATCGTCTGTGCTGTCCTTCCCGCCTATCGCGGGCTCAGCGGCGTGCGCCGTGTTGACAGTCACGGTGCCGCCGAGTACGGTTTGCTGAAACCTGAATCGTCTGTCAGGTATGCACTCACATCTCCTTCTACGGCAGCAGGAAAGGCACTCCCATGCGAACGACGAAGTTCCTGGCCCCGGCGCTCATAGCGATTCTCGGCCTCACGGTTGCGGGCTGCGCGCCCACGGTCGCCGAACCCGATGACAGCGGTGCAGAACTCGCTCCGGTCTCGGTCGGCATCATCACCTCAGAGACTGGTCCGCTCGGCGCCTACGGCGCGGCGTACCTCGCCGGCTTCGAAGCCGGTCTCGACTACGCCACCGACGGAACCGGCACGGTCGACGGTCGAGAGATCGACCTCACCATCTCCGATGACGCCGGCGACACCGACACGGCCGTCAACATCGCCCGTGATCTCATCGGTCAGGGGGTCAAGATCATCGCTGGTACTGCGTCGTCGGGCATCGCCCTGGCGCTCGCCGAGCAGGCCGCGCAGAACCAGATTCTCTACATCTCGGGCCCGGCTGCTGCCGACGCCATCACCGGAGTCAACGACTACACCTTCCGTTCCGGCCGGCAGACGTACCAGGATGTCGCGACGGCGGGCACCTTCATCGGCGACCCCGCAGGCCAGAAGGTCATCGTTTTCGCGCAAGACACCGCTTTCGGCCAGGGCAACCTCGCCGGAGTGGACGCCGTGCTCGGTGGAGCAGGCGCGACGGTCGAGGGCATCCTGGTTCCTGAAGACGCAACGGAGTTCACCCCCTTCGCGCAGCAGATTCTCGCCTCGGCACCCGACCTCGTCTTCGTGGCGTGGGCCGGTGCGACGAGCGGCGCGATGTGGCAGTCGCTCGACCAGCAGGGCATCTTCGACGCTGTTCCGGTCGTCACCGGTCTCGGCGACGTCGCGACCTTCGGTGCCTACGCCGAAGCGAGTGACAAGATCAGCTTCTTGAACCACTACTTCGCGGGTGCCGCTGGCACCGAGGTCGAAGCCGCCATGCTCGAGTCGCTCGAGGCGGCCGGGGCACAAGGCGACCTCTTCTCGCCCGACGGCTTCGTCGCGGCGCAGATGATCGTGCAGGCGATTCGTGAAGGCGGAGGAGACGATGTCGACAGCATGGTCGCCGCTCTCGAGGGCTGGACGTTCGAGGGCCCGAAGGGCACGATGACGATTCGCGCCGATGACCACGCGATGATTCAGCCGATGTTCCAGGCGCGCCTCGTCGAGCAGGATGGCACGTGGGTGCCCGAGCTTATCGAGGTCGTCGACGCCGACACGGTCGCTCCGCCGGTCGCCGGCTGAGCATCCGGAGGCGACAGACATGACCGACCGACCCGTGCTCGCTGTCGAGCAGCTCGTCTTGCAGATCGGGGGCGCACGCATCATCGATGATGTGTCGCTCGCGGTCGCCGAAGGTGAGATGCTCGGCGTGATCGGCCCCAACGGGGCAGGCAAGACGACGCTGTTCAACCTCATCTCAGGAGTGCTTCCGCCCACCAGCGGTCGTG
>SXGQ01849760.1_pt1 | contig 10487 bp, 8 predicted proteins | sample 3178371 | NCBI WGS metagenome assembly SXGQ01 (sample SAMN11356859, study PRJNA531348) | freshwater metagenome | isolation source: freshwater sample F1-20 | place: China: Fuxian Lake, Yuxi | collected 2017-12-25 | reverse complement strand
TATCCGAAGGACGACACACCGGGCTGCACAGCGGAGTCGTGTTCGTTCCGCGACAATTTCGAGGCCTTCACCGACGCTGGCGCAAAGGTGATCGGCATCAGTTCTGATTCGGTGGAATCACACAAGGCGTTCGCGCAGAAGCACAACCTCCCGTTCACGCTGTTAGCCGACACCGACAGCGTCGTGCGTAAGCAGTTCGGCGTGAGCAAGACACTTGGCTTGTTGCCTGGTCGCGTCACCTACGTAATCGACCCCGACGGCATTGTGCGCAAGGTGTTCTCATCGCAGTTCAAACCAAAAAAACACATCGACGAAGCGCTTGCGGTAATTACTAAATCGTAAGTCGAAGTTATTCAAAGATCACTGTTTAAAGATTTCGAATACCGCGTCGGATCGTCCACGCCAGCGTCAGCGAAGCCGCGGGCGCGAAGCAAGCATGCGTCGCAGTGACCACAGGCTCCCCCATCGACCTCTGGGTCGTAACAAGACATCGTGACGCCATAGTCGACACCTAGCGAGAGACCGAGTTGGATGATCTCCGCCTTCGTGAGGTCGATAAGTGGAGTGCGGATGCGCAAGCGGCCGCCCTCGACCCCTTCTCGGGTTGCGAGATTGGCCATTTCTTCGAATGCAGTTATGAACTCCGGGCGGCAATCGGGATAGCCCGAATAGTCCACCGCATTTACTCCGATGAACACATCATGTGCGACGCGGGTTTCAGCGACAGCGATAGCGAAACTCAAGAAGATCGTGTTTCGTGCTGGCACATAGGTGATCGGAACCGAATCAGCCGAGAGGTCGTCAACCGATTCGTGCTTCGGAACTTCAAGTGACCTATCGGTTAACGCAGAACCACCAAACGCAGCAAGATCAATATCGACGATGAGATGTTCGACGTTCGCAGAGCGCGCGATCGCCGCAGCACATTCGAGTTCGCCGGTGTGACGCTGTCCGTATCGGAAACTCAAAGCAATCGGTGTGAAGCCCTCGTCTTTCGCAATCGCCAAACACGTCGTGGAATCAAGCCCTCCCGACAAAAGCACGATGGCAATGGGTTGGCTCATAGAACGCCTTCCCACACCAAGCGTTCAAGAGCCATTGGATCAGACACCAACTCTCGTTCGACATCGAATCGTTGCGTTGGTCGTGTCTGCGCATTCCACGCCGGCCAACCGGGCTCACCATCGCGAGCGAACGACAGCCACGCATCCTGCATCGCGGCAGAGAGCTCTCGGAGATCGTCACCCACAGGGCCCCCGAGGAAGAGTTCCGCTCCTTGATTGCCGAGCACACCGAAGACAAAAGGAATCTCAAGAGCGTGACAGGACTTCACTACTCCCCCAAAAGCCGGAGTGGCCCATGTGAAGAGGTACTGCCACGTAGGGGTCGATGCGTTCGCTCGCGCTTCTACAAGCCGAATCGCAGGAATGCGGAACGTCGCATCAGTAAGCACAGCATTCCAAAGATCATCTGGCGACGCCTCAGGACGATCGGCTACGTAGGCATCTCGCACCGGATGTCCCGAACCAAAGATTCGTTCCAAACGTTGAAGCAATTTGGGGTCATCCAGACCACCAGGACTCATGAGCGCAAACAGATTCCACTCATCAAGATTCGTGCCGGTCATGAACGGAACATCGGCTGCATCACCATTGGCAACAGCCACAAGCGGATTCGTTGGCAAAAACTCGCCATCAACAACTGGCTGAAAAGCCATCGCCAATGCAATACCCGTCGGCCCACCAAGCCCTGAGGGATCGTCGTACAACTTTGCTTCAACCTTTGTGGCCGCTTTCGCAATGTCATCAGCCGATGCACTCAACAAACCATCGAGGCCGGAAACTCCGAGCTTGTCCATGAACTGTTCGGTCATGGCAGCACCCATCGCCGGGGTGAACGTGTTGTGCGCCGCACCACTTTGCGCAATTGCTTTATGAAACAGCCCACGAGCTGAGGGAATCGCAAGAAGCGTTGACACGCTCATGGCGCCAGCCGACTCACCGAAGATCGTCACATTGTTGGGGTCGCCGCCGAACACAGCAATGTTGTCGCGTACCCACGCAAGGGCAGCGGCTTGATCAAGAAGTCCGTTGACGCCACTGGATCGATAACGCTCATCGAGGTCGCCGAGCCACAGGAAACCAAGCGCACCAAGTCGATAATTCAGCGTGACAACCACGACGTCGCCACGAGTTGCCAAGGTTGTGCCGTCGTACCAAGGAGTCGACGATGAACCATTGATGAAACCGCCACCGTGGATCCAGACCATGACTGGACGGGAAGCGTCGTCACACCCAGGCGTGAACACGTTGAGGAACAAACAGTCTTCGCTTGACGAATCTGCTGCATCGCCAAGAAATGCCGTTATGCCACCAGACTCCTGCACTGACATCGGCCCAAACGTTGACGCGTCACGAACGCCGTCCCAAAATTCGGGAGGAGCAGGGGCGAGGAACCGGCGCTCGCCGACCGGTGGTGCCGCGTAGGGAATCCCCCGAAACTGGAAGATGCCGCCCTTTTCAATGCCCTGAAGGTCGCCTTGGGCAATCGTGACTTTCGTGGAACTCATAGGTACTCCCTGTCCAGGTGAACCGAGCAACGCTACCGGCGAAGAATTCTCTCGGCGTGGGTATGGATCTGGCTGCCGCTGGTGTTGTACCCCCCATGCCCCATCCCCCACACGACGATATTTCCCCGCCAGCCAAGCCTGTGCTTGTCGCTGGAGCAACTGGCTACATCGGCAGGCGGCTCGTCAAGGAACTCATTGATACTGGCCATCAGGTCCGAGCTATTGCCCGTAACCCAGCGAAACTTGCCGACGAAGACTGGGCCGACCTCGTCGACATCGTCCAGGGTGATGTCCTCAATCCACTTTCGCTCGCCAATGCTTTCAAAGGGATTGGCGGGGCGTATTACCTCGTGCATTCAATCGGTGGCGAAGGAGACTGGGAGGATCGAGATCGGCGTGCTGCTGCCAATTTCCGTGATGCCGCAGCCGATGCTGGAGCTTCGCAAATCATCTACCTCGGAGGGCTTGGTGATGATGCGGGATCCTCGCTTTCCCCGCACCTCCACAGTCGGCACGAAGTCGGGCAAATTCTTGCCTTAGGCCCTGTGCCGACAACAGAGCTTCGAGCGGCAGTCGTCATCGGTGCCGGGAGTGCGTCGTTTGAAATGCTGCGCCACCTTGTTGAAGTGCTCCCCGTCATGGTGACCCCAAAGTGGGTTGAAACAAAGTGTCAGCCGATTGCTGTTCGAGATGTCCTTGCGTACCTGCTTGGGGTTCTCGATGAACCCGCCGCACTCAATTCGGTCCTTGAGATCGGAGGACCAGACGTTCTCACCTATCGACAGATGATGGACGGCTTTGCCAAATGTGCTGGCCTACGAAAGCGAATAATCGTGACGGTTCCGGTTTTGTCACCTTCGCTCTCGTCGCGTTGGGTTGGACTTGTCACTCCGCTCCCCGCTGATCTTGCTCGACCACTCATCGACAGTCTCGTCAACGAAGTTGTCGTTCGACATCACGAGATTGACGAAATCGTGCCGCGAAAACCTCTCACTTATGTCGAGTCCGTCAACAACGCACTTCGACGAGTACATGACCTCGAAGTAGCAACGACGTGGGCCGACGCAGAGTTGCGCGGGCGAAGCCCGGCTGATCCGCTTCCTGCCGATCCCGATTGGGCGGGTGGAACGATGTTGACCGACATCCAATCTGTCCATTCGTCTGCGGATCCCGAGGCGCTCTTCCGATCGGTGTGCAGCATTGGCGGCGAACGGGGCTGGCTCGCCGGCGATTGGCTTTGGACCACGCGCGGCATCCTTGATCGACTGACAGGCGGAGTCGGCATGCGTCGAGGCCGACGTCACCCGGCCGAACTCCGGATTGGTGATCCACTCGACTTCTGGAGAGTTGAGGCTCTCGAAACTCCCCGCCTTCTCCGACTGCGAGCCGAGATGCGGCTTCCCGGCGAAGCATGGCTGGAGTGGCAAATTGAGCCAACAGGATCTGGATCGCTGGTCACACAACGCGCACTTTTTCACCCTCGCGGGCTTGCAGGACGCCTCTACTGGCTAGGCGTCGCGCCCTTTCACTCGCTCATTTTCAAACCAATGCTTCAACGACTTTGCGCGGACGCCGAACAGAGTCAATTCTCGGCAGCCCCGTAGAGTTCAATCGTGAATCACAACCCCCGCCGCTTCTCAATTCGCAACATCATTCTCGGCCTTGGCCTCATCGCCTCTCTCGCTGGAGTCGTCGCCTTTGTCCGCACGAAAGCGAGTTCAGGGCCTGTCCGTTTCGGCCGTCGATGGTCAAGGAATCTTCGCGTTCTTCAACTCGCAACCCGCACAAGCGGGTCATGGGTTTCGTGGAAAGCCCGCCGAACATTTGCAGACGCAGGTGCACGTCGCGAGATTGATACTCGGTTTGAAATGAAAACCGCGACCCAAATCACCGAAGCACTCGGAGAGATGAAGGGTGCACTTATGAAAATTGGGCAGATGGCGAGTTACCTCGACCAAGGTCTGCCCGAGCACGTTCGAGCGGTGCTCGCCGAACTTCAACACAATGCTCCACCAATGTCTGCGGAACTCGCAGCAGGCGTCATTATTTCCGAGCTCGGCGATTCCCCAGATCAAATTTTCGCTGAATGGGACCCGATTCCAATCGCGTCAGCCTCAATCGGACAAGTCCACCGAGCACTCACTCACGAAGGAAATGCAGTTGCAGTCAAAGTCCAATATCCCGGTGTCGCCGAAGCAATCGCCTCGGACCTCGACAATGCAAGCCTCATTTTCACCGGACTTGGCTTTCTCTTCCCCGGGCTCGAACAAGAGGCGATAGTTAGCGAACTTCGACAGCGCCTTGTTGAGGAACTCGATTACGACAACGAAGCTCGTAACCAAGATCTCTTTCGAACTGCATACCTCGACCACCCGACGATCCACGTACCGCGTGTTTTCCATGAGTACTCAACCGCTCGAGTGCTCACGACGGAACTGGCCGATGGGGTCCACTGGGACGAAATGCTGACTTGGAGCCAAGACGAGAAGAATCTGTCGGCAGAGACTCTCTACCGGTATGCGTTTGGCAGCCTGTTCCGTCTCGCTGCGTTTAACGGCGATCCTCACCCCGGCAACTACCTCTTTCGACCTGGTGGACAAATCACGTTCCTGGATTACGGACTCGTTAAACGATTCACACCCACCGAGGTCATTGACTTTGGGGACATGATCAAGAGCGTCGTACTGAAGCCGGACAAGGCCGAATTCCGATCAATTGTTGAACGAATCGGATTACTGCCAGCTGGTCTCGATGTGCCGGACGAGGCCGTGTTTGATTATCTCAAACACTTTTACGACTTCGTTCATGAAGACGGGGTCTACACAATCACCCCCGAATTCGGTTCCGAATCAATCCGAAGAATTTTCGACACGACGGGTCCATTCACGAAAATCCAGAAAGCGGCCAATGTCCCGCCGAGTTTCGTCGTGATCCAGCGGATCAATCTCGGCTTGTATTCGATGTTTGGAGAACTCAACGCGACGGGCAACTGGCGCCGGCTCGCCGAGGAGATTTGGCCATTCGTTGACGGTCCACCATCCACACCCATGGGTCTGGAAATCGAACGCTGGGCCCGCGATCGCCACCCCAATGCCAAGGGTGCGATGCTGTCCCGGTGAAAGATTCAGACTCCACATCCCTTACAAGCGCCCACGATCAATGGGTGGACCGGGATGCAGCTGTGGTGTGGCATGGCTTCACCCAAATGTCGACCTACGCGCAAAATCGGCCAATCATCGTCGACTACGCCGAGGGGCGAGAACTTATCGATGTCGACGGTTCGCGATATCTCGACGCGATCTCCTCACTCTGGGTCACGACCCTGGGACACCGAGTACCTGAGCTTGACGCAGCCGCACGAGAACAACTCGATCGCGTCGCGCATACAACCATGCTCGGCAACGGCAACCGCATCACGATCGAATTGGCCGAGGCACTTGCTCCCAAAGTTCCAGTGAGCGAGCCACATTTTCTTTTCGCGTCAGATGGTGCAGCTGCGGTTGAACAAGCGATCAAAATCGCGTTTCAGTACTGGACGAATCAGGGAATCACCGATCGCACCCGATACCTCACACTTGGCGGCGCCTATCACGGCGACACCATCGGAGCTATCTCAATCGGCGCTGGCGGTTTCGGAACTGACGTCTTTGACCCACTCCGATTCGACGTACTGCGCGCTCCGGGTTACGACGATCCAGGCTGGGCAGATACTGCGATCGCCATGATCAGTGCTCACGCCCACGAAATTGCTGCTGTCGTCATAGAGCCACTCGTCCAGGGCGCTGCTGGAATGTGGATCACAGACCCGGAATCTGTCGAACGAGTTGGAGACGCCTGCAGAGAACATGACGTCTTGCTCATTGTCGATGAAGTGGCAACCGGTTTCGGCCGAACCGGAGCACTGTTCGCCACAGAACAGTGTCGAATTCGCCCCGACATCATGTGTATCGGGAAGGGACTAACCGGCGGTTATCTCGCTATGGCAGCGACCATCGCGTCACGACGCGTGTATGACGCGTTCCTCGGTCCCGACCTCGGCGAAATGACGCTCTATCACGGTCATTCTTTTTCTGGAAACCCCCTTGCGGCAGCAGTCGCGCTTCGTCACCTCCAATTGTTTGAAGAACTCGACGTCCTCGCCAACGTCCGTGAACGAGCCGCCCAACTTCACCAGCGGCTTGAAGCCCTCACCAAGGGGAACTCCGCGATCAAAGAGATCCGCCAACATGGACTCATGGTCGGCGTGGAACTCGCGCCCCCTCAAGATGATCTGCGTTGGGGACGACGAGTATGTGCCGCGTCAGTAAACCGCGGTGTGCTCTTACGGCCTCTCGGCGACGTTGTCGTCCTCATGCCCATCCTCACCTCGACCGCCGAAGAGATCGACCGCATCGTCGACGTGTTGGACGCATCGATCAATGAGGTTTGCACTCAGTGAGCGGCAGTCATTCCGCCCACTGGTCCGAGTGGTTCGAATCACAAGCGACCGAGATCAGGGAAAGTGGTCGATGGCGCGCTCCGAGATCATTTGATGCTCTCGGAGCTGTTGGCGAACTCGAAGGGCGCACAGTGGTCTCGTTCGCGTCAAATGATTACCTCGGACTCACGACACATCCCGTCGTGCAAGCCGCCGCCATCGAGGCAACTACTCGTTGGGGATCTGGGTCAGGAGCATCGCGCCTCGTCGTCGGGTCGCGTCCAGTCCACCATGAACTCGAAGAAGCGATTGCACAATGGCGCGGAGCCAATGCCGCTGTTCTCTTCCCCACTGGATTCGCCGCCAACCTCGGTTTGCTTGCAACCTTGGGCGGCCCCGGTGTCGTGATCCATTCGGATGAACTGAATCACGCGTCAATCATCGATGGTTGTCGCATGGCCCGCGCAAATGGCGCGGCCGTTCACCGCTACCGGCATCTCGATCTCAACCATCTCGCAACCAACCTTGCTGCGAACGCTGGGGCACGTCAGGTTGTCGTCACCGACACCGTGTTCTCAATGGACGGCGATGTCGCCCCCATCGACAAACTCGCGTCGCTGTGTGCACAACACGATGCTCTTCTTGTTGTCGATGAAGCCCACGCAGTACTTGAACCTCCACCTGAGCCATTCGTCAATGGGGCACATGTTGTTCAGGTTGGAACCCTGTCGAAAACTCTTGGGGCGCTTGGCGGGTTCGTTGCCGGTCCCCGCTCACTCGTTGACCTTCTCGTCAACCGAGCACGCACCTACATCTTCACTACTGCCCCCAGCCCCGCCGATGCGGCGGCAGCACTTGCCGCAATCAGGGTTCTGCAATCGGGGGAAGGTGTCGCGCTTCAGCAACGACTGCGTCAACACATTGCGCGCGTCGCTCCTGGACACCCCTCTCCAATTATTCCGGTGATCCTGGGCGATGAAGCTTCAGCGCTAGCGGCCGCGCAGCAACTCCTTGAACTCGGACTCCTTGTGCCCGCCATACGACCGCCCACCGTCGCTATCGGATCAAGTCGACTGCGCATTGCGCTTTCGGCAGCCCATACTGACGAGCAGATTGCTGCACTTGTTGATGCCCTGCGCATGTTGGAGACGGACGGTGGACAATGACATTTGATGGACTGCGACCACAACGACTTGTCGTCGTTGTCGGCACTGGCACCGAGATCGGCAAGACCTACGTGACCGCCCGCCTTTTGCGCGATCTTCGTTCGAAAGGCATCGATGTTGCAGCCCGAAAGCCCGCTCAGTCATTTGGTCCTGAAGACCAAATCACCGACGCTCACTTTCTTGCCGACGCGTCGGGCGAGTCTCCGCACGACGTGTGTCCCCGTCACCGCTGGTATCCGATCCCCATGGCCCCGCCCATGGCTGCCGATGCACTTGCTCGTCCGCAGTTCTCTGTCGAGGACCTAGCCTCCGAAATTCAGTGGCCACTTCCCGCTCCCGCTGTCGCGTTCGTTGAATCTGCTGGAGGAGTTCGTTCACCGCTCGCGTCAGACGGCGATTCGATCAGCCTCATCGAAATTCTTCAACCCGACATCGTGTTGCTCGTTGCCGATGCGGGACTCGGGACAATCAATCAGATCATCCTGAGCCTTGAAGCAATAAACAGCGGCGCTCATGTTGCGACACCCATTGTGGTACTCAATCGCTTCGACCCCGCCGACGATCTCCATAAGCGCAATCGCGATTGGCTCACCGAACATCTTGAAGTCGATGTCCTTTCAAGCGTTCCATCGGTTTTGGCAAAGATCTCACCCCGCTAGGCCCGACTTCGTTCACAATCCACCACAGACTGCGTGCCCGATCAGGCGCACTGAGTCAGCCTCCGGTACGGTCCCACCTTCGACATGCGGTCACGTTCGGTGAGGGGGCGAAGCAATGATCAAAGCAACAGAACGATCAGCCCCCGCTTCGACCGATATCACTCTCACCGAAGCCGCCGAACAACTCGGCGTTCATTACATGACGGCGTACAAGTACGTTCGCACCGGACGATTGGCGGCCACCAAGGTTGGAGGAGGCTGGCGAATCTCCAGCGACGCGCTCCAGGAGTTTCTGTCCACTCCAACAACGCGCACTTCCGGTGAGCGTGTCGATTGGTCGGCGAGGCTTAGGGATCGTTTGACCGCAGGCGATGAAGCGGGATCTTGGAATGTGATTGAGGCATCGATGGCTTCGGGGCTCGCCCCAATGTCGGTATACCTCGATGTGCTCGCACCGGCACTCGCAGCCATTGGAGCCGCATGGGCCAACGGCGAAGTTTCAATCGCCGAGGAGCACCGAGCGACTGCCGTAACAAATCGCCTCATCGGACGTTTAGGTCCCCAGTTCAGTCGCCCGGGCCAAACACGCGGCACCATCGTCATTGGTGCAGTAGCCGGCGACCAACACGCAGTACCGATCGCAATGGCTGCTGACCTTCTTCGCGGACGCGGTTTCACAGTGATCGACCTCGGCGCCAATACCCCAGCTGAAACATTCGTCGATGCCGCAAACACCGCAGATCGACTTCTCGCTGTAGGAATCAGCTCAAGCACTGCAGGCGTTGATCACAACGTGATCGCCACTGCAGACGCTCTTCGAGATCAGGTCGGCTGCCCCATCGTGATCGGTGGACATGGCATCGAAGATGACGCGCGCCGCGCTCATGCCGACGCGATCACGAGTTCAGCCAATGACATGCTCGAGGCATTCGACCGCATTGCTCTGGACGCAGTCGAGAAGTAACTGATCAGGCCGGCGCCGGAGTCACCGCTGGTCGGCCCGCAAGGACTTCAACAATGTTCTCGCAGCACAGTCGGACCATGTCCCCACGAGCCAAGGTCGATGCCGAACCTAGATGCGGAGCCAACACAACATTGTCAAGCGTCAGCAGACCTTCGGTGATCTTTGGCTCAAATTCGTAGACGTCAAGGCCCGCCGCAGCGATTTGCTGAGCCCGAAGGACGTTTACCAACTCTGCCTCGTCGATCAGTGCGCCACGACCTGTGTTGACAAGCACTGCAGTCGACTTCATCAGACGAAAAGCACGTGCGTCGAACATGTGTCGGCTCTGATCATTCAGTGGGGCATGGAGCGAAATGAAATCGCTCCTCCGGAGAAGGTCATCGAGGGACACGAACTCGGCACCAAGCGATGTTTCAATCTCCGGAGAGACCTGATTGCGATTGAAATACACAACGTTCATGCCGAAGCCCTGGGCGCGACGTGCAACCGCTTGTCCGATCGCCCCCATTCCGACAATGCCGAGTGTTTGATGACGCAGGGGTTCGCCGAGCAGCTGTGTCGGTGCCCACCCTGTCCACTCCCCCGCTCGAACCAGACGTTCTCCGGCCCCAAGATTTCGGGCGGCAGCGAGCAGCAGTGCCCACGCAAGATCAGCGGTCGCATCAGTGAGGACGCCCGGAGTCGTTGTGACTTCGACGCCGCGCTGACGGGC
>SXGQ01802797.1_pt1 | contig 10489 bp, 15 predicted proteins | sample 3178371 | NCBI WGS metagenome assembly SXGQ01 (sample SAMN11356859, study PRJNA531348) | freshwater metagenome | isolation source: freshwater sample F1-20 | place: China: Fuxian Lake, Yuxi | collected 2017-12-25 | reverse complement strand
GTTAATAATTTGCGTAATAGTATACTGTCCTGACGTTGCGCCGCCACTTGTAAATACAAGTTCAACTTTTGTATTAGCCTGTAATCCGTGATTTTCTGCAGTAATTGTAATGTTCACACCAGATTGAATATATTTGGCGCTAATAGATAACGGAGAATTTCCTTCATCATGCTTTAAAGAAAACATTGCGGCGTATATATGCTTACACCATCTCAATTGATAGTACATTAAATTAGGAAATGATGTATCTGATGTATCTTCATAAGTGGGTAGTTGATAAAAATTATTAATAGCTACGTGACCTAAGTCCGAAAAAACACCTACATTATCCCGTTGATTAATTAAAGACCCATCTTTATCTAGATACTGACCAGGTTTTGTGGAACCAATTGCAGTAACTGGGAATTTCTTGTGCATTACCTCTTCAAAAAAATTATATCCTGATCGCCTAGTATAATCTTGACATGTACATTGATAACGAACTTCGGTTGTCAGAAACCTACCCACTTCAAATCCCCTTGAAGCTGGTACCACTGTCTCTGTTTTATTGTTTATTGTTTGTGCACCATAACTATCGGTGCGATAAAAAACAATTTCATTTGAAGTTGCATCAATTGCACTTACCGTATAACCAACATAATCATCATATCTAAATCCCATTATTAAACGAATTACTGTTACATTACCGCTTGTTGTGCCGCTAGTAATTGTTGTTATTGTAAACTGTGTTGTTGAGGTAACAGTAATAGTATATTGACCAGAAGTAATAAGCCCGCTACTAACTAATAAATAAACAGTGTTACCAGTTGAAAGGCCGTGTACAGAAGAGCAAGTTACAGTTAACGTAGAACTTGTTCTTGAATAAGTTGCAGATATGCCCGGATCTTTCTCAATCACCCTATCTACCAACCGCTCACCCAAAAGAAAACTTGCTGCAGTTGGTAAACTTCTAAGTCTTGTTCTGAGCTCAGTCCAACGAGTGTCTGTAAATATTGTTGATAATTGTACTGTTAAATTACCTCCTGTGGTTAACGGTGCAGCAGCAATACAAGTAAAAGAGTTTTGAGTTGTTGAAGTAATTGGAAGTGTTGCATTTACTCCGGCCCCAGAAGTAAACACAAGGTAAACATTCTCCCCTACAAAAAAACCATGATCTTGTTTTGAAACTGTTATTGTTGTACCACTTTGGGAATATGTTGCATTTCTTGCTGTCCCTAGGTAACGTACTTCCAGTATTGGCAAGCCGAAATTATAAAAATTTAATGAGTTTGCATCTCTTATGCCGACTAATTGATTACCGAGTTCTGAATTTGTTGTGGGAAAAGTAAAAACACGTATAGGTATAAATACACCTGGAAACTGCTGAAATGAGCAGTACATTCTATAATCACCACGCTGTGCTCTTTCTTGAGAAAAAGAACCTAAAACATTTTGTGTAATTGTGTATAGTTCATAACCACGTCTCCATCTGGTCCACAACGCATCCTGATCGTAGAATCGGATATTGCTTCTGTATTTTAAATCTTTAGGGGTAAATTTAAACGGGTTTTCATCTAAAAGAAAATCAGGTATTACTGGTTTACTAACATCCTCAAACCCTTTGGACAAGCCGCCATCAAAACTTTTTAATGGCTTACCACTAAAACCTTTAGATCCAAAAGGCATCTTAGTTCTTAGTAATAACCAGCTTGTACGTTACAGTAAAAACCATTTGTTAATGAGGTTGTACCACTAACAGAAACATATAAAGCTTGTCCACGTTGTAACATTAACCCGCGCATTTTTGGAGATACAGTACTATTAGTACTACTAAAGTTTGCCCCGGCTTGCGGTACTGGGTGATTGATCAAAGGAAGAACTAAATTTGTAGTAAGACTGTACTCAACGTTATCATAAGTTGACGGTACGCTTGCAACAAACAAAGGAAAAAACTGGTTGGTATTAGTAATTGTTGATGTATTTAATAAATAGAACCCGAAATCAGTTGGTTGGTATACACTTACGTTTCCGCTTGTTGTTAAAGTTCCTGCGCTAGTAACTGTAAATGTTGTAGATGTTACTGCAGAAACAACCGCAATTTCATCAACAGCAGAACCACTTGTATAATCAAGTCCTACTTTCTGGCCAACAGGTAGATTATGATTAGCTAACGTTACAACTACTGAAGTTGTACCTGTTTGAGCGTATGTCCCAGCGCCAGCGGTCTGTGCATCTATAAAAGTATTACTATTTTTTGTATAACGGAACCATATTTCATCTATATATGCTCCACTAATTGAGGTATCTGTTTGTGATGAATCGCAATCAAAAACTTTTGTGCAGTTTCCAATTGCCGTTGGTATTAAGCTTGTAGAAAATAACTGACCAGATGCTACCGTAACTAGGGTGCTTAAATTAGCAGGCCTATCAATAAGCATAGGCTGCTTGTTTGAAGAGGATGACGACAAGGCTTTACTTAATTACGTTGTTTTAATTGTAGCGTATTTCCACTAACCAGTGGTCTGATTATTTTTCTTTTCGTTTTGCTTTGTTTTTTTCTTCCAATTGGGTACGAGCTTTTATCAGTGCTTCCTTGCGCTTTGACTTATCGTTTTCTTTTTTTACTTCTGGCGTAGCTTCCTCTGACTCGTTTTTGCTAGCTGCTTTCTTTTTAAAATGTGCCAACAACTGTGGTGGCATTTGGTTTTTACCAGGCATTGCTACTAAGAAATTTCGGGGTTACGGAGTTCAGAACTGCCGACTTGCAATTGTTTAAATGCAGACGGTAGTCCAGTACCTTGTTTTATATCATAGTTTAAAGCGCCTAATACATCACCGGCCATTCGTTGTTTTTTTTGATTAATTCGTTGAGGAGAGACAAATTTTTCAGCGTTGGTTTTTAATGGTTCGTCAAAAGGTAAAGAGTCTTGACGTACACCGAGGGTATAGCCAAGGTCTGCTTGAGGTCTATTTGCTGGCCTCTCATCTGGTCGTCTTCTCCTATCCTCAGCATGGTCAGCAAGTTTTTTTCTTACTGTTCGTTGTCCATGTATACTCATTGTTCTTTTCTCTTACTTGCTAATTCTACGGCGAGGCGGGCTTTTTTTGCCCTTTCAGTATTAGGTACAAATTGCTTACCTTCTCTAGAGCCGCGTTTTTTCTTATCATCTGTTTTCTTCCGTTCTTCTGGGGACAAATTAGCCCATGCTTTTTCTGGTAGGTAACGCTTGGTGTGATCAGATTGTATTGCTTTATCAGTCATCACTTATTCTCCTTATGTTTTTTAGCAGCTGTTTTAGCTTTACTACGTTTTTCGTATTCATCTTTTGTCTGCCATTTTTCTTTTCCCCATTTCTCCAACGATTTTTGTTTTTCACCTTTACCGCCTGTATATCCGCCACCTGCTTTTTTATATCGTTGTGCAACAAGCTGGGCTTTTCTAGCCGAAATTATTTAATATTATAGCTACGACCATTCTCCTGGCTTGCCGCCATTACCTTCTCGCATGACGCTATTTTTAATACGTTCACGTAAATCTGGCTTAGTGTACTTGGTTTTGTCTTGAGCCATAACTTCCCCGTTCTTTAAGATAGATGACCGCGTTGGTCAGTGTATCTATACTATCACCAAACAAACCCAAAGATCTATTGCACTCTTTACAAAGTAAGCCACGGAATTCATTTGTTGCGTGATTGTGATCCATTGCTAAAGCATGTGTATCCTTAGGTGGCTGCTTGCAAATAGCACACACACCTTTTTGAGCTTCAAAAACAATTTCATATTGTTCTTTCGTGATACCCCTTCGTTCATATTTTTTATAATTATGATGAAGCAAGTCTTGCCCCTGTTTTTTAATTTTTTGATAGTGATCTTTATTATTGTCTACCCATTTATCCCAATATATTTTGTTACATGCTTTACATGAAGAATTTAAATATAATTTCCCATCTTGTTTTCTTTTTTTAAAATAATCCCAATCTTGATAATGAGCGCATTTAGAGCATTGTTTTTTCCCATCCGCCCCGTATAAAATTTTAAATCGACGATTTACTAAAGATCTGCAATCCTTGCAAACACTGTCTCTTTTAATATTCCCGGCTGATGTGTATCCTTTACTGCCAAAATTTTCATGCGGTTTCCTAATGCCGCATTCACGACAGAGCTTCTGCATTAGCTTGTTTGTGCTTTTCTTACAATATCACAAATTCATTGCCCTGGTTTACCTCCTTTAGAACCGGATTTTATTCGATTCTTAAGTCGTTCCCTAAGTTCAGGTTTTGTATACGCCATGTAAATCGTTTTGTCTTGAGTTACGGCTTAACCCAACTGGAGGCAGTGGGTCGCTATGAGAGCGGTCAACCTCCCTCATATAAGCTGGGTTGTTTAGTTGGAACCGTGGCTCCTCAATACCATTGTAAGAGACTACGTATGGACAATGCATTATTTTCTCAGTGCGTTTCATGTTAAATGGGTCACTAAAACCTGCAGTAGTTAACGTGCTGTCTCCATATAAATTACCGTAGGTAACGGGAAAGCTCGGTTCGTAACCAGGGACTTGAGCGAATCTCATTATTCAAAAGTAGAGGGTGTATTAAAGGCCTGTCTTAACGCTGCAATTGGGTCAATTTGAGGCTGTGTATTACCTGTACTCGTTTTAGTAAAGTTCTTTGAAAGAAAATCAGTAAGGTAATCTTCACTGGTTTTTTGTTGATTAGGCATACCAGGAACAAGAACAATTGTGTTGCCTGTTCCTTGCGGTGCGGTTTGAGGTTGTGCTGCCTGCGCCGGAGTAGGTGATGGGGATTGGCCGGTGGAATAGCTAGTAGGAAGGGAGCTAGAAAGCTTACCGTCTGGGGTCTTATATCTACCAGTTGCAAGCCATTCTAATTGTTGCTCAGATAGGGGAGCGTTTTTTGCTAACGCTAAATGCACATGTGTGTCATGGCCGGGGTCACCAGGCCCAAGTGCTTCGGTAAAGGCACCTAACTTTTTAGCACGCCAAGACAACTCCCCTGTGCGCTGTTTCCAGCTCTTAGAAGGACCTCCTTCGTAAGCAGGTGCTATGTCCGGTCTCCAATCAGTAACATCAATTGCAGAGCCACCTGGGGTGTAATGGTAAGAACCTTTTGTATGCACATTGGAGACTTTCCCAAAAGCAGGGTGTTCGCCAATCTTTAATCCATATTTCTGAAGAAACTTACCTACATCAACAATAGATTTTTCTGACATAATAGTAGATCGCTTAATTAAATTCTAATTTAATTGTCAAAATAATTAACCTTAAAAGCATCGGTCAAAAGTTTCATCGGATCAATTTGACTGGATTTAATAAGGCCAGTTGGATCGGCGGTTTGTTTTTCTTTTATGAAATCATTAAGAAAATCAGTTGGTGATTTATCTCCGGTGTAAACAATAAATGTATTACCCGTTTTAGAAGCCGCGTCTGGGGTTGGGGCCTTAGGCTGCGTAGCTTCTGTAGGTTGAATCGCGGCTACTTGTTGCGAAGTTGAGGCCGCCTTCTCTACTTGAGGTAGGAATTGTTTGTATGCACCAGAAGTATATACAGACCAAGGTGTGAATTTATTTCCAACCTCAGAATAAACTTTCTGTGCCGCAGCTAAATTAGTAGCTGGATCAAAAAGTTGTTCATTTTTCTGTAAACCAAACTGCTTTAATCTTGCTGGTCCCATGGAACCAATCATGTTTATTTGGGCCAATCCGTAAGATTTGTCGCCAGTAGCTGCATTTGGGTTATATGCATCTGGTCTACCACTAGATTCACCAAGAATAATTGCAGCCATGGTCTTGGCTTCTTTATCCTTAAACCCTGCTTTTTGGGCCAATTGTAAAAGCTGACTTGCGTTTAAAGCTGCCATTTTATTGTTAACCTCTTTAGCGGAAACTATTTGAAAGCATGAGCCTAGTGCCAACAGCAACGTCAGCAGGGCCTGGAAGTGCTTGAATAAATTCAGCTCCTTCCCTATCAAATCGATACCTAGCCTGTTCAGGGTTTCGGTAATTAGGAACATAAAGATGTAAGGCTAATCGATCCGTCTCGTATATATAAATCGCCGTCCAAGTTTTAAGTGTTTCTCTAAAATCAGAAGTAGCAATTGTACGATCTACGTCGCCTGCAATACTTTCAATACGATTACGCGGAACAGTATTGTTGTTAACACTACCAGTCATATCGGTGCGTTTCTCTGCTTGATCGCACCTACCTACTTGTTCGACAATTTTTGAATACCAGAACGAATCTGGGATGTTGTTGACAGCTTCCTCAAGACGTGCCTGATCACCGGCAGGGATGCTTGTAGTGTTATATCCCAGGTGCCAGCGGACTTTTGATTTGAGGAAGCTATCGAGTTGCATTACTCAACGCGGATAAGATTTTCTTTGAAGATTTCGTCCCAGTCAACCCGTTTGATGGATTTAAGTTGATCTAGTTTAACGAACTTTTCACCGGTCATTGAAGATTGTAGATCTTTAATATCCCGTGCTGTTTTTAATCCTACTCCAGGTAATGCGTCAGCAATTTGTCTTGCACTTGCAGTATTGATGTTAATCCTAACGTCAAGTGGAAATGTTTCTCGATTAGTTGCTTTTGCGGGTTTAACGCCTTCTTCTTCTAGTTGAGCGGTAAGACGTTCTTCTGTACGGATTTTTTCATTTGTAGCATCAAGATGTGGTATAAGGTCCTCTTCCGCTACGTACCAAACTTCATCTTGTGAATCCACACACATGAGTATTCCTTCCCCATGCTTAGAGACAACTTCAAGGAGGGAGCCGGTGGGCTTGTATTGATACAGCATTTAAAAAGTGAAATGACAGCTATCAATACAATACCCACCTTAACCCTTATTGACCAGTATCAGGTATCGCTACCGCCAACCTGAGAAGCAAAGTCAATGAAGCCCTGGATGTCGTTCCAGGAAACAGCGGCTGCTGGGCGCAGGTAATTAACCCGGCACAACAAGTAACCAGCCTTACCAGCGTCAGAATCAGCTGCGCTGATAAAGACACCAGCACCGTTAACAGTGGTTGCAGTAACACCAGTGGTGCTAAACACCTTGAAGGTCGTGTCTGCAGTCACCTTGTAGAACATAGAGTTCGCAAGGTCAGCAGCAACAATACCTGCAGTAGTAACGGTAGTAGGGAAGGGAGCGATGCCCGCTGTACCACCACCTGTAACAGCAGCTGAACCCTGAGTAAATAGGTTAGAAGCAGCAGTTAGGTAAGAGGAAGCAGCAGCCAAACCATTGGCCTGTGAACTAGGTATACCAAAGGGAACACCGCTGTTATTAGGGCCAAGGAAAAGAAGGTCGCTAGTCGTTCCGCCGATGTCTGCAGTTACAGGAGACGCGGGGAATCCTACTGCACCACCGGAAGGAATGTCTTGTGCTACGGCTATAGAAGCACCGTACACGTAGGCTGGGCGCAAAGTAGAAGCATTGACAACCAATGAAGTACGGTTATCACGTACACGGTCGTCAACACGACGATCTGGTGAGGGTACAGTAATATCAAAGCTCTTGTAGCTTGCCCTGTCGGCAACTAAATTGCTAATCTTTACATAACCAACCAGCTCATACGCTTCGATACCTGGCCAACCATAAACACCTTCTACGTTGTATGAAGAAAGGCGATTGATTTGAGCACCTGGCTGGAGAATGTTTCCAGCATTTGATTTGTAAGTTGCCATTTGTTAGTACCTCTTATTCTCAAATAACGGTGAAAGCAGAGGTGATAAAGTCCTTGTTCAAATTAGCAAAACCAGCGTACAGTTGCCAGATCAAGATAATGAAACGGCTAAAGTCATCGTTGTTGTTAATTAGAACCTGGGCGTTAGGGCCACCGATACCAACGCCTACTGCCTGAGGACCAAAGAACAGCCCTGGAGGAGTGGTGTGAGTAATGGCACCGTTACCATCGCCAATATCACAAGTGATGGATTTTTCAGCAAAGTTGGTTGACTCGAAGAAGCGTACTCCTTCAAATACAAATCCGGTAGGCATTACGGGCTCGCCAGCAACAAACATTGCTTGACCGTATTGACCACCACCATAAATTGCCTGGTTAGGACCAGCAGCACCCATGAGAGGGTTGCCTTGACCCATACCTGGGTAGCGGGCAATTTCACGGAAGCCTTGATCAGCACGCAGATCCTTCATGAAAGAAGGGTCAGCAATACAGCGATAGTAACCGTCTTGGAATACAGGAACGTTACGCTTACGCAATTGACGAACAACCTCTAGGAGGTCGGTCTTTACGTTAAACTTATAACGCTCAGAAGCGTATTCGGTAGCACTATAAGAGCTAAGTACGGTAGAAGAAGACTTGGCCTTACCATTGGGGTAGTAGTAACCGCCCTGTGTGTCGCCAGATGCACCACGGGATTCTGATTTTGCCATCTCGTCAAGGAACACGCGGTCCCTCCAGCGACGATAATCATCTAGAAGTGTCAACGAACCAATGGACTGGTGGAACATATTAAGGTTCCCGGAGTCCAAAAGAAGACGCTGAGCGGTCATCAGGGTTTCCCTAGCAATCTTGAAGGTGCTGGGAAGGTTTGTATTGTTAGGGTCGGCAGGACCAGTGTACTCGCGCAAAGAAACAAGAACCTTGTCTTTTACGATTGCACGGCTGCTAGCTGTACCGATAGTTTGATCTTGGGTACGCTCGCGGCTGGTCTTTGTTCCAGGGTTACCCCAGAAACGATAACGGTCCAGCTGCACAGTCTGTCCTGGCTGTTTAGTGAAGTCATGGACCACAACGGGCTCAGCCGCCATCTCCACGATATACGCTGGGTGGGGGCGGTACAGCTCCGCGCCCAACAGCTTGGGAAAGTCGTTATCGATAAACATAGTGGTTACTCAGCGTAAGGATTAGCTGAAACCTGAGGTTAATTACCTCAAAGTATCTGGAACATTTGCTCCATTAATAAAATTATAGCAAAGACTTACTTACCTCGATTATTAACCCATTGGGCGGAATTGTGGATCAACTCCAGCGTAACCATCTACCATGTTTCCGTAACGATAAGATGTAGGCGCCATTGCCCCCATCATGTGATAAGGATTAGTTGTTGGTGGTTGTAAAGAAATTTGTTGTGCTTGTACTTCTGGATTAATAAAACCCTGACCCTGCTGCTGAGACATAGCCATTATCTGTGCTGTGGCAGCCTGCTGCTGAGCAACTTGTTCCGGAGAAGATTTTTTTTGTGTGTTGTGTGACTTAGCTTTTGTTTTAGCTTTCTTGGCTTTGTTGTGGTCCATTAGCGGCGACCTTTTTGTTGTGGTTGTTGAGTTACTTCCCCAAAAGGAAGTTGACCTGTTTGCGGCATATATGCTGACATATATTGCTGCTCAGATGCAGTTGCTTGATCTTGAATTATTTGTGAGGCACGTAAATTATGAGCACCCATTAATCCATGTGTTGGTAGGGGCGATCCAAAAGTATTTAAATTTAAATATCCGGCTTGTAGATCCGTTGGCATTACTGCACTCTGTGAGTGAGGGCTGCCAATTTTAATTGCTTCCCCAGCCATTCGATGTAATCCTTGCTCACGTTGGTAAGCTGATGTTAATGCACCGGTAACCGCACCAGCTCCAAATCCAATTAACGCAGCGGATCCAACAGGACCACCACTTGTTCCAATTGCAGCAATAAAATTAGCTGCGCGTTTTCCTACTTTTTCCGTTGCTTGAACGCCGCTTTTAACTGCTTCTCCAGCACTGGTAACAGCGGATTGTACGTTCTGTGGCACATTAAACATTTTATGCCTCTATATTTAATAAAAAAGGGGTAGCACTTACTACCCCATATTCTAAACTTAATAGATCAAACTAATGATCATTCCATTACCAGGAGTTTCTGACGGAACACATCAGGATTCTGTTGTGCTGCGTTCAGATAACGCCAGGCATTAGCGGGGTCACGGTCAGCCAAAGAACCAAAACTATTCCAGAAATCCGCTGGATTACCTTGTGTTTGCTGAGGCTGAGGAGGAACAGGCATATCAGGACGCTGATACTGAGGAGCAACAGCTGGGTTAACAAACTGTTGACCAACAGGCCTACTGTAAGAAACTGAATCATCGGGAACAGGGTAAGGACCGTTTTCACCGAAGAACTCGCAAGTATAATCAGCAAGTACATCAGGATCTGTAAGAATTGTCTCGTAAGCTTTATGCTCAGCGGATAATTCTTTCAGTAGATTTACTGCGTGAATTAACTGGTTATTAGTAACAATAAGAGCGTCTTCAATTTTGCAAGAATAATCATTAAGGATTGCTGGACAATCAGCACCAAAATGATCAATTACGCTAAGACTTGCTTCGCTTACTCCGTTTGCTTGGAGCTGGTCCCTGGTCAGTTCCTGAGAAGTTTGGGAATAACCGTTGGAGTAACCCTGGTTGCTGTTGATCCCAGGCGTATAAGTCTGCGTCCCCGCGTTGTTGTACTGGGGAGCCACTTGGGAACTGTAGTTGGCCGGGGCGTACTGAGGACTC
>SXGQ01003657.1_pt1 | contig 10490 bp, 5 predicted proteins | sample 3178371 | NCBI WGS metagenome assembly SXGQ01 (sample SAMN11356859, study PRJNA531348) | freshwater metagenome | isolation source: freshwater sample F1-20 | place: China: Fuxian Lake, Yuxi | collected 2017-12-25 | reverse complement strand
TGGACGAAAGATAAGAAACGTGGCACCGACCTAGCGATGTCGCTGTGGTTCACGTTGCTTCACGCACCGAAACTGTCCGAACCGAAACTGCCCCCTAGACAATGGCGACCGTCGTTCCTAGCAGGATAAATCTGTTATCCTTTGGTGCGAGTCTGCCTGAAGGAGTCTGAGTGCGTTCTATCGAGGAAATCGTCGCGATCTACAAGACACGCCGACAGAACCTCGGCCCTGTTCACCAGCAGATGCAAGCCGTCCGTGAACTAGCCGATGGTGATGTCATCATCCCGTTGAACGAGCTGGACAGGAACGCCCGGTCGTCGGTCGCGAACCTGCTGGTACAGGGCTTGGATCAGATGTCGATGCGGGTGTCGTCCACGATGCCAGCCCCGTTCTTCCCAGCGATGAAGGAAGGGTCGGAACGGTCAAAAGATACCGCTTCGATCCGTAAGAAGGCGATGCTCGGCATTTGGGATGCGAACCGGATGAACATGAAGTTGCGTCGCCGCGCCCGCCATCTGCTCGCCTACTCCAACAGTCCGGTGATTATCAAACCGGATTTCAAGACGTTGACCCCGAAATGGCATATCCGCAACCCGTTGGACACTTTTCCCTGTCCGACCGACGATCTTGAGAACCCTGTCCCGTACGACTGTATTTTCACGTATCGGAAGCCGTTCTCTTGGCTGATTCAGAACTATGGCGGCCTGATCGATGGTCGCCTTCGGGTCGGCAAAGTCGAGTACGACACCATGTTCACCTTGCTGGAATACGTGGACGAATACGAGATTGTGGTCGGTGTTCTCGGCCAGCAAGACGACCCCAGCCTCACCCCGTTTGAACGGTCGGGTGCCGATGTGGTCGAGTTGGAACGCATCCCGAACCGTGCCGGCGTTCCCCTTGCTGTCATCCCGCAACGCATCACCCTGAACCGACCGCACGGCCAGTTCGACGGACTGATGGGAATGTATTACACGCGCGCCCGCCTGCAAGCTCTCACCGAAATCGCTATTGAGCGAGGCATTTTCCCTGACGAATATCTGGTTGCCCGCCCCGGTGAGAACCCGGAGATCATCCAGTTGGCTTCCGGCAAGGAAGGTTTGTTGGGTGTGGTCAAGGGTGGCGATCTTCGCACCCAGCAGGTCAACCCCGGCTATAAGACTGAGCAGGCATTGGATCGTCTTGAACGACAGGAACGTTTGGAGGGTGCTATCCCTGCCGAGTTCGGCGGTGAATCCGCAACGAACATTCGTACTGGTCGCCGTGGCGAATCGGTGTTGGCTGCCACCGTCGATTTCCGGGTGCAGGAAGCACAAGAACTGTTTGCCGCCTCGTTGTTGGAGGAGGACAAGATCGCTATTGCGATTGAGAAGGCGTATTGGGGTGAGCAACCCAAGTCGTTCTTCTTGCCCGGTCGGGCATCAGTCGGCAAGGTTGATTATGTGCCGAACAAGATTTGGGAAACCGATTTCCATTATGTCGCGTATTCGGCAGCTGGTTCCGATGTGAACAACCTGATTATCGGTTTGGGTCAGCGTGTCGGCACCGGCCTCATGTCTAAAGAATCGGCAAGGGAAGCAGATCCGCTTATCTCCGACCCCGACATGGAACACGACCGCATCGTCTCGGAAGGTGTCGAGGCTGCTCTGCTTGCTTCAATTCAGCAGCAGGCTGCGAACCCTGACGGGCCGTATCAGCCCGCTGATCTTGCTTTGCTTGTCCGTAAGGTGATGGTGGACAACAAGAGCCTGTTCGATGCTGTCAAAGAAGTTGATGATGCTGCCCGTGAACGGCAAGCACAAGAAGTTCCGCAGGGTGCTCCTGCCGGTATGCCCGGTTTGGCGATGCCCGGTATGGGTGCCGAAGCACCGATGGCTGGCCCCCCGCCCGGTGGTGGCGGCATTGAGGCTCTGTTAGCACAGTTGGGAGGCTGACATGGCTGACTATCCGAATCGCGCTGATCTTCGCAACCCGGCGACCCGTAAGGTTGCTTTCACCGGACAGACCTATGGGCAGGCTGCTCAGCAGGCTGCGAGCCAGCAGGCGGTCGCTCCGGGTTCTGCACCAGCACAGGTTCAGGCACAACAGGCGGCAGCACAGCAAACCCCTGCCCCTCGTCCGGGTGCGAAACCGTTGTTCCGTCCTACTGAACGTCCCAATGAACCGATTACCGCTGGCGCAGATTTCGGTGCCGGCCCAAACTCACAGCAGGCTGGAATACTTCCCAGACAAATCCCCGTGGACGACACACTAGAACAACTACGCGCATTGTTCCTCGCGTTCCCAAACGACGATTTGGCTGACATGATTTCCAAATACGAAAACCGCGGTTACTGATGACTGGGTTCGACCTAACTCAATCCCAAGAAAACCAGCTATTGCGCGATCTGGAAGAACTTGAAAGCCGCCGCCTATCCTATCAGGCGAAAGCAACACCGCAACTTGCACAACAGGTTGGCTCGTTCTATCGCGATCATCCGTACGCCCCACCCGGAGTGATCTTGGCAGCAGCGAACGCTGTCAATAACGGAATGATGGGATCGGAACAAGCATCCAATCTCATTTTCAAAGCAGCACAAAACCAGCTTTCTGCTGCCGTCAAAGAACCAAAAAAGAAAAAGTCTTGGTGGCAACGAAATGTTGCCGACAAAGTAAAAGCCGGTTCACGATGGACGATGGCTGGACTCAACTTTGTTCCGCAAGTTCTAACAAACACAGCATCACAAATCTTCAAAGATGACCCTTCTGGCGAAGGTTTCTTTATTTCAACAGACCTCGGAACGCTTATCCGCAACGATGAAGTAGCAGGAGATGGCTGGTTCATGGGCGGTCGAGCGATGGAGCTACAAGCCGAACGCGCCCGCCAGTATCGAGGCGAAATTGACGGCCATGCGTGGACTCTCGGCAGAGGTGCAGCATCACTTTTTCTGCAACCCGGTTCAAAGCCGTACAACATTTTGTCTGGTGTTGTTGATGCGGCAGCGGCAATCGCTACTCCAGTAGTTCCAGCCCCAGCAGGAAAAGTCGCCGGTGCTGTATCTGCCGGTTTGGGCAATGTAGGTTTCAGAACACTTGCCGGTTTGACCGACTTTGAAAGTGCCGTCATCATCCCAGCAAAAGTAGAAAAATGGTTGCAGACTTCTGGTGGCAAAGCAATCATCAAAAAGATTTCTGAAATTGAAACGATGGATGACGCGCTGGCGACATTCAAAAATGTTCAACACATGGACTTCATCAACAAGATCATTGATCTGAAAGATGAAGTTGACATCACCGACTATTTGATGCAAACACTCGGCAAACCTGTTGGCGGTCTGCTTGAAGCCGGCAAGGGTGTTTCAACTATTGACCAAATCAACATCTCTCGTTTGAGCGATGTCAAACAAGCAATGGCTGGCAGGTCGTCGTTCATTGGCAAGATGATGGCCGCAGTCCCCGGCAATCACATCGTGTTGCAGGGTGGCAACCCGCGAGATGTGGCGAACTCCGTAAGGAATCTCAACGGCTATATGAAACTGTTGAAGGTTGATCCCAACGACAGAGATCGACTAATCAAAACATTCTCAAAAGCACTCACCGAAAATAACGGGAACATCTATTCGGTTGTCAGAGAATTTGACGACATTATGGTTACGTCGCTACGCGCTATGGGTGTCCCTGACGACGCGATTAGCGATCTTCGATCAACAATGAAAGACCTTCGCGGCAACAAGGACGTATGGGGAGCAATTTCCGGCGAAGGAAAACCGACCGCCTATAACGCGCGAATCCCCACAGCAGACGGGAAAATACGTGTAGCACCCAGCTCAACGGCTGGCACTCAGGGCGAAATGTTGAATCAGGCAAGCATGATTCTTCCTGATCCGCAACGCGTTCGACGGATGATGAGCCAAGTCGGATGGATCTACGGCAAGGGCCAGTTGTTCAAGCGTGACGCAAAAGAAATCGGTCAACTGAAAAACAGTATTGCTGTTTTGCGTAAAGACGCAGATGACGAAATCGCCGCCCTAAAAGCGACCGTCAAAGAAGGCGCAGACAAAGCCGAAGTTACCGAAAAAATCAAACTCATTCAGAACAAAACAAACGCGGCAGTCAAAGAAATTGATACGCAGATCGCCGGCTTGCAAGGCCCACGGTTGTCCGACCCTAGTTTGTACGGAAAACTTCGCCTACCGCTTTCTGCCTTAGAGGGTTTCCAGCAAGAAATTTGGCGGCCAGTCACCCTGCTTACTGGCGGTTACGTGCTGCGGAATATGATGGATTCAGCGTTCCGCTACTCGATGACTCCCGGTTTGAAAGGTGGCGTTCTTCATCCGATCCAATGGATTCAGGTTGCCACCAACAGCAAATTCCGCGGAACTCTAAGCGGAGTGAAGTGGGCAGAACTGACACCCGAAGCAGCTGAAGTGCTGGCTCGCGAAGGGGCAGACGAATTCTTTGATGCTATCGGTCAGCAGATGCGCGAAACATTTAGCTCCAAAGCCATGTACCAGCAGGCTTACATGGATAAGCATTGGGAAAAGGCAACCCGCACATCGGGGACATCATTCCGCAAGGGCGTACAAGACGAAGTTGATCTGCTTTTCCGCGACGAAGCGTTTCGTTTGGTTGCCCAAGAAAAAGAAACGGAAGAAATTGTTCGCGAACTGATGGCTGCCGGCCCACAAAAATCTGGGTATGTCAGCCAGCTTCAAGGCCGCTGGTCAAACCAAGAAATGTATGAGGTTGGTGGATCAGGCCGGAAAGCCGTTGCGTCACCCAATTTCATTGACAGCACCGGAAAGTTCACGGCTGACACGGAACAAGGTTTGACGTGGTACATCGATGAATATGTTCGTCCCCGCCTGCAGGAAGTAACCGGTGGACACCCGACTCTCCGCGAAGCAATCGCTAATGGCAAACTTGTTGCTGACGACGGAACAGAAATACCGCTGTTCAAACTTTCGGCAAGCCAAAAGACGCTTGGGTACAGCGACGAATACACGGCCATTGTTGAAAAGATTGTTCGCGAGGACGCAGACCGCATTGCCCGCGGCGAACCCGGAATCCTAAAAGACTGGTACAAGACCGGCGTAGAACTCAAAGCTTTCGCCCCCGGCATACCCGGACGCGAACTTCCCAACTGGTTGCGGTCATGGAACAAAACAACCGACAAATTCTTCGCTTCTCTCTACCCGAAGCGGTCGTCGTATCTGATGCAATCACCAGTATTCCGTCAGTATTACTGGCAAGAAGTTGGAAAACTGGCAGACGAACTTGACCTTCAGGGCTTGAACCTCATCAAAAACAACTTTATTGAAGCCGCCGCAAAAGAAGGAAAGCAGTTTGATTTACCGTGGCTTGAATCATGGGCGGGCGATCCTAAGGTAGCCAAGAAACTATTTGACCGCATCAACAATCCTTCAACAAACGGCAAGATCAGCCTCAGTCAAATTGATGCGTACGCCAAAGGTTCAGCACTCGACCAAACCAAGAACCTGTTCTACAACGCCAGCGAAAAATCAAACTTCGCTGATGTATTGCGGATCGTCGTTCCCTTCGGTTCAGCATGGGCAGAAGTAATGAGTTCATGGACAAAGATCGCTGTATCTAACCCACAGGCCGTTCGACGTGTCGGAGTTACCGTTCAAGGGTTGCAGAAAGCAGACCCCGATGGCGACGGCAAAGGCTTCTTCTGGAAAGACCCGGTAACCGGCGATTACGTATTCAACTATCCGTTCTCTGAACAGATTGGTGGTCTTGCAGCAGCCCTCACACCCATTGGTGCCGCCGCTGGTGGTGTCGCTTTCGGACTGCCCGGAATATTGGGTGGTGCTGCCGCTGGTGCCGCTGTAGGAACTGGTCTACAAAAAGGCTTGGGACTAGAAGCAACCCGAATCATTTCGCCGGTTCAATCACTCAGCATGGGACTCAACATCTACCCCGGTGCCGGCCCGTTCGTACAGATTGCCGCAAACAAGATTCTAGCCAAAACACCAAAAGCTGACTTCATCAGAGATGCCATTCTCCCGTACGGAGAACCAGACATTTCCACCATCGGCCCCATCCCCGTACCATCATGGGGACGCAAAGTCATCGACGCAATCATTGGCGACAAAGACAACAGCAGACTTCTTGGCGATCTGACAATCGATGTCATGCGCCTCCTCCACGCATCCGGCGACTACGACCTTTCTAAAGCCGAGGAACGCGACAGGCTTGAAAACGATTCCGTTACACGGGCAAGAACCCTTCTTGTGTTGAGAGGATTCGGTCAGCTCATCGGGCCGACACGCCCAGATATCGAATTTGAAGTAGCTACCAAGCAGGGCGACAAGTACACCGTCGAGCTGGCTAAAGCATTTCGCGATATGCAAGCCGAAAATTTTGAGACTGCTGTAGAACGATTCATTTCCACATTTGGTGAAGATGCGTTTCTGTATGTGCAAGGCAAGACAGAAGCCGTCGCTGGTGGTTTGGACGCATCCAAAAAGTTCGGTAGGTTTGAACGAGAAAATACCGCTCTGTTCAACCGATACCCAGAAGTGGCCGGATATTTCGCCCCCGTAGCAAGCAACTTTGACTATGCGGTATACACCCGCCAGATCGAAACCGGCAAACGACGGAAGTTGACACCAACCGAATTCTTGGATTTGGCACAACAAAACGTCGCCCGGTCGCTCTATAAGTCTACGCAGAGGGCGATTGGGGCCAACCCGAATGAATACCAAAAGGAGTCTTTGCGCCAAGTCAAAGCACTTCTGGAACAACGCTATCCGGCGTACGCGAAGGTAGTTATTGACATCAACGCGCAGAAGGGTCGGATCAAGGAGCTTGAACGCGCCCTATCTGATCCGATGCTTGACAATAACCCCATTGCTGAAGCAGCTCGCGTTTATTTCAAATATAGGAACCAAACCCTGCAGGAACTCGCAAACCGTGGCATTGTCAGCGGCGACCTGACCGTGAAGAAAGCTGTTGATCTGCGCGAATATTTGCGCAATGTCGCAGATGTTCTGGTGGAAAGATACCCGGAATTTGAGAGACTATACGATCGACTGTTGTACAGCGAAGTAGAAGGAATGTAATGGGCGACAATAACGACATCAATTCGCAGATTGACACCATTGTTGGCTCATCCCCGACGAATCAGCCGGGGGGTCAAACAACATGGCCCGTCCGGTTTATCAACGCACCAAACAGCAACCTGCCCATCATCGGATACCGCGGTTCTGGGCTGGTCGGTTTTTCTAACAATGTTGAGGAAAACCAGTATCAGATTACTGATGGATTCATACGTGATGTTTATTCGCGCATGAACCCTGCCGAACGTCAAACAATTCTTGGCACGTTGAAGAAGAAAGGCTATTACGGTCGCGGCAATGTTGGCGATCCTCAGTACGACTTGAACGCCATCGGGACATTGTTGGACGAGGCGAATTTGGCGGGCCTTACCTATGAACGCTATTTGCGTGATGTTGTTGCCCGCAGAGAAAACGAAGGTGGCGGTGGAGGTGCTGCTCGACGGTATCGTGTGAGCAACTCGGACGACCTGAAAGTTGTTTTCAAACGCGTTGCCGAAGAAACGATTGGTCGTGGGTTCACGGATGCTGAAGCGATGCAAGCTGTTCAGGCTTATCAGCAACGCGAAATTGCTGCTCAACAAGCATTGTACGGTGGGGCTACGACGGTTACGGAAGCCCCATCTGCGGATGTGTTCGCCCAACAGTTTGCTCAGCAGGTCGCCCCGACCGAAGCTAACGGCTACAAGTTTCTTGGTTTGATGAACCGGATTTTTAGTGCTACCGGAGGACGCTAATGGCTGCTGAACAAGATCGTGAACGACTGAAAGAACTTCGGCTTCGACTAGAACGACTTCGCAAGGTCAAGGCCGTCAATGGTGTCTACAAGTTTGAGAACAAGGATTACACCGAGAAAGGTTTTGCCGATCAGATCAGTAAAGCTGAAAATGAGATCGCTAAGTTGGAGAAGGCTTTGCGTCCTTCCGAGATGGAGGTCGCTGCCGCTGAATCTGCAAAACAGCGAGACATCACTTCGCAAGCACAGAAAATCCAGTTGGATTTGAATTCTGTTGCTTCTCGACGCAAAGATTTGGAACGTGCCGCCCTGAACGCCACAACCGTTCAAGAACGCGACAATCTGCAAACGTGGATTACGTTGTTCAAGGCGAACGAGGCTCGCCTTCAGGCTGCGTTGAACGATGTTCAGGCTGGCAAGTTGGGTGTTGCTGTTCCTCAGCCGATTGATTTGGTGAAGGTTGATACGGCGCGAAAGCAGCCTGCTCCCGGCCCTGCTGTTCCGGCTACTCCGACGCAGCCTGTTGCCCCAGCGCAAGGTGGTTTGACCGCCGAGGTTCAGTTGCCTGCCGGTATTGATTTTGCTGCTTTGGGTGGCGCAACTCCGACATCTACCGTTACTCCGGCTCAGGGCGTGTTCGGTAGGCAGACGGTTCCTCCGCTGATCGCGGCCCCGAAACAAACAGAAACCACTACGGAAACACCGACCTCAACCAAGAAAACAACGACAGTCACGACCACCACTCCCGCGCCTGCACCGGCTGGCCCCGGCATGACCGTCACCGACCCTACAACCGGACAACCCGTCACCCTACCCGCAGGCATCGACTTCGCATGGCTCGCATCACAAACCCCATCAACACCGCCCGCATGGGAACAAGCAGCCATCGAACTGTACGGCGGCTACTACGAAGTCATCAAGAACATCCCCGAACTACGCGGCCTGATCGGACGCGCCATGACCGGAGGCTGGTCAGAGGACAAGTTCCAATACGAACTGGAACAAACAACATGGTGGCGCACAACCACAGCGTCGGCTCGCGCATGGGAAGAACAAAAGGTTCGCGACCCAGCCAGCCTCCAAACCCTCATCGACAACAAGACCGCTGCGATCCGTGACGAAGCGTTGACTCTCGGCATCCGCATTGATGACGCGTCGCTCAGCAAGTTGGCTGAAGATTCGTTGAAGTTCGGCTGGTCAGATCAGGTGTTGACGAACGCTGTCGGTATGGAAGCGTTGAAATCGCAGGCCGGTGTATCGCAGTTGCGGCAGGGTTATTACGGTCAGTCCATCAAGTCGATCGCGTCTAACTATGGGGTTCCGTTGTCGGATACGGTGACGAATCAATGGATTGCGAAGATTGCGTCTGGGCAGGAGAACGAAGCTTCATTCCAAGCGTATGTGCGTGACTTGTCAAAGAACCTGTATCCAGCGTTGTCGTCTGGGTTTGATCGTGGTTTGACGTTCAGTCAGATGACTAGCCCGTATGCTCAGTATGCGTCGAACATTTTGGAGATTCCTGAGGCTCAGGTGGATTTCACCGATCCGAAGTGGGCTGCCGCGTTCACAATGAAAGACGCTAAGGGTCAGCAGACTCAGATGTCGTTTGGTGAGTGGGCTGACTATTTGCGTACGAACCCGGCGTTCGGTTACGAATATACGGACGGGGCGCAACAGAAGGCGTATCAGGTGGCTAACCAGTTGGCCCGATTGTTTGGAGCAGCGTAATGGCTATTGACTATACAGATATGCCCGAACGGGAGCAGAAGAAAGCTCTCGATATTTATGGTCGTCAGATGCGTGGCGAGATTACGGCACAGCAAGCTGAAGAAGAAGCAAAGAAAAACGAAGAAGATGCTCGTCGCCGTCGTAATCAGGGTGTTGCGGCTGGGTCTTATCTTCTTGGCGATCAAGCCGCACCCGTTGAAGAAGCCCCCGTTGAAGAAGCACCAACCGCACAAGACGAATATTTGAAATACTTGCAGGAACAGCAGGCCGCTCAGCAGGCCGCTCAACGCGAAGAACAACGTCAGTCAGCAAACACGGTCATTCAGAATCTTCTCGCCCAATACGGTTTGGGTTCGCTCACACAGTTCGTCACCGATTTGGTGTTCAAGGAAGATGTCGTTTCTGCCGATGTGCTTCTTGGCAAGATCAGACAAACCGAAGAATACAAGCAGAGGTTCAAGGGTATTGAGTTGCGTCGCAACGCCGGCCTGAATGTTCCGTCTGAAGCGGAGTACATCGGTTTGGAAAATACGTACCGTCAGATCATGCGGTCAGCCGCCATCCCCGCCGAACTGTTCGATCAGCCTGATGACCTATCCACGTTGATCGGAGCCGACGTATCCCCTGCGGAACTTGCTTCCCGAATCAACGAGGGTTATCAGGCGGTGTCCCAAGCCAACCCGGAAGTCATTACCCAGATGCGTCGGCTTTACGGGGTGTCCGATGGTGAACTTGCCGCTTACTTCCTAGACCCGACCCGTGCCACCCCCTACCTGTTGAAGCAGGCTCGGTCGGCACAGATCGCTGGTCAAGCACAGTTGCAGGCTGGACAAGAAATCTCGATGACGCAAGCCGAACAGCTCGCCACCGCAGGCATCACACAAGAACAGGCACAAGCCGGATTCCAGACCATCGCCCAAAGCCAAGAACTGTTCAGCCCATTGGCCGGCACCACCGAAGCCACCATC
>SXGQ01276261.1_pt1 | contig 10492 bp, 9 predicted proteins | sample 3178371 | NCBI WGS metagenome assembly SXGQ01 (sample SAMN11356859, study PRJNA531348) | freshwater metagenome | isolation source: freshwater sample F1-20 | place: China: Fuxian Lake, Yuxi | collected 2017-12-25 | reverse complement strand
GCGTTCCCTTCTGCCACAACGGCTGCCCACTTGGCAACCTGATTCCTGACTTCAATGACCTCGTCTACCAGCACGATTGGCAGGCCGCGATCGTTCGCCTCCACGCGACCAACAACTTTCCCGAGTTCACCGGAAGGCTATGCCCGGCGCCATGCGAGGCGGCTTGCGTGCTCGAGATCCGCGAGGGCGACTCGGTCACGATCAAGCAGATCGAACTTTCGATCATCGACCGCGCCTGGCAGCAGGGCTGGGTCAAGCCCGAGCCACCGCAGGCTGAGAGCGGCCGTTCTGTGGCCGTCGTCGGCTCCGGCCCGGCTGGGCTGGCAGCGGCTCAGCAGCTTCGCCGCGCCGGCCACAAGGTCGTCGTCTTCGAGCGCGATGAGGCGCCCGGCGGCCTGATTCGCTTTGGCGTTCCTGACTTCAAGATCGAAAAGCACGTGATCGACCGTCGCGTTCAGCAGCTAATCGATGAGGGCGTCGAACTTCGCTACGGCATCGATGTCGGCGTCGACGTCAGCGCCGACGAGCTGAAGAGCGACTTTGACGCCGTTGTGCTGGCGATCGGTTCGCGCGTGCCGCGTGATCTCGACGTGCCCGGCCGCGAGCTCGACGGAGTTCACTTCGCAATGGAGTATCTCTACGGCCGCAACCGCTGGGTCGCCGATCAGCTCGGGCCGCAGCCGCCTGCGGCCGCCCCAACCGACCTGCCGAAGATCACGGCCGAGGGCAAGCACGTTGTCGTCGTGGGCGGCGGCGACACCGGCGCCGACTGCATTGGCAACGCAATCCGCGAGGGCGCGCTCGGCGTGGTACAGCTAGAGCTGCTTCCTGAGCCACCCGAGCATCGTCCCGACGACCGCACTCCTTGGCCGCTATGGCCGCAGAAGTACCGCCTTTCATACGCGATGGAAGAGGCCCGCGAGATCGGCCGCGGCGAGCAAGACTTTTCCGTAGTGACGACCCACTTCTCAGGCGAGGGCGGCAGGGTCACGACCCAGCACATCGCAGAGGCTGGGTCGGCGTCGCCATTTGCCCCGGTTGCGGGCAGCGAACGCGAGCTGAAGGCCGATCTCGTCCTGCTGGCAACTGGTTTCATTCACCCTGAAGCGGAGGGCCTTGTCGCCGATCTGGGCTGCGAGCTCGACGCCCGCGGCAACATAGAGGCGCCGACCTACCAAAGCTCAGAGGCTGGCGTTTTCGTCGCCGGTGACGCTCGCCGCGGGCAGTCACTGATCGTCTGGGCAATAAACGAGGGACGGCGCTGCGCGCGTATGGTTGAGAAGTACTTCGCTGAAGTCCCAGCGTTAGTAGGGGAGCAAAATGATTAGCAAGCAGCTGCCACGGACAGCGATTATTGGCGCCGGATCGTCCGGCATAACTGCGCTAAAGACCTTCGTTGAGCGCGGCTTTGACGTCACCTGCTTTGAGGCCTCCAACCGCGTTGGCGGCAACTGGGTTTACGAGAACATCAACGGCATGTCGGCCTGCTACCGCGATCTGCACATCAACACCTCGCGGCTACGGATGGCCTACTCCGATTACCCGATGCCGGATGACTACCCCGATTACCCAAACCACGCTCAGATCGCCGCCTACTTCGATGATTACGTCGACCACTTCGGCGTCCGTGATCGGATCCGCTTCGAAACACCGGTAGAGCACGCCGAGCGGCTCGCGGATGGCACCTGGGAGCTGACGCTCGGTGACGGCAGTAGTGAGCGCTTCGATGCGCTCCTCGTGGCGAACGGTCACCACTGGAATCCGCGTTGGCCTGAGCCAACTTTCCCCGGTTCTGATTCATTCAAGGGTGAGCAGATGCATGCCCACTCTTATATGGCGCCAGATTTTTTGACCGGCAGGGATGTCGTGTTACTGGGCATCGGCAACAGCGCGATGGATCTCTCCGTCGAGGCCTCTTATGTCGCGCGAAAAGTTTATCTGTCGGCGCGCCGTGGTTCATACATCGTGCCGAAGTACATTTTTGGCAAGCCGACCGATCAGCTCGGTGGCTGGGTCAACCCGCGAATTCCATTCAAGATCCGTCAGAAGGCGGTCGCCAAGCTGATTAACAGCTACGTCGGCGACGTGACCAATTTCGGGCTGCCAAAACCTGACCACGAGTTCGGTGAGGCGCACCCAACGGTTTCGAGCCGAATCCTCGACCGCATTACGCACGGCGCGATCAAAGTCAAACCAAATATTCGCCGCCTTGACGGCGATGAGGTTGAGTTTGACGACGGCAGCCGCGTCCACGCCGACGTCGTGATCTATTGCACCGGCTACAAGATAACCTTCCCTTTCTTTGACGAAGATTTTGTCTCGGCGCCCGACAACCGGATTGATCTCTTTCGCCGCGTTTTCAAGCCTGATATTCCAAACCTCTTCTTTATCGGGCTTCTGCAGCCGCTGGGCGCTGTGATGCCGCTCTCTGAGGCCCAAGGGCTTTGGGTCGCCGACTATCTGAGCGGTCGCTACAGACTCCCCCCGGAGGGCGAGATGCTCAGTTTCATGACCAATGACATGACGAAGATGCAGAAGCGTTACGTGGCCTCAAAACGGCACACGATTCAGGTCGATTTCGACGATTATCTTTACCATTTGGCAAAAGAGGTAGCAGCGGGAGAGGCGCGCGCCCAATCATGCGGTTATCGGCTCCCGGTAGAGCCGCTGGCCGAGCGCCGCGCAGCCGCGGCCTAGAACTGCTCGCCCGTCAGCGGGAGCCGGTTGCCGTGGCGGCTGGCGCGAGCACAATGTTCTCGCAGCTCTCGCAGATCTCAGCGGGGATCACGCCGGCGCGCATCAGGAGCGCGAAAACCTTGCAGCCGACGCAGATTCCGAAGGCCGAGTCAAGCGTCGCAAAGGCCGCGAGCACGGCCAGCACGATCGACGCTGCGCCGATCTGATCAAAGCCGGCGGCCAGCACCGCAGCAGTGATTGAGAAGACCGCGCCGATTCCCTGCGCAAACCGCTTCGGCGGGCCGGGCACGAGCTTCTCGTCAAAGGGCAGCGCGGGGGTCAGGACGCGGGTGACGAACTGGCCGAGCGGGCTTAGCGTCGGGCCCGTAAGCACGCGAGCGAGGAAGCCATAAGCCAGCACGATGAAGATCCAAGGCTGGGCGAAGATGATCGCTGCCAGCGCGATCAGCACTACGCCAGCAGCTACAAGTCGGGCTGAAACCTCGTTGACTGGGTTCGGGAATGAGAAGAGTGAATCGACCATCTAAATAGAAAATAGCAACGCGCTGATCGGCTTTATGTTGATTAGTCACGGTTCTACGAAATTTGCGCAAATAGGGCGCTTTTCGAGCGAACGGGAGGGGAAAATCGACCAGCTCAAGTGCTCCAGAGGGCAGCAGCGATGGAACAGAGCGATTACAACAACCCGCCGCTTGGCCGCGAGGTCGCCAAGGCAGAGCCCCACGACCTCGTACTTGAGCTCGTCCAACGAGATGCCGCCAGCCTGCTGCGGTTTTCCCGGCGCCACAGCCTCTGCGCCGATGACGCCGAGGACGCCTACCAGCGCGGCCTTGAGATTTTCATTAAACACGCGCCGCGCCTTGACCCGCAGCGGGCGCCTGGCTGGCTGCGGACTGTGATCAAGCACGAGGCGATCGCCGTTCGGCGGATCCGCCAGCGTGACCTCACCGGCCACGAAATCGACTTCGATCGGCTCGAGAGCGATCGCGGCGTCTCGCCGGAGCAGCGAGCGCTCGGCTTCGAGCAGGTGGCGCAATCGGCTGAAGCGCTGCAGCGACTCAAGCCGCAGGAGGTTCGTGCCCTCTGGCTGCGCGCCCAAGGAAACTCTTATGACGAAATTCAGGCGCAGACCGGCTGGAGTCGGACGAAGGTCAACCGTTGCCTTTACGAGGGTCGCCGAGCGTTCATCTCGCGCTACGCGGGAATCGAATCCGGCGAGGAGTGCAAGCGCTGGGAGCCGCTGCTTTCGGCGCTCGTCGACGGTGAGGCCACGACCGAGCAGCTCGTTGAGCTGCGCCCACACCTTCGCCAGTGCGGCTCCTGCCGCGGCGTTGTGCGTGAGATGCATCGCTCCAGCGCGCCGCTGGCGGCCGTCTTTCCAGCTGCCTTGCTGGTCGGCGCTGGCGCGCCGTTGGAGCAGGCCAGCAACGTATTCGTCGATGCCTACGAGTCGCTAACTGCTTGGGCAACCGAACGCTCAGCTTCCTCTCTCGTGCGCGCGCAGATCGTCACCGAGTCGGTCGTTGGCGCGGCCGGAAAGGCGACCGCCGTGGTTGCTGCGACGGCGGCTGCCGCCAGCGGCGGCGCGGTCGCGCTCGATCAGCTTCCGTCGGCGTCCTCTCAGGCAAGCTTGGCGTTCCTCTCTACTCAGTCGGCCGACCGTGCGGCCAGCAAACGCTCGCAAGCTGAAGTTGCCGCGCGACGCTCGCGTCGGCAGGCAAGGGCGCGCGAAGAGTCTGCGCTCAGCCAGCAGCGGGCGGCTCAGGCTGCTGCTGCGCCGGTCGCAGCAGAATCAACGCCGCCAGACCCACAATCCAGCTCGGTTGCACCAGAGTCGGCGCCGACTGCCGCCGCTCCCTCATCATCGGTGCCGGCGAGCGCCGAGATGGGCCTCGAGTAGCGCCCTCAATGCCCGATCGCAGCTGCCGTCCGCAGCGGCGCGTAATTTCTCTTCCTGATCCCCTGCCTTCGGAGCTGCCGTTGCCTCTCTGTTTCATCGAGCCTCAGGATGCGATTCGCGTTATCGCTGAATCGGTAGGCCGCGACGCCAGGCGCCAACTGCTCGGCGAGCTCGTCCGCGCCTGGGTTGACGCGATCCCCGAGACCGATCTTGAAACGCATTACGTCAAAGCCGTCGCCGACCTCGACGAGCACGACATCTCAATGCTTGCCGCCTGGCACGCATCGATGGAGGTCGGCCAACCGGTCGCCAACCGCGACTTTCTGCTTGGCGTCTTCGGGTCGCTGGGCGAACATCGCCGTGAGGCGCTGAAGATCGCGGCGGGCTTCCGCGGCGAGGAGGCCTTCGAAGCTGGCGTGTCGGAAGAGCAGGCGCTTGAAACCGTGCTGCCGGCGCTCAGCCGCGAGCGCTGCGCCGAGCTGGCAGAAGAGTGCCTTGAGCTTTACCTCTGGGACCGAATGGGTTCTGATAATTAGCAGCGCGGCGCGGGCTAAGGCAGAGCCGGTGGCGGCGGCTTCACTTCGGTCGCCGTTCCCTCAACGTCATACTCGCGCTGCGACCTTTTAGCGCGTGCGTACTTGGCCGCGCGCGAGCCAAAGAAGGCGCCGCGTAGTGTCCAGCCGGTCGGCCCGCCAACGCTGGTAGCTGCGTAGCTAATCGCTTTCGTGAGCGCGATCTTGCGAATGATGTCGCGCGTTGGCTGGAACAGGAAGAGCAGCCCAATGATGTCGGTTAAGAAGCCAGGCGTAATCAGCAGCGCGCCTCCGGAGATAACGAGGCCGCCGTCGGCGGTCTCTTTCGCCGGAACCTTTCCGTTGCCAATCGCAGCACGAAATCGCAGCCACGAGCGCGAACCTTCGCGCATCAAAAGCCATGCGCCAAGCAGCGAATCGGCTACCAGAAGGGCGATAGTCCACCAGACGCCAATCATCGAACCAATCTGAATGATGATCGCGAGCTCAATGATCGGAACGATGATCAGGAGTAGAACTAGGACAGGCATGACCTGCCTTCGATTGTAGGGAGTGGGGCGGGCTACAATCGCCGCTATGGCAAACGTTGACGAAGTCGAAGCAGCACTAACGAACGTAATCGACCCTGAGCTGGGGCTCGACTTCGTTGAGCTTGGCCTGATTTACGAGATCGCCGTCGACGGGCCAACGGTCCACGTCACCTACACACTGACAACCCCAGCCTGCCCGATTGGCCCAATGGTCGCTGAGCAGATCGAAGAGTTCGTCAGCGTTCTCGACGGCGTCGAGGCCGTTGAGTCGGCGATGATCTTCACGCCGCCGTGGACGCCGGAGATGATGAGCGAAGACGCGAAGTTCGCGCTCGGCTATTGAGCCGCCGCTGCCTCGGCTGAGAGCGCCAAGAGCTCGTCGATCGAATCCTGCAGCGCGTCGGCGAGAACGTCGATGTCATCCATCTGGTCGTAGTCACCTAGTAGTCCGAAACTGAGCCCGCCGTCGTAGCTCATGATTGCGATCGCCAACGCATGCTTGCGAGGAAGAAAGGCAACAGGTGCGATCGAAAGCAGCCTCGAACCGCCGACGTAGAGCGGGAATTGTGGCCCGGGCACGTTGGTCACGATCAGGTTGAAGAGCCGTGTTGAGAAGTTCAGCCGAGAGGCCTGCGCCAGCAGCGTCGGTGGCGCGAAGTTCTGCGCTTCGCTGATCACCTCAGCGCCGAGCGCCTGCTTTGACTCCTTCAGCCCGTCCATCGACTGGCGGATCATTCCCAGCCGCGCAAGCGGGTCATCGATGTAGACAGGGAGTGGCCCGCGCATCGCGGCGATCTGGTTGCCGAACTCGTGGTGGGCGTCCTTCGGGCGGATTGAGACCGGCACCAGCGCGCGCAGCTCAAGCCCTTCGGTGCGAACGCCGCGCGATTGAAGCCAGGTCCGAAGCGCGCCGCTAACGACCGTCAGCACGACATCGTTGACCGTTCCACCGAGCGCATTCTTGATCTGCTTAAAATCTTCGAGCTGTGCTTGAACCACTCTAAAGCGCCGATGCGGCCCAATCTCGACGTTTATTGGCGTTGCCGGCGCCGCGTTGATCCCGGCCCAAGCGACCTCACCAACCCCCTCAATCCCATCGCGCAGGCTATCGAATACGGCCGCCGGGCCGGAGATCATCTTCGTGATGCTCTTGACGCTGTCGATCGCCGTTCGCGCAAAGCCGAGCGCTCCCGACGCCAGCAGATCGGCGTCGCCGGGCTCCGGGGCAGGCGTCCACGCCTCGGCCGGATGGTCGACGACCGTTCCCTCTGGCGAGAGGTCGAAGATCACTGTCGCCAGGTCAACGCCTGAAACGCCATCGATCATCGCGTGGTGGGTCTTGTTGATCAGTGCCCAGCGGTCGTCCTCGAGCCCCTCGATGATCCACATCTCCCAGAGCGGCTTTGAATGGTCGAGCTGCTGCGAGAAGATTCTTGAGCTGAGTAGCAGCAGCTGCTCTTCGCTGCCCGGGGGTGGTAGCGCCGTGCGGCGGACGTGGTACTCGATGTTGAAGCTCGGATCGTCAACCCAGACAGGGCGCCCTGTCCGCAGCGGTGGTAGCGCGAGCTTTTGGCGGTAGCGCGGAACAAGGTGGAGGCGGCCGCGGATCGTGTCGAGGAACTGGTCGAAGTCGGGAACGGGGTTTTCGAACATCGCGACGGCTCCCACGTGCATGTGCGAAGTCGGACCCTCCTGCTCGAGAAACGACGCATCGAGTGCGGTCAATCGGTCAAAGTGTTCCTGAGCCATGCCCTGAATCTATAATGATCGCAGCCAACTTGGCTGTAATTGACGTTAGAGAACCCCCCGCAAGCCGACAAACTCAATGGAGTCCAAGCCGACAACAGAGCAAGAGAAGCCGCCTTCACGAGGTATTCGCGTCCTTGTGGTCGTGCTGCTGCTGCAGTTGCTTCTCGCTGGCGTGCTGATCTACTTCGCGCTAGCGGGCTGGCCGTGGGTTCCAAATGCTCCAGCTGAAACCGCCCGGCCTGCGGTCGCGGAGCGCTTCCTCGCAGGGATGCCTGCGGATCGGGTGCCGACGCCAACCGTCAACAAGTTTGATCGGGAACGGGCTTTCAACCTGCTCCGCCGTCAGGTTGATCGCTATGGCTGGAGGCCGGCCGGTTCGGCCAGCTCGCGGCGGCTCGCCAAAGAGTTGGCCGAGCGCCTGCCTGCCGGCAAACTCGAGCCGTTCAAGGCCGGAAAGTTGACGCTCAACAACGTCGTCGGCGTGATTCCTGGACGGCTGCCGGCGATCCTCGTCGGTGCCCACTACGACGTCGAAGCGATGCCGAGAGGGTTCGTCGGTGCCAACGATGGCGCGGCAGGGACCGCTGCCGTCGTCGAGCTGGCCCGGGCGCTCGCAGCGCGGCCGGTTTCCGGTGGCCGTGAGATTCGCTTCGTGCTCTTCGATGGTGAGGAGGAGCCGGCCGGCGCGTTCGATTTCAGCAGCGGCGTGATGCGCGGTTCGCGCGCCTACTCCCGCCGCCACAGCGATCAGATCGCCAGCGTCGTGGTGCTTGACTACATCGCCAACCGTGGCTTGCAGCTTCCGCGTGAAGGTACCTCCGATCGCCGGCTTTGGGCCAAGCTGCGCGCCGCAGCTGAGCGCTCGGGGACTGCCGCCAGCTTCCCCGACAGGACGGGAGCCGCGGTCTACGACGATCACACGCCGTTTCTTGAGCGGGGAATCGCCGCGATCGACCTGATCGACTTCGAATATCCCTGGCGCGACACGCTTGCCGATAATCTCACCAAAATATCGCGGCGGGCGCTCGACGTGAGCGGGGAAACCGTCTACGCGCTGCTCGATCAGCTGCGTCGCGGCTAGCTCTTCGTACACTGGCGCGATAGTGAACGCTCCCGAGAAGATCCTGCTCGCCGCTCCGCGCGGCTACTGCGCTGGTGTCGACCGCGCCGTGCAGTCGGTCGAGCGAGCGCTCGAAGCCCACGGCGCCCCCGTCTACGTGCGCAAGGAGATCGTCCACAACAAGCACGTCGTCGAACAACTTCGCGACGCTGGCGCGATCTTCGTTGACGAGCTGAACGATTCAATCCCTGAGGGGGCCGTCACTGTCTTCTCCGCGCATGGCGTCGCTCCCTCCGTTCACGCCGAGGCTGCTGAGCGCAAGCTTCAAACGATCGACGCGACCTGCCCACTGGTCACGAAGGTCCACCGTGAGGCGGTCAAGTTCGCCGAAGACGGATACACGATCATTTTGATCGGCCACGACGGTCACGAAGAGGTTGAAGGGACGATGGGCGAGGCTCCCGACTCGATCGTCCTAGTCGAAACCGTTGCCGACGTTGACGCGCTTGAGGTCGATGATCCTGAGAAGCTCGCCTTCATCTCTCAAACGACGCTTTCGGTCGATGAGACGAGCATCATCATCGACCGTCTGCGCGAGCGCTTCCCGTCAATCATCAGTCCGCGCACCGACGACATCTGTTACGCGACAACCAACCGTCAGGCGGCCGTCAAGCAGCTGGCGCCGCTCTGCGAACTGGTGCTCGTGATCGGTTCGAAGAACTCATCCAATTCCAACCGCCTGGTCGAGGTGGCGCGCGAGCGGGGAGCCGAGGCCTACCTGATCGACAACGAGACCCAAGTTCACGAGGAGTGGCTACGCGGTGTTGTCACGCTGGGAATCACTTCGGGGGCAAGCGCACCTGAAGAGCTGGTCCAGCGTCTCGTCGACCTTTTCCGCGCCGCCGGGACAACCGACGTCGAAGAGTTCACGGTCGTCGAGGAGGACGTCCGTTTCATGTTGCCAAAGGCGGTCCGTCAGACGACTGCAGCGAACGACGCTTAACTCTCGCTAAGCCAGGCGCGCAGTTCGTCGTTGTGCTCACCGAGCCTTGGTGGGCGCCGCACTGGTTCGGCGGGGGTGCGGCTCAGCCGCATCGGCGAGCGGGCAGAGCGGACGCCCTCGAGATCGATGATTGGTTCTAGGCCCAGCGATTCTGCGAACTTGTAGGCCTGAGCGAGGTCGTTGACCGGGCCCGCAGGGACACCGGCTGCCGTGAGTCGTTCTGTCCAAACTTCGACGCTTTCGCCAGCAAAGATCTCAGCGAGGGTCGCGATTAGCTCGTCGCGGTGGACGACGCGCTCGCTGTTCGTTGCAAAGTGCGGATCGCTTTTCAGTTCCGGTCGGCCGAGCTCGTCGCAGAGCCTCGCAAAGATCGCGTCGTTGCCGACGGCCAGCGCAAGATCGTCGGTCGCAGTTGGGATCGTCTGGTACGGGGCGATCGAAGCATGGGCGTTGCCGGTGCGAACCGGGAGATCACCGGTGTTTAGGAAGCCCGAGCCAAGGTTGAGCAGCATCGCGAAGGCGCTGTCGAGCAGCGTCACCTCAAGGTGCTGCCCTTTGCCGCTGCGCTCGCGCTCGCGCAGCGCCGCCAGCGTGCCAGTAGCGGCATAGAGGCCGGTCGCCAAATCAATCACTGCGGTTCCGGGGCGCGTCGCCGGGCCGTCCGGCGCGCCGGTAATCGACATGTAGCCCGACATCGCTTGAACCAGAAGGTCATAGCCAGGCAGCGCGGCGCCTTCGTCGCCAGAGCCAAACGCGCTGATTGAGGTGTAGATCGCACGCGGGTTGTATTGCCTCACGACCTCCCAGCCAAAGCCAAGTCGCTCCATTGTTCCCGCGCGGAACGATTCGATGATCACGTCGGCGCGCCGGCAGAGCTCGTGCGCGAGCTGCTTGTCGGCTTCGTTGCGAAGGTCGAGCGTGAGCGAGCGTTTGCCGCGGTTGAGGCCGAGGTAGTAGGTCGAACCCTCGTCGACAAACGGCGGCCCCCATTGGCGCGTATCGTCGCCACCGTCGGGCCGT
>SXGQ01731442.1_pt1 | contig 10494 bp, 13 predicted proteins | sample 3178371 | NCBI WGS metagenome assembly SXGQ01 (sample SAMN11356859, study PRJNA531348) | freshwater metagenome | isolation source: freshwater sample F1-20 | place: China: Fuxian Lake, Yuxi | collected 2017-12-25 | reverse complement strand
GGAGCCGGAGCCGGAGCTGGAGCCGCTATACCAGCGGTTGGTACTGCTGGATAGTATGTTTTAATTTCATTTTTCTTTTGCCCTTGCCATGTGCGTGAACCAACTTGTGCACGAAATGTGCGACCTTTCATTGTTTGTTCAATTGCTGCATTTGTAGGACTATTTGCAAAATAGTCACGATTAATGCCAAGTGCTGCCATTTTACGGAAGAAAATACCAAGCGCTGTTGGGTTGTCAGTTGAAACAACTAAGTTGTCCCAAACCAATCGCTTAGCGTGTGCACCGGTCATGACTTGCGCTTTTACTGCAAACATTGTTTTTCCTGTCTGCGTTACTTTTGCATTTGCTTCGATTATTGACAAATCGTAATCACCGTCCGGGAGAGGTTCATAGCTGCCGACATCGCCGGCCTCTTTTACTAATTCTCCCCAATTGAGAGTACTCATTATGCTACCTTCGCTTTCTTTTTTTGTATGGATATATTTATATTACTTACTTACTTGCTTTAACTGATGACTTATTTTCTGGTTTAGCACCAAACACTAAGTCAAGCATTGTTTCAATGCCAAGATTTTGTTGTTCTACTACTTTGCCAAGTCTGCCTTGCACACGCTCGCCTGCTTCGTATTGAGGCGTGCGTTCGACATACATACGGCGCGCTTGATATACCGGCTGCGTTGGGTCTGGATGTATAAATGACTCTACGGTGATTGCACCGAGTATGTCATAGAAATACGGAGCTTGAATTGCAAGTTGACCTTGCAAGTAAGGTCGAGAACGACCGTCTTGCCCGGTTCGTGCCATTGCAGTTAGTACTACGCACTCTAACGGTGCTGTAGGATGCATAGTCAAGTCACGAAGATCTCTAAGCAATGCGCCCATGTGGCGAAGCAATTCGCCCCACTGCTGCATTTGCATTTGATTAGTTCCTGCAATGTTGTCCATGCATTTAACTTGGAGTTCTGACACCGAGTCAATAATCAATGACTTAAACTGATGCTTACCGAGTTGCAACCACTGATATGCCTTAAGCACAGTGTCATACTTTGTAACATTAACTACACATGTGTCCCAGGTGCCGTCTGCAACTGGCGGCTCTTCTCGTAGTGGATCCCAATACTTAACAGTTATCGGCAAAAAGCGGTGACCGCCTTCAACGTCTAACATTAGTCTAGGATACGGCGCTGTAACCGCAAACGTAGACTTTCCTACTTTTGATTCGCCGTAAACCATCATGGTTAACGACCGTTGTACTGCTGTCATTATTCCTCATTTCCTTTTTTGTCGGATTGATAATATGCGTATGGATCTGCTTCATTAAACATTTCACTGATAGCTTGCTCGGCGGCGCTTCCGTCGTCGAGCAAAGAACACACAGGGAAAAACTGGCACTTCCATTTGCACTCACGACTAGGGCGCGGGTACGCAAGTACCTGATGATCTAACCCATCGTCGAGACCTTGGCGTACACGCAGCAAATCAGATATAGTGCCATGTACGCGATTCCAAAATGATCTAAGCGCAAATGTATTATGCCTTACTTCTATTTGATCATAAAATGGCGGTCTAGCGTTTGCAGTGCGCTTTACTTTTCTAAGCATAGTAAAAATACCGCCTTCAACGCGCTCATCTTCTTTATTTTGAGCAGCTTCTAACATCATGTACGTAAGTATTTGCTCATTCATATGCGCAAGACTTGCAAACTCAGTAAATGAACCACCAACAGTCTTAAAGTCACGAAAAAGACGTGCTCCGTCGCCTTTGCGACGCACGCGCATATCAAGCTTTCCTTGTAGTTCTACTGTGCCATCAAACAAAGGCATACTAATTGTTTCTTCAGTAGATATCATTTCAAGCTCAGCGTCAATGCCATTTTCTTCAACCCATTGCAAATATCCTTCAAGCATAATTCGACCAAGCTCTGCTTCAGACTCTAAGTCAACAGTGTCTTGGTAGTTTGCAATAAGTATAGCTTTATCTATTTCAACAAACTTGGCATGCGCCTCAAGCAACGGTATATTTTGCGAATAATAAGCATCTAATGAAGAGTGAATTCGCGAACCAAGCGCAAGTGGTCCAACCTTTTTTTCTTGTTTTGGCTTAAGCTTTCTGTAATACGTCAACCACCACTTGCGACGACAATCTTTAAATGTTTGAAGCTCGCTGTTTGAAATGCGCAGTATTTCTTCTGTTGTCATAGTGTTTCCTTTTCTGGCACGCCAGACTTGTCTTCAAGTAGTAATTTAAGTAGTTTTGCTTTATCTTTTACAATTTCATCAAAGCTTTCTGCTTTAATGTCTAACACTTCGATTACACGCTCTTCTATTGAGTCGGCAGTTACATAGTCTGTAATAATCACGTTGTCGTGAATTTCACTACCTATGCGGTGTACTCTGTCGGTTGCTTGTTTATAATCGACAAGTGACCAAGGGCGTTGCAGCATGATAAGTCTGCGCGCGGCGGTAAGCGTAATACCTACGCCGCCCGCCTGAGCTGTGAATAAGATCCATTTAATTTCGCCTGATTGAAAGCGATCAATTGCACTCTGACGCTCATCTGCAGTCTGCGCGCCAGTGATAAGACCGTGCTCAATTTTAGCGTCAGTCATTGCTGCACTTAAAAGATCAATTAGTTGTCGCGAAACTGCGCACACAGCAACCGAGTCAGTGCCAAAGTCATTGTTTTGAATGTCATCCATTAACGCATCAATTTTGCAAGACGGCTCGGTCAAGCGCACGTGTAGCTCGCCAGTGTCTTTGTCTGGTGTCATTTCTGCGTATGAACTAGCAAACTGAAGTAGTCGAGTAGTCTGTGTTAGTGGACTAGGCGCAGTGACGGCCGTGCCGTCTTCTAATTCGGCAATCATTATTTCACGCATTTGCTTATACGCTTTTGCTTGTTTTGCTGACATTTCAACATCGCGCCGATCTTTTAGCACTGGTGGAAGCCAAGGCAACACACGTGCTTTTAGCATGCGACGCATTCTCGGGTTTATGGCCGCGTAAAATTCTTCTTCCATTTGTGCTTTTACACCAATAACCATCATTCCGCCAAAAGCGTTAATCATTGTGTTTATCATTCTGTCTATCCAGCGCGTCTTACTTGGCCACTCTTCTGGCGAAAGCCAGTGAAGTATCGGCCAAAGATCTAACACATTGTTAGCAATAGGTGTACCTGTTAATGCAAAACGAATAGGCGCATCTCCAGTTGCAGCCCATAGCGCTCGAGTTTGCTTGCTTTTAGGGTCTTTTGATCGATGTATTTCATCAGCTATCACTGCCTTAAAATCAATGCTATTTAATTCCCTAGGTGTAACTTCGCACTTAGTTTCAGACACGCTGGGATCTTCTCCACCCATTGCAGGGCACCGTGCTAAAGCAATAGAACCGTAAGGCGCAAGTCTAGAGTGCGCCCGCAAAGACTCCCAATTTATGACATACACGTCTGCTGGTTCTGCAAACTGTTTGCGTCTTTGCATTGCTGAACCAGAAATTACTTGCACTTTAGTGCCAGGCCACCACGTGTTAAATTCGCGTTGCCATGTTTTTTTGACAGTGTTTGGCGCAACAACAAGTGCAGGAAACACTGCCTCGCCTTTGCTATTAATTTCGGCTAATGCTCTAATTGCTTGAGCTGTTTTGCCTAGGCCAGGCTCATCTGCCAACAGCGCTCTGCGCGCAACAGTTAAGAATTGCACGCCTGCGCGTTGATGTGGAAATAAATTATCTGTACCGTCTAAATGCTCTATATCCCTAAATGCCATAGACGGATCAATACGAGTAGAACGTTCATTAGTTGCCCAAGTAAGTATGTTTGGCCCAAGCGTAAGATCATCTTTAAATGTTGAACGAAGCGCAAGACACGAAGCCCAGCTCAATGGAACGCGCCACTGCTGCGTTTTTGTATCCCACAATGCGCCGGGAATACTTTTGCATAGCTCTTTATAGCGCCACTCGGCAGTTATATTGACATGTTTATTGTCGTTTGAAATATCAACATAAACTGTCATTGGCGTCCTTTTGTCATATGTATGTGTACACTATATCACATGATACTACGTTTTTTTATGATTGTCGTAAATTTTATTTTTATGTAGTATATATGTACTATTGCAGTAGTGCTTTTGGCACCCAACCAGTTTTAACAAGTCTAATTAGTGCATGACGAATTGCATCTTTATCATGTCCGTCTGAGCCTACAGTCCAGTATTTAAGTGTTTTTAGCGCGCTATTTGGGAACATCTTTTTTGCATCTGCTGGCGATTGAAATATAATAGACTCTGGATCTATACCAAGCGTGTACATCACATACTTAAGTATACCTATTTGCTCTATGCTATACGGCGCCTGCGAGTTACGCACTGTTTGCGCATTTATAATAAACCGTTCGCATACAATATCTGTCGTTCCGTGCTGCTGACGTGCAAACACTATAGCAGCGTGCAGCTCTTCAACAAATTTCCACACATCGTATTCACCGGCCGAGTGAAGAACAGGGCTGGCGGTTCCGTCATAATAAAAAACAGCAAGTCCTGTAGTTTTGCCGGGATCTATTGCAATCACTGTTCTCATCTGTATTTATCGCCCCAAGTTTCAAGTGGACCATCTATGCCGGCGGTAAGAGGCACATTCCAACCTTCTGTTGTTGTCATGCATTGCTTAACAGTTTGCATAATTTCTTGCACATCTTTCCGTGGCGCATTTAGCACTATTTCATCGTGCACTGGGACAATTAAAAGTTCAGTTAAATCTGCATTATCTAGTTTTACTAAATTAGCCTTAAATACTTCAGCCGCGCCACCTTGAATTAAGTAGTTCACTAAAGTGTATACTCGACTATCATCACACGGAATGCGTCTTCCAGTCCACGTATACACATATCCTTGGCCTTCTGCTCTGAGCCGACGCATGCCGGCGTCTTCAATTTGTCTTTGAAACACTGACATTCCTGGAAATCTAGAGTCAAAAGCATCTGACACATGGCGCATTTGTGGCTCAGCAACACCGGCGGTTATTGCTTGCTTTGCGACTCCGGCACCGTACAAACGTCCGTATACTGTGCCTTTAATTAAATTTCTGCGTTTATCGGTTTTTTGCATTGTGCTGTCGTTGTATATTTCTCGGCCAATTTCAGTAAACGGATCTGAATTAGTTTGATCAGCTTTATTGAACAGTTCAATTAAATTTGTATCATTTGACAAACTTGCAAACATACGAAATTCTACTTGATCTAGGTCACTGGTGACAATCACATGGTCTTCGTCTTTAGGCAAAAATGCTTTTCTAACAACATCGCTGCTTTTAGGTAAAGTTTGCAATGCCGGATTTTGCATAGACATTCTGCTAGTACGCGCGCCCAATGTTTTAATAGACGGATGTAGAACTCCATTTACCGATCCAGTAAGAAAATTAGAAAAATATGTATTTGCCAACTTATCAGACTTGCGCTGCTGAAGAATAAGCCCGGCAAGTTCTTGCACATCTGTTGTTCCATTTATTTGCAGCAACTTAAGTTGATCTTTAGTGCACGATTTTTGGCCTGTAGGCGTATATTCTGTAATATCTGCCCCAAGACTTTCAAAAAGACGCACTAATTGCTGATTGCTTGTAATAGACACTCCACTATACTTTTGCGCAGCCCATGTTTTCACTGACTCAGTATATGAAATTAGCTCATCATATTTTTGCTTCGAGTATGCTAAATCTACGCGCGCGCCGTTAATTTCCATTCTTGTTACTATTTTGCGTGTAGCCATTTCTAATTCATATGCTTTGTTGTATACACCGCCGGGACCACACTGTTTGTAAAACATTTCAAACAAACGCATTGTTAGCACAGTATCTAGCGCGCCATACGACCAATACGGAGAAAAGTTAGTAGGAACTGTGCCCCAAGTCCAGCCGTTTTTTGCTAATTCAACGTCTAATGTTTCTTGAAGAGCAACAGCGCGACTATCTACATGTAACGACGCAAGACGCTTAAGCGCGCCTGAGCCTAGCGGATCTACTATATGCGCCATAATCATTGTGTCATGCGCTTTATGCCAAGGCATTTTCCAGCGCGTTTGTACATCAAACCATTTTGCTTCAAACGCGATGTTGTGGCATACAATCAAGCCACTATATTTTTCCATAGCTTCATAAAATACGCCGCCCCATTCATTCCATGGTATAGACCAACCAGTTGCGCCGTCGCCAACTTGCACGAGTCTAAGTTGTCCGTGCCACGGTGATAATGCATCTGTTGTGGGTTTGCCGGGGATTTCGCCTGTCTCAGTGTCAATTGCTATTGCAGAATCTGGTCTACGCTGACTTAGCCAATGAATGAATTCTTGCGCCTTTTGCGCTGAATCGACATAATGAAGTTGAACATCAGAAAGACTATCAGTCATATATAACACTTACTAATATATTGCATTTTTGTAAATAGTCTATAGTTTCTTCCGGTCTTCTATGTGTTTCTGCACGATTGACTTTCATCACAACTTGCGAAATTCCAGAGTTAGAAATCAGTTTTGCGCATTGTATGCATACAGAACTAGTAACATATATTGTACCGTTTTCAATGACTGACCGGTCTACATACAGTAAAGCATTTGCTTCGGCATGTATTGATAAACAAGAATTGTAGGTATTGTCAAGCGGAGCGGCTCCCATAGCTCTAGGGCACCATAGCGCACATTCCGTACTATGAGGCCATGTAGCTGCAGGGCCGTTATATCCAGTGGCGCAAATTCGTTCATTGCTATTAACAATTACTGCTCCAATTTGCGCTCGAGAACATCTAGACCGTTTACCTATAACTTCAGCAACACTCATCCATGTTTCACGCCATGATAATTGTTGTGTCATTAGCTAATTAACGTTTCCTTGCTCCGCGTAGCATTAATTGCGTTAATCATTGCTGTAGCATACCAATGCTCTGACGGATTGAGTAATTGTATAATTTTTGTGTCTGACATTGATTGAAGTATTGTGTAAGCAACCGCACTTACTTCGCGCCATGAACGCCCGGAAATAAATGGAACATTTACATACTTGTCTTTGTCTATATAAGAAAGCTTTTGCACATCTTCATAGTTGTTTTTGTATATATGCAAAGAACCAACATGATGAGCGTACTCACCTGCTTCAATACCTAAAACAGACGCTATAGCCAATTGCACGCGCGTAAACTGAAAAAAGTCATAAGCAGCGCCTAGCCAAACATCATTTGATCGCATATACACTGACATGTTTAGTTTGCCTTTGCGAATTCTAAATTGCTGCATTATTGTGCACGGATAGTCATTTTTTCCACCAACACTGTCAAGTTGTGGGTTCCACATAGTAACTACAGCTTGTCTAGTGTCAGGGTCGTTTTTAAGACGATCAATTGCAATGTCGTACTGTCCCGCTGTTCTAAGACCATACGCGCCGTGAAACTGTCCGTTTGGCTCAGCATACTTAGAAAACTGCGGCGCAATAGCCAATAATATAGTTGGCGCAGTTACACCGCCAATAATCTGTAATGCTTCTACCGCGCCAATGCCTGGTATCACACCGCGACCTATGCCAATCGGTAAAGTATTATGAATATCTTTAATATGTATTACCGCATCTTCAATTTCTTTTGTTTCTAGCCCTTTAGGCGAAGTAGTGTTGCCATACTCTAGCACATGGCGCGTTAAGTCTACATAACCGTTTACTGCGTCAGGTATTTCAATTGTTTTTACATTTGTAGTCATTATGCCTCCTAAAATAAAAATAAGCTTATATTGGAAATCATATCTTTTGGTATATCAAAAAGTGCAGGCATAGCGCCAACTGAATCATTATACGGCACAACAGTTGGAAATTTAAGTACTTGCACTAGCGTGTACAGCTGCTCTGCTGTCATATTACTTGCATTTACTATGCCAATATGCCGCCATATATGCTCCGGCACGTTTGCAATAAACTTTTCATTTAGACTATTAAACATTGGCATAAGAGGTAGATCAGTTTCAGGCTCATTAGTAATAATTAAGTAGCGAGGTTCAATAGCGCCGATATATGTCAAGTACGGCTGTAAATGAGCAACTTGCTGTGTTGCAGCACTTGCAAGTGCAATAACGTGTTTAGCAAATTCTTGTATTGAACTTAGCTCGTCAGAAGGTGGAGTAAGGTGGCCACAAAGTGTATGAGTGTATGTTGCAGCGTTTTCATATAAGTCAAGTATTGTTTCTAGTTCGCTATCTACTACAAAAGTATCTCCACGCTTGTTAAGACGTTGCTTAATTATGTCTATTGGTTGATGTAGCCAAAACTGACACATGCCTCTTGCGGCCATAAACATTTCTACCCACCGCCATCCTGCAAGGCCTAGCAATCCGTAATTATCAATACACGTGTGAGGACGTTTAAGCGGCGCGTATGTTACTTCGCCCCAATGCCAGCGATCGGCCACAGCATTAATTACCGCAAAGTTCAATTTATTGACATCAAGTACATACTCGTTAAGGACCCATTCGCGGGTTTCGCGCTCTGGCCTGCCTTTATGATATGACATTTGCGCAGACAATTGCTTGCGTAGTTCAGCACATAACATGCTTTTACCAGAAGCATCAGTGCCTTCAATTGCAATAAACAAGCTTACCTGTCTTTCGTCATTACTTATTTAATATACTACACTAATCGTGTTACGGAATGACTTCCACTTTGTACATTTTTTCAATAGTACTGTCAACAGAGGCTGCTTTTTCAAGCAATCTTTGCGCAACATTTGTTAGGTATTTGGCGCCATTTAGGTCATACTGATACAATGCTTCGAGAACCGCATTGGCTTCTTCGCTGACTTGCGCCCAGTACCTATTTTTTTCTGGAAAAATAAGATTTGCATTTAGCAACGGACTGCATACGTCGCACGGAACAAATGAATTATGTTTTTCTTCAACGCGCACTTCTTTAAGATCATAGCGCTGCGTTAAAGCACAAGCCGCCGTATGATACATAATAGATGCGCCAACTCTAGACAAAATGTATGAGCCATTGTCTGTTTTATATAGCTTAAATTCAATCCATCGCGTTGAATCAGAGCGCCTAGAAGATGATTCGCCAAGCAGCACACCGCTAAATTGTAATGTACGCGATCCGTCTTTAACTTCAATCATTTTGTACCATCTTCTTACATTGTGCGTTTATGCGCTATAGCATAACAATATCAAAGATAATAAGTATTGATTATGCGCGTGCTACTCAGAGACATTTACATTAGATACAGAAGCATTTTCACGCGCTGATGCTTCTTCTTGCAAAGATTTAATTACGGCTTTAAGTATAGCATTATCGCGGACAAGTTGTGAAATTTGTGAAGAAAGATCTGCAATAACATCTTGTAAGTTTACGTCCATTTTTCTACTTTCTATAGTTTATTGTTGTAATTTATTTGTCAACGTCTGGTACTGCGCCCCATTTGTCAATCGGGCACGCAGCGGCCTTTAGTCGTGATTTCATTCGCATTAAGCAGCCACATTCTTTGCACGTCTTAGTTAAATTGTTAAATCGATCACAAGCCAAGCACATAGCATATCGCGCGTCGGCAACTACATCATCGGCTCTTTCACTGCCGTCTATGTAATTCCACGGACGCGTAGTTCCAAGCTTTTTCTTATAATCTTGCCAAGGCGTTGTTTTTGGTTTATTTTTGTATTCTTCCCACGGTGTTGTCATGTCATCTACATCTGTATCTGCGGTTCAATAAATTCACCAGTTTCAACATTATATGTCCATCCTGGCACAACAACGTCTTTTTGAGCCGGCGCAAGTACGACAATTTTAGGGTCTGATGATAATGCAGCTACAAGCGCTTCAAGAGCTAAAGTACGCATAGGATATACTTGAGCAACTTCATTTCCAACAACTATAGCAAAATATGTAAAGTCTGCTTGATTAAACGGCGGATATGTTGTAGTCGGTCTTGGTAATGCCATGATTAGTTCTCCTTGTTGTAAGTTTGTTTATTCGTCTTCTCTTGGAATAAATTGGCCGTCTACATATCTCCAACCATAACCAACACCCATTATCTTAAGTTCATCTGGCACGCGAACAGATTGCGGGTTAGACGACAGGCCGGCAATAAGATATTCAGCGCTATTAGGCGTGTTTAATGTTAACAGCACATCGCCGTCGACAACAAATGCAAACATTGTTGTTGGAACGTCTGCTCCCGGCGGGCCTTGCTGCGCAGGCCGAGGCGAATTGTTGTTGTCAGTCATATGTTACTTCCTTTGTCATTTATGTACATTTGTATGTATACATATTACCATAACTACTAAGCGCACGCTGTTGGCGCTGGTGGCGTAGGACAACCGCAACCGCAAGAACAATCTGCCGGTAGACAGTAGTAATAGTAAACAGTTCTGAAAAACCCTCTCGGGCATTCTTCTGCATAAGAACCAAGCTCGCAGGTTTGGCACGGAATACACGCTGGTGGAGGTGGAGGTGGAGTTCCGCCGCCGCCGCCGCCGCCGCCATC
>SXGQ01226852.1_pt1 | contig 10494 bp, 9 predicted proteins | sample 3178371 | NCBI WGS metagenome assembly SXGQ01 (sample SAMN11356859, study PRJNA531348) | freshwater metagenome | isolation source: freshwater sample F1-20 | place: China: Fuxian Lake, Yuxi | collected 2017-12-25 | reverse complement strand
GGTCTGCGTCTGGACGTAGGTCGTGCCGATGACCGCGACGAGTCCGAAGAAGACGAAGACCATGACCTCGCCGAGGCCGAGGTAGCCGTAGGGCTTGTCGCCGCCGGTGTAGAACCACGCGGCCACGACGCACACCAGGCCCACCGCCACCAGCCACCAGGCGGTCGTCGCGGCGAGGACGAGCCCGGCCACGGCGGCCACGCCGAACGCGGCGAAGGCCGCGGCCTTGACCGCTCCCGGGGTCGCCGCCCCCGAGCCCACCAGTCGCATCGGCCCGACCCGGTCGGCGTCGGTGCCGCGGATGCCGTCGGAGTAGTCGTGGGCGTAGTTGACCCCGACCTGGAGCGCGAGGCTGACGACGAGGGCCAGCAGGGCCTTCCACCACACCGCGTGGTCGGCGTACGCCGCGACGCCGGTGCCGGCGAGCACCGGGGCGACGGCTGCGGGCAGGGTGCGCGGCCGGGCGCCGGCGAGCCAGTCAGCGGTGGAGGTCACCGACCGATTCTGGCAGGGGACCGTCCGGGTCGAGCATCGAGGGCGGACCGCCGGCAGCGGCCTCCTCGACGTCCGGGGCGTCCGCGCGGGCGTCCGCGAGGACGTCGGCCGGCACGTGCTGCTCGAGCCAGCGCCGACCTGCGTGGGCGGCGAAGTGCAGGCCTGTCGCGGCAGCGACGATGATGGCAGCGATGGTGAGCCAGCCCCAGGCGCCCCACTCCATCGCGAGGAAGCCGTAGACCGCAGGCGCCCAGAACCTCCCCAGCGTGCCGCCGAGCTCGGAGACGCCCTGGTAGTCCCCGCGGCGGCGGGGGTCCATCAGCTCGACCTCGAGCGTCCAGCCGGAGGCGGAGAGGAAGAGCTCGGACCAGGTGAGGACGACGTGGCCGAGGAAGAAGAGGGCGATCGTCAGCCAGCCGACGGTCTCGTGGGTGATCAGGGTGATCACACAGGTCAGCACGAAGAAGACCGTCGAGATCCGCACGGCCCGCAGGGCCGTGCGGACGTCGCGGATGCCACGCGACGCGAGCCTGGGCAGGACGATGCACATCACGGTGTTGGTGCCGAAGAGCAGCGCGACGAGGACCTTGGGGGCGTCGGTCTCGGTCACCAGCCAGACCGGGATGACGGTGTGCAGCAGGACCTGGTTGGTCCACATGACTCCCGTCAGGGCGGTGACCGCGATCCAGCTGCGGTTGCGGATGGCGGGGATGCCCTCGGGCTTCACTCGCGGTTCCGAACTGCGTACGTCGTGGCTGGCGTCGGGCAGACGGAGCACCGCGACGCTGTTGGCCAGGAACAGCACGGCGCTCAGCATGGGCGCCCAGCGCAAGGCGTCGGTGCCGAAGGCGATCGCCACCACGCCGATCAGACCGCCGACGCTGAAGCCGAGGTTGAGCGCGGAGTACATGTAGGCCCGCGACTCCACTCGCTCAGCCGGTGGCAGGACGTCGATGACGTAGGCGCCGTGAGCCGTGCCTGCCAGCGTGCCGACAACCTCCATGGCCACCGCGAGGGCGACGTACTCGGGGAAGCTGTCGATCCACGGCCACACCGCGAACAGGGCACCCTGGAGCAGGGCGCTGAGGGCCCACATCCGCTTGGGACCGAAGCGGTCGACCAGCTTGCCCATCGGCACCGCCACCACGAAGCTCGCGACCGCGGCGATGGTGAGGCCGAGACCCACCTCGCCGAGCGACAGGCCCACCACGAGGATGAAGAACACCGCCGAGCCGGCCAGGAAGGCACCGTCCGCGGAGGCGAAGATGAGCGACTGCGCGGACAACCGGCCGGCGAGGGTGGACGGTGGCGTGGCGTAGTTCTTCAGGGCGGTGAGCATCGCCGGCCATCCTCTCCCGCGGGGGCGCCGGGCGTCCTGTCATTTACCCGTCGCGGGAGTCGTCCTCGTCACGTCCTGCGTCGCGTCCCTCGGACATCCGCCGGGTGTCGCGCCGGATGCCCTCGGCACGCCGCTTCTCGAACAGCAGGATGGCCACGACCACGCCCGTCGTCACCAGGACGACGAGCACGAGCCGGAAGAGGTCCACGCTAGGCCCCCGGCACCACGCGCAGGTCACGGTCGGCGCCGTCGCCGAGGGCGCGCAGGGCCTCCTGGTAGGCCTCGCTGTCGTGGGCGGCGCGGGCGGCGTCCACCGACTCGAACTCGATGACGACCGTGCGCGTCTGCTCGCCCTGCTCGTAGGTCACCTCGGGATTGCCGCGCGCGAGGAACCGGCCGCCGGCCTCGCGGATGGCCGGCCCCGCCAGCTCGGCGTACGCCGCGACCTTGGCGGGGTCGTGCACGGCCTTGTAGACACAGATCCAGTAGGCACTCATGACCCCGAGCCTACGGAGCACTAGCGTTCGGCGTGTGACTCACCTCCGGCCCTCGGACGAGCCCTCGGTCGCGATCAGGCAGCTGTCGCGCTGGCTCGAGGCCGACACCCCCGCCCCGCTGCTGATCGAGACGTCCGGCTCCACCGGCCGGCCCAAGGGCGTCGTGCTGCCCCGCCGGGCCGTCCTCGCGAGCGTGGAGGCGTCCGCGCGCAGGCTGGGCGCGTCGGGCCGGTGGCTGCTGGCGCTGCCGTCGTCGTACATCGCCGGGGTGCAGGTCATCGTGCGCTCGCTGGTCGCCGGGCACGAGCCGGTCGTCGTCGACGGCCTCGACGTCGGGCGCGCCTCGGCGGCCCACCACGGCGACACCCCGACCTTCGTCTCCCTCGTCCCGACCCAGCTCCACCGGATCATGACCGACCCCGACCAGGTCGCGGCGCTCGCGCGCTGCCACACCGTGCTCGTCGGCGGGGCGGGGCTCGACCCCGACCTGCGCCGGCGCGCCGAGGGGCACGGCGTGCGGCTGGTCTCGACCTACGGCTCCTCGGAGACGGCCGGCGGGTGCGTCTACGACGGCGTGCCGCTCGACGGCGTGGGGGTGACCCTCGGTGCGGAGGGGCGCATCCGCATCGGCGGTCCCACGCTCTTCAGCCACTACGACAACGATCCCGGGCTGACCGCAGAGACCGTCGTGGACGGCTGGTACGTCACCTCCGACGCGGGCCGCTTCGACGAGGACGGACGGCTCCAGGTCCTCGGTCGCGTCGACGACGTCGTCATCAGCGGCGGGGTGAAGATCCCGCTCGCCGCGGTCGCCGAGCGGCTGCGCCGCCACCTGCTGGTGCAGGAGGCCGAGGTCTTCGGCGTGCCCGACCCCGAGTGGGGGCAGAAGCTCGTCGCGGTGCTCGTCGGCACCGCTCACGACGCCGAGCTGCGCGACTGGATCAGCGCCGAGCACCCGCGCTCGTGGGCCCCGCGCGAGTTCCGCTGGGTCGACCAGCTCCCGCTCCTGCCCAACGGCAAGGTCGACCGCCAGGCCGTCCGGGCCGGCCTGTGATGCGCGACCTCCGCGTCTTCGCGATCGGGCTGCGCACCCGCTTCCGCGGCATCACCGTGCGTGAGGGGGTGCTCCTGCGGGGCGAGGCCGGCTGGGGGGAGTGGTCGCCCTTCCTGGAGTACGACGACGCCACCTCGCGGCCGTGGCTGGCGGCCGCCCGTGAGGCCGCCGACGTGGGCTGGCCGGCGCCGCTGCGCGACCGCGTGCCCGTCAACGTCACGGTTCCCGCCACCGACCCCGAGCGGGCGCACGCGATCGTCACCGCGGGAGGGTGCCGCACCGCGAAGGTCAAGGTCGCCGAGCGCGGCCAGGTGCTCGCCGACGACCTGGCCCGGGTCGAGGCCGTCCGCGACGCCCTCGGCGCCGACGGACTGGTCCGCGTCGACGCCAACGGTGCCTGGGACGTCGACGAGGCGGTCCGCGCGATCGCGGCCCTCGACCGCGCCGCCGGCGGGCTGGAGTACGTCGAGCAGCCGGTCGCCTCGGTCGAGGACCTCGCCGTCGTGCGCCGCCGCGTCTCGGTCCCGATCGCCGCCGACGAGTCGATCCGACGTGCCGAGGACCCCTACCGCGTCCGCGACCTCGAGGCGGCCGACATCGCCGTGCTCAAGGTGCAGCCGCTGGGCGGCGTACGCGCCTGCCTGCGGATCGCCGAGGACATCGGGCTGCCCGTGGTCGTCTCCAGCGCCATCGAGTCGAGCGTCGGCATCGCCGCCGGCGTCGCCCTCGCGGCCGCACTCCCCGAGCTCCACCACGCCAGCGGCCTCGCCACCGTGCAGATGCTCACCGGTGACGTCGTGGCCGACCCGCTGCTGCCGGTCGACGGCATGCTGGCCGTCACCCGCCCCGACGTCGACGAGGCCGCCCTGGGCGGGGTCGCCGCCACCGACGACCGCGTCGCCCACTGGCGCGCGCGGCTGGAGTCGGTAGGGCAGGATCCCCGGACATGACCACCCCGTCGACCGCGCTCGCCCGCACCGTCGTGACCGCGCTCCGCGGGTCCGGGGTGCGCGAGGTGGTGCTCGCGCCCGGCTCGCGCAACGCGCCGCTGTCCTTCGCGCTGTACGACGCCGCACAGGCCGGTGGGCTGCGGCTGCACACCCGCATCGACGAGCGCACGGCCGGCTTCCTGGCGCTCGGCCTCGGCAAGGTGACCGGGCGCCCCGCCGCCGTGGTCTGCACGTCGGGCACGGCGGTGGCCAACCTGCTGCCCGCGGTGGTCGAGGCCGCGCACGCCGGCGTACCGCTCGTGGTCGTCACCGCCGACCGGCCGGCACGGTTGCGGGGCACCGGCGCCAACCAGACCACCGACCAGGTCGGCATCTTCGGCGCGTTCGCCCCCACGCTCGACGTGGCCGCGGCAGACCTCGACGAGCTGCTGGGCTTCGTCCGCACCCACGACTGGGTGCGCCCGGTCCACCTCAACGTCCAGCTCGACGACCCGCTGCTCCCCGACGACGACGGCTGGGACGGCGGGGACGTGCCTACGTGGGCGGTCACCCTCGAGGCGCCCGACCGGGACGTGGCCGAGCTCGCCCCGGGCCCGCGCACGGTCGTGGTCGCGGGCGACGACGCCGGCCCGCCGGCCCGTCAGCTCGCGGAGAGCGGCAACTGGCCGCTGCTGGCCGAGCCGTCCAGCGGCTGTCGCACCGGCGACACGGTGATCCGCACCTACCGACTCCTGCTCGGCACCGAGCTGGGCGACCGGATCGAGCGCGTCGTGGTCTTCGGCCACCCGACACTGTCCCGCCCGGTGTCGCGGCTGCTCGCCCGTGACGACGTCGAGGTGGTGTCGGTCCGGCACCGCGGCACCTGGCCGGACCGGCCCTTCGCGGTGTCGGGCGAGCACGACGGCGTCAGGGTCGCGGTCGCCGACGACCCGGCCTGGCTGGAGGAGTGGCGCCTCGCCGACCCGTCCGTCGGCCGGAAGCTCGACCGGCTCCTCGCCGCCGAGCCCGACCTGACGCCCCATGAAGTGGCGGGCGCAGTGAGCCGCGCAGTTCCTCCGGATGGGCTGCTCGTCGTCGGTGCCTCCAACCCGGTCCGCGACCTGGACCTGATGGTCGCCCCCTACGAGGTGGGTGGGCGCCGCAAGGTGATCGCCAACCGCGGCCTGGCCGGCATCGACGGCACCACGAGCACCGCCATCGGCGCCGCGCTGGGCCGGCCGCGGTCCTCGCGCGCCTTCGCGCTCGTGGGTGACGTGACGTTCCTGCACGACACCACCGGGCTGTTCCTCGGTCCCCGCGAGGAGCGTCCCGACCTCACGATCGTGGTGGTCAACGACGACGGCGGCTCCATCTTCGCCACCCTCGAGCAGGGGGCGCCGGAGCACGCCGACCGCTTCGACACCCTCTTCGGCACCCCGCACGGCGTCGACCTGGCCAGCCTGTGCGCGGCCGCCCGGGTCCCGCACCTGCGCGTCGACAACCTGCCCGAGCTCGAGCAGGCGCTGGCGATGCCCAACGGCGGCATCGAGGTCGTCGAGGCACGAGTACGCCGCGACAACCGCCGCGAGCTGGACGAAAAGATCCGCGCGCTGACCCCCTGAGACAGGGGGCCAACGCGCGGATCGTGGTCGTTCGTGGTGGGTGTCGTTCAGCCGATCAGGCCTGCGGGGTCTCCCACACGCGGACCCAGTCGACGTACATGTGCTGCGGGAGCTTCTTGTCGTTCATCTCCAGCGCCTCGTAGTCGGAGGCCAGCAGGCTCAGGATGAGGTACTGGCGCTCCTTGGAGACGTGGGCCGACGTGCGCCAGGTCTCCTTGCCGTCGATGTAGAAGACGATCTTCTTCGGGTCCCACTTGACCGAGAACACGTGGTAGTTCTTCGACCAGCCGTCCTTCTTGTTCTTCAGGAACGACTTCGAGTCCTTGATCCACGAGCCGGTCTTGATGAGCTTGTTGCCCTTGTACCAGTGGATGAAGCTCGTCAGGCCGCCCTGCGGGTGCTTGTCACCGAAGTACTCGATGACGTCGATCTCGTGACCGGCGCTGTTCGGGCTGTTCTCGTCGATCGGCTGCGACCAGAAGCTGGCGTGCTGGCCCTGGAGCTTGTTCATCTTGATGCGGGCGGCGGCGACGCCGTACTTGAAGCTGAAGCCGTCCTTGGTGCCGACGTGGCCGTTGAGGCGGTAAGCGATCTTCTTCTTCAGCTTGCGCGACTTCGCCAGGCACTTGCCCTTGGCCTCGCGGTCCTTGATGACGCTCAGGCGCAGCGCGCCCGAGCCGACCTTGACGGCCTTCGGGTCACCCTTGGAGCAGGCCCGCTTGCTGGTGGGCTCGTAGTCCTGGCCGCGCATGCTCCACACGGGGCTCAGGGTGCCGCCGGAGAACTCGTCGGTGAAGGTAGGGGTCAGCCACTGCGTGGTGTCGGCGCTGTCGCTGGTGACCGGCTTGAGGCCCTTGTACTTCTGGGCGACGACCCGGTAGGCCAGGGGCGCACCGCCCTTGGAGACGGCGGCGGAGAAGTGGGCGCGGCCTGACTTCTCCTGCTTGGCCTTGCCGACCTTCTTCCACGAGGAGCCGTTGAGCTGCTGGAGGACCACCGGGCGGCCGACCTTGACCGGCTTGATGGTGGCGGTGACGGCGGCCTTGGCCGAGTTGGCGCTGGCAGTGCGCTTGCCCTGCTGGACGATCTGGGGAAGCACCTCCAACGAGATCTTCTGGTTCGCCTTCTTCGTCACCGCGACCGACGCAGAACGCGTCGTGGAGTCGGTGGCCGACCCGGTCTCGGTCGACAGGAGCAAGGACGCGGGCAGGAGCAGCGCGGCGACGCTGCCTGCGAGCACGCGGCGTGCAGACATGTGAACTCTCTTCGTCTCGGGTGCGATTCGGTGTTTCCCCCAGGGCACTCCACCCAGTCGGGAGCAGGTCACACCTTAACCTTGCGTCCCACCCGTCGGGCGATTCCCCGCAGGTTGGGCCGGGCCTAGTCTGGTCGTGTGCAGATCACCAAGCTCGGCCACGCGTGCGTCCGGGTCCGGGGTGACGGCGGTGTCGTCGTGATCGATCCGGGCGTCTTCACCGACCCCTCCGCGCTCGACGGCGCCGACGCGGTGCTCCTCACCCACGAGCACGCCGACCACGTGCACGCCGACCACCTGCGCGGGCGGGACGTGCCGATCTGGACCATCTCCGCCGTGGAACGCCTGCTGCGCGAGCAGGCGCCCGACGTGGCCGCGCGGGTCACGGTCGTCCGCCCCGGCGACCGCCTCGAGGTCGCCGGCACGGCGGTGGAGGTGGTCGGCGAGAAGCACGCCGTGATCCATCCCGACTACGACCGCTTCGACAACTCCGGCTACGTCCTGGAGTCGGGCGGCGCCAGCGTCTACCACCCCGGCGACGCCCTCACCCCGCCCGGACGGCCCGTCGACGTGCTGCTGGCGCCGGTGAGTGCTCCGTGGCTGAAGGTGTCGGAGGCCGTCGACTTCGTGCGCGAGGTGGGCGCGCCCACCTCGCTCGGCATCCACGACCGTGTCTACAGCGACGTCGGCCTCGACATGGTGGCCTCGCACATGGCCAACCTGCTGCCCGCCGGGCAGTCCTTCGAGCGCCGCGAGCCCGGCCAGCGCCTCTGACAGCGCGCGCTCCGGTGCGGGTCAGCCGGCGCTGAGCGCGTCGCGGACCGGGACGAACTTGGCCTGCGACTCCGCGAGCTCGGCCTCGGGGTCGGAGCTGGCGACGATGCCGCACCCGGCGAAGAGGCGTACGCCCTCCTCGATGACCATCGCCGAGCGCAGCGCGATGCCCCACTCGCCGTCGCCCGAGGCGTCCATCCAGCCGACGGGGCCGGCGTAGCGGTCGCGCGGCATGCCCTCGATCTCGTCGATCAGCCGGATCGCGGCGGGCGTCGGGGTGCCGCCGACGGCGGCCGACGGGTGCAGCGACTCCGCGAGCTCCAACGACGTCGCCTCGTCGTGGACGACCCCGTTGACGTCGGTGGCCAGGTGCATCACGTTGGGCAGGTGGAGGACGAACGGCGCCTCCGGCACGTTCATCGACGAGCAGTGCGGCTCCAGCGCGTCGGCGACCGAGCGCACGGCGTACTCGTGCTCCTCGAGGTCCTTCGACGAACGCGCGAGCGTGGCGGCGAGCGCCAGGTCGCGGTCGTCGTCGCCCGTACGCCGGATCGTGCCGGCCAGCACGCGCGAGGTCACCAGGCCGCGCTCGCGGCGCACCAGCAGCTCGGGGGTGGCGCCGAAGATGCCGTCGACGTGGAAGGTCCAGCACATCTCGTAGTGCTCGGCGAGGCGGTGCAGCGGCCAGCGGACGTCGAGGGGGACGTCCGTGGTGGCGATGAGGTCGCGGGCCAGGACGACCTTCTCCAGGTCGCCCGCCCCGATGCGGCCGACCGCCTCGGCGACGACCGACATCCACTCCTCGCCGTTGAGCGCGCCGTCGGAGAAGACCAGGCCCACGGGCGGGTCGGGAGGGGTGGCGGGCGAGAGCACCGGCTCCTCGACCGAGACCGTGGTGAGCCAGGTGCGGTCACCGCGCCGACCGACGACGACCTGGGGGATCACCAGCACGGACTCGCCGGGCTCGTCGGCGAACGCGAAGGCGCCGAAGCACACCAGCCCGGTGCCGGGCTCGTTGACGCTGTCGTCGACGTCGGCGCGCGCGACGGTCTCGGACCACCACTTCACCGCGTCGCTGAACCGGGTGTGGCCGGCGGTCTCCAGGCGTGCCGCGACTCCCCAGCCCACCAGGCCCTCGCCGCGGCGCAGCCAGCTGACCGGCTCCTGCCGCGGCAGCAGGTCGAGGAGCGGGAGGTCCGCCAGGTCCACCGGGACGGTGCGCACGACGAGGGGCGCGGCTGGTCCGGGGACGGCGGCGGACGCGGGGGTCGTCACGAGGCGGCAGCCTACGCCGGTGGTCCGAACCGCCTGCGCGCAGATGGCGCAAAGCGTGAACAGGACGGCGGGTGCTGACCTAGGTTGCGGCGGTACACCAGGGAGTGAAGGGGACACCCGTGCCTGCTCAGGAATCGCCGCTCACGCGGCTCACGCGCCACGCCCGCGCCCGCGCCCTCGAGGTCGCGGTCGCCGAGCCGAGCGGTGCGTCCTGGTCGACGCTGACCTGGAACGAGCTCTACCGCCGTGTCATCGACGGCGCCGCCGGCATGATCGAGGCCGGGGTCAACCCCGGCTCCGTCGTCGTGATCCGGGTGCCCACCGGCATCCGGCTGCTCGAGCTCGAGCTCGCCACGCGCATCGCCGGTGCCGTGCCGCTGCTGCTGCCCGAGCACCTCGACCCGGCGGAGGTCGCGCGGCTCCTCGACGAGATCGAGGTGCGCCTGGTGATCGTCGACGACGAGAGCCGCCTGGCCCTGCTGCGCCGTGCGGCGCTCGCCGAGGCGCAGCTCTTCGAGTGCGACGACCGGTCCTGGGAGCGGTTGCGCGGCATGGGCCTCGAGCGCCGCAAGCGCCAGCCCGACGTGCTGGGCTGGGTGGACGGCGTACGTGCCGGCTCCCCGAGCAGCGCCGTGCTCGGCCTGCCGCGCGAGAAGGGCCCGGCCTGGCTCTTCCGTCCGGAGTCGTCCGGCGCGCTGTCCGACCTGACCGCCGACGACGTGGTCGTGCTCACCGGCGAGGCCACCGACCGCTTCACCACCGTCGTGCGTGACGCCCACCTCGGCGCCGGCTGCACCCTGGTCTGGGTCGAGGGTCCCGAGCGGCTCGAGGCGGCGCTCGCGCAGTTCTCACCCACCCACGTCCTGCTCGACCACGCCGCCGCCCGGGTCCTGGAGGACCTCATCGAGGTGGGCACCGTCGACGGTGCCCCCTGGCACCCGACTCCGCGGGACGTCCTCGAGGCGACCTCGGCGCGGGTGGCCGAGGTCCGGCTGGGATCACGTGGCCGCAAGCTGGCTGACGAGGTCTCGGCCCTCGTGCCGTGGTGGGGAGGTCGGGTGCGGGTGCTCGCCCTCGACGTGCGGGTGAACCGCACGATCAGCGGCCTGGCCGCGACGCTGGGCTTCCGCATCGGTCGCATCGCCCACCACCCCGCGGTCCGGCTCGACCTGGCCCGCGAGCACGCCGTGGTGGACGTCCCCGCGCCGCCGACCGCCGAGGCTGCCTCGGAGGTGCTGCCCCGGCGCGGTGGCC
>SXGQ01066212.1_pt1 | contig 10494 bp, 9 predicted proteins | sample 3178371 | NCBI WGS metagenome assembly SXGQ01 (sample SAMN11356859, study PRJNA531348) | freshwater metagenome | isolation source: freshwater sample F1-20 | place: China: Fuxian Lake, Yuxi | collected 2017-12-25 | reverse complement strand
GGTTGGCCCCGGCCTCATTGCTGCCATTATCAAAGAGCGCCACGCGCTCGACATGGTGGCGTAATGGCTCTCCCATCACGAGTTTTAGGAGCCGGTGTTAACAGCCTTGCAACTATCTCTATTTGCGGTGACGGTACAAACGGCATCACAGCGGCTGGAACATCAGCCGGTAACGCTACAAATATTGTCGCAATTTATAACGGCGTAGGTACCGTTGCGCCTGCATCTGGCGTAAAATTAATGAAATGCGAAATGGGCGCAACCGTTGTAATTGTTAACTCTGGCGCACATACCTTAACAGTTTACCCGTTTGATTCAGATTTGATAAACAACACAACATCTGCATCAATATCGCAAAATCACTCAAGCATTTTTTTTGCTGTATCTAACACAGATTGGTACAGCATCAATGGTCAGCGTAATTAATCCCCACAGGAGTAAACGACGATGCCTTTAGACAGCGACATCTACAACGCCGATGAGCAACTGCAAGTTGAGTTTTACATTGCAAAGGATGTAGACCCGAAGTGGGACGGTAAGCCGTTCGTTCGCATTAACATCCCCGGCGACAAGACCACCATCATTGAGCAGCCGATGACGGAAGACCACAAGAAGCGGTTTCCGCGTCAGTATCTGTACTTCCAGATGAAGCAGAACGAGCAAGACGCACCTGCAATTGGAACCTCGCTTGACATCTGGTTTGCTGAAGGCAACGGCGACATTACCCGTGGACACATTGAGGAACTTCGCATCCTCAAGTTCCAGACCGTAGAGCAGATTGCAGCCGCATCCGACGCACAGTTGCAGCGTATCGGCATGGGCGGCCCCGGTCTGCGTGAAAAGGCAAAGGGGTTCCTCAATCGGCGCAATCGCTCCGAGACAGAAAACCAGTTAGACGAAACCAAAAAGCAATTGGCTGAACTTCAGGCACAGATGGCTTCGCTCTTGGCGCGTAAGCCTGCTGGTCGCCCGAAGAAGGAAGCCATCGTGGAGAGTTAACGCATGGGTACTACAACTATGTTGGCGCTGGTTCAGCAGGTGACGGCTGAACTTGGCTTGCCCATCCCCTCAACGGTGGCGGGTAATCCCAACCAAGATGTAGTGCAAATCCTCGCGTTGATGAACGCCTCGGGGTATGAGTTGATGCGCCGCGCTGATTGGCGCGAACTTACCAAGCAGTACACCTTTTACACCGAGGCAATTTCCACAACCGGCACATGGTCTACTTCGTCGTATACCATTACCGGCATCCCCTCAACTGCCGCGCTCGACACGACCTATCAGGTGCAGGGCGTTGGCATCCCTAACGCCACCTATGTTACGGGCGTGCCGTCTTCAACCACGGTTACGCTCAACTACGAGCCGACCGAGGCGCAAACCAACGGTGATTTGATATTTCAGAAGGTTAAGTACGGGCTTCCCTCCGACTACTACAGCAGCGTCAACCGCACGCATTGGGATAAGTCAAAGCGGTGGGAGATGCTCGGCCCCGAGAGCGCACAGCAATGGGAGTGGCTGTTGTCGGGCTACATCTCGACCGGCCCCCGTATCCGGTACCGTTTGCTTGGCAAGTATTTTCAGATTTGGCCCGGAATGAACGCCGGGGAGTTGCTCGGCTTTGAGTACCGCAGCAACGCATGGGCCGAGAACGCAGCAGGTACCGCAAAGACCTCGCTGACTGCCGACAATGACACCTGCATCTATCCCGACCGCGTGATGGTGCTGTCCACCAAACTCAAGTATTTTGAGTCCAAGGGTTTTGATACTACTGCGTTGTTCCGCGATTACATTAACGAACTTGAAACTGCGATAGCGCAAGATACTGGCGCGGCTAACCTTTCGTTTGCTCCCCGTCCCGGTACTGTTCTTATCGGCTACGACAACATTCCTGACAGCGGTTATGGGTACGAAAACTAATGGTTGTTGCCCGTCGCAGATTAGTTCAACGCGCTGCGGCTAATGTCGCAAGCGTACCCTCGCCTGTGGGCGGGTGGAATGCTCGGGATTCTCTTGCAAACATGGCTCCCACAGATGCCGTGCAATTGGAAAATTACTTCCCCGGCGTGTCAAATGTTGTCCTGCGCGGCGGTTATGTAAAGCACGCCACAGGATTTCCCGACGATGTAGAAACGCTAATGACCTTTAGTGGTGGTACAACAGATGAGTTGTGGGCTGTGTCAGATGGCAAGATTTATGATGCAACAGCCGCAGGTGCAATTGGCGCACCAGCCGTTAGCGGTCTGTCAAACTCCAAATGGGAATATGTAAATGTCACTACATCCGGTGGCAACTTTATGTATATTGCTAACGGGGTCAACACGCCGTACCTCTACGACGGTTCAACTTGGACAAGTATTACGGGTGCATCCTCGCCTGCCATCACGGGCGTTACAACTACTACGCTAAACAACCCTACGCTGTTTAAGAACCGGGTATGGTTTATCCAAAAAGACACGCTCAAGGCGTGGTATCTGCCAACTTCTAGCGTAGGCGGCGCGGCAAATGTTCTTGACCTGTCATCTGTTGCGCGACTTGGTGGTGTTTTAGTCGCAATGGCATCGTGGACAATTGACGCGGGTTATGGTGTGGACGACAACCTTGTGTTTGTCACCGATAAGGGCGAAGTAATTGTTTATCGCGGTACAGACCCGTCTTCGGCTTCAACTTGGGCGCTTATTGGAGTATGGATACTAGGTGCGCCTATTGGTAATCGTAGCCTAATGAAATATGGCGGCGATTTGTTAATTTTAACTTTAGACGGTTTAGTGCCGTTTGCATCGGCGCTCCAATCGTCACGGCTTGACCCCAACATTGCCTTATCAGACAAAATACAGGGTGCGTTTGCAGCGGCTGCTGCCGCATATAGAGCCAACTTTGGTTGGTGTATGTTGTACAACCCAAAGAACAACGCCTTAATCGTTAATGTGCCGGTGCGTGAGGGCGGTCAAGAACAGTTTGTGATGAATAACATCACAAAGGCGTGGTGCAAATTTACCGGCTGGAACGCTTTTTGTTTTGGTTTACTTGATGACACGCCTTACTACGGCGCGGCTACCTTTGTTGCAAAGGCTTGGACAACAGATAGCACGGGCTACATCGACGACACAAACAACATCAACGGCAGGATACTGCAAGCCTTTAACTACTTTGAGACTCGCGGCGTGCAGAAGATTTTTACACGCGCCCGTCCCGGTATCTTTAGCAACGGCACCCCTGCTGTAACGGTCGGCATCAATGTTGATTTCAACATCGCCGACAATGTGGCTCCCATCTCTTTTACGCCGCCTACTACCGCGTTTTGGGATTCTGCATATTGGGATACAGGGGTGTGGGGGTCTGACCTTGAGATTCAGAACAATTGGCAGGGCGTTACGGGTGTTGGGTATTGCGGTGCTGTGCAGTTTCAAAGCAGCAGTAACAAGTTAGCAATTCAATGGGCTTCAACTGATGTGGTGTATCAACTCGGATGGGCTGGCATATAACAAGCAGCCCCGAGGTGGGCGAATGGGTGTGCAACAAGACGGGCGGCGGGTATCACGCCGAACGGTCGAACGCCATCGGGCTGCGGAAAGGCGATGAGATTGTCGGCGGCGTGGTGTATGAGAACTGGAACGGGCGCAGCATTGTCTGCCATATCGCTCTGGCACGCTTAACCCCGGCTTACCTTGCCGCCATGTTTGACTATCCTTTTAACATCTGCGGGGTTGACAAAATCATCGCCCCCGTAGGTAGCAAAAACGCGAAAGCCATCAGGCTTGTGCGTAAAATGGGTTTCACCGAGGAAGCGCGAATCAAAAACGCCGACACCGACGGTGATATTGTTTTCCTGACCATGACACGCGATGCGTGCCGTTTTTTAGGACACCGTTATGGGCAAAAAATCACCGGCTCCACCGCCAGCGCCTGATTACGCGGGTGCGGCACAGCAACAGGGCATCGCCAACCTAGAGGCGGCACGCCTTACTGCGCGGCTCTCTAACCCAAATGTCATTACGCCCCTTGGTGGTCAGCGTATTACCTACGGTCGCCCACAGTTCAACATGAACGCCTACAACGCGGCGATGGCTGATTATCGTGCGCGTAACCCACAGGCTCCGGCTACCGGCACACCGCCGACAGGTGCGCCTCCGACCGGCACCCAGCCGACAGGTGGAGTAATTCGCCCAACCGTAGGCGTTGGCGGTGGCGCTGCAATGCCCACAACCGGCGGTGGTGGCGTGCAGTTGGGCAGCGGGATGTACGGCTCAACGACCGGCTCGGGCGGTGTTGACATGGGCGTTTCGCTCGAACCCACGGCAATGAAGTTTGACGGGATGCCTGCTGCTCGACGGCAGGCGCTCGGCATGGAGGACAGGGATTACACCCAAGGGTTTACCACCCTGCCCACGGGGTCGCAGGTTCCGACCGCAATGCTTGTCGGCGGTGGTCGCCTTGACTCCTCCGGCATGGGGCCGGGGCAGATGACGAGGGCAGGACAGGGCTACAACCCTTCTTTCTCGCAGTACGGGTATACGGGCGAGTTTGAGCCGACCCGCGAGATGTTCACCGACATGGTGGACTTGGATACTCCGACCATTGAGCAGTACCTGACCCCAGAGGCGCAGGCGACCCTTGAGGCGCAACAGCGTGTTGAGCGTGCGTTCTCTGGTCTTGGCGAAAAAGCCATTGGGCGCGTTCAAGATGTCTACGGCACGGCCTTCACCCCGCAGGGCTTGCCCGAACAACAGTTCCAGTTTCAGGGCGGTGGCGCATTACCGACCTTGCGGGAGTTGCAGGGTCAAGCGCGTAGCGATGTCTCGGCGCTCCCGGTCAACTTTGGCCCTACGGCAGGACAATACGGCACGGCGGGTGCTGGCCCTCAAGGGTTAAACCTCGGCGGTTTTGATACCTCTCGCGTGGGCGGTATTGCTGCGGCTCCAACTGGCGGTCAGTTTGGCGCAGCAACGGGTGGCCCCGCTGCGGGTCAGTTTGGCGCTGCGGCGGGTGGCCCTGCGGCCCTTGCGCTCGGTGGGTTAGATACGGGCGGTCTTGCCAATGTCCAGACGGGCGTAGGCCAGTTTGGGCAGGCACAGGGCGGCCCCGCTGCTCCGACCCTCCAAGGTCAGTTGGATGTTTCCAACCTTGCCCAGATGCCCGTAAACGCAGGCATGACGGCGCAAGAAGCCATTATGTCCCGCCTCGACCCGCAGTTGCAGCGCCAACGGGCGCAGTTAGAAACCCAACTTGCTAACCAAGGGCTTGTGCGTGGCGGCGAGGCTTACAATGTCGCCCTCCAAGAGCAAGGTCAGCGCGAAAACGACCTTCGCACGCAAGCCGCGCTACAGGGTCTGCAACTTGATATGGCGGCGCGTCAGCAGGGTTTGGGCGAGGCGCAGGCTCTGGGTGGGTTTGCCAACCAATCGGCTCTGGCAGGCTTTGGCGCAGGTCAGCAGGCTACCCAAGCCCAAAACGCTGCTATCGCCCAGAACGCGGGGCTTGCACTCCAGTCTGGGCAGTTTGCCAACCAAGCGCAGGCGCAACAGTTTGCACAGCGTTTGGCGGCTGGCGAGTTCGGACGAGAGGCACAGTTAGCCTCGTTCCAGACGGGTCAGGCGGCACAGGATGCCGTTAACCGTGCAATTTCTCAAAACTTTGGGCAAGCGCAAGCCGCTGGGCAAATGGGCAACCAAGCCGTCGCGCAAAACTTCCAGCAGGCATTGGCGGCGCAGCAGGCGGCTCTCCAAGCCCAGCAGCAGGGTTTTGGTCAGCAGATGGCAGGGCAACAGTTTGGTCGAGAATCAGCCTTGCAGGGTTTCCAATCGCAGCAGGCGGCACAAGAAGCGGCAAACCGTGCCATCGCGCAGAACTTCGGTCAGGGCTTGCAGGCGCAGGGTGCGTACAACGCTGCTGCGGGTCAGCAGTTTGGTCAGGAAATGGACATCGCGGGGCTGTACAACGCCTCTCTCGCACAGAACCAAGCGGCTGCGCTCCAGCAGGCACAGGCACAGGCTGCTCTGCAATCGCAAGGGTTTAACCAAGCGCAGGCAATGGCAAACTTCCAGAACGCCCAAAGGCAAGCAGCACTTCAAGAGCAGTTGGCGTTGCGTCAGTTGCCGCTTAACGAGGTTGCCGCAATCATGGGTGGGGCGCAGGTGCAATTGCCGTCGTTCCAAGCCTACCAAGGCGCGGATGTCGCAGCGGCTCCCATCTTTGCGGGACAGCAGGCAGCGGGTAACTTCGCGCAACAGAATTACGGCAATCAAGTTGCTGCTTACAACGCCAAAATGGGATTGTATAGCGGTCTTGCCGGTGCAGCAGGAGCAGCCGCAGGTGGCGGGTTCTTCGGCAAACCGTTTGGCTAAAGGAAAACTTTATGAGAACCCCATACCAATCGTTCAACGCTCCGATGATGAACGGCGGTCGAGGTCAGCGCATGGCCCGTATGCTCCAGATGCAGGGGCAGAGCCAGCAAATCAGCAACAACGCTGGAGCGCAGACGGATATGCAGTACAACCCTCCGCAGAACGCTGCGGATGTGAACCGCGCACCGCGTCAGTTCCTGCGCCAGTATCCCAAAATGCCGAAGTCTCCGGGTATGACCAACCCGCAGGGCGGCCCGGAAAGGGGGAACTTTGAAAATGGCTAACGAACCTTACAAATCAGTATCAACCTTTGCGCTGCCTGACGCATACCAGCAGCAGGCGGCAGAGGCACGCCGTCGCCGTCGCATGGCAGAGATGCTTGCACAGCAGGCATACCAGCCGGGGGACATCCAGAACGCCCCCATTCCTGCCGCAGCGCCTTTTGTGCAAGGTCTACAGGCTTTCTTGACTGCCCGTGCAGGACGCAAGGCCGATGAGGCTGAAGAAAGCGCAATGAAGGCGCAAACCCGTGAGGCGCGTGATTTCCTTCGTGCGCTTACTGAACCCGAAAAGAAGATGGATGTTGGGCAAGTAGCGTTGCAGGACATCGCGCAGATGGGTACGCCGGAACTGGTCGACGGTCGGTTGGAATACCGCAAGACCGCTATGCCTGCCCCAACCCCCGAGATGATTCCGCAGGCAGGCCCACAGGTGCGCTTGGGCCGCAGACCGGAAGATGACCAGATTTATATGCCGACTGCGACGGGACGCGAAACCGACCCGCAGCGCATGGCTGCAATGCTTGCCAATCCGCAGTTCAAGTCAGGCTTTACCGACAAACAACGCCGCGGCCTTGCCCTTGAGGGGATGCTGGCAAGCGAAAACCCGATGGTGCAGAGGGTTGCTGGCGCTATCTACCCAACGCTGCAACCCGAGAAAGCAAAACTGCAACTTGGCAACATTGACCCAGACAAATTTACGCCTGCAAGCATTGCAAAGGCTTTGCAAACGGGCAATGTCAGCGATTTGCAGGCCATATCAACGCCCTCTGCAAGCAAAATTGGTAGACCGTCGTTTGAAGATTTTACCGTTGCAAGCCTTGCAAAGTTTGAAAAAACTGGCGATTACAACGATTTGGTTGAAAAGCCTAAACCAGTTGGTGCTGCCAAGGTTGATAAAGGGCCAAGTGAAGCGTCTATTTGGAGAGCCGAAGATAAATTGCGCGGCGATTTTGAAACAATTACCGCTCCGTTGCGTGGAGAATTGTCAGCAATCAATAAAATTAATGACATTATGGTTGCTGCAAGAAACGACCCCAGTACCATTGACGCCATTTCTCAACAATCAATTGTAATTTTGCTTAACAAATTTCTTGACCCCACTTCGGTTGTTCGAGAAGGCGAATTTGACCGCGTAATCAAAGCGCAAGGTCTTGAGGCTCGCGCTCGAAACTTTATTGATAGGATTGCTCAAGGCAAGCCTCTTGATGTTAGTGCAATTAATCAAATTGCAGACCTTGCCAAATTGTATGAGCGGGCTGCCGATTCAAAAATTCGTCAATACGCTAACGAATACGCCACAATTGCTGAAAATCGCAAATTAGATGTTGGTTCTGTCATTACCAACCCCAATTATCGTCCGCGTAAAATTGATGACGAAGATGTTGAGGTGCAATAATGGCTGAAATCAAAGAAGGCATTATTGGTCGGCATAAAAAAACCGGAGAACAACTTATCCGGCGCGACGGCAAATGGGTGCCGGTAGAGGTTGCGCCACCCCAAGCGCCTGTTGCGCCGCCTGTAAAGCAACCCGAAGAATCCGGCATCATGCGCGGGCTTGGTTTTGTTGGTCGCGCTATTGCTCCGTATGCCGCCGCTGCCGGTACTGGCGCTGCCGTAGGTGCGCCTTTTGCCGGAGTTGGTGCAATTCCCGGTGCAGCCGCAGGCGTAACTGCTTACGGGTTGTCAGAACTTGCAGATGCCTTGCTAATGGGTGGCAGAGGTCGCCAAGCAGTAGAGCGTGGATTGACGGCCATTGGTTTACCGGAGCCGCAAACGGCTGCTGAGCGTGTTGGATACGAAGCAACCCGCGCAATGACTGGAGCATCGGGTATTCCGCGAACCGCACAAACCATTGCAACCAATATTGCTAATCGGCGCGGGGCAACTCAAGGCCAGCGAATTGCGTCCTTAATGGCGCAAAACCCTAGTGGTCAAATTATGGGCGCAGGAACTAGCGCGGCAAGCGCCCAAACCGCAACGGAAATGGGAGCGCCTACGCCTTTAGCAATGGCGGCAGGCATTGCAGGCGGTACTTTGCCATACGGAAAAATTTCTTCACCACGCAAAACGGTTGCGGAAAAAGAATTTGCAGTCGCCCGCCCAGAGGGATATGTCGTGCCTCCTGCTTCGGTTCGTCCAACCGTTGGTAATATTGCTCTCGAAAGCATTAGTGGCAAAGCAGCGTTGCAACAGATTGCTTCCGGCAAAAACCAAGAGGTTACCAATCGCCTTGCTGCCGAAGCCGTTGGTTTGCCTGTTGGTGAACAAATTACCAAAAACGCATTAGAGCGAGTTCGTGATGAGTCTGGAAAAGTTTATGAAAGACTCAAATCATTTGGCGCGTTCTCTGCGGACAATGATTTTTATTCTGATGTTGCTAAAATAAATGCGGAATCGCAAGAACTGTTGCGCGCTTTTCCAGATTTGCCTTTGGCTGGTGCAGAAAAAATTAATAACCTTGTTAATGCCATAAACCAACCAAACTTTAATTCCAAAACCGCAGTTACTTTGATAAGGACTTTGCGCCAACAAGCAACAAAGCATTTTTCTGGTGCGCCAACTGCGGAAGAACAAGCGTTAGGAGCGGCTAAACGCAAAGCAGCGGATGCAATGGAGGCGTTAGTTGGTCGCCGTCTTGCACAATCTGGCGATACGCAGTTAATAAACGAATTTAATGATGCGCGAACAAGAATTGCTAAAACTTACAGCATTGAAAACGCACTTGAGTTGTCTGGCAATGTTAACGCTAAAAAACTTGCAACACAGTTAAAGGCAGACAAACCTTTGACTGGAGGTTTGCGGACTGCGGCTCAATTTGCTGGTAATTTTCCTAAAGCAAATGTTACGCCGGAAACTTATGGAAGTCCCGGCGTAAGCGCACTTGATGCAGCAATGGCAGCAGGTGGAACATCAATGCTTCCAATTGTTGGCGCTCCCGGCATATTGGCTGCTGGATTGCCGTTTGCTCGACCAGTAACTCGCTCGGTTGCATTAAGTCGTATGCTTCAAAACAGGCTTGAACGCCCCCCGAGCATTCGCCGTCGTGGCATGACGGGCGCAACATACGGCGCGTTGACCGCGCCTAATAGTCAAGAACAGGAGTAATACAGATGTCTTTCAATGGCTCGGGTACCTTTCTTATCAACACGGCGGGTCAACCCGTCGTATCTGGCACGGTCATCTCATCCACGGCGTTCAATTCGCTGACGGCTGACCTTGCCACCGGCCTCTCGACCGCCATCACAAAGGATGGTCAGACGACCGTTACGGCTAACATCCCGATGTCCACCTACAAGTTCACGGGGCTTGGGGTGGGTTCTGCCGCCACGGACTCTGCGAACCTGTCGCAGGTGCAATCTACGGTCACCAAACTGCTTAACAGCGTCTCTGGGGCCGACACCATCACGGCGACCGCCTCGCCCACCCTTGCCGCCTACGCCGCTGGACAGATGTTTTACTTCGTCGCAGCGGGTGATAACACCACCTCGGTCACGCTAAACATCGACTCGCTCGGCGCAAAGGCTGTGACCCGTGACGGGTCTGTGGCGCTTGCTGCTGCGGATGTCAAATCCGGCGAGGTGGTGGTAGTCGTTTACGACGGCACCCGTTTCCAAGTGGTGTCGCAGTTGAACAGCGCCGGGGATGCGCGGTTTGCCAATGTGTCGATTGCCTCGTCGCTCTATGTCGGCGGCGTGTCTACCTTCGTGGGCAACGCTGGCTTTTCTGCCAATGTCTCCATCGCCTCTGCGCTCTCTGTGGGCGGCGTAGCAGCCATTACGGGTGCTACCACCATCGGAGGCAACCTCACCCTCTCCGGCGGCACCGCCAACGGCGTGTTGTTCTTGAACGGCAGCAAGGTGGCGACGAGTGGG